>Ga0209581_1000249_pt1 | contig 156540 bp, 126 predicted proteins | sample Coa_R2_FD_187160 | JGI IMG/M metagenome (GOLD analysis project Ga0209581, IMG submission 187160) | Surface soil microbial communities from Centralia Pennsylvania, which are recovering from an underground coalmine fire - Coalmine... | ecosystem: Environmental > Terrestrial > Soil > Unclassified...
GGGCCAGTCGCTCATGCAAGTCTTTATTCTCTTGTCGAAGCTGAAGCAGTTCTTCTTCTGGCGTCATGCCCTTACTCTACAGGATGTTGAACTCTTTGGCAAATCTCTAGGACACCTGAGTAGTTACAAGTTTTCTTTAAAGGTACAAGACACCGAATAGCCTAGGATTCCGATCTATGGATCCAACTTAAAGTCCCGGATATGCTTTCTAATGACCGGGATTATTTTCAAATTGTCTCGTATCTGGTATATTGATACTCAGGTTTATGTGTATGTGGTCCTTTTCAAGATTACTATGAGAAGTACACAATGAATGTGTTACAAGCTGCTGAAAAAGTCCTTGAAGAAGTAGGGATGCCTCTCCACTACAAGGAGATTACCCGGCGTATGATTGATAGTAAGCTGTGGCAGACACGGGGTAAGACGCCTGATGCAACCGTCAATGCCGAGATCGCAAAAGATATTAAGCGCAAGGGAGAACATTCTCTTTTCCAGCGTACAGATAAGGGCGTGTTTGCCTTGCGTAATTGGAGATTGCCTGAGTTTCTTGAATCAAGCGAGTCAAATAATAAGATGACACACAATCGACAACCTTTGATGTTTCTGCTACAAAGCTGTTTTCTTTTACTGAAGCTGCTGAGCAAGTACTGAGTCAGTTTAGCAATAGTAAGCCGATGCATTATCGAGAGATAACTAAAAAGGCTCTTAAACTAAATCTTATCAAAACAAAAGGTCTGACTCCAGAAGCAACACTCTATTCACAAATTCTATCCGAAATTCGTCGTCAGACCCGTAAGGGAATCGTATCCCGTTTTGTCATATATAGAGGGGGATTGGTAGGACTATCTCGCTGGCAACCAAGTGAGGCGGTTGGCCTGGCGTCTCAGATAGAACGCCACAATCAAGACGCTCGTAAGAAAATTCATGATCGCCTTCTTAAAATGCCACCGAAGGAATTTGAGGAGCTAGTGAGTCAGCTATTGGTCGCTTTGGGCTTTGAGAATGTTATCGTTACAAACTATAGCAATGATGGCGGTATTGATGTGCGTGGAACCCTGGTTGTCGGAGATGTAATTCGTATCAATATGGCTGTGCAGGCGAAACGCTGGAAAGGCAATGTGCAGGCACCAGTAGTGTAGCAAGTGCGAGGTAGTTTGGGAACACACGATCAGGGGCTGATCATTACTACAAGTGACTTCTCCTCCGGTGCAATTGAAGAGGCCCGGCGTCTGAATGCAGTTCCGGTGGCATTAATGAACGGCGATGAATTAGTCGCTCTGCTAGTAGAGCATAATATCGGCGTACATCGCAAATCATACGAGTTAATTGAGTTGAGCGAAACTGATGAGTAGACATTTCTGGAAGCTATATCTCATCAGCTAGGATCCTCCCCTGAAAGAGAAAGATCAGGCTACATAATATACCTCAATAGTTTCCAATGTGGGACATTTTCATATATCTCGTTCTAATTTTAATGAGAGTATATGTCCATTCAAATAAGTAGAGTTAATCAATTGCCACAAGTACTTTGATCTATTCATCCTTTTGTTATCACTTTTCCGCTTAGTAACGAGTATTTGGGCGTTTAAAAATGTCATTCGTATTATTTTATAATAATACGAAAGATATTGCTTAAAATGCCTCAATAACAAATGGCAGTAGCCAAATAGGGCGGAATGAGTTTCATCGGAACTCTCGCAAACTCTGCTATAACATGTGGAACTTATAGTGATATAATGCTCTATAATGCCAATGTAAGCAATGTTTCCATCAACGACAAAAGGAGACTATCCAGCATGCTTTTCACCAATGCTACCATCGTCACCATGAACCCTATGCGAGACATCATTACAGATGGCGCTATTGCCGTAAACGGTAATCGTATCGCGGCCATCGGCAAAACTGATGCGCTGTCGTCTCAATATCGGGACGAAGAAGTGATCGATGTGAAAGGGAAGCTCATCATTCCTGGCCTTATTGATACGCATGTTCATCTTGCGCAGGCGTTGATTCGTGGCTGTGCCGATGATATGGCGCTGATACAATGGCTGTGCGAGCGCGTGTGGGTGTTGCAGGGCAATTTCACGCATGACGATGGATATGTGAGCGCGCGATTGTGCATTGCCGAGATGTTGAAGTCCGGCACGACTACATTCCTCGAATCGATGCTGGCTCATCGCTATGGGTTCGATGGCATTGCGCGGGCCGTCGAGGAGAGCGGCATTCGCGCGTGCCTTGCCGGAATCGTCATGGATATCGGCACATACGCGACACAAAGCAACTCGATGTATCCCGGCATGATCGAGAGCCGTGAGACGAGCCTGTTCGGCGTGCTTGATATGCATAGCAAGTGGGAGGGTGCGGCCAATGATCGCATTCATGTCTGGTTTGGCCCGCGCACTCCGGGCGGTGTCACTCCCGAACTCTATCGTGAGATGAGCGATTATGCTCGCCAGCGCAATATGGGCATTACCATGCACCTGGCCGAGGTCGAGGCCGATAAAATCTTCTTGCAGGAAGAATATGGCCTCTCGCCGGTCTATTTTGCCGAGAGCGTCGGACTACTCGGTCCGAGAACTGTCCTGGTTCATATGGTCTGGCTGACGCAGGCCGATATTGAGAAGCTCGCGGAAACAGGCACTCATGTTTCTCACAATCCCTCGTCCAATAGCAAACTGGCGTCCGGCATCTGCAAGGTGCCGCAGATGCTTGCCGGCGGCGTCAATGTCGCGCTGGGCTGTGATGGCGGCCCCAGCAACAATGATTATGATATGATTCGCGAGATGAAGCTGGCGGCGATTATTCATAAGGCCGTCACAAATGATCCCTTGATTGTTCCCGCGGAGACCGTGCTGGAAATGGCCACCATCAATGGCGCGAAGGCGCTGGGCCTGGAGCTGGAGATTGGTTCGTTGGAAGTTGGCAAAAAGGCCGACCTGGTGGTAATCGACCTTAACCGGCTGCATACGACGCCTTCGCCCAATCCAATTTCAACGCTGGTCTATGCTGCGACCGGCGGGGAAGTTGATACCGTTGTCGTCGATGGCCAGATTGTCGTCGAGCAGGGCCAGTTGCTGACCATGGATGAGGAGGAAGTGATGGAGCAGGCGCAGCAGCATGCTGGCGCTCTCTATAAGCGGGCCGGTATCGAAATTACGCCTAAATGGCCGGTGCTGTAAGTAACTGAAACGGGGTCAATCCGTTTAATATAGTGTGGCACACGTGGCCCATTTGGCTTGAGTCTGATAACTGGAGAACTTGTAATGGCGGCACTCGAAGGCAGAACCCTGAATCGCTACCAACTGCGAAGGATGGTTGGTAGAGGTGGTATGGCTGATGTCTACGAGGCATATGATGAACATTTTCAACGGAGGGTGGCCATCAAGGTCTTCAAGCGTGAAGAGGAAAGCATGCTGCTCCGCTTCATGCGCGAAGCACGCTTGATGGCATCGTTAAATAATCCGCACCTCGTACCTGTTTATGATATGGGCGAGTGCGAGATAGACGGTTTCACCCGCTACTATATCGTCATGCCGTTCATGGAGGGCGGCACATTACGCACGCGCATCCGGCGTTCGCCGCTGACTCTCGATGAGACCTGTACCTGCTTGCAGGATATAGCCAGTGCGCTTGATTATATACACGCCAGGGGCATTATCCACCGTGATATCAAGGCCTCCAACGTACTGCTCGATGCCGCCGGCAAATGCTATCTGACCGATCTTGGCATTGCGCACATCGTAACAGACGCCACGCAACTTACCACCACGGGCAATGTGCTTGGAACCGTCGATTATATCGCGCCAGAATTATTTAAGCCGAACCGCAAATCGGATGTCCGCAGTGACCTGTATTCACTCGGCGTATTGCTCTACGAGATGGTAACAGGTCAACTTCCTTTCACCTCAGAAAATCAGATTGCTGTCGTCTCGATGCACATGAACATGCCTCCGCCGTCACCACGCCTGCTCGCTCCACATGTCTCACCGCAGGTCGAGTGGGTCATGCTAAGAGCATTAGAAAAAGACCCTGAACAGCGTTATGCCAGCGCCGGTGAATTGGCGGATGCATTTTACCAGGCTGTGGCCCTGAGCAGCAATAGCAGCAGCCAGGAAGACAATAATGTCTCTACTATTGACGCGGATAGATTGGTTTTACCGCCGGCTATGGCTAATCCTTCCTGGCAGAACTCTTTGCCTGTTGCAGGCGCCAGTCCTGCAAGAGGAAGGCCTTCTCCATTGAACGACGCGACGGAGGGTTATCGAAGGAGCGCGCCGGCACGTAGCGCGAACTCGCCTTCACAGAAGGCAATGGAAGACTTGCCCGCGTTTCCAGCAGACGAGCCGCCTCAACGCCGGCGTTCTCCGCTGGTCGCATTGCTGGCCCTGGTGGTGCTGATAGCGTTGCTCGTTCCCCTGGTCTACGCGCTGGTTCCGCGTGGTGATAGTGGAAATGGCAATAGCATTAATAATGCCGGGCAAACCTCGACATCGGCAGCGAATTCGCCAACATCCAGGCCTTCTCCGACGCCGAACCTGACGGCTACGGCCCTGGCGGCCGCTGCTGCTACTGCTACCGCGCGTGCCAATGCCACCGCGACGGCCATTGCTGCTGTTACCGCGACCGCGCGGGCGCAGGCTACTGCCACTGCCGGAGTCATCGTGACGGCAACATCCGGCAAGCCGGGTTACTCGGATGCATTGAATAATGCCAACAATCCCGCTACTGTAGCCGCCGATTGGGATCAGAGTAGTTCATGCGTCTTCCAGTCTGATGGCTATCACGCCATATCGGGGGGTGGATTGCAGGGCTGCAAGGAAGCCGCGAATACATACCAGAATGTCGCCATCACCGTCAATATGCGTATTCTCAGCGGGCATTCCGGTGGCCTCTTTTTCCGCGTGAACACCAATTTCTTCGGCAGTTATTCCGGCTACCTGTTCGAGATAGACAGCACCGGCAGGTACAAGATTTCCCGCTCTTCGAATTATTCGCTCAACATTACCACCTTGCAGGATTGGACGGCTTCATCGGCTATCAAGCAAGGTAATGCGGTCACAAATACCTTGCAGGTGATTGCGAAAGGAAACAGCCTGTCTTTCTATGTGAACGGTGTGTTTCTCGTCACATTGACCGATTCAACCTATTCATCAGCTGGCGGAGTTGCCTTCCTCGCGTCAGGCTCTGGTACTCCAACCGAGGTGGTGTATAGTAATCTAAAGATATATCCGTCTTCGTAGGGGCGGTGGTTGTGGTCGCCCATTTTATCGATAGTAAGGAGCTTAACATATGCGCACGCTTATCACCAATGGTCATATCGTCACTGCAACCGGTGATTTTCAAGGTGATATCCTCATCGATGACGAGCAAATCACGGCAGTAGCTTCGCCGGGGACTTTCTCGGCCCTGCAAACTGATACAGTGCTTGATGCGCAGGGCAAGTATGTATTTCCCGGCGCTATCGATGTGCATACGCATATGGAGCTGCCGCTTCCCACGACGGTCGCAAGCGATGACTTCGAGACCGGCACTATCGCCGCCGCCTGTGGTGGCACCACCACTATCCTCGATTTCGCCAACCAGCAGCGCGGGCATAGCCTGGCCGAAGCCCTTGAAGCCTGGCATCACAAAGCTGATGGCAAAGCTGTGATCGATTATGGCTTTCACATGACAATTACCGATCTCGCTGCTGCCCCTGAAGAAGCAATGGATGAGATGGTTGCGGCTGGCCTGACTACCTTTAAGCTGCTGATGGCTTATCCAAACACTTTCATGGTCGATGACGAGACGATCTATCGCGTATTGCGCCGTTCAGCCCGGCTGGGCGGGTTAGTGATGGTACACGCGGAGAACGGTATCGTGATTGATCTGATAGTCAGGGAGGCTGTTGCGGCAGGTCATACCGCGCCGGTATATCATGCGCTGACCCGACCCGGCATTCTGGAGGGTGAGGCTGCCCAGCGCGCCATAACGCTGGCAACACTGGCGGAATCGCCTCTTTACGTGGTACATGTCAGTTGCGCGCACTCCTTGCGTGCCGTGGCTGCCGCGCGGGAAAAAGGCTTGCCGGTCTGGGGTGAGACATGCCCGCAATATCTCTTTCTCAATGATAGCTGTTATGCAGCCCCCGGTTTTGAGGGCGCGAAGTATGTTTGCACGCCGCCCATGCGCAGTCTTGCCGATAATGAGGCGCTCTGGCTGGGCCTGCAGCGTCGCGAACTCTCGGTTGTTTCAACAGATCACGCTCCATTCAACTTTCATGGTCAAAAAGAACTTGGTCTGCACGATTTCACGAAGATACCCAATGGTCTGCCGGGGGTAGAGCATCGCGTCATGTTGCTCTACCAGGGTGTGCGCGAGGGGAAACTCAATTTGCAACACTTCGTTGACCTGGTTTCGACCATGCCCGCCAAACTCTTCGGCCTTTTCCCGCGCAAGGGTACGATTGCTCCCGGCAGTGATGCCGACCTGCTGATCTTCGACCCCGAAAAAACGCTGACCATCAGCGTCAAAAACCAGCACCAGCGTGTCGATTACAATCCCTACGAAGGCATGCATGTGCAGGGCGTACCCGATACGGTGCTGCTGCGTGGCAGGCTAATTGTGCGGGATGGCCAGTACGTTGGTGGCAAGGGCGGGGGCCAGTTTTTGGCCCGCAAGACGTTTACCGAGCCTTGATTATTTATGATGAAAAAGTATCCTGGACGTGTCATTGATTATTTACGATGAAAAAGTGTCCTGGACATGTCATTCTGAGCGCAGCGAAGAATCCAGAGGAACCACGGCGCGATCTGGCTCACGAGGGATTCTTCGCTGCGCTCAGAATGACATGAGAGAGAGACTTTTTCATGTTGCCACTAAAAGTAATTCGACGAGATCCCGCCATCGATAATCAACCAGGCCCCTGTCGTCCAGGATGACTCATCCGAGGCCAGGTACAGTGCCATGTAGATGATATCGTTGGGCTCGCCAAAACGTCCCAGGGGAATACGGTTCAGGCGCAGGTTGCGTGCCTCTTCACTTGTCCAGAGCGTGCGCAGCAGGGGAGTCTCGATAGGGCCGGGACAGATGGCATTGCAACGAATTCCGTAGCGCCCATATTGAACAGCGAAAGACTTCGTCAGTGAAAGCAGACCCCCCTTGGATGCGGTATAAGCATCCTGTGGCACCGTACAGCCCATGAATGCAACAAACGAGGCAATATTGATGATTGACCCCTTTTCCTGCTTCATCATATGGGGAATAACGTACTTGGAACACAGGAATGCGCTTTTGAGGTTCACATCCAGAATCCGGTCCCATGTGGCTTCACTGAGGTCAGTCACGCTGCCATCATCTTCCGGCATAATACCCGCGTTGTTATAGAGTACATCCACACGGCCAAATTCATCGATAGCCGTGCTGACCATATGCTTCACCTCATCTTCAACTGCTACGTTCGCCCGCACGAAAATGGCCGTGCCGCCGGCGTCGCGTATGCCCCTGACGGTTGACTCGCCCATTTCCGCGCTGATATCCGTCACCACAACGCCCGCGCCTTCGCGCGCGAAGAGTTCCGCGGCTGCCTTGCCCATGCCACTGGCCGAACCGGTAATGATGACTACTTTGTTGGATAATCTCATAACGATGGCTCCTTCTCAACAGGGCGAAGCAGGCCGACTACATTCTTGTCTTTCTCGCCCGGGGTGGGTTCATAATGGATAGCTGCCGCCCGGTACTGCATCATTGAGGGCCCATTGCTACTCATACTCGATTTCCCTCTGCTAGCCGGTTATACACATCTGAGGTTAAATCAACCATACCATCGGTCCCCAGCCGCGTCAATGGGCAAAGTAATGGTATTCGTTCATCACTGCATGGCTACTTTACCCATGCAATGTCCATCATTCTTGAAGTCTAGGGTAAGTGTATTATTGCGAGCACTATTGCCAGCGCGAACACGGCCCCAAACTGGAAGTGCAACATGGCCGTTCGCTTAATACCGGTAATAAAAGCTCTACGTTCCGTTGCAGTGAGTACCGAGCGTACATTGGAGAATGCCAGGGGAAATGTAATCCAGACCAGCAGGCTAAAAAGTGGTAGGATGCCGGTTAAGGCAAAAATCGTTACGGCGACATAGCAGCCAATCAACAGTACTGCGTGGAAGATTTGCCCGAAGCGCTGACCAAAGCGTACCGGCAGCGTGCGTTTCTGCACTGCCAGGTCATCCGCATAGTCGCGCATGTTGTTCATGTTGAGTATGGCCGTCACCAGAAAACCTACCGGCACGCTTGCCGCAAACGCTCGCCATGACCACTGCGGAATCTGTACGTAATACGCGCCCCAGGTCATCAAGAAGCCCATCGCTATATACACCAGAATATCGCCAAGACCACGGCTGGCGAATTTGAGCGGCCGGGCACTGTAGAAGTAGGCTATCACTATGCCTACCAGCCCGAATAAGAGGATCAATGGCCCTACCAGCAAGGCCAATCCCAGGCCCAATAGCGCGGCGAGAACAAAACAGGTGACACCTCCGGCCTGCACCTGCTTCTCCGTCATCTCATTGCGGAAGATCACCGTCATTGATCCCAGCGAGCCTGGATGGTCAAGCCCATAGCTGTAGTCAAAATATTCGTTAAAATAGTTCGTTCCAATTTGCAGGAACAGCGATGCGAACAACGCCAGCAGGAACGGCACGATATGGAATACTCCCTCGTAAGCGGCCACCGCCGTTCCCACCAGCACAGGACTCACCGAGGCCGTCAATGAAAAGGGACGACTGGTTTTAAGCCACACCCTCCAGGATGGAAAGCGTTTCTTAGAATCAGTTGTAGGAAATTGTTCCATGCTCATTTATTCCGTTTTCTTCGTCTTCGCCTGTTCGCGCTGGCGTTTTGCCTCTAACAGCTTGCTTGCGACCGGCGTGTCCTGTTGTTCTTCCGATGTCTCAGTTTTAACCGGGCTTTTCGGTGTTTTCTCAATAGCCGGTTTTGACTGTGATTGCCGCGGAATATTGCTCATCTGTTGTTTCACCTGAATGGGTGGAGATTGCGGCTTGAAACTCGTGGCACGATTCTGGCGCTCCTGGCGACTTGTGCGTATCGTCCCCAGCAGCGCGTTTCCTGCTGTTTCTGAAACGTCCTGTAGTGCCAGCCTTGAGCGATGCAGGCTTAGATGGGCAATCAACCATTGCCAGCTTATCACCAGGAATTCCAGGCTGGAAAGGCGACGTAAGGCGATATCTACCGGCAGGAGTAAGGCCGCCAGCGCCAGCAGCCAGAAGACAATTGGCACGGCAGCTGAGACCGGCTGCAAATTATTCGCGAACGCAGCTGTGTAATCTGTTGGTCCTAGCAGATTGCCTCCATCAGCCGCGGCCAGCTGCGCCAGGAATGCCCGATTTGTCCCTGTATTCAGGTACTCTGGTGAGTAGGGAACTACTAACCCCGTGGTGCTTGCCAGCTGGCTTCCACCCTGGGATTTCCAGGTGACCTGCAACAGGTAAGCTCCGACCTGTTCAGCCGGAAAATTGCCCTGCCATCGCAGAGGCGCCGCTGGCTGTAATGTCACCGTTGATTTTGAGAGGTCGGGATTGATAATGGTTGCCGATACCTGCGCATTGCCTCCCGTCCCTGCTGTGCTACCGGATGGCAAGTCCACTGTTATCTGGCCCGTGCCACCCACTACCTGCGTATTCACATCTAATGCGCTTTGCGCCGAAGGTAGCGTCCATGTCACCAGATTCGCCCACCAGCGTGCGGCATTGTTCCATCTCAACCAGTTTGCCGTCCACTGGCCGAGCGCGTCGCTTGTCCAGGCTACCACGCGTCCCAGGCCGTATTGCCATGCTGCCAGCACGGGGTCATCCTGGTCGCTGATCAACACCAGTTGCGCCGCCGGTTTAGGCGTCGTTGCGACATAACCGTTCAGCATGGGAAGATTGCCCAATCCTGTCAGAATGGGATTCGCTCCCACGATGGCCGGAAGGAAGGGCTCCTGGACGATTGCGCGTCGCGCCGCCTGCTGCGTCTCCTTGAGCAAAATCTGTGGAATGGTAGCCGGATTATCGGCGCGATAAAAACGCCCCTTACCCCATGCCGCGATCTGCTGCATGGTATTGAAGTCAGCGAAAGAGGATGCGTTCGTCTCTACCGTCGAAACCGTAATACCCTCTTTTGCCATCTTCGTCACTTGCGCGAAGTAGTTATCGTAGGCATCGCCATCGCCCAGCAGGATCACATGCTTGATTTTAGCATTTGTGTGCAGCAGAACCTGTTCCGCGTTCGTCAGGTCGGGCATGTAGCTTGGCGGATCATCTGGGCTCATGGCATCGATGGTTTTATCAATGGCCGCCGGGTTCGTCACATGCTGCATCGGCACAACTAAGCTGCCATATGCGTCTGAGACTCCCACCTGGTCGCGCGGAGTCAACAGGCTAATCACGCCTTTCGCGGCCACTTTCGAAATATTGATCTCGGCGTCATTCTCCAGGCTTTCAACGATCAGCACCACGGCGATGCTCGGCGTATCTTTGTGTTGCGGTATCTCCATGCTCACCGGCAGCGTCTCCTCAAGCGGCGTACCCGCGTAGCCTCCCACGCCATAGCTATTCTCGCCGCCACTCACCACCAGCCCGCGGCCAAGGTCGCGCACAAATGCCTGCAGCACCTGCATGCGCGCTGTTCCCAATTCGACAGCGGGCACATCTGCCAGCACAACTGCGCTGTAACCTGCCAGCCCATCCAGTGTCACCGGCACATCGTTAGGCGTACCCAGCGTCACATTAATCTTTGTCGCCTGCAGCGCAGCCACGATATTGTGTCCCTCGCCGGGTTGTCCCTCGATCACCAGCACACGCGGCGGCCCCTGCACGTTTACAAAAGTCGAGGCCACATTATTTTGTGGAATCGTATCCAGGGGGGCAGCCAGCGTTACACGAAATGTATGGAAACCCGGCGGCGGGGCCGATAAACTGAAGCTGACCTCCTGCTGACCGGCAACCATATCAATGGTCTCCGTCGTTAGCAAGGTTTGATCAAGATACAGGCGCAGCGTTGCGTGCTGGGCAACGGTGCTGAAGAGGTTCACATGTAATAGAAAGCGTTCATTTACCTGCAACTCGCCGGGCGCATTAAGACCATTGATGCGCGCCTCAGAGCCAGTAGAGGTTGGTAGGGGAACGATATCGAGCCGGATACCCTCCTGCTGCAATAATTGCGCTTCCTGCAGGGCGTCTCCCAGGTTCTGCTGCCCATCCGTCAAAAGCACGATGCGGCGCATACTATCCGTCGGCAAAATGGCCGCCGCCAGCCGCAAGCCAGCGGCCAGATCGGTGAAATTGGTATCGGGCGTAGACTCAAAGTGCGAGAAATCTACCTGTGAGCCTACCGATTGTTCTACCAGCGCATTACGACCCACCGCCACGATGCCAACCTGGTCGTCAGTACTTTTATGTTGCAGCGCATTGGTGATCCATTGCTCGATAAAAGCGCGTTGCGAGGTCGTACTATCGGAAATGTCGCCGACAAATACTACCGCCTGCCGCGATACTGGCATTGAGAACGCCGCACCCGCCAGCGCGCTGATCACCAGCACGAACAATGCTAGCCGGCAGACTAGAATCAAAATCTGCTGCCGGCGAGGGAACGGCAGCGACATATTGCGCCACGTGAGAAATACCAGTATTCCTATCGGTAGTAGTAGCAACAACAGCCAGGGCTGTTCAAAGGTCAGCATCATCGTTCCCTTTATCTGATTTCGCTATCTGGCGAGCAACCAGGGCGTACCCTTGCCGCCCGGCATGTCATTCTGAGCACAGCGAAGAATCCCTTATCTTGACCGCAATCGAATGCCATTACGCCTCACCTGCTTGACTGTTTTAACAATACGACGCCTCGTCTCTCTATACTGCGCCTCTACTGCATCCTGTATTCCGCCGAAGAGTCCTGTATGCCTGATTAACTGTCCCTGCCCGTTATAGCGTGATAGATATCCTACACTTTGCCCTGTTCCGCTAGCCGCCTTACGCGCATAACCCCGGCTAAAGAGCCACCATTCGGCGCACAGGACCAGCAAGAAAAATGCCGCAATCCAGGGCCAGATTTCACGTAACACACGTGGCACAGCGCTGCCATCCGTTGTGAAACTGCTGCTATGTATAATGGGCAGCGCGTTTGCCGGTGCCAGGCGCGATTGCGAAGGGTCGAACAAATTCACGGCAAAGGCGCCATCCCGTACCTGACCCTGCACCTGCTGAGCCACCAGGTAGATGCCGGTAGCATCCGTCCGCGCGAAAGCCGTCGCCGGAAATGGGGGCGCAACCGTAACCGGCTTTTGACCCGGCGCGGTAATCGTCACCGAACTTGCTCCCGGCCAGGTCGCAATCGTCACCGGTGTGCCCGGTGAAACCTGTCCATCTCCCGCCACCGGCTGTGGTAGAAACCAGTTGACCATGTTGTAGATCAGGATAGGGAAACTGGGCTGCAGCGGAAAATCACTATCATGCAGATCGAAACCCAACGCCGCCACGCGCCGGTTATTCGTGATGCCGGCGATCAGCAGCGGCGTCTGGGGAGTAGTAATCACCGGCTGTGCCCATGCTGCCGGAGTAAGTGGGTGGCTAGCACGCAACACATGAATGCTGCTCAAATCGACATCTTGCAGCAAATCGGCGCTATCATTACCGGCGCTAATTTGGCTCACGCTGATGTCCTGCCCCGCTTTACCAAAGATATACGAACCTGCCGGGGGATTTACGAAGAACAATCCCCCGGGCGGCAATGCCGGTGGTACAAATCCGTCGAATACCGTCAAATCAAACCCACCCGTATTGACGTATTTGGCCGGGGTCGTCTCATACAGATCGATATTCGATTGCAGGCGCAGGGCCGCTTCAAGGAAGCTATTGCCTTTCGTTACCAGCAATACTTTGCCGTGTAACGAACTGCCTGCAATGGCCCACGCATCGTGATCGACCGTCATCGGGTCCTGCACATCCAGCTTCGCGTGCAGGAAATGGGTCGTCGCGGGCAATGGCCCCCATTGCAAGGAACCGCTTGCTCCTGGCGCCAGTTCAATGTTTTGCACGCCAATCAGTTTGCCATCGGCATATAGCTCGACCGGTATCGAGCGCTGTGAATGACTATAATTGGCGACCTGCGCCAGCGCCGTTAAATTACCATCCAGGTTACGCGAAGCCAGGGCGATCAACGCGACATTACCGGCATCAGTACCGATTTTCAAGTAACGCACGGGAACCGGCAGCGCCAATGCCTGGTCGGGCGACAGGACATGCCCATCGCCAACCACTAAAATCTGCGTGTTCGGGCGCCCGGCCGCCAGCGCCGTTGCCAGCGAAAGCGCCTGCTCAATGTCGGCATCCTGGTTTGTTACCTTCGCTCGTTGCAGGGCCGCATCCAGCTGTCCCTTATCCTGTGAATTCGCAATCAACACCTGCGGCGTGCGTGCCATGGTAATCAGAGAAACGCGATCATTGGGGCCAATGCCCGCGATCAGATCGCTGATCTCGCTCTTCGCCTCCTCAAATCTACTTGGAGCTACATCGGTGGCCTGCATGCTCGCCGAGGCCTGTAAGATGATAATAGTATTGCCGCTGATGGGACTGCTGAAAAAGGTCGCGGGACGTGCCAGCACCAGCACAACCACGCTTGCCGCCAGCAACTGCAACAGCAACAGTGGCGTAATGCGCAAACGCTGCCACGGGCGGCTTGCTTGCAAATCCTGCAAAGCCTGCTGCCATAACAGCGTACTGCTGACGACCCGCTCCTGCCGTTTGGGCCGCATAAAGTAGAGCAACAGTATGATTGGTATGATAATGCCGAAGGCCAATGCCGCCGGAACCAATAATGTCATTTCACCAACTCGACCTGTCGTAATAATCGTTGTACAATATCAATCACTGCCGTATCGCTAGGGATCATCGTATACGTCATCGCCTGTGCATGGGCGAACGAGGCCAGTTCCTGCGTAAATTGCGCCAGGCGCTGCCGGTAGGCTTGTAAAACCGCTGACGAAGCGCTAACCTCGATGCTCCCCGCGCCCTCGCTGTCTTTCAATCGCCAATCGCCCTGCAAATCAGGTTCAAGCTCATCCGGCGCCAGTATTTGCAACAGCGCGACCTCCTGGCGCAGCTGCCTTACCGCTCGCAATCCGGTCGCGTACCCTCCTGGGGCCAGAAAATCTGAAATGACAATCGTCAGTCCGGGACCGGTTGCCACGCGTCCCAGATCGTAGAGTGCCCTGTTCAAATCGGTCTCCCCGCCATGTGGCAGCCGTTGTAGAAATTCGCCGACCGTCCAGATGGCATGTTTGCCACTGCCAACGCGTCTCTGTGCTGCCATGCGGTTCGTCAATGCTCCCAGAATGACGCTATCCTCGCACTTCAACGCCACATAGCATAGCGCGGCTGCCAGCCTCGTAGCTAGCGTAGATTTAGCCGGGGTTCCATACTGCATTGAATCGGAGCAGTCGATCAACACCGTAATTGTCAGATTTTCTTCCGCCTCAAAGATGCGCAGGAATAGGCGCTCGAGCCGCGCGTAGGCCCGCCAATCAATGCGCCGGAAATCATCCCCAGGAGCATAACGCCGGTAGTCGGCGAACTCCATCGATGATCCTGCCACCGGTGAGCGCCTGCGACCTGGTCTTCCGGTCGCCATCGACTTGCGTGTCATAAGTGCCAGGTTATCCAGTCGCTGCAATATCTCGGCATCTAATGGGAAACGGGCCGGAGCGTTTTCATTGGGCATTGCAGGTGACTCCTCTTGATAAGATTCTTCGCTTCACTCAGAATGACAGGCACCTGGGCCTGTCTGGAGCCATGTCTTCTTCGTTCCACTCAGAATGACAGGCACCTGGGCCTATCCAGAGCCATGTCACTCTTCGTTCCACTCAGAATGACAGGCACCTGGGCCTATCTGGAGCCATGTCATTCTGAGCGAAGCGAAGAATCTCTATTATATTTCCTCCACAATCGCCTTAATCAAATCCTCCGGCGTGATCCCATCGGCGAGGCCGTCAAAATTCAAAATAATGCGATGGCGCAGCGCGGGAAATGCTACCTCCTGCACGTCTTCCTGGGAGACGTTAAAACGGCCCTCCAGCAGCGCGCGCACCTTAGCCGCCAGAATCATGGCCTGCAGACCGCGAGGGCTGGCCCCATAGCGCACGAAATTACGCACTTTTTCGGGCGCATCTTCGTTATCTGGATGGGTCGCCAGCAGCAGGCGCACCGCGTATTCCTTGATGTGCATTGCGACCGGGACGGCTCGCGCCACCTCGATCATATGTGCCAGCTGTTCGCCAGTCGCTACCTCGCTGGCATGCAGCGTCTGCGTACCCACCGTGGTATCGATGATGCGCATCAGATCTTGTGCATTGGGAAAGTTGACCAGGATTTTAAGTAGGAAACGGTCGAGCTGCGCTTCAGGTAGGGGGTAGGTGCCCTCCATCTCCAGCGGATTCTGCGTCGCAAGCACAAAAAATGGCCTGGGCAAAGGCCGCGTCGTATCGCCAACACTGACTGTGCGCTCCTGCATGCCCTCGAGCAGTGCCGATTGCGTCTTAGGCGTTGCGCGGTTCACCTCGTCGGCCAGCACAATGTTGGCGAAGATCGGGCCTGGCTGGAAGCTGAAGACGCGCTTGCTTCCCGATGGCATGGTGTCATCAACCTGCTCGGTCACAATCGTTGTGCCTACAATATCAGCCGGCATCAGGTCGGGCGTGAACTGGATACGCGCGAATTTCAACGACAGCGCGTCGGCCAGCGTGCGCACGAGCAACGTTTTACCGAGTCCTGGTACGCCTTCCAGCAGTACATGACCGCCAGCGAGCAGGGCTAAAAGCAGTTCGCGAATCACCCGCTCCTGCCCTACAACGATAGAGGTCAGTTCTTGCTCCAATTTTTGCGCGGTTTCTACAAACGCGGTGATGTCTTCAACGCCTGGTTCTGTTGACACCGCTTCAGAAGAGGCATGATTTATTGCATCGTCATCAATGGCTTCTTTGGACGTGACGAGTTGTTTCCCTACGGACGACGTATTTTCACTTTTCTTTGCCATATGATCAATGTTGTCCTTCTAAGGTATCGAAATAGCCGTGAACGAGGTCTTTGAGATCGAGCGGTATATCGCTGTTATCAATGGCGTCGTGAGCCATAGTATTATATTCCTGGATCACCTGTGAGTATGGGATGGATTGCCCAGGCTGCACTATACCGTTATTGCCGCCATTAGTTTGCGAACTGCTGCCCGAACCAACCTGCCCAGGAACGTATACCTGCTCGCCATTTCCCGGCTTATTCCCGTTGTTATTTCCACCGCCGCTGCCTCCATGTCCCTGTCCGCCCTGTCCCTGGCCTTGTTGCCCCTGTCCCTGGCCCTGTCCCTGGCCTTGCTGCCCTTGCCCCTGGCCCTGCCCCTGGCCTTGCCCTTGCTGCCCCTGCCCCTGTTGCCCCTGACCTTGCTGCGCCTGGCCTGGATTACTACCATCACCGGCCTGTGCAAGCGTATTTTGGGCCTGCTGCAAGCCCTGGGTGGCCTGATCGATACTGCCCTGGTTGGCAGTAGCGCTGGCAGTTTGGGAAGCCGCGTTCGCAACCTCTTGTGTGGCAGCATTTATATCGCTCGCATTGCCAGAGGCGACTGCCTTGGCCAGGTCATGCAGAGCGGAACTCAGAGTTGGATCTTGTGATGCCTGCCCCGCGGCCTGCTCAAGTTGTTGCGCGAGTTGGGCCCGCTGCGCCGGTGATAACTTACTGATTTGCGAAGCCAGATTTTTGAGCGCCGAGGCAAGCGCCTTACTATCGCCATTAGCAAGCGCCTGCCCCAGGGCTTGCAAGGCAGCATTTGAACTACTTTGTAGCGCGGAACTGGCGGCGGCGTTGGCCTGTATTTTATTGCCGTTCTGTGGATTGCTCAGTTGTGATAGTTTTGCCTGCGCCTGAGCAAGCGCCTGTTGTGCCTGGGCTTCATTCTTTGCGTTGGTCAGCTGAGCTTCCAGGTTCTTCAGTATCTGATCGATCATCTTGCGCTCTTCTGGAGAGGTCGTGGTTTGATGGTCAATTGCGTTGCGCAACCGCTCGATGGCCGCGATTTGCTTGTTGATGCGCGCCTGGAATGCCGCCTGTTGCTGGAGAATGGCGGTCATTGGATTGGGCAGCGTCAGCAACAGGACAAACGCAATGATCACAATGGCGGCGATAATCAGGAAAGAACGGCGCGGGCGTAGAGAGATTGATCGCGCAGGTGCCTGCTTGCCTAATTGCGTCAGGGCATCACGGCGTTGCAGAATAGCCAGTGTAGACTCCTGGTGTTGAAATTCCCAGGCGGTACTCAGGCGGTCATGCAATGCCAGGCGCCTATCCACGATGCGAGCTGTACCGGCCAGCGAGGGACGCAACCATAAGGCCAGCGCCAGCGCGCACAACAGGCAGGTTGAGCCGGCTCCAATCGCCCAATAAAGAGCGCTTGCCCAGGGAACAAGGCGCGAGACTAGCAGCAATATTGATGCCAGGATCAGGCCGGTAACGAGACCTGTTCTACCCCATCCCAGCACTTGCTGGATGGTCAACTTCCTGCGCCAGGGACGCAAGGCCGCTATTAATTGCTCGCTACTGGCCGGTTCAGAGGCTCCAGCCAGCACTTTTGCTATGCGCGATGGCGCGATAGTCGCCATGATCGTGAAACCTTTCCAGAATGACTTCCGGCGGGCGACCAGCAGGGTCGGCCCTACAGAGAATCATTCCCTATCCTGATGACTCGCCTTCAACTATACTGGTGCTACATCTTCTTTCTCATCTTCATCGCTGTCTTCTTCGCTCTGGTCCTCTTCAATATGAGGGGTGGTGAACCATCTCGTATTGTTAAGCACAAATTTCAGCCGGCCAACCGGATTAGGCTTGACGAACCACATACCCAGCACAAAGAAGACAAACGTCATCACAATGCTCAACACGCTGTAGACAGCCCACAGTGGGTAACTATGACTGCCTATCTGGTATGTACCGATGACGCTCCCGCCGGGAAGGGCGCTCACAAGTGCCGCGATTGGATTCCAGCCCAGCAGGTGTGGCGTTGTACCTGAGCCAAGCCCAAGGAAGGATGGCCCTCGCAGTAACAAAAGCGCTACCCAGGGTCCCAACATCCAGAGGACGCAGCCCATATACGTTATTGCCGTTGATACCGTGGGCCGGCGCACAATCGTCGAGCAAAACAGGCCAAACGCCCCGATAGGTATCGCTGTAAATACGAAAACGACAACAGCATTGAGTACCTGCGAGGGTGCGACTCCACCGAAGAAAAAGACCAGGCTAAATAATGGTAGCGAGGCCGCGATCAGCAGAAATGTACTCGCCAGGCCTGCCACCAGCTTGCCCGCCAGCAATGAGAAAGAGGAGAGCCGCGAACATACCAGCATGTCAAATGTCTGCCGCTCCTTCTCACCGTTAATGCTGGTTGATGTGAATGCCGGTGCGATGAACACAACCAGAAAGAGCTGCACAATCGCCAGCAGGTTATACAACTGCGCCCCTATCTGGCTCAGCAGGTAATTCTGGTTGCCGTTGAACGCGCTGGCCTGGGCAAGAAAACCAAAGCCTAACAGCCCCATCACGACCAGGTAGATGATAATGACCCATACCGAGCGCTCGCGACGCAGGCGCAAACGCAGTTCTTTTGTAAGTAATGCCGCGAATGTCATGAAGGGAGACTCCCTTCTGTAATACTCATGAATACTTCTTCTAATACGCCACCACTGCTGCGTGGGGCGAAGGAGACAACGGGTATCTCCTGGGTAATCAGGTGTGCCAGAATTTTATGCAGCCCTCGATCATCGCCAGAAAATTCCGCCAGGATCAGATCGCCGTTTTCGTGTTCTACATTGCTGATTTCCGGTAACTCTTTCAGCATCTGAACAGCATCACCGGCGCGTTCCAGTACGCGAATTTCAAGTCGACGGCCCTTGCCCAGGCGCTGGGAAACCTCGTCCATATTTCCCGCTAGTACGAGCTTGCCGCCCTGGATAATGGCGACGTCGCTGCACATCTCGGCCATCTCCAGCAGAATATGCGAGCTAATCACAATGGTCTTGCCCATTCCTTGCAGGGTGCGCAGCAATTCGCGCAGTTCCACGCGGGCGCGAGGATCGAGGCCCGAAGCCGGCTCATCCAACAATAATACTTCTGGATCGTGTACAAGCGCCCGCGCCAGGCACAGCCGCTGCTTCATGCCGCGTGAGAGCGTCTCGACAAGCGCCTCACGCTTCGATGTCAGGTCAACCAGCTCCAGCAGATCGTTGATGACGCGGGTACGTTGCGCGCGTGGCACGCCATGAATGCCAGCGTAGAATTCAAGGTATTCGACTGAAGTGAGATCGGGATAGACACCAAAGAAATCTGGCATATAGCCAACCTTGCGCTGGATGACGGAAGGCGCCTTGCTGATCTCCTCGTCGCCAAACCAGACCTCACCCTGTGTAGGGGGGATCAATGCGGCCAGGATACGCAGAAGCGTCGTCTTGCCCGCTCCGTTCGGACCGATCAGCCCATAAATCGAGCCGTCTGGGATCACCATGCTCAGGTCGCGCAGCGCATCGACGTTGCGATAGCGTTTCTGTACATGTTCGACTTTGATCATTGTCCGACCACCCCCTGCAAATTCAGTGCCGGCTTGCCGAAGACTATTGTATTCGATGACGCGTTCTGATTACCAAATTGTACCAGCACCCGTCCACCCGGGCCAACATATGGCGCCGTATTTGCAGGTGAAAAGGTTTGCGCTATAAACGTAATCTGGTCCCAGGCATGCGTCTGCCAATTGTATAACAAGGCCTGCTGGCTGCCGTCGGTCAATGGCCCCGATCCGGTTGGATTTGCTACCTGCGTCACATTGTTGGGTTCGGTCAAGATCAAATTTTCAGACTGCAGGTGCGCGGCATCAGGCAGGATGAATTCAAATGTGACAGTCCCCTGCGTCAGCGTGTAGAAACCAGGTACGGGCGATTGCACATTGCTGCCCTCAACGTCAACGATCTGCCCATTCAGCAGGCTTGAGGGCAGGTTCAGTGTGCCGGAATATTGCACGTCCAGCGGGGCCTGGATCATCGTTTCGTTCACGCCCGATGTGCTGGCGCCATTGACCGTGATATCTGAATTGTTGTTCAATCCGGGCGGTTGGGAGTTCGTCCAGCCGATTAACGTTGCCGGTGCCCCGGCGATCAACAGCGGGTCGCCGTTCGACACAGAAGAAATCGGACCGCCGGAATAGATGAATGTGCCCCCTCCAGGCCCAATGATTACGCCGCGTTTATAAATCGTGACAGGGCACGGACTGCCGCCGCCGCAATAGTAGCCGGTATAAATACCATCCAACGCGGATAAGATGGCAATATGGCGTTGCTTCTCTGTCTGCAGTTGCGAGTTTCCAACATAGCCATAGGGCATGCCGTTAGCAGCTGCGATTTGAGCGGCCAGGAGCATGCCTGGATTCGTCGCCGTGTTGAGTGGCAGGTTGACGAGCTTTGTCTCACCCGCCGCCAGATCGCCTATATTTACATAACTATTGGGCATCAGCACGTAGACATCGCTTAACGCCGTTGGCAGGGTATTGGTGACTGTGCCGGTGAGGGTACCATTTTTCAGCGTCAGGTGAGAGACAATGCCCCCGGTAACCTGGCTATCCTGGTCAGAAACCAGGGAGCGGAGCGTCCAGATATCTACCCCCTGCAAATTGACATCCGTCCCATCCTGGGATGGGGCGATAACGGTGTTTGGTCCTGAATTCGTGTTGCCGGATTGGTAATACTGGTCAGATGAGGGCTGCACCAGGCCATCGCCGGTGAAGTGGATGTGATAATCGCCCTGGTTTGGCACGAAGATACCCAGATAGGTTGTTACATGGCTGACCGATCCACCCTGGCTCAATTGCACGATGGTAATGCGATTGCTTACAATCGACGTTCCCTTCTGCTGCAGGGCCAGTCCGTAGGTGAGAACTGAGAAGACGACGACGCTGCTCAAAACGATACGCCAGCTCCAATCTCTCTTTTTACGCCAGCGCACAATGATCAAGCGCACCGGCCCCAGGATGAGGATATAGCCAATCAGCAGAATAGCCAGTACCCACGGCGATGGCAAGGAATTGGGTACCAATGATTGTAGGAGATTTGTAAAGGGGTTCGTTTGTCCCTGGAAAGAGACACCTCCAGCGCTGGTGTTCGCCAGCAGAGAATCGCCCAGGGTGCGCAGCAGCAAGCCTTTCCACAAATCGCTCGCCCCTGCCCATCCTACCACAGGTTGCAAGGTAGGATCGAAAGCAACGTAGCAGACGGTGCCTTCACCGTAATTTCCTTGCGCAATCAATGGAGTATTACCCTGTGCCAGGATTGTTTCTCCAGAGGCAGTTACCTTGCCTGTACTGATCGTTATCGGCTGCTGAATCGTTCCATCCGGCGCCTGCTTTGAAGGACTACCCACCGGAAGCAGTCTCGTACCCGTTCGTAATGTCGTTGCGCCGCTGACGCTTACGGGCAGCAAATTGCTCGGAAGCCCGGCTAATGTGCGCTGCCATTCAGGGCCGCCTGCGACAATCAATGCGCCGCCGCCGTTTACCCATGCCTGTAATGCTTCCAGTTGTTTTGCACTCAGCGTACTCGTCGTGAAATTGTCCAGGATGATAAGATCGAAGTTCTTCAGCACCGTTGCCTTATCAGGGAATGTGCTGGCGTTCAGAAAATCAGTGATCAGCAGCGTACTGTTATTGAAAGGGGTATATGCGCTGAGCGGGCCAAAGCCCGTGTTCGTATCGGAAAGAATGCCGACAAAGACATCGCCCTGATTAAGCGGTTGTAGGACACTATTTTGCGTGCGAACCGTATTGCCATTGCTATCCAGCAAACGAACAGTAAGTCCCGTCGCGCTGCTATAGATGGGGAGATAGATCGTGACCTGCTTCTGGGAGCCATTCGGTAATGTAATCGGTATCTGGTAGGTGGATTGAGAGCCAGGGTTACCATAATAGTTCTGCGCATCAGGCGAAGCGATTGAAATAGTGCCCGTAAAGTCAGCACCATTATTGCTGAGTGCTATCTGAACCGGAATCCAGTTTCCGCTCCGGTAGCGCGTGTTAAAACCGGCGTTCACCGAGAGTGTCGGCCCATCTGCCGCGCTAAAACCGGCCCTGGTATCTCTTGATTGCGCCAGTGCGGGCGCAGGCAGAAGAAAAAAGCTAACGAATAGTGCGAAAAGGGCGCAAAATCCGGCGCAACGGAAAAACATCCTACGATGAGGCCAATGGTTTATTATTTGCATAGTCCTGAGCCTCTCTTAATGAATGAAATAAGGTAGGGTCGAACCCCAACAATTTATAGACTAGTATAGATGACGGCTTTCATGACCATTTAGTTGCATCAAGAACCAGACGGCCATTGTGCCATTGAGAACTTGATTACCGCAAAAGACGCCACTGTGTTCTCTGGACTCTCCAGGCACAGCCCGCTATGAATACAATACGCTCATTGTACCCCATATGCTCTCGCTATGAGAAAAGAATGCGAGATGGCCGATAGAAACCAGTTAAATCTAAAATGGTGCGAAGATATTGACAACGACGGCCACGGCGCAGAAGGCTATGACGAAGATGAGCGCCAGCACATCGAAGCGTTCAATATGGAGCTGGCGGCGCTTGCTGCGTCTCCATCCCCGGCGCCCTCCACTGTAGCAGCGCGCCTCCATTGCCATTGCCAGCAGTTCCGAACGCCGCAAGCCACTCAGGAAAAGAGGAATCAGTAATGGGCCGATTTTCATGGCCCGCCGGATGAAATTGCCCGAATCAAATCGCACTCCCCGCGCGGCCTGCGCCTTCGTCAGGCGCTCCACTTCCCCTACCAGGATGGGGACAAACTTAAAGGCAATGACGAGTACCATAATGAAAGCATTCACGGGCAACCCCAGCCTTTGTAGCGGTGAAAGCAGCGCCTCCATGCCATCGGTAAGATCAACTAACGAGGTGGTGAAGAGTAGCAGAGCGGTCAGGTAATAGAGGAAGAGGGCGCGCACAATAGCTGATGCGCTATGTAAAATGCCCTCCTGCGAGATTGAAAAAATGCCCCAATGCCAGATCAAGGTGGTGTACTGAGTGGGCGAGGAGTAAAGCAGCACCTGAAACACGAAAATGAATAGCAAAAGGATCACAATGGGCCGGAAGGTGCGCCAGATATAACTGCCAGGCAGCTGTGAAGCCCATTGCACTGCCAGGCAACCGAACAGGCAGACCGCAAAAGCTGCGTAAGTGCCAACGTAGGATACCAGGGCAATCAGCAAGATCGCGGACATAAGCTTGATGCGCGGGTCCATACGCGTCAGGCTTGAGCCATTATTGACGAATTGCCCGAAGGTAATGTTTCTGGAAAGCTCAATCATCTGCCTGTACCTCTGGTGGAGATGTAGTAGCACCCCTTGCCGGGGCCAGGCCCTCCCTTGAGCCTGCCGGATACCCTATCGCTGCCTCTAAATCTTCCAGTCGTAATACATCCACCGGCAAGGTCGGTATCACCTCTTGTAAGGTGAGAGCGATATGAGCGGGTTCAGGGAGCGCGATATCGCGGATCGCCAGTTCGCTGCCGCGGGCGAGTATCTCGCGCGCGGTTCCGCTCAAGATGATACGTCCCTCGTCGATGATGTAAAATATATCTGCCAGCCCTATGACATCTTCCAGGCTGCTGGACGTGTACACAATCGTCAGGTTATGATCTTGCTTCAGTCTCCTCAAAAATTCCAGCAGCTCTCGTCTTCCACGCGGATCAAGTCCTGCTGAGGGTTCATCAAATACAATTATGCGAGGCTGCAGCGCCAGCACGCCCGCGATTGCGACGCGGCGTTTTTCGCCTCCGCTCAGAGCATAGGTATAGCGCGTGCGAAAATCCTCGTAGGAGAGTCCAACTGCCTCCAGCGATTCGCGGACCAGGCGGCGCGACTCGGCCAGCGGAACTTTTTTGAGCCGCGGCCCAAAGGAGACATCCTTGCCGACCGTATCCTCGAAAATCTGCGATTCGGGCGATTGAAACACTACGCCCACATTCGACCGCAGGCGCTCAATCATCGTGGGAGTACTCACCTCAGTTCCCTCGTAGATCAAGCTGCCTGCCGCCGGTTTAATCAGGCCCGCCAGCAGGTCCACGACTGTCGATTTCCCCGCCTTTGTTGGCCCTACCAGTGCCACCAGCTGGCCTTCAGCTATGGAAAGCGAGACGCCTTTTAATGCTTCAACCGCGAAAGGCGTACCGCGTAAATGCGTGTAGCGCACGTCCCTTAGTTCAATAAGCGGCCTCGCTGAAACGTTGTCGCGTCGCGTGTTATCGCCTTGTAGTGTAGGGGAAAACATTGTGGTTGGGGTCGGGCTCGCATTGCTTGTGGTCGGTCTGATGCCGGGTGACCCGGCTTCTTGCGATAACATTGCATCCTTCAGCTGTTCAGCGGTCAGAACAACGTCTGGCAGTTTGCCCCATCCATGGGTCTTCAAATATCTCCCTAGACGAGTGACCGCCGGGACATCCAGGCCCACTGCCCGCAGCTCGTCTCCGCGCGCGAAGACATTGGCCGGTGTATCGTCCATCAAAACGCGTCCCGCGTCCATCACGATCACGCGCTCAAAGGCCGGAATCTCGTGCATAAAGTGGGTAATATGCAGAATGGTAATGCCGCGTTCGCGCGCTAAACGCTGCACGGTCCGCAACAGTTGCTGCGCTGTATGGCGAGAAAGCATGGTCGTTGGCTCATCAAGCAGCAGGTAACGAGGGCGCATCGCCAGCACTCCGGCAATGGCAACGCGCTGTTTCTGTCCCACGGATAGCTCGTTGATTGCCATCTGCGTGTATGGTTCCAGTTGGAGTAACACCATTGCCTCTTGCACGCGTTCTTCGATCTCGAAGCGCGGCAGGCCAAGATTTTCCGGCCCGAAGGCGATATCGTCAATGACCGTGTTTGCCACCAGTTGATCGTCTGGATTTTGAAAAACGATGCCTACATGCTGGTGAATGGTCCATAGAGCTTCTCCGCCGGCAGTAGTCGGCACTTCGTCAACCAGGATCGAACCGCTCGTTGGTTGTAAGAGTCCCACCAGCAGCCGGGCCAACGTGCTTTTACCTGATCCATTCTGTCCAATGATAGCTATCGTTTCGCCGGCGCCGATGCGCAAAGTTACCGCCCGCAGCGCATCACGTACATCCTGCTCGCCGCGTTTGCTGTAGCTGAACGTGACATTATCGACTTCAATCATCGTTAATAAGGCAATTCATCGCGAGATTTCTTTTCGGGCGCGCGTACAACCCCGCGCCGGACGATGTCTACGGCACGTGCGATAATGACGGTTAAAATCGCAGCCAGCAGCGCTTCCGCGATTGCTTGTGGCAGCACTGCGACGATGATCACCGGAGCGGGAACGCCCGCAAACGGCGCATCTTGCCGCCAGATGCCGAAAGCTAGTACGAATACCGTGTTGGTTGCCGCGCCGATGATACCGGCGGCAAATGCTGCTACATCCCGGTTGACGCGCCTCAATCCTGCATACGTGAGCCAGGAGGTGAGGCCGATCAAAATGCGGGGCACGAATGCCACCAGCGGGTCTTTGAAAAGAGGGATTGGAGAACGTAAGAAGCTGATAAGACCGAAGAAAAAGCCGGTTACCATGCCCACAACCGGGCCTTCCAGCACGCTGCCCAGGATAGTAGGTACGTGTTCGATGGTTGCGCTTGCTGTAAGATTAGGCACCGGGATAAACCCGAGTACAGGCACAATGCCCATTATAATAGTGATCCCCACCAGCACGCCTGCCGCTACGATGCGTTCTGTCGTGAGCGTCCAGGTGCCGGTTGTAGAGGGCATACTTGTAGACTTGCGCAAGTTAGATACTCCTTAAAGGACTCGAAAAGGGAGCTACTATTTTCCCAAGTATACTCAGTATGATGAGCGAGTGTCAAGAAAGCTAGCAGCCAGCAATCGAGATTTTAGAGGGAAATGAGCTTCACTCCATCCGGGCCGCCGATGATGGCTCGCTCGGCCATATGCAAAAATAATCCTGTCTCAACGACCCCGACGATGGCGGAAATTTCCTTGTGGATTTCCCATGGATTGTCGAGGCCGTTGGCAAAGAAACAGTCTACAATGAGGTTGCCGTTATCCGTGCGATAGAGGCTTTCGCCAGCTTGTCTCACACGTACTGCGGCTCCTAATGCCTCTATATGCTGGCTGACCGGGGCTAGCGCGAATGGAATGACTTCAACCGGTACAGGGGTCGCCAGCCCCAATTTTTTCACCAGCTTGGTGACGTCCGCGATTACCACGAAGCGTCGTGAAGCAGCTGCCACGATCTTCTCGCGCAGTAGCGCGCCGCCCCCACCTTTTATCAGATTCAACTGCTCGTCGATCTCATCAGCCCCATCGATGTCAAGGTCAAGTACCGGATGTCTATCCAGGTCTGTTAGCGGGATGCCCAGGCTGCGGGCCAGTTGTTCTGTAGCCTGCGATGTGGGAATGGCACCGGCAATGCGCAAACCGCCGGCAATACGCTGCGCAAGCGCATAGACCATATGCGTTGCGGTTGTGCCTGACCCCAGGCCGATCAGCATTCCATCTTCGACGAGTTTCGCGGCTTCCACGCCGGCCAGGTGCTTCCATGTTTCCTGCTGGCTATCGTGTTGCATGATCTTCTTTTCTTTCTCGCATGTTTAGACTTCAGAATTAAACCTGGTACAATTATACCGCAAGAGGGGCTATCCTGATGCCTGGCACCATGGGTAATCATCGGTGCTATCTACTTGTCATTCTATGCCCATCGTGATACACTCTTCCTTGCATAACAAAACAAAGGACATCGCATGATCATGTCTGATGGTAGTAATCATGGCTAATCAATGGCGTATTCTCGTAGTTGAAGATGAGCAGAATCTCAACCGTTCTAGGATAGAACTCCTGCGTAAGGATGGCTATGCCGTCCAGGGAGTGGCGAACGGTGCTGAGGCGATTCGGCTCCTGTGGACCGAAAACTACGATGTGGTGATCTGCGACCAGAAAATGCCAGACGTGGATGGGTTAGAGTTCTTGCAGTGGATGCGAGCTTTTCGCCCTGATACACGCATGATCATGATTGCCTCCGCTGATTCCTCTATCACGCGAACGCAAGCTCTGGAGGGCGGTGTCGTTAGCTACCTGTTGAAGCCGGTAGATATCCATGTCCTCAAAGAAGAGTTGCGACGCCTGCTCCAGCAGACGGGGTTTTCTGCCAGCCTGGACTCCTTTGATTTACTCGACCTGATCCAGATCATCTCCATGAGCCACAAAACGATTGCGCTGGTGGTCAATACCGGGTTACAAGAAATGGGTACCCTGCGATTTCGGAATGGAGAATTGGTCTGGGCGGAATATGGCATGTTGCGTGGAGAGGAAGCCTTTTTCGCGCTGGCAGCATATAAAAATGGTACGGTCATACACCAGCCCTGGAATGGGCATATAGTATCCAATGTAACGCAACCCCTATCACGTCTGATTCTTCAGGCGCTCCAGTATCGCACCAAGTATGCGACTGTACAGCAACTGAGCGGCGAGCAGGAAGCAATCAGGCCCGCAGAGGTGCGCCAGGATGTAATAGACGATAGTCCTTTCCTTGTTCTATCAGAGGCCCCGCCGCCCGGTGCAGTTGATCCGGCGACCCCTATCACGCCGCTTATGCTGCCAGAAATAGAACCTGCCGCAGAGCCTGCCGTTGCGGCATCTCCTCAACCGGTAGCCAGTGAAGAAAAGGAATGGTGGCAAGAATCAAACGAACATAGAAGAATGATCCGTTCGCAGAAGGCGTACCGTGGAGAGGATGCCGCGGCTGCATCACCATCTCCCGGCAATGGGCATAAGAGCAATAGTGATTTCCCTGCCGCGAGTATTTCGCCCTCTACAGCACGCCGGACAAATGCCGGCCAACGAACCGATCTGCCGGGATGGTTGTTAGAACAGCCAACGCAGTTTGATCTGCCCGCGATGCGCCTGAAACCTTCCGCGGCTACCGGCCATATACCCGCAACACCATTTCAAAAGCCGGTAAAGCCTTCACCCGCGGAGTGGCAACCACCGCAGGCGAATCCAAAAGAAGGGGAGCCACCAACTCCCAGGCAAATGACCGGCCCGCAGCCGGTACCAAAAACAGGCAGCGGACCTCAACCCCGGATTGCCAGGCAAAATATCTATAAAACAGCGAACGAGGCGGCGTCTCCTGAATGGCAATTGCCGGAAGATAATAACGCGACCACCTTACGTCCTGGAGAGAGGCTTAAGAGTCTTACTCGCAAAACTGATGACTTGCATGCGGACGCTCTATACCAGCAGCATACTCCAGTTGTTGGGAAAGGCGATGCGCCCTCTCTAAATGGAAACCATGCGGTAGATCGAGCAGCCCCGCATCGGGAAGCCGGGGTAGCGCCGCTCTGGGGAGCGAATGGCTCGTCCAATGGCTCTCTACACTCTCCCAGGCGCAACTATGCTGCCCTCGTCGCCGCTCTGCAAACACTGGGTTATTCTGTGCCCGGTTTTATAGCTTCGGCAGTGGTCGGCCTTGATGGACAACCCATTGCGCAGGTAGCGGTTGACGACCTGGATATCTCGTTGATGTGCGACTCATTCAGCACGATCATGCGGGGAGCGCTGCTCTCATTGGATCAGGGTAAATGGGGCCAGCTTGAACAGACGGTCATTACAAGCGCTACTCATCATATCCTGTTACGCCTTGTTGGCAACGAGAAAGAAGCCTTTCAAGTGCTGATTACCACGCATGAAATGAATCCCGCAGAAAGCCTGGCCATCATGACAAATGTCGAGGTTGCTATTGCCTCTGCTTTGGGATAGGGACCAGCGCAGAGGCCTGGATGGAGAGACTTGTGAGCGAAACGAAACTACCACCAACTGAAGAAGAGAGACGCAATCACCGCTTTTCGTTCATTGTGGGTATGCTGATTGCGCTGGCGATCATCATCATTTTTGTCCTACTCTTCCATTAGCTTTTTGATGCGCGCAATATCGAGTTCTTGCGCGGTATTGCTCGATGGTTTAGACGGAGAAGATGGCCGCTCAAGTTTGTGCCCCGGGCGTTTCTTTGCCGGCGTGCCATTTTGTGGCTGGGGAGATATCAGCGGTGAAAGATGAGGGTTCCCTTCATCCAGGAGCGGAGTCTCGTTCGACAAGCTTGCCTGCGTTTTGAGGTCTTTCAACTGCTGCTCGACGATCTGCTCATCTGAAAGCTGGTCCAGCTGCATATCCAGGTTTCGTTTGTGCAACTCTGCCATAGCACGGGCGCGCGCTTCTGCCTCTATCACAGCATCCTGGGCACGATTTGCCCGCTCCCTATCTTTCTGGCTGCCGGTTTTCCCAAGCGCATCGAAGACCCGTTGTTGCAGTAGCGCATTGCGCCTGCGCGTAACGAGCAGGTCGATAGTTGTTTCTACCTCAGAAATTTTGGCTTCGAGCTGGCGTAGGGCGCTCCTCATTGTTATGACCAGCTGCTCCTGTTCCTGCTGCTGCTGTTCGTAGCGCTGAGCCTGCCTGATATATTCATTGTAGTGTGTAAGCGCGTCTCGTGCTGCCGGATCATTACTCTGCCGGATGGCCTGCTCTGCCTTCCTCATCCACGTTTGGGCCTCCGCCTTTCTCTCCTGGACGCGCGACTGTAACTTACGGCTCTGGGCGATAGCTGTGGCAACCTGCGTCTTGACCTGGACCAGTTGATTGCGCATATCAAGCTGAAGCTGGCGCAGAGCTTCTTCGGGATCGTCCGATTTCTCAACCACACTATTGAGATTGGCGCGCAACAAGGTGAGCACACGTTCCAGCAAGTTCATTTAGGTCTCTCCCAGATGATTCATTTGTTACAAATACTCTCACCTATCCTCCTGGAAAGGTATAGGCATTCCAAAAATGGGAATTTGTACGTGACACAGATTACGCTGAGCAATCTGCGCCACGTACAATGTTCGGCTGATTCCTGCGCTTATTCGGCTGCTGTAGTGTCGACGGTAGCCCCGGTGCTGTTCGCGCTGGCATTCGCTCCATTTGCGCTGCTCGCGCCATCCTGGCTATCTTGAGTAGACAGCGCGGGAACACGGCTCATCAGGTCGCCGATCCTGGTGCCACTGAGCAACTCGAAGAGCGCCGGTACCTGCGCCACCATGTTCATGATGTCGCCGGTGATGCGGCTGGCTCCCATGCCATTGTTGCCGTTTCCGGTCGAGACAATCGTCACCTTGTCTACCTTGCTCAACGGCTCGGAAATGGCGCGTACAATTTCGGGCATTCCTGTGAGCAGCTTATCGAGAACGGCGGCCTGGTTGTATTCGTGGAATGCCGCGGCTTTGACTTTCATAGCCTCAGCTTCGGCTTCACCTTTAGCGCGGATGACCTCGGCTTCGGCCAGACCTCTGGCGCGGATGACTTCGGCTTCGGCCAGACCGCGAGCGCGATTGGCCTCGGCGTCACCCATACCACGCGCCTTGGCGGCGTCGGCCTGGCCCTGAGCTTCCAGGATCAGGCGCTGGCGTTCTGCCTCAGCAACCGTCTCAACGCGCCTGCGTTCTGCCTCGGCAGCCTTCTGGATTGTGGCTTGCAGCTCGAGTTCGCGACGCTGAATTTCGGCCTGTTGCACTTTGATTTGCGCCTGTTTCTCTACCTCGGTTACTTTGACCGCCTCGGCGATGACCTGCTGCTGCATCATGTTGGCCTGAATATCATATGCCTTATCGGCGGAAGCCTGCTGCTTCTTTACTTCTGCATCGAAAGCCGCTTTTTTCAGTGACAGATTACGCTGCGACTCCGCTTGCAGTGCCAGTGACTCGGTCTCAGCCTTCACACGCTCTTGATCTGCTGCTGACTTCGCAACAGCTGCCTCGCGAGCGGCATTGGCCTGCTGAATCTGCGTATCGCGTTGTGCCAGCGCCGAGGCAATATCCGCCTGCTTGCGAATCTGCACGATCTGCGGGCGGCCCATGTTCGAGATGTAATCGTTCTTATCGCGTACATCTTTAATGGTGAAGGAGATGACTTCCAGACCCATCTTCTCCATATCGGGAGTCACGGTCTTGAGCATCTTGGCACCGACGTTCTCAGGGTCTTTGACCAGGTCCTCAACGGTCAACTGGCCGACGATACCGCGCAGGTGGCCTTCCATTACCAGGCGGATCAACGCTTCGCGTTCCTCCTGGCGTTTGCTGAGAAACTGCTCGGCGGCGGTTTTGACGCTCTCTTCGTCCGAACGTACCTTGATCTGGGTGACGGCCTCAACATTGACGGCCACGCCCTGTGTCGTGTACAGGTCCTGCGATGGGGCAACGTCAAAGGACATCAGCTCGAGCGAGAAATCCTGGGCGCGTTGGTAAAGGGGAATTACGAAGTGCGAACCACCCGTAATCACTTTAGTACCCCCTGCTCCATAAACGATCAGCGCCTGGTTGGGGCCAACCTTACGCAACAATCGCCCGATGGTCTGGATAACAATAATCACAACAACAACAATGGCGATGACGCCAACGATTAAAAGAACAATGGGATCCATAGAATACTACTCCTTTTCTTCTCGTCTTTACCCATCGGGGCAACGCTTGTAGTCGCCCACGTGTGCCACATCGGGTGAGACGTGTAACGCTTATTGTGGATCTTTTCGTTTGATCAATTGCGTGTCTGGTTGATTAGATTCCTCAAGCAATGAACGTAACTTTTCTAACTCATCCGGTGCCGGTGAATTAAAGTGCGTTTCCTCCTCATTGATAAAATGATCCCAGGTATCAACTTCCGCAACGCCGTGCGCGTAGTTAATCACGACTACTTCTGTATCGCGCTCGATACGTCGTCCATCTGTGCTGCGAGCCGCGATGCTCTTGCGCATGCCGCCCGGAGAAACGTAGAGGATTTCACCTATGCCCTGTTCCGGTATAGTCAGGCTGACTTTTCCGAGCAGACCTGTGCGATCCGAGACATCCTGTATCGTCGCACCCTCGCTGTCCCCAAACAGGCGACTGAGCAAGAGTAAGAGCAACGCGGCGATAATTATTCCACTGGCGCCTGCCAGCACCAGCGTCACAGCAGACATCAGGTGGCCGGCAGTGTGAAACAGGTAGCCGAAGAATCCGAATCCCAGCAGGAAAAACATCACCGAGGTGATGTTGACGTAAGAGAAAAAGGTTGCCAATCCTCCTGCTGAGTTATGCGCTGTGGAAGTATGGGCGTGCGCGTTTGTCGCGGGGGCATGAGCTATCGCATGACCATGAGCCGAGGTGTGCATCACTGCTGTATGATGGCCCACATGCACCCCTGTATGGTGTCCGGGACTATGCGCACTGCCATGCCCAAGGTTCCCCAGCAGGGCAGTCACGATGAAGAAGAGCAGCCCGACGAGGAAACAGGCAATAAAAACAAGTGATAACGGGTCGGTCGCAATCATAAGATGTTCCCTCCTTTATATTCGGAAACATTTTTAGCACATGTACGGGAACGGTCCATACGTTCAATCAGACCAACAATACTGGTCAGTATACCAGATATGCCTAGAACCACTGCAAGCAACAGGCAAAGCAATTGAGATGGCATACCTATCAACGCCAGGAGTGGAAATAGATTGTTCGTATAGAAGCTGGCAATAAGCAGGAGAAGCGTGCATCCTGATAGCGTTAAGGGCACCAATACTGGATGCCTTCTTAGCAGAGCATGCCGTTGCAGCCTGCTCATGCCCTGTTGGCCAGAGGGGGGGATATGCTGGCCCTGGATCATAAGTGACTCCTTCGTTTCATCGAAAAGTAATGGCATTGTGACACGCTTGTAGGGGCGAACAGAAATTACCTCTACCCCAATACTATAGACGTAGTATCCTTACAAAATTACAATCTCGCTCAGGCAGCATCATCCGGTTCCGGCTCATCACCCGGTTCTGTTTTAATGGCGCTCAAGAGGGTTTCTAATGCCTCAAGAGGTATATCCATCAGCTCATAGAAAAGCGCAATATAACGGCGCGGTTCCTCGACGCCCGCAAGTCGTTCGAAAAATGCCTGGATCACGGGTTCGGCATGCCATTCTTCTGCGCTTGCCTCCAGCCAGGTAATCAGGCGGTCGCTTTCATCCTGTATATCAGTCATCAGATCAGTGCTATAATCAGGAGGATCACTCACCAGGTATCCTGGATGCACCTTAAAAAATCGCGACAGTAGATCGCGGCTCGATGCGGTCAAATGGACTCTTTTCCCGTTCTCTATTTGTGACAGGTATGCCTGGCTAATGCTTTCATTTAGCTCCTCTTGCATTGCTTTCACAACTTCCATCTGCGTCATTGGCCGGTTATAGCCGCGTAGCTCGCCCTCGACCTCGCGCAAGTGTTTGATTTTCTCAGAAAGGTTCATTGTATTCTCTATCCTCACATAACTATCTGCTATACACAAATATAACTGATTGCTATGACTTTGTCAAGTAGGATTTGCTTACATCTATCATGGATTTTGCTCCCGTATCATAAGCTGTTGTATAATACGAGCGTATTGATTGGTCCCTCTGAATTCAGAAGAAACACGGAACTTTTATCATTGGTTGTCGTTGATATTATCAAGAGTTTGGTGAAACGCGCTTTCGGGGGGGACCTGTCCCGGTTCAATATGCAGTTAGGAATATTCGCCTTGAAAAATATGATCACGAGATGCAGCCTTTCCGCTGTTTTGCCGGCGCATAACGAGGAGGAGGCGATAGCCAGCACAGTGCATGGGGTCATCGACACACTTTCCGCCTGGATGCAAGACTTTGAGGTTATAGTTGTGGATGATGGCAGCCAGGATCGTACAGGCGTCATCCTGGATACTATCGCCGAGACGCATCCCTGCCTTAAAGTGATACGTCATGCTACCAATCAGGGATATGGCGCTGCTCTGGTGAGTGGCTTTGAGGCGGTTAGCAAAGACCTGGTTTTTTTCATGGATTCGGATGGCCAGTTTGACATCCATGACCTGGAGCGTTTCTTCCCACTGCTTGAAGAATATGATGCTGTCCTGGGGTACCGCATGAACCGCCAGGATACGTGGATGCGCAAGTTGAACGCCTGGGGCTGGAAAATACTGGTGGGCATGGTTTTTGGGGTCTACGTGCGTGACGTGGATTGTGCATTCAAGCTGTATCCGGCCCAATTTTTCCGCGAGCACCGCCTGGAGACGCGGGGGGCCATGATCAATACCGAGATCCTCTATAAGTTTATTCGCGCGGGCTATACTTATACGCAGGTCGGTGTGCATCACCTGCCGCGCAAGGGCGGTCGCGCCACCGGCGCCAAACCGGCGGTGATTATGCGGGCATTTCGTGAACTGGTCGTCTTCGCCTGGAAATGGCATCGCGAAGAGAAAATGCAGGAGCGCGAGCAAGAGAAATTACTTCGAACACAGAAAAAAACGCGCCTGCCAGCGGTCGAGGTCCAGGCCGAGAAGGTCAAATCGCCCGATGTGTAGGGGCGCCACAAGGGTCGCCCGCCTGGACAATCAACGTTTGGGTGGTATCATCTCAAGCGTACCCTCGGCATTTTCCTCGATGGCACTGCGCTCGAAGAGCATGGGGTGGTGTTCGACGCGCCGCCAGGGCCGTATGAAGTCGGCATAATGTTTGCTGGCGGGATGACCGGATTGCCCCGGAGCATGGCCGGAAAGCGAGGCGCCCATATCCGCCAGGTTGACAATCTGCCGGTATGATGGCACGGTAAGCACGACTTCTGGCTGGTTGGGTAACGATGCCCCCATATTGACCGTATTGATATCTCCCCCTATACCATATGGGCCGCGATTGAAGATTTTATCGAGCGGTTTTACCCTTCCCAATGGATGCGCATAAATCATTTTATGGATGTTGCCATATTTCCAGCGAGAAATATCTGGGCCAAATTTTTCTCGTAGGTCCTCGACGGCGGCATGAAACGCGCTTGAAAGTGCCGCATCCCATGATTTCGGGCCATTAAGAATGCTTGAGTTGGCAAACCAGGCATCGTCATGCTCGTTCATCAGGCGAATGAGGAGTGCCTTGTTGCGACTATCAAAGCCGTTGACGGGCGCGAGAATGGTTGTGCCGGTGCCAAGGTACATATTCAACAACTCCTCGTCGTTGCCGAGCACAGCACCAAAGACGAGGCGTTCCACTTTATAAAGGAAAGTGGCGTAGATTGCCGCGGCTGCGCTATCGGCGGACAATATGTAGTTCCACGCGCGAAGAGCGTCCAGCGCATCCTTTTCCAGCGGAGTAGTAGGCGACAGGTTTAAGATATGTGGAACGATCTCGACAGCAGGCAGAGAATAGTAATCGGCCTGGATAGCGGCCATATCCGAGAGGGCCAGCCTGCCCTTGCTGGTAAGCAGGTCACGTATTCTTTGCGCGCGGTAGCCATTCAACCATTCATGCGTAATATAGTAGGGATAGTTATCGTCTACGACGCGGTTATTGGCGGTAACGATGAAATGTTGAGCGGGATTGAATATCTGGGGCAGTTCGTCGAAAGGGATATAACCTTTCCATTCGTACTCCCCGGTCCAGCCGGGCGCGGGAAGTAGCGCCTGGCCTTTCGTGCGAATAGGAATAGCACCGGCCATGATATAGCCGATATTGCCCTCGATATCGGCATAGACGAAGTTTTGCGGGGGCGTGTCCCAATTTTGTAGCGCCTCGCGGAATTCTTCCCAATTTGTCGCCCTGTCCAGCATATGCGCGGCTGAGATGATCCTATGCGATTCTGCTCCTGTCCAACGGATTGCCAGGGGTAGCTCGGCCTGCTCTGCGCGCGAGCCGTTATTGCCGCTCTTGCCATTTGTGGAAGGTAGGGAAAGATGTGTCAGGATCGGGCCATGGCGAGTTACGCGCACTTCCTCAATCACGGGGTCTTTAGCGCCTTTTACGCGGATCTCTTCGCGAATAACCTGGGCGTCTTCCCATTGGCCTTGAAATTCATATTGGTTGGGATTCTGTGGGTTGAATTTTTCGATATAAAGGTCTTCGATATCGGATATGGCATTGGTCACTCCCCAGGCTATGAAGCGGTTATGCCCGATGATAATCCCTGGCGTACCCGGAAAACTTGCCCCTACTGTATCTATATCCCCCGCGACCAGGTGGCATTCGTACCAGATGGAAGGAGCGACCTGCCCAAGATGAGGATCGTTACAGAGCATTGGCTGGCCGGTGGTGGTCATGGTTCCATCAACTACCCAGTTATTGCTTGCGCCCATCAGCCCAAAGCCGCTGAGTTGGCGCAGCTGCGCATATTGTTCTAGAATTGTGGAGTTGACGCCCCGGTATTCAACGCCGGGTGGGATAATCAATGGATGCTGAGAGTCGTAGCCAGCCTCAAGTTTCGCCGCTCGTTCTGCTCCCACTTTTGCGACGATGCGGGCGCGGATCACCTCGGTTTCCCAGTTGCCGCCGAGGTTCCAGGCCATCATCTTCGACCATTGAATGCTATCCTCGATGCGCCATGGCCCCGGTTTGAAACGCAGCAAGGTAAATTCGATGGGCAGCTTATGCGTGTGGTGTTCGATATAGGCATTAATGCCAGCGGCATAGGCTTCTAGAATGCGCTTGCTGTGTTCCGGCAATTGAGCAACAGCAGCACTGGCCGCGCGATGTAATCCCAATCTGCGCGTGAAACGGTCGGCTTCAAGCGCTACTTCACCGAATATTTCTGCGAGGCGACCGGACCCGATACGCCGGTTGAGTTCCATCTGCCAGAGCCGTTCCTGCGCGTGAATATAGCCCTGGGCAAAAAACAGATCATCCTCATTCTGCGCGTAGATATGAGGCACACCATAGCGATCCGTAATGACTTCAACGTTTTCGTGCAATCCCTCCAGGCGTACTTTTCCTTTCCTCTTTGGGAGTGGACGACGCATCAGCATATAGTAAGCTCCTCCGGTCAAACCGGCCAGACCTGCCGCTGCCGTTTTTTGCCACCAGGATGCCATGGTTTGTGCCTCCTTATCCAGGCTAACAGAGGCTTCTTTTAAGCCTCTAAACTAACTCAGTTCCTTGAGCTGTATCGCGTACCTCAAAGCCAAGCGCCTTGAGTTGATCGCGTAATTGATCAGAACGTTTCCAGTCGCGAGCAGCACGCGCGGCATCGCGCTCGCGCACCAGTGCAAGTACCTCTTCGCTGAGCGCGCGCGGTGTTTTTGATTCGACGGTATCCAGGCGCAGGCCCAGTACTCGATCAAAGTCGAGGATCAGGCGATGTCGTTCTTCCGGCGCAATCTTATTGTTCCGCGCTACCTCGCGCGTGATGCTCAACGCGGTCGGCAGCTCCAGATCATCGTTGATGGCCATGTGGAAAGCATCGCGTACCTGCTGTGCTGCCTCCGACCATGGCTCCTGTAAAGAAGATGCTTCCACAGGTGGAAGTGAGGCAATATCGGCGCGCAGGTTGTTCAAGCCATTCTGCGCAGCTGTGATCGACTCATCTGTGAAGTTCAACTTTGAACGGTAATGAGCGGTCAGCAGCAGGTAACGATAAGCCATCGGATCGATTCCGGCTTCTTTCAGGGTGCTTACCAGGATCACATTTCCCTTGGAGCGGGACATTTTGGTTGTCTCGCCCTTGCCGATATTCAGGAACTCACCATGCACCCAGTACTGCACGGGCGGTTTGCCGCTCACGCCCTCGCTCTGCGCAATCTCATCTTCATGATGCGGGAAGATCAGGTCAATGCCGCCGGTATGGATATCGAATTGCTCGCCCAGGTATTTAGTCGCCATCGCTGAGCATTCGATGTGCCAGCCAGGGAAACCAATGCCCCAGGGACTCGGCCAGTTCATCTGCCGGCTTTCATCTCCATGCTTCCAGAGGGCGAAGTCCTCCGGCGCCTCTTTATCCTCGGCGATTTCTAACTGCACGCGTCCACTGCCTCCTGCTTGCAGGTTTTCAACCGTATTGCCGGAGAGCTGCCCGTAGAAAGGGAAGCTGCTGACATCGTAGTAGACATTGCCATCTACAACATATGCCAGACCGCGCTCGATCAGCTTCTCCGTCATGACCTGCATCTCCGGGATATGGTCGGTCGCCTTCGGGTTCAACTGCGGCGGCAGGATATTCAGTTCAGCCGCGTCACGCATGTATTGACGCGTGTAGTAATCGGCAATTTCGTAAGCGGAACGACCTGTTGTACGCGCTTCGTACTCCAGCTTATCTTCACCGCTTTCCTCTGTATCATTTTGCAGGTGGCCGACATCGGTAATGTTGCGCACCAGTAAGACATCGTAGCCGTTGTATTCAAGCATACGGCGCAGCCAGTCGGTCATGATAAACGTGCGGAAGTTGCCGATATGAATGTCTTTGTAGACGGTCGGTCCGCAAGAATAGATGCCGACCCGCGGTGGATGCAGCGGCCGGAACAGTTCTTTATTTCTAGTCAAAGTGTTATACAGGTAAACCGGTATGGTCGAAATGTTTGTCATGAGCATATATCTCCTCTAGATTGGTAGCGTTTTCACGCGTAAAGGTTCATTACAGTGAGGGGTAGTAGCTCAGACAGGGGACGTGCAAGAGGACGTTACGCGACGTAATATCTTACGCTCCTAAAGAAAAGAAGGCACGTCTTTACGTTCGCAGAGTGCTGAGCTACCCGTGTTGCCTCTGCGAACGCCAGGACAGGTGCAATAATGTCTTTCGTAATTCACGATCTTCTCCAAACATGTTAGCTCAGACTTCAGAGTATCACTTGTAACCAGTATATCATATCTATCCCCGCCGGTATAGACCTATCTGGCCTTTATTTTTATGAATCTTTTAAAGCTCAAGAAGAAAAACGCTGCCTGCTTTGGAAGGACGGAGCAAGGAGACTCGGAACATAACGAAGGAGAAGCTCATTAACTATTATACTTTAGATTTCCATTCGCAAATACATGTAATTGAGCATTTATAATTATGTAATGTTAAGAGCACTTTTGGGAATGATCATAGGTGAGCGATATTGAGATACTATTCACTATTTCGAATGCTCATCGGTGCAAAGCGTTATAGTATTTTCAATTTCTTTAGCGATGTACGTCCTATATAAGTAGAGGAGTTACAGGAAGGCGACCCCAGATTTTGACGGCTTATTTCTGCTTTCTCAAGTCGCTTTACAGCTGGCGCATCAAAAAAATTTGTCTATGCCGGGAAATACTAATAAAGCATTTTTGAAAGGAGAACAGGCGTTGCAGCGCAATACACCTCGATTCCAGGACCCGCTGCCACCAGGCCCTGGACCCACCGACGACGACCCGGATGACGAAGATGGTGATGGAGATCAAGAAGCCTCATATATAATTACTGTGTTGTCAGAGCTTCCTCAGCGATTGCTCTGATGGCGAAGTAGACAGCCTGCGGGTGATGCACGACAATAGCAGCCGTCGATTGCTCAGGAACTAACTGGTAGGCTTCTGTCAGGTTGACGCCAATGCTGGCCTGGACGGGCAGCAGTTGGAAAACTTTTTCGTGGTCTTCAAGATCGGGAATGGCCGGATAGCCCCAGCTATAGCGCCTCCCTCGTGTGCCTTCCAGCCCGAGTTCCTGTCGAATCACGCGGTTCGTATATTCGGCCAATCCTTCCGCCATTTCGACTGCCAGCCCGTGAGTGTAATAGGCTTCGGCATAATTTCCTGCCTGCTGCAATTCATGCACATAATCGCTGGCCGATTGCCCCATGGTGACGACCTGAAGTGCCACCACATCGATTTTTCCGCTATCTACCGGGGCGAAATAATCGGCGAGACACAGGCGGTCGCGTTCTCCTTGCCGGGGAAAGTGAAATCGAGTGATCTCCCGCCCTTGCTTGCTGCTACCCGAGAAATTCTGTGGGTCATAGATGATCAGATCGTTGCCATGAGATTGGCAGGGGAAGTAGCCATAGACCACTTTCGGCTGCAAGTAGCGGCGCTGCCTGGCTTCGAGCAGCATGCGCTCCAGCCTCGGCTGGAACTCCTCGTCGACGAGGCGCGCGAATTCAGCTCCATGCGCTTTGCCACCCCAATGCAGCCGGTAGAGTGTATTGAGGTCCATACATGCCGCGACATCCTCGATGCCAATACGCTCCAACACTCTTGGACCCCAGAACGGTGGCTTTGGGATAGAGATATCGCGTCGAATGCTGGATGAAGGCACATCTGCGCCTCCTCTTGAACGAGCAGTATCTTCTGATGCAGGAGCCGCCTTCTTGAAGCGTTCTCGCAGCGCCTCTTGCTGAATCTGCTCGACAAAGCTGGCTCGTTCTGCCGGATCGCCCGTCAGCCTGTCCACAATTTCCAATCCTTCGAAAGCGTCGCGAGCGTAAAACACGCCCGGTTGATAAGGGACAGGCGTTGAATCCGGTGCCTGTTCATCGACGAAGAGGATACGACGCCCATAGGAGCGATTGATGGCTGCACCACCCACGATAACCGGGAACTTCAGGTCGCGTTTGTGTAATTCTTTGACGCAGAGCGGCATCTGCTTAGATGTGCTGACCAGTAGGGCAGAGAGGCCGATGGCATCGGCATTGACCTCGATGGCCTTATCCAGAATAGTGTTGAGCGGCACCTGCTTGCCAAGGTCGTAAACGGTATAGCCATTATTGCTCAGGATGGTATTGACCAGATTTTTGCCGATGTCATGCACATCGCCAAAGACGGTGGCCAGTACCACCTTGCCTTTCGTATAGCCTTCCTTTTTCTCAAGGAAACATTCCAGGCAGGCTACCGCGCGCTTCATGACTTCGGCTGATTGTAGCACGAACGGTAGAATCAGTTCGCCCGCGCCGAAGCGGTCGCCCACGTCTTTCATAGCTGGCAGCAGAATGGTGTTGAGAACATTGACGGCAGCTTCGCTTTTAGGAATGCCCATCTCAGCGGCCCGTTCCTCGATGGCCTGCTCGATCAATGGCTCGATACCCTCTTTGCGGCGGTGCAGGATTTGCCAGTGAATGCGCTCCGCCGTATTCATACCTTCGGTTGGGTCGGCCTTTGTACTACTGTCACCTTTTTGCGGCTCGTGCGCCTCGAAGTAAGCAATGTAATTCGGCAGCGCGTCGGGGCGATTGTAGATCAGGTCTTCCGCCAGCTGGCGCTGTTCAGCATCTATTTCCGCGTACGGGGTGATGTGCGTAGGATTGACAATAGCGGCATCAAGGCCAGCTTTGACCGCGTGATACAGGAAAACGCTGTTGAGAACGGCGCGCGCGTGCGGCTTTAAGCCAAATGAAACGTTGCTGACGCCGAGAATGGTCAAGACACCCGGCAGTTCGGCTTTCACGCGCTTGATCGCCTCCAGCGTTTCAATTGCTGCCGTCTGCAACTCTTCCTGGCCGGTTGTAATGGGAAAGGTAAGCGTATCGAAGATGAGCGCATTGGGAGCCAGTCCGTATTCGTGGACGCAGATATCATAGATTTTGTGGGCGATTTCGACTTTGCGCGCGGTCGTTTTGCCCATGCCTATCTCGTCGATGGTGAGCGCGACGACGGCAGCGCCATGTTCGATTGCCAGGGGAAGGACGCTCTCGATGCGCTGGCGACCGTTCTCCATATTGATGGAATTGATGATAGCGCGGCCAGGATATGTCTCCAGGGCAGCTTTTATCACCTCCGGCTCGGTCGAGTCGATTACCAGGGGCGCTTCGATGCCCATGGAGAGCTTTTTAATGGTCTTTGCCATCTGGTCTGATTCGTCTACACGCTCGGTAAGCGCGACACACACATCCAGCACGTGCGCTCCACCCTCAACCTGTTCGCGCGCGATATTCAGCAGTGTGTCATAGTCGTCTTGAAGCAGCGCCTGTTTTGCTTTGCGGCTCCCCTGGCTATTGACGCGCTCTCCGACCAGCAATGGCGGTGGGTCTTGCTGCAAAGCGGTGGCACGTATGCCGCTGGAGACGAATGGCAATGATATATTCGCGAATACTTTGTTGTTGCAGTTGTTATCCGCTACAGGCCGTGGCCGGCGTGGAGCAGTGCGGCAGGCTTTAACGATGGCGCGCAGGTGCTCGTGGCTATTGCCGCAGCAGCCGCCAACGATGTTGACGCCAAATTCGGTGATGAAATCGCGCAGCGCCACAGCCATTTCCTCCGGCCCGGTAGGATAGACGGCGAGGCCGTTGACGTTGAGCGGAATGCCGGCATTGGGGATGGTCGAGATGGGCAAAGGACAATTTTCTGCCAGGAAGCGTACCGGCTCGCGCATGTAATCGGGGCCGGTTGAACAATTCAAGCCAATAATATCGACTCGCAGGCCAACAAGCGTCGTCATGACGGCGGCGATATCGGTGCCGAGCAGCATACGCCCGCTGGTGTCGAGCGAAACCTGGGCCTGAATAGGTACAGAGCGACCTACCTGTTGCATGGCACAGCGAAGCCCCGTAATCGCGGCCCGTACCTCCAGCATATCCTGGCTGGTTTCGATGAGCAGCACGTCTACGCCGCCTTCCAGCAAGGCGGCTGCCTGCTCGCGGAAGATTTCTACAAGCTGCTGGTACGTGATATTGCTCAAAAGCGGGTCATTGGATGATGGTAGCATACCTGTAGGGCCAATCGAACCGGCGACAAAGCGTGGCTGTTCAGGGGTGCTGTAAGCATCGACCAACCTTCTTGCCAGTTTTGCGGCAGTCAGATTAATTTCGTGCGTCAATGCGCCAAGGCCATATTCATCGAGTTTGAGACGGCTACCGGTAAAAGAATCGGTTTCCAGCACATCACAACCGGCTTCGAGAAAGCCGGTATGAATTTCTTCGATGACAGAGGGTTTTGCGAGTACAAGATATTCATTGCAGCCCTCGGTCGCCTGACCGCCATAATCTTCTGCCGTCAGTTGATAGCGTTGTATATTCGTGCCCATGGCGCCATCGTAGATTAAGACGCGCTGCGCCAGGGCTTGAAGAAATCTACTCATTGAACCCTCCGATCTTATACCCTGCACTCAATAAGTGTATCAAGCTCTTAAACGGGGAATAGTCACATCCATGTAGCGAGCCACAGCACGCGGTCTGGGAATTGGCCTGTGATTTGCGATCATTCCCTTTACATGCAATCCCATTGCTTCGCGCATGTTCTTTTCGACATCTTCTAATGTCTCGCCTGTCGCGACACATCCCGGTAAATCGGGGGCATAAGCGCTATAGTTATTCTCCCCTTTTTCAATGACGACGAGAAAGTGATACATGATATTTGTTCCTTTAAGCGGGGGTATTGTTTCAAGTATGCGGTTGTTTGTCTTGTTGGTACCTGCCATTATATCACGCGAGATTTATTGGTTGTCCTCTTATTACTATGATGAGGAAGGTGAGTAGCTCTCTAATGTACGCACCCAATCCAGTTGTCCTTTTACTGATCTCCATAGCCGCGTATCGGATGTCCAGAGTTCGCAGCCTTGCTGTTCTGCAAATGCCAGGTAGTGAGCGCCGTATGAGGCTGGTAAGCCATAGTGCTCGGCCAATGCCATTGCTCGAATATTGAAAGATGAGTTTTTTGAAAGAACGAGCTTAACGGTTCTAAATATGAGTTTAATACCGATTTTTGCAGTATCCGAGCTGATTCTACCAGCACGTACCTCCCGATAGAGAATATTGGTTATTTCATAAGCGAGCAAAGCAGGAGCTTTTATCTCCACACCCTGATTTACCCACTCTGCCAGTAATGCTCGGGCCGTCTTTGAGTCCGCTTCGGTAATTGCCCATTTGAGAGCGATGCTTGCGTCAACAACAACTATTTTATTCATTGTTGCTCTCTTAATTGCTCAAGATATCGAGCACGTTCTTCACGTTGTTGGCGAAGGACTTCAGCAGAATCTTCAAAGATGTGTCCTCCGCTTTCCCGTACGACCCGTGCATGTAAGCGGTCAACCTCTTCTAAAATATCGGGTGATAAAGGTTGCCAATCTTGTTGTGTTTCATCCTCATCATCAGGTACCGTCTCCTCCAGAATACGCCCCAGGTACTCGCTGATCGATAGATCGTTCTGTGCCGCCGCCAGTTTGATGCGCCGGCGCAATTCGGGCGTGACATCTATCGTGATGCGCGAGCGTTTTGCGGGCCTGTTTTCCGCGTCGTCTTTGTAGTACATATCTTCCTTCCGTAGTGCCATGCTTGAATACACCTGCCTCTCTACAAGTTTTTCTAAGTAGGCTTATTACAGCACATCCAGGGCGACACGTCAATAACTCTCCCTGGCTACATGTATATTTGGTGACGATATGACACCAATTTTTCAATTATGCTGCTATCATCTCATGTTTAAAATGGCTTATTCCGCGTGAGCTTTATTGGCTGTTGCCTCAGAGCTTATTTTCGGTAAAGATTGCTTACATGAATCGATACTACCTTTGGAGGTTTAAATATGGCTGAAGAATGGAAACGTGCAGAATATCTCATTAGCACAGATAAAAACAAGCTCGATCTCTCAGTAGTGCATGATTTTTTGACGACTTCGTATTGGGCAGCAGGCATCCCTATGGAAATTGTGAAAAAATCTGTTGAGCATTCACTTAATTTTGGCGTCTACTACGAGAGGCAGCAGGTAGGCTTTGCCCGTGTTATCACGGATTATGCCACGTTTGCCTACATCGGCGATGTGTTTATCCTTGAGGAATTTCGCGGGCGCGGTTTGAGCAAGTGGTTATTGGAGGTCATCGCGAATCATCCTGAACTGCAAGGACTGCGCAGGTGGTTGCTGCTGACAAGGGATGCTCATGGATTGTATGAGAAAACCGGATTCGTCAGGCCAAAGACGCTGGAGCGCTACATGGAGAGGCATTTCCCGGATGTTTATAAACCGAGATAATTGCAATACCTTATGAGCAGTCTGCAAGGTAAAGGCGCAGGTTCCAGGACAATCTCAATGATGTCCTGGAACCTGTATTTCTTCTAACCCGCGGGGATCATCACACGGCCCTGTCCTGTTGGGGGCATGTTGGGGCCGCTGCCAACCCAGCGTACTGCCGTGCCTATAGCGGTCACTTCCATCCATTCGCTGTTATGCAAAAACTCTATCTTGATATCGACACCGATCACTCCGTCTGCTCCAAGCTGGTCGGCCTCGAATTGCATGCGGCTCAATGCCAGCTCGCGTGCCTGGTACATCAGTTGTGAATACTCTTTCAGTTCGCCCTGGAAATTGCTCTTGACTCCGACTAACCAGTTGCGAATCGCTCCCATCGAGTAGATGCAGTTCCCGATGACCAATCCCATCGGTTGAAAGCCTTTATCAACCACGAGCCAGAACTCCTGGCCGGTCAGGTCGGAGGTAAAGGCTCGTCCTCGATAGCCCGGTCGAATATCCATCGCGTTACGCGGTTCACCCATAGTACTCTGCCTCGCTTTCCTTTCATATAGCCAGATCGCATCGCATAAAACAATACCTGTGCTTGCTAGCATAGGGTATCAATTGTAAGGATGTCAACAGTCGCAGAGCAATTTCTGATATGGTGTAGGGGTTTGGAGGGCGCGGGCGCAATCGATCTCATGTATGACTGTGTGTAAAGGGGTTGGAGGGCGGCCATAAAGGAATGCGGAGATGTGATATGATGAAGAGTCATAGGTGCAACGGCTGTAGCAGCACGTTCTTTACGAGGTGTAACACAGATGAGAGGTTCGGTTGATGCCGAACCAAAAGGAGAAGGTTCCGATGAACCCCCATCACCTGGTTAGAGGGATATTCTGGTTCCTCTGGCTGTGCTCAGTGGCCTTAGTCCTCGGTGGGTGCGCACACGCCTCGTCTTCGGCTGGCTTGACACCGACCGTGCCAGCGCCACGGGTATCGCCTTCGGCTCCGGCTCCCTGTCAAACCCAGCAACTCCGGCTCGCTTTTGACAAAAGCGCTGCCGCTATGAGCAACGATGGCGCGCAGTTTGTCCTGGCGAACCAGTCGAAGGAGGGTTGTACGCTCTCCGGCTATCCAGCGCTCCAGCTCCTCGATGCTCGACACCAGCCCATCCGAGCACAGGTTGTGCCATCCACGGAGGCCTATCTGTATATCACACATGTGCCCCATCGGTTTGTCCTTCAGGCAGGGAAGAAGGCGTATTTCGTGGTCGAGTGGGGTAACTTAGGCGACTGTGCATCTGCGCCGGCGTTTCTGCGCGTCACGCCGCCGGGCAATCAGACGCCTCTGCTGCTCGCTTTCCGGTTCTGTCCCTACAAGGATGACGTGGAAATCTCTCCACTAGAGCCGGATCAGGTTCTGGGTGTGTTTGCCTGAGCAGGTGGTTCTTTATCGTTTTTCTCTCAACTCTCTACTTCCAGGCTGCTTAGAAGGCCTGGGCGAGTGAGAGAGGAACCTCTTGATCCTTGTCTGGAGCAAACGGACTCCCAATTGGAACGAGCCACGGCAGTCGGAGATTCCAGGCCTTCTGTCCTTCTTTTCACTCTTCCAGGCATAGCCAGAGGGCTCTTCACGGGCGGGAAAGGCTCTGGCGGATTTCCGCCGCGTGCTCCTGGAAATGGGCGCGATAGGAGCGCAGGATGATCTCAATGGTGCGATATTCCCCGTGGAACGGCCCTCCAGTCGCAAGCAGAGCTAGAAAGTCGCTTCTAGTCGCTTCCAGCTCTGCCCGCACACTGTCTTGCAGGGAAGCAGAGGGAGAGGAAAAGGATTGCGACTCTGACATGTCTTCTCCTCCTCATCGTCTGTGTAGGATTGTCCCCTCTCTCACTCGTCCAGACAAGCGCAGTGGCGCGAAAGTCGCCGCGTATCAGGAGGGGTGAAAAGCGCTCTGGCTATGTCTATCACTCTTCCTTATGCTCTCCCTATTGTACCATTATCCCGTGAGTCTTGTTTGGACGCATTTAGTAAGGGCGTACCCTTGTGGTCGCCCTAAGCTTGAGGCAGAGGAGGCCCTGGGATTCTCGTCGTGATCGCTCCAAGGGTACCGCTGAGTACCGGATTTTGACAAGATTGGCGGAATGATATAAAGTACAAGTGTTTCAATTGAGAACAGGTATTTTATGACAGGCAAATGATCGTATACTAACCGGAAACGGTAAAAGGAAATATATGTCGACGCCGGCCCGCAAACAATATCTGGATATGAAAAGTAACTATCCCGATGCGATCCTGCTCTACCAGGTCGGGGACTTCTATGAGACATTCGACGAGGATGCCTATATCGCTTCGCGCGAACTGCAGATCGTGCTAACTTCCCGCTCATATGGCGACGAGAAGCGGGTGCCACTGGCAGGCATACCGCTGCACGCGCTGGAGAATTATGTTGGGAAGCTGGTGCAGCGCGGCTACAAAGTGGCGATTTGCGACCAGGTGGGCGAGGTCGGCAAGGGCCATCAACCGGTTGAACGGGCCGTGACTCGTATTCTGACGGCAGGAACCTTATCCGAGCCAAATCTGTTGCCCATGCGACAGAACAATTACCTGGCGGCCATTGCTCATGGACGCTCGCAAACAGGGCTGGCCTCGGTTGATGTGAGTACGGGCGACTTTAGCGTGACATGGTTTGCACCTGATGAGTTACCGGCGGCCCTGGAAGCAGAATTGCAGCGCATTGCTCCAAGTGAATGTTTGATTGCGGAGGACAGCAATCCAGATGCCTGGCAGTTTCCATCTGAGACGATGACGAAGACACAGTGCCCGCAGTATTTCTTTGAGCTAGAGGCTGCGCGCGCAAGGTTGTGCCGGCTCTTTGGCGTACAATCGCTCGATTCCTGTGGCTGTTCCCAGGTTCCACAGGCTATCGCGGCTGCCGGAGCAATTGTGGCGTATCTCGAGAAGATGAATGGGAAACTGCTCTCACTTTTGACCGGGCTGCGTTCGTATCGCACAGAAAACTATATGGTGCTGGATGCCCATACACAGCGCAATCTTGACCTTTTGCAGGGGGCGCGCAGCGGCTCCGTACAGGGCAGCCTGCTAGGTGTGCTGGACCATACCCTCACGCCTATGGGAGCAAGACAGCTGCGAAGAGTAATTACCCAACCATTGCTCGACCTGAACCAGCTTGAGGCAAGGTTAGAGAGCGTGGAAGAATTGTATGAAAGTCCGGCCATGCGCAGCCGCTTCACCATATGCTTACAAAAGTTGGGCGACCTGGAACGTATCGCGGGGCGAGTGCGGCAGGGAACAGCTGTACCGCGTGAAATGCTCGCCTTGCGCGACTACTTGCTCGTCATCCCACAATTGTATGAAATGCTGCGTGGCTGCGATTCGCCCTTGCTCCTGGAACTGGCCGCTGAGCTTGATGCAAATGCATGTCCGCAGGTAAGCGAATTGATCAATCGTGCCCTGACACGTGCCGGTGAGGAGGATGAACGGGAAGAAGACGGTCGCCTGATACGTGCCGGATTCAATGCCGAACTTGATGAGCTAATCGCCTCGATTCGCGACTCGCGGCGCTGGATTTTGTCGCTGGAGGGGCGCGAACGGGCGCGCACCGGCATTCAAAAGCATCTCAAAGTAGGCTTCAATAAGGTCTTTGGCTATTATATCGAGGTCAGCAATGGAAAATTGGGCATGGTTCCTTCTGATTATATGCGCAAGCAGACGCTGGTCAATGCCGAGCGCTTTATCACGCCTGAGCTGAAGGAACACGAAGCGCGTATTCTGAGCGCGGAAGAGCGGATCGAAGAGATGGAGCGTAGTATCTATGCCGACCTGTTGCGCCAGCTGGGTGTCTACTATCCTCAACTGATGGCAATTGCCACTGCCGTTGCCCAGGTGGATGTGCTCTTGAGCTTTGCGGAGGTCGCGGCGCGCCAGGGTTACGTGCGTCCGAAGGTGGAACAGGGAAGCAATATAGAAATCACCGGAGGGCGGCATCCGGTGGTTGAGTTCGCGCTCGATGGCGATGTTTTCATTCCCAACGATGCCTTGCTCGACGCGGAAAATGGGGCTCGTATCCTGCTTTTGACCGGCCCGAATATGGCAGGAAAATCGACGTATCTGAGGCAGGTAGCGCTCATCACGCTCTTAGCGCAGATTGGTAGCTTTGTACCTGCACGCAGCGCGCGTATTGGGCTGGTTGATCGCATTTTTACGCGTGTTGGCGCGGAGGATGATATTGCGTCGGGCAAGAGTACTTTCATGGTTGAAATGGAGGAGACGGCCACCATCCTGCATCACGCCACGCGGCACAGCCTGATTATCCTCGATGAAATCGGTAGGGGAACGAGTACATATGATGGGCTGGCGATTGCGCGCGCGGTCGTCGAACACCTGCACAATGTGACGGGGGCGCGCACGCTCTTCGCCACCCATTATCATGAACTGGCGCAAATGGCGGCGGAGTTGCCCCACCTGCGCGTCTATACCATGGCAATTAGCGAAGATGAGCAGGGAGAAGTTGTCTTTCTCCATCGCGTGACGCCGGGGAGCCTTGGACGTAGCTACGGCGTTCACGTGGCAAAGCTGGCCGGCATGCCCCTGAGCATCGTGCGCCGCGCCGAAGAAGTTCTGAAAGGCCTGGAGTCCGGTAAAGAGGCGGCTGCGCCCGCGATAGTTACAGGAAATGGGTACATGAGGGCATCAAATGGGAATGGGTTATTGAAGGTTGCTGATGGAAGCGGTCACTATGCAATCATACATGACCACGGAGCAGAAAATGCTGCGTCCCAATTCATCGCTCCCACGAAAGAATACCGGTGGCAGAGCGAAGAGGCTCGCCTGGCTGCGCAGAGAATAGAGCAGGCCAGTGAAGCTCTGCCTGATCTTGATAGCGTTGATGTTTGTGCCATTACGCCGCTCGACGCCCTCAATCTGATTTTCGCCTTGCAGAAGAAGAGAAGATCGTTCAAGTAAGAAAGCATACCCGAATGTCTATAACCTACTCATCACGCGCACCTATTCTGCCCTTGCCCCAGGATGTTGCCGAACGTATAGCGGCGGGCGAAGTGATCGAGCGGCCTGTATCGGTGGTGAAGGAACTGGTAGAGAATGCTCTGGACGCCGGAGCAAGCGAGGTTCGCGTAGAAATACGTGGCGGTGGCTTGCGGCTGATCCGGGTGACCGACGATGGCTATGGCATTCCTGAAGATGAGTTGGACCGAGCCTGCGCGCGTCATAGCACAAGTAAAATCAATCGCGTCGAAGACCTGGAACGCCTGCATACGCTGGGTTTTCGAGGCGAAGCGCTGGCGAGTATTGCCGCCGTCTCAGAATTGACACTGCTGAGCCGCGCCATCGAAACCGAGACAATGGGCGAGGAACACCCGGCGATATTTGTTACCTGGCGCGGGGGTGAAGTGACGCAGCGCGGGCGGAAAGCGCGTCTGCATGGCACGACAGTAACTGTGCGCGACCTGTTCTATAATGTGCCTGCTCGTTTGAAGTTTATGCGCGGCGCTCGTACCGAGGCCGGGCATATCGAGCAATTGTTGCGCCGTTACGCGGTGGGTTATCCAGGTGTGCGCTTTCACCTAACCCTTGAAGAACATGTGGCCCTGCAGACGGGCGGTTCTGGAAATCTCGCTACCACACTCGCGGAACTCTACCATCTTCCCCTTGCTGAAATGCTCAATCCAATAGCGGTCAATGCCGCTGAAGATTCTGCTCATGCGTTTGCTTTGCATGGCTACATTGGGAATCGCGCGCTGGCCCAGAATAATCGCCAGCATGTAACGCTGTTCGTCAATGGGCGCTGGGTGCAGTCCCGGCCATTGCAGGAAGCGCTCGAGGCGGGTTATCGCGGGTTGCTGCCAAAGGGCAAACACCCGTTGCTGGTGCTGCATGTCGATCTCCCGGCTGGGGATGTGGATGCCAATGTGCATCCTGCCAAGACAGAGGTAAAGCTGCTGCACGAGGCCGAGGTGATCGAGGCAGTGACGAAGGCGATACAGGGGGTGTTAGAACGAAGCCCTGCCTTACCGGAAGAGGCGCAGTTTCCCGGCCCTCAACTGGTTTATCAGCGTCGTTTACCTGGTGTGAGGCGACGAGGACTGCATGTTTCCGAATCGGCGGAGCATTACTCGGTCGAAAAGTCTGACCCGGGTGCAGCTGAGGTGCTGGCCACACTGCGTCCTCTGGCCCAGTTGCAGCAGGCGGTTATCCTGGCCGAGGCGCCGGATGGCAGTCTGTACCTGATTGACCAGCACCGGGCGCATGAGCGGGTCATTTACGAACACCTGCGCCGCACCTACGCCGGGGTAGGCTCGCAAGAAAATCAAGGCGAGGAATGGACCGGATCGCACCTGCTGTTGGAGCCGGTCATTGTTGAATTGAAGCGCCACGAAGCTGAGTTATTCGAAATGCGCTTGCCATTGTTACGTGGCCTGGGGTTGGAATGCGAGCGTTTCGGCGGACGTAGCTTCCTGATTCGTTCGGTGCCGGGTGGTGTAGGGCAGGAGCAACTGGCGGGACATTTGTCGGAACTGGCGCGAATTGCCGCTGAGGATAGCGATGAGTGGGAGAACCACCTGCTTATAGGCCTGGCCTGCCGTTCGGCGCTGCGACGCGGGCGAACACTGGGCCTCGACGAGCAACGTTCGCTGATAAACGCATTGGCGAATGCCACCGCTCCGGCGGTTTGCCCCCATGGAAGCCCCATACTGCTGCATTATAGCCGGACATTTTTAATCGATAAGTTCGATTGGTAGATGGCCCTGCTATGGCTTCTCTCAAAAAATCAGCTTCCCTGTTTCAATGCATCTGCCTGTGATGGCTGCTGGTCTGATGAGTGAGTCGCGCTTTCTTCGTCCAGAGTTCTTAGCGGACTGAGCCAGCTTAATAAGCCAAATCTACGCGCGCCCAGCAGTTCCCAGGCACGAAAGAGACCAAGGGCATATACAATCAACATCAACTCCGTGAGTGCGATCAGACTTCCAACATCTCGGGGCTGCTTGATAAGGTTCACACCGAAGTAAAATTCGTATCCGTAGACAATGAAGCTGCCTGCAAGCAGCAGCATATTGCGCAGCACATTCTGCCAGCGCCTGCGGTGCCGTAACAAGTTCCATCCCATGCTGAGGCTGCCACTTACACCCATAAGGCTCATTATCACCGTCACCCACCCCAGGTTTGAAAAGGGGATTAATGCTCCCAGGGAGATAAAGAATGCGTTCAGCAAGGAGGCAAAAGCGTTCGTAGCAACGGCCTGCCGCTCCAGAGGCGCCCCAACCATAACCGTATGTTCTGGCGCAATAGAAATCGCGACGAAAAGTAGTCCGACCAGGGCGGCGCCGGCGCTGGCACTGGCAACAAAAAAGTTCGCAAATGCTGGCAGGACCATGCTAAAGAGTCTCCTTCTACGCTCTATGCTTCATCACTCAGCTGGACTACCGTGCGTCCACGTACTTCGCCTTTCAGCAGCGAGGCGGTGACCTGTGGCAGCTCGTCCAACGTTACTTCATTGATCATACTATGGAGCGCGGCAGGTTTAAGATCGGTTGCCATGCGCTGCCAGAGTTTGCGGCGCTCATCCATCGGGCAAAAGACCGAATCGATGCCTAGCAGGTTGACGCCGCGCAGGATGAAAGGGAAGACGGTAGTATGCAGGTCTGTGCCACCGGTCAGACCGCAAGCTGCGACCGAGCCGCCGTATTTTGTCGTGCGGATAAGATAGGCCAGGGTGCTGCCGCCAACAGAATCGATGCTGCCTGCCCATAGTTCTTTCTCAAGCGGACGGTTGCTCTCAGCTGAGACTTCTTCACGACTGAGGATATTACTTGCCCCCAGTTCCTTGAGGTAGGCATGCTCTGACGTTTTACCTGTGCTGGCGATGGCTGTATACCCTCGCTTCGCCAGCATGCCGACGGCCATACTGCCGACTCCGCCTGTCGCGCCTGTTACCAGAACAGGGCCTTGTTCTGGTTTGAGTCCCATTTTTTCCAGTTTGTCGAGTGCCAGAGCCGCCTCGAAGCCGGCAGTGCCGAAAGTCATGGCATCTTTGAGCGTCAGGCCTTCTGGCAGTGGTACGATCCAATCGGCTTTGACGCGCGCATATTCGCTGAAGCCGCCATAGTGGGAGACGCCCAGGTCGTAGCCTGTGACGATCACCTTGTCGCCCTCAGAAAAGCGGGCATCGCTTGATGCGACGACGATTCCTGACAGATCGATGCCCGGCACAAACGGATAGCTGCGCACAATCCTTCCTTCTGGAATGCAGGCCAGGGCATCTTTATAGTTCACGCTTGAGTAAGCAATACGAATCAGTACTTCGCCGGCTGGCAGGTCATTCTGCGATAACTGCTGCACCTGGGCAGTAAAACTATCGCCGGTTTTATTGACGACGAATGCACGAAATGATGTGGACATATATCTTCTCGCTTTCTGCGTATGATGTGATCGGAGTTTTGATAAAGATGGTCATAGATCGAGCCTACTTGACCACAGAGACAGGTAGCCTCATGCCTGCCAGATAATGCCCGCGCATCTGGCAGGCCATCTCATAACGGCCCATGGTCGAAGGCGCGAATGTGTAGTTGATAGCGTCGACTGTTCCCGGATAGATAAGGTCAATCCCGATAAGCATGTCGTTATACTGCGTATAGATATTCTCCGGAGTGCCGTTGGGCTTGTCGGGTATGAAGGTGAAAGCATGATAGTTATTGCTGCCATTGGTAATAATGAAGTGGTAATGGACACCAACATGAAAAACGGTCACCGAGGAAATAATCTTGTAGTCAATCAGCAAGACGTGTACAGTTACCGAGCCTGGCAAGGGAGCCTGGTTATAAACTTGCTGGGTAGGAAAGGGATCGCTGACCTGGGTAGAGGTTGCTGCCGTTTGCGTAGATGAACCGGGACTGGACGAACTATGCGCGGCAATGGATATGCCCGCGAAGATGACGATGAGCAGAGAAAGCACCAGTAATGATATTTTCCCTATGATCCGCTTGTTCATGGATATCCAACTCCATTTCTTCACCGGTTTACTCATCTACCTGACTGAATGCTAATCTGGATGCATTATAGTTAATTATGATTGTTTGCGTCAATATCTTTCACAACTTCCACACCTGCGCGTTGCTGAACTCCACCTCGGTCGGCATACCATAATCAATTGCTGCCACTCCGATCTGCCCGGCGCTGAGCGCGCTATCGGTCGCAGCGGTAACCAGTTGTTGATTGACATAAAGATAGAGCAAGTTTTTATCGGCGAGAACAGCTACGTCGTTCTGCTGGCCATATCCGGCGTTGATGGCGTCGCTGACTCCGCTGCTTAGCATCTTCACGGACGTATTATTGTTATAGATTTCAAGCGTAAAGGAACCATCTACCCCCACGCGAAAGAGGTAAAACTGGCCTTGTGACTTATTAGCACGGAACAGGATACCACCCTGGCTGCCCTGATCAATAGTCATCTGTATCTCATAGACGAAATTGCTGAAATTGGTGGCATCCGCGTAGCAGGGTTGGAGGAAGTTGGTCTGGGCTTCTCGCGCATGGTAATCCTGGTTAAAGAAGCATCCAGTATTTCCGTTTCCTGTAAGACCCTCGTCCCAGCGGTTGCCGCCTGTATTGTCTGTCAAAGCGTCGGTGAGCATAGGGTTTCCGGTTGTATCATTGGACAGCAAATTTTCCAATGCTGTCGCCGTCGCCGTTCCTAAATTACTGATCGCGCCTGCCGTGGCGGTTGCTCCGGCCTGGGCGGTAGCAGTGGCGAGAATACCGGCCTGTGCGGTTGCCAGGGCCGAATTTGTCGCCTGCACCACCACCTGTGTCTTTGCCAGAGCCGTATTTTGCACCGACAGCGTTGACTGCGCCTGAGCTGTGGCCTGGGTCGTAAGCTGGGTGTGATACTGCGTGGTTGCTGCGTAGATAATAAGGCCCAGACCACCCCCTATCAGGGCGGTCGCAAGTACAATAATGAGGATCATCATACCCGGTGAAATCCCCTGGCGCTTCCTGATGGTTCGCGGCGGCGGGGGCCAGGAGTATGCAACTTCTTTGGGTAGAGGAGCCAGATCTTTTACTGTCGGTTGTTCGTGAAATGGCTCCTCTACTTTGTCTACGTGTGTCTGGGAATCATCGGGCATCTTTATTCCTCACAACCTGTGTGCCGTAGATATTTAATCCCAAAGGGTTTCGTTTGTAAATGCGATATCTGCCGAATTTGTATATATATCCGTACTCGCGAACAAAGCAAAGTATCCTCCCGTAAGGGTGGTCTCGGTCACCTTCGTGAGAAACTGCCGGTTCGCGTACAGGTAGATATTACTTCCCTGCATTACCACGGTCAGAAGATTCGCCTGGTTCAGCCCTGCCCGGATCGCCGGGCTATGTCCTGAAGCTAAAGTAGCGGTGACGGCATTGTTTTCGATCATGGTCAGCAAATAGCTGCCATCTTTAGCGATAGCAAAGACATACGAGCTCAGCTGCGGCCCGGTTTCATGGAACAGAATACCCCCGGCGGAGCCCTGGATGAAAGTCATTTGTACCTGAAAAGCAAAATCGGTGTAGAATCCTACAGAAGAGCAGTAAAACCAGTGGTTTTGTGTTGAAACTCGTAAGTGATAAGCGCTATTGATGAAACTACATGAGGCATAAGGTCTGTTGATAACGTCCCAGAAACCGGCATCATTATTTGCAAGTGTCTGATTCACTAACACAGGCTGGTGAATGGCACGTTCGTATATACCCTGCGGTGATTGGGCGAAAGCTGTAGCCGATGCTTTCGCTATCACTTGAGCAGTGGCGGTTGCTTGCGCGTGTAGCTTTGCAGGTTGTGCTATGGCTGCGTAATAGAAAAGCCCGATTCCACTAGCAATAACGCAAAGAGCAACTACCACTAGAAGAATAACCATTCCACGAGAAAGCCGTTGCCTCTGTGCTACTTTTGAGCCGTTCTCAATCTGGCCCGCGGGCATGGGAAATGGCCGGGCATATCCCGGAGGTACCTGTGGCATTGCTAAGGAAGGGCTCTGCGGCGGATAATTCGGAACAGATTCTGGCGCTTGACTAACGACATCAGGTACGCTAAATTCCATGAAAGGGCCGGGAGCATAGGATGGAGGGACAGCTTCCTGCGAACTGCTCTCCGCATTGACAGATACCAGGGTTGGAGTTGAAATGTCAGCAGGCGTAACCTTACCACACTGAGGACAGGTCTCCTGGTTTGCTGGAAGCCGAGATCCACACCAGTTACAATACATAAATTACTTCCCCCTTTGATTAAAATTGCAATGTACGCGATGATTTCAGGATGCCGATCATGCTACTGAACCCCATTTCACAATGATCGCCAGCATAGAAAAGAAAAATGAACCGGGTCTTATGATAACTTCCACACCTGAAGGTTGTTGAACGCAACATCTGTGGATTTGGTATCACTCTCGGCGAACAAACCGATCTGCCCAGAAGTGTAGCGCGAATCGGTTGTGCCATCCAGGTACTGCTGATTAACGTAAAAATAGAGATTACCACGTTGGGCAATGATCGTAATCGTATTCGTCTGGTTTCCTGTATTGATAATGCTAGAGGAGCCGCTTAGCAAGTGTTGTGCGTGTGACCCCTGTGCATCTACATAAACATACAGGTCGTAAGCTCCGTTCTGACTGATGCGGAAGAGGTAAAACATAGAGCTTGAGCTATTTGCCCGAAAGACAATGCCGCCCTCATCTCCCTGCACTATCGTCATTTGCACCTGGAGCGCGAAATTATCAAAGTTTAATATCTGCGAGTAACAAGGTTGGAAAAGTCCCGTTTTGTTGATCATCGAATGATAGGCCCCGTTTGAGAATCCGCAACTGCCGCCACTGGGATTTGTAGGGAACTCGTCCCAGGTGTTATTGTCTTGAGCATTCAGAGGGTCTGAAGTAGTAGGACTGCCGCTCGTAACCTGCTGGTAGAAGCTTTGTAAAGCTGTGGCGGTAGCTGAAGCGGCAGCGCTGGCGGAAGCCGCCGCGGTGGCAGTAGCTCCTGCGATCGCTTGCGAGGTGCTGATTGCATTCGCTGTTGCCTGACCGTTAGCCAGGGCAGTTCCGGTGATCTGGGCCTGCGCAGTTCCGGTGATCTGAGTCTGAGCGGTAGCTGTTGCCTGCGCATTTTTTTGTGGCTCGTATACCTGGGTAATATAGACGGCCACGCTACCCCCGATCAAAATCAGAACCAGTAGAACGATCAGCAAGGCAACACCGGCAGAAAACCCCGACCGTTTGCGCTGCGGTGGAACGGATGGCGGCGCTGCTTGCGTCCCTCCCTGGTTATATCCCGCGTAGCCGGCGGGAGCCTGGGCTTGATTGAGAAATAGCGGTTGCTGTCCTGAACTTTGTGCTGGAGCAGTATAATTGGGGTAATTGCTCTGTTGCCCCGGAGTCGCATAACTGGGAGAAGATGCAATCGTTGGCTCAACCGGCGCGTTTACATAATGAGGAAACGGAGCCGGTGAAGGCTGGATCGGCATGAACTCTGTCGCATTGCCCTGCCCGGCAGGATAATTTGGCTGGCTGCCAGACTGTTCAGGGGACGCAATAGAAACGGTGAGAATAAGATCACCCGGAGGGCCGCCATAGGGGCTCATATCGCCCTGTCCTCTCAGGCGAATCTCCTCACCATTGCGAATGCCTGCGCGTACAGGCACAATAATGCGCCGCCCGCCTGGTAAATTAAGCGTGCGGCTGCTTCCGGTTCTTGCCTCTTCCTGGCTGATTGCTAAAGTCGCCCGGATATCACCCGTTTGAGGTCCTTCAATTGCCATCTCTTTACCCGTCCATTATTTGACCATGCTTCTGGTCAATCATGTGGTTATGATCAGCAATTATAGCACAAGTTTTGCGGCTTGAAAGCGGTTCTGGTACCTGTTACAGGGCGATTCAAAAGTTGAGCGAACAGGAATCCATTCTGTAGGGACAGTGGCTGGTCCCTGTCCTCGTTCCTCGACCTTGCCGGCTATACCATGCCGAGTTCCCATTTCGCATCTTCCGTCATGCGGTCAGGCGACCAGGGCGGGTCGAACGTCATGTTGACTTTGCACGATTTAACGTTCTCTACTTCTCCCACGCGCATCTCGACCTCTTCAATCACTTCGCCTGCCATAGGGCAACCCAGCGCGGTAAGCGTCATCGTAACATCAACGTGGCCGGTCTCATTATTGATATCAACATTATAAATGAGGCCAAGGTCAACAATGTTCACAGGAATCTCCGGGTCATAACATTCGCGCAGTGCATCCATGACCTCTGCTTCATTAATCTCTGCCATCTATCCAGATCCTTTCGTCTTATTCCAGGTAAATTGGTCGGAATTATTCCTTCTTAACTATAGCCTATATGCTGGGGATTGTCAAAAAGTTCATGATGAATTTTGATTATTAAAACTCATCATGAAACGTTTCCCCAATCCGTTCCAGGTAAAAGCGGATAAAGCGCTCCGCGTCAACCCCTACAGAGGCAAGTACGTTGGGTGGGGGAGAGTCTGGACGGTTAAAATAAGCCACTGTCTCGCCTAAAGTGAGCGTGCCCGCCAGTTCCACATCCACAAAGGATGGCTCCCAGGTGATAAAATCCGGTTGGAGAGCAGCACCCAGGCAAAGCGGGTCATGCATCTGGAAAGCGGTAACGCCATACTGCGGCCCGAAGACATCGAAATAATGATCCAGCATCTGCCGCATGAAGCGCGTAACCGGGCTGCCATTCTGCGCCAGCGCATCCACCTGCTCCCGCTGCAGCGATGTTATCGTCGTCACATCGAGCGAAACCAGGTGTATTGGCCAGCCGCCATGCAAGACAATATGCGCAGCGTGAGGGTCGGCGAAAATATTAAACTCAGCAGTAGGAGTATCGTTGCCTGGCACGCGTAATGCGCCACCCATAATCACCACCTCGCGTACAGCTTCAGCAATGCGCGGCTCGGTACGCAGCGCCAGCGCGATATTCGTCAATGGCCCAATCGGTACCAGCGTAATCTCTCCGGGTGCCGCCATAATCTTCTGGATAATCACCTCGACAGCGTGTTGTGCTACCGGCCGAGTGCGCGGTTCGGGCAGCATCACTCCCCCAAGCCCATTATCCCCATGTACATGGCCGGCATTCACTATCTCTCGCACCAGGGGCTGCGCGCACCCACGCGCGACCGGGATATCCGTGCGCCCTGCCAGTTCCAATAATGCCAGTGCGTTGCGTGTCGTCAAATCGACATGCACATTGCCGCTAACGGTCGTAATCGCCTCGAGCTGTACTTCAGGCGAGGCCAGGGCCAGAAACAATGCGAATGCATCGTCGATGCCGGGGTCGGTGTCAAGAATGATGCGGGGCATAAATTTATTTCCTTTTAAAACGGGTTGATTAGATAACAGAATTACTCATAGACGGGAGGCCAGATGCTGGAAATGGGTACTTCCCAACCGGGGAAGAGTTCGGGGATGGTCAGCGTATCTCCATCGTGTAGCGTTATTACTTTGGACGCAGGCTCTCCGGTATCGGCATGCTTATCTGGTGCATGGGCGCGGTAGATAGAAACGGTATGGGCATCAGGGTCGATGAGGATGCCTACCTGTGTACCCTGGCTTAAGAATACAGCTATTTTCTCTTCCAGTTCACGCACGCGATCCCGGCTGGATTTGATTGCGACAATCAGCTCGGGAACAACGGACAGATAGGTGCGAGGAGTTCGTTTAAGCCGCTCACGCGAGACAAAAGAGACATCCGGAGAAAGCAAATCGCCATTGGGCAAACGGAAACCAGAACTCGCATCAAGAACTTGCCCCAGATTGTGGTTATATACCCAGTTACCCAATAGCAGACCGAAGCGCATTCCGATGACGCCTGATGTAGCGTCTGATGGACTCATAAGAATAATTTTACCTTCTCTCAATTCGATTTGATGCTCAGGATAGAGAGCCTGGAGCTTTTCGACATCGTGGTAGCTAATTGACATGGTAGATACTCCTTTGCTCTGATTGTCCTGCTCTGAGGTTCGATTTTGCGAATATATTGTTATGGGATCACCTCTTCATTTCTTTGCTTGTAATAGAGGATAGCATATGCTGGATGAAATTGCTATGAGGGGTTGGAAATGGGGTGTTGAGCAGGATGGTTGACGACAGGCATAGCAAGAAAAGTCATAATATGTTATACACAATATAAATCTTCTTCTAAGTTTTGTTATCCTATGAAAACATGATATACTCTTGATTGAGCTAGAAGCCAAAACGCTCTTGTATAGCCATCAGGAAAGGGAGGTTATCCAAATGTCAACGAATGATCCAAAGCAGGTTATTATTGATTACCTTTCTAATACAAAATCACGGAGAGAGGAACGAGGAGTCCTCGCTCAAGTCGAAACCATTCTCTTTTTGAAAGAAAAAATTCTTCCAAATTTACAAGCCTATGCCGTCCGTTATATGAGTACAACAGGGCAACAATGGGATGAGGCGTATTGTATCCTACCAGCTTCAGATCAAGATGTCGCCGGTATATGGCCAACTTCATCCGGCTTTCGGCTGAAAACAGAGAATCGATTGGCCACGACTGAGGAGGAACGGGGCAAGCATGGGTCTCAACCCTGGATAAAACTGTCAGGAGGGGAAGTAGTAGCTGGATATTGGTTTTTGTATGGCCACCTGATTGCCAATGGATATGATGTTGCGCATGTGCGCATGATACCTGCTTCGGGGCCAGTGGAAGAAGATGAGGTCTATGACGGCGTTATCTTATTGCTCAGTCCATGTTCTCCTCCCATAGAGTTTGAATTTTATAATCCATCTCATACCTTGATCGGTAAACAACTCTGGGATGTTGCTCCTTTGTAATGTATCCGATATTAGCGAGTAGAGTACCTGATTATTGGAACTCTCGGATATTGAAGAGCCGTGTAAACTATGTCATCACATTCACACGCACACCCTCGGCGCTCCAGGCGAAAAACAAAATTTCCAATGTCCCAGGTCATTGTTTAGATTGTGAGGGATATAGTTGTTTAATCATTGGATACCTCTTCTGGTCGTTATTGTAATCCTACTCATATGGGTCTGGATGCTTATTGATTGCGTAACGAACAAAAGATTGAATATGACCGAGAAAATCCTCTGGCTGCTTGTCATCCTCTTTGCCCAACCAATCGGAGCATTCATTTACCTTTTCGTTGGTCGTTTGCTTGTAAGCAACTCGTGGCGTAAGCAGGAACCGCAAGTGGAACCGGTTTATCAACCTTACCAGCAAGGATACCAACCGCCACAAGAGCCACAGCAAAATGATCAAGTACACGAACAGCAGCGAAACACGCAATCGTAGTATGATCAACCTGAAGTGACCTACCCAGAAGCCCCTCAAATCTTTGATAGATAAGTATGGACATGCAGTGGCTTTGGGCATAGAAACCAAATGAGAACAAATACGACAACATTGTCGTAACATGTATTTACAATATAAGTCATCTTGTAAATTTTGTCGAGTTCAATATTTAAACGAGATTTTTATGGATATTTCCCGAAATGCAGGGTATACTGAGGATGTGTTAAACGTTTCTCATGGGAAGTGAGGCTTGAAGGTTTTCATGTTAGTGGGTCGCTATCCTTTTTATCGGAAACTCTGCAAGATTATATACCCTTTGCAAAGGGTGCAAGCAGGGAAGGTCTCGTAAAAAAGAAAGGGCGGATACTATGACTGTGGATAAATCCAGGGATGAAATGGTTGAGACGAGACAAAGCTGCATTGATGCGTCCATCTTGAAGAGTCTTGCTCCAACGGGTTGTATTTTGGAGTTGAATGAAAATACCCATATGTTGAGTCTACTGAGCGCCGCTGTGCCTCATATCATTGCCCAACAGGAGTTCACGAGAAACGAATGGAATATTTTGCTAACCCTGCTCCAATCTTATCCGCATCACGCCCCTTATGAGCTCCTTCTCGCAAGCATTACCGCACTCTCGTCCGCAGCTTGCCGTTCAAGGATACACAATGCTCAGCAAGCGGGAGCAGAGGCATTCAAACGAGAACTGAAACCGGTCTATCGAGCATTGTCTGGTGTTCGTACCAAATTGGCTAAGCTACATTCCCAGTTACAAATCTTCTTGATGCGGGAGGTGGGGTATGTGCTTGTTAAAGTCTCCGAATAAGGGACTTTGGTAACAAGTAAGGCCTTTATTAAGCCGGTTGTATGGAGGGAAAACTACTTTTGGGTGCAGGATTTCAGGTTGGGAACTAGTTCCCCAGAAAATGGGGATCAGTTCCTCTAAAAGTCGGGTATAGATTATCTCTTGTAGTTCTGTTTTTGAGTATACTCTTCTCAGATGCGTATTGACAATTCGTATAAGTTGCTTTTCAAGGAGGAAAAAGTGAGAAAATTTCTCTTGCCCATACCCCACCAGTTTGGTAAAAGACATACACTATTGCCAGCTACTGCAAGCCTTTTGAGTATCTGTATACTATTTCTGTCAAGCGGAAAAGTGTTGGCATACAATTTGGAGGGTCCTAAATGGGCTGGTCAACCAGCACCAGGTCATTGCTGTGCATACATTTACGTGCAGCGAGGACCTGCTACCACCTATGACCAGACGGCCTATACAAACGCTATTGCCGCCTGGAATAATGATGATCGTGCTTTAATCTTCTTTGCTTCGGGAGCAGGAATGGGTTATACTACTGACACATACAATAGTGGTACATCGCTGGACGGTTGGACCAACTATGGGTCCAGCAACGGCTATTTCACCTACGCCAACACTTATCTAAACTATTACTTCACAGGAGATACGAAAAACTATCCGGACGGGAGAATACAGGGTATAGCAGTACATGAACTGGGTCACAGCGTGGGTTTAGCTCACGCAAGTGGTTGTGTTATCATGGTTGCTGCCTCCTACACACGCTGGTACACATGTGGAATTGATACTCCACAGACTGATGACGAAAACGGGATAAATGCACTCTATTAGGATGGAGTGCTGATCTGTTTCGTTTTCAAGCAAGCAATGGTTTTCTTCAACAGAAGTAGGCAGAAAGGCATGAAGAGAAAGGAAAGGTCACAATGAAAAAAGGATATCTGAAGCCAACCTTTCCGGTAAAGAACCGGATATTCAGACGTGTGAGTATCGTGTTACTTAGCGGCTTTGCAATTTGGGGAACACTGCTCCTGAGTGGATGTACATCAGCCTCACAACCAGCACAGGGACAAAAGATGACAACCGTTACTATTTATCCAAGTTGGTCGAGGCTGTATCAGGATTTAAAAAGCCTCAAGCACGACTCAGATGTTGCGGTGAGCGGAACTATTATGGGTATCTCGAAAACGATTCCATCACCGAGTCTTGTGATGACCGATTTTACCTTTCAGATTCAGAAAATTCTGTGGGACCCACACAAAAGGATTAATAGTACAAGCATCATTGTTCAACAGGAGGGGGGAGTGACGAACAATACGCGCTACGTTGCCGAAGATGACCCGTTGTTCCAGGTGGGCGAAGAGGCAGTACTCTTTCTCCATGAGTTCAGCCCTGGCAATTACTATGTTGTGGGAGGCCCAACGGGAAGATTCCTTATTCGAGGAGAGGTAGTTAAACCCATCAACAACGAAGGGCTATCTCTGCCGTCTAACCTTTCTGAGAGTACCTTCTATACCGAGATTCAAAATTCCTAAAAATGATGTTGCTCTTTCCCGCCTTTTGTGAGGGATAGTATATTCAACGGCTTTGGGCATAGAAACCGCTCCCAATATGTTATAATCTGTAGCAGTATGAAATCATTACCACTTACCTCAACCGCATATATCTCCGGGGTGCGACCCGAACATCGCGCCACCGTCGAACGCTACCTGCTCGCCGCCGGGTAGCGACGCCTCGTCATACGCTCCAACATCTGTAGAAGCTCGCGGTATAAGAGCCTACCTGCATATTTTGCCGTTACTTTGCACCATTTCATCCGTCCCAACGTGTCTTAAAATGTGATACCATGATGTACGAGGGTCACAAGCGCCATCATTCGCCGGTGCGCCTTGTTGGGGGATGAGGAGATTTTGGGAGAACCACACATGGACTTGATGAATAAACTTGCCAGCCTGGCACAACGCTATGAAGAACTGAATACGCTTATGTCGCAACCCGAAGTACTCGAAGATATTTCGCAGTTGCAGCGATATGGCCGCGAACGCGCCGAACTCGAGGAGGTTGCGCAAAAATATTACGAGCTGCAAGCGAATGAGAAGCAGTATGCCGAAGCCCAGGAAATGTACGATGAGAGCGATGAGCCTGAGATGCGCGACCTGGCCTTTGAAGAGATGGAACGCCTGAAAACCCGTAAAGAGCAGTTGCTTAACGAGGTGAAGGTCGCCCTGCTGCCCAAAGACATCTTGGATGAGAAAAACGCCATTGTGACCATCCAGGGCGGCGCTGGCGGCGATGAGGCGGCCCTCTTCGCCGGCGAACTCTTCCGCATGTACAGCCGCTATGCCGATAATCATCGTTGGAAGATTGAAATTCTGGATATCAATGAAACCGGGCAGGGCGGCATCAAAGATATCACCTTTGTCGTCAAAGGCAAGGGCGCGTATAGCCGTATGAAGTATGAGGGCGGGACGCATCGGGTGCAGCGCGTTCCGGTGACGGAGGCCAACGGGCGCATTCATACGTCGACGGCCAAGGTGATCGTGCTGCCGGAGGTTGACGAGGACATCAACATCGATATCAAAGATACCGATATTCGCGTCGATGTCTACCGCTCTACCGGTCACGGCGGTCAGAGTGTCAACACAACCGACTCCGCCGTGCGCATTACGCACCTGCCGACAGGGCTGGTTGTGACCTGCCAGGATGAGAAGTCGCAATTGAAAAATAAGGTCAAGGCGCTTTCGGTCTTGAAATCGCGCCTGTGGGACCTGGAAGAGGCTCGCCGGCAGGCAGAGCTGAGCAAATCGCGCCGCTCGCAGGTTCAGACCGGCGACCGCAGCGAGAAGATTCGCACCTATAATTTTCCGCAGGATCGCGTGACCGATCATCGCATCGGCTTCACGCGGCATAATCTACCCGGCGTGCTCAATGGTGAGCTTGACGAGTTTATCGATAACCTGATCACAGTCGATCAGGCGGACAAGTTGCAGCACCTCTTTGAGGAAGACGGCAACAGCGGCAACGGTAAAGCCAGCTAGAGCCTGGACTGGCTGGGATCAGGGAGTTACCAATCAGGGATGACCTGTCTGAGGACAGGCCCCCAACATGACGAAGGAGATGCGAGGGAATGCATCTCTCATTGAAAGGAAGGCAATAATGGCACAATTGGTAATGGGTCAGAGTAAAATGTACGAAAACGCGCTACCCGAAATCAATCCTTCGTACAGGTTGCTGCTTGGCCCTGGTCCCTGTAATGTTGATCCGCGCGTTCTGCGCATCGCCTCGGCGCCGCAGCTTGGGCATATCGACCCGGAATTTTTTGCGATCCTCGAAGAGACGGCGCAGTTTTTGCGCCAGGTATTCCAGACGAAAAACGAGATGACGCTGTGTGTATCCGGCTCCGGCTTCTCGGGAGCCGAGGCAGTATTGAGTAATTTGCTCGAGCCGGGCGATACGCTTATTGCCGGCAGCCTGGGTTTCTTCAGTGGCAAGATCGTTGAAATCGCTGAGCGGGCAGGCGCGAAGGTGGTCAATCTGGAAACTGAACTGGGCAAGCCACTTGCAGCGGAAACACTCGAGCAGGCATTTCAAGAACATCCCGGCGTGAAGCTATTTGCCACGGCCATCGCGGAAACCTCGACCGGTCTATTGCAACCGCTGGACGAATTGGAACGTATCACGCACCAGCATGGAGCGCTTTTTGTGGTGGATGCCGTCTGCGGACTGGGCGGTGTGCCAATGAACGTCGATCAGATGAAGATCGATGCCTGTTACGCCGGTAGTCAAAAGAGCCTGGGAGCATTGCCCGGTCTCGCGCCCGTCACGCTGAATGAGCGCGCGGAAGAGGTCATTAAGAATCGCAAAACGCCCGTCCAGAGTTATTATCTGAACCTGCAAGACCTTCATCGCTATTGGAACGGCGACCATACCTATCACCATACGGCATGCAGCAATGTAGTGTATACAATGCATGAAGCGTTGCGCATCGTCCTGGAAGAGGGGCTTGAGGCGCGTTGGGCGCGTCACAAGCTGAATGGTGAGGCGCTACGAGCCGGCGTCAAGGCAATGGGCCTGAATATTCTTACACAGCCCGGTTATGAACTGCCGGTGCTGACGGCGATCATCCTGCGCGAAGGCATAGATGAGCAGGCGGTTCGCCAGGCGCTGCTAGATGAATATAGCATCGAGATAGGCGGTGGCTTCGGCGCGCTGAAAGGCCGTTTGATTCGTATTGGCCTGATGGGCTACAATTCCTGCCGTAAAAATGTCGATACCGTTCTGGCCGCGCTCGAACATGTCTTGCCGCGCTGTGGTTTCCAACCCGAAGTTGGAGCGGCGCTGGCAGCTGCTGACCAGGTGTATAAAAATCAAAAATGAACCACGAGGGCCGATGAAGAGATTTCACGATCAAAACCGGTGATCCAGGTACTTCAGGTCATGTCATTCTGAGCGCAGCGAAGAATCTCAGTCACCCTGGGCGTAGATTCTTCGCTGCGCTCAGAATGACATGACCTGAAGAGTACTTATCGATTTTGCTTGTGGAACTTCATTATCGGCCCTTAAGGGGGCATTACTAGATTACAATAGGTAGCGAATCAATCATGGGACTCGAGCAGCCACAAGCAATCCGCACCATCTTTTTTGATGCCGGCTATACCTTGTTACATCCCAACCCTTCTACCGCGGAGATTTGCCAGCAGGTATGTGAGCGGCTGCATTTGCACCTGCACCTGGACGAAGTCAAAAATCGTATGCTTGATGCCGAAGAATATTTCTGGCGCCAGACAAGACAACGCTACCAGACCTGGGCCAGTGAGGAGACGATTACCGAGTTCTGGGTGGGATATTATATGAACCTGCTCCGCCCATTCATTGAGGAACATGATGAGCCACGCCTCTACCAGCTGGCATTAGCAATCACGCGCGAGTTTGACCAGCATACCAGCTGGCAACTGTATCCCGATGTACTACCGACCCTGGAAGCGTTGAGAAAACAGAACTACACCCTGGGGGTCATCTCCGATTGGGGCATTGCCCTGAGCGCTATTCTCCGGCGCCTTCGCCTCACAGACTACTTCGATTGCTTGCTCATCTCAGCCGCCACGCGTCATGCAAAACCCTCCCCTACACTCTACGAGCGAGCGCTTCAGAGGGCTAACAGTATCGCCGATTATACACTGCATGTAGGAGATTCCTATATTCATGATGTGTTAGGGGCGCGAGCTGTTGGCATAACACCAGTACTACTTGATCGCCAACGAACATTAGAAGAATCAAACGTCGATTGCTTGCTAGTGCATTCGCTGACTGATTTACTGCAATTACTGGAAATTGATTCGCCTCATGAACACAGGTAATTGTATATTTACCTCTAAGTGTTTTGCTGCTATACTGACGCAAGGTCAGTCTCTCGAAAGAGGATTTGAGATTGGTGAGGGTGGGAGATTCTTCGCTGCGCTCAGAATGACAGGCCTGCGGTATGCGCTCAGCATGACAGGCCGAGGATATGGGCTGAGAATGACAGGCCTGCGGTATGCGTTCAGCATGACATGCGAGGATATGGGCTGAGAATGATAGGTCTGCGGTATGCGTTCAGCATGATATGCCCTGGGTGTCATTCTGAAATCCAGGGGCATATCATGCTGAGCGTGTGAGCCGAGGCCCTGAGGAACGAAGGGGAAGAATCTAAGCAGGGCGCCAGGACGGGGTGAACGATGAAAAAGCAGGCCGGGCAGTACACGCCGACTGTTTTACAAGCCGCCATAGGTGAGCCATTGCGCTCAGAGCAGCGCACAAACGAGTATTTACCGCGCATACTTTCGCGGGTAGATATGCTCGTCATCTTCATAGCTATCGTCCTGTTCATTCCGAATGCTTCCGTCGTGCAGGCAGCACAGGGCGCGAGCAGCACCATCTACCTCTATTGGATTATTGGCACAATAACATTTCTCATACCCGGAGCAATCATCACCGGGCAATTGTATCGCCTCATGCCCGTGGATGGCGCGATTTATGTCTGGACGCATCGCGCGCTCGGCCCCTTATGGGGCTTCTTCGCCGGATTCTGCGCCTGGTTTCCCGGTATCCTGGTACTGCTCTCTACCAGTGATATCATCCTCTCACTACTACAAGGTATTTCAACGCAAATTTACGGCACTCCGGCACACTGGTTGACGACCCCGTGGCAGCAGGGGATCGTTGTATTGATCGTGTTACTTTTTGCCGGCCTGCTTTCTATTGCTTCGCTGCGCTGGATTATGAAGATCGCTAAATGGATAATCTTGCTCTATGGCATCAGTATTTTTTTAGTCGGGCTGGCGGGATGCGTATGGCTACTGGCCGGTCATTCCCCACGGGTCTCACTGACGAGCGGTAGCATGACTTTTGGTGGGCAAAATATCGTGCTGTATGGAGTGATTGTGCTTGCCCTGCTTGGCGTCGAAGTGCCAATGAACATGGCCGCTGAGACACAACAATCGAAAGCGGTTTCGCTCTTTTTGCGTTGGGGGCCGCTACTGGTTTTGCTGGCATATCTCCTGGGAACATTCGGAGTGATGGTCGTAGTACCCACAAGCAGTGCCAGCCTGGAATACTCGGCAATTCTGGCGGTCAGAGCAGTTTTCGGCCTGCCTGCTGCTGTGCTGGTCGGTTTGATCTTCATCGGTTTCTTCATGACCGCTACAGTCATTTATAATGTGACTTTTTCCCGCATTTTGTTTGTTTCGGCATTAGATCACCGTTTACCTCCGGGCCTGGCCAAAGTGAATCGCTATGCGGTCCCTCATCGCGCTACTACCGTTCAGATCGTACTGGTCGGCCTTATTGCCATCTTCACGTATTTTATAAGTCCTCTATTGTATAGTATCGATCCGCTGGCGCTCTCCGCGGATACGTACAACATCAGCCAGGCGACTACAACCGTCATCTGGTGCATATCGATGGTCTTCCTCTTCCTGGATGTACCGCTGCTTTTGATACGCTTTCATGAGCTTTTCGCGAAGAAACGCGAATTGCTCATCACGCGGCCCTGGGTCCTCTATCTTTGTGCAGTTATAGGAGGAGTGGCGAGTATACTGGCTATCTGGACAACATTGACACAGTCCTGGGATAGCAATCTGATTTCCAATAGCAATTGGCTGAAAATTGTTGGTATTTCTACCCTGGTGTGCATGGCAATCGGCCTGATGGGTTCAGCATACCCCCGGCTCCTGGGCAGTCTGAATGAGCAGACGGAAGCGGCGCGCGAGAATGCGCGCCTGTTTCATGAATTACGTCAGGCATATGAGCGACTCAGTGAACTTGACCAGCTCAAAGATGCCTTTTTGACGACCGCCAGCCATGAGTTGCGCACACCGCTCACCATCGTACAGGGATACCTGGAACTGCTCGGAGAGCTTGATGAAGGCGTTGATCCGGAGCTCCGGCGCGCTTTTCTGGGCAAGGCCCGTCGCGCCTGTGATGAACTCGTGTTATTGCAGGCAAATATCATGGATGCGAGCCGTATAAAGTTCGATACGGCCACACTGATCACAACTAGCCTGCAATTGCGGGAGATCACTAACTCGGTTGTCGATCTCTTCGAGCCGATCATTGTGCAAGAGGAACGGAAAACGGAAGTGGACATTGAGCCAGGTGTTCATGTGCTGGCCGATGAGACCCGCTTGAAGCAGGTGCTGCGCAACCTGATTGCCAATGCCCTGCGCTACTCACCCCCTAAAACGCCCATTTGTGTCAGGGCAAAAGTGCTGTCAGAAAAGGATATGGCGGAGATACATGTGATAGACCATGGATATGGCATACCACCTGAAAAGCAGGAAGCGATTTTCGATAAGTTTGTGCGTCTTGATCGCGATATGCAGAGTACCGTCCGTGGAAGCGGGCTTGGACTCTATATCACGCAGCAGCTTGTCGAGGCCATGAAAGGGACGATTCGCGTCGAGAGCAGCGGAAAACCTGGCGAAGGCTCAACCTTTATTTTCACGCTGCCCCTGGCGTAATGATTAGCACTGTGTCTGTCCCCCACTGTCCCTACGGCTTCGACAATTTGTCAAAAGGCGTAATTGCATTATCAAACGATTTCGCGCACCACCTCAACGCCGTTCAGCCGCATATGATAAAGGAAAACCAGGTGCAGGAAATCCCCATCATGCGGCAACGCCCCAAGCTCCCTGGCCGTCTCTACGGGCATATCGTAGGTTTGCACGGCATTCGCAGGCACGAGGACACGCATTTTCAAGTTATGTGCGTTGGCATGCAGCTTCAGATGCATAGCCATTGTGTACACGCAAAGATCGGTGCAATTTCCCACGATTATCGCGGCTCGCAGGTCGTGACGAGTATCTAACCATTCTTGCAGGTGCGTCCCATGGAATGCGCTGAGAGAATTTTTGGGAAAAATTTTATACAGGTCGGCAAAAGGCAGGTTTGCCAGTTCGGGAATAGTGTTGGCCTCGCCGGTGCCAACCTGGCAATGCTGTGGAAAATCCGCAAACTCTACTGCATCTGGTGTATGGCAATCCTGGGCAAGCACAAAGTCTCGCACGCCAACTGCATAGGCGCCCTCGAAAGCCGCTCGCACTGCCGGAATAATGCTATTGACCCGCGGGCTGGATAGCGCCCCCTGGTGACAGAAACCATTAATCATATCGACGCTGAACAGGGCAACGTGTCCCTGCTGCGCATCCTCGCGCAAATCGTTCCAGGAAATGCGCGGCAGATCGCGCTCCCATTGCACGAGGGCGGATAAGAATTCGTTAGAGCGTTCTATGAAGTTGCTAGGAATGGTTGAGGTCGTCATGGCATGCCTCCTTTTGGCTGGCAAATTGAAAACTTATAATTTGGCTTCCGCGGCAGGATTGAAGCGATACAGGCGAGCCGGGCGGTGCGTTCCCTCCATTTTTTTGGCGCCTGTATCCTCAAGGATGCCGGTCGAGAGAACCTTCTTACGAAAATTGCGTTTATCCAGCTTGCGGTGCAGGATAATCTCGTAAACGCGCTGCAACTCGCGCAAAGTGAACTGCTCAGGCAGCAGATTGAATGCAATTGTCGTATAGTCGAGCTTACCACGCAAGCGTGTGAGGGTATATTCGAGAATCTGGGCATGGTCGAAAGCGAGTGGCGGCAGATTGTACATCGAAAACCAGCGTACATCGGCTGCATCGTCCGCGGCCCTGACCTGCAAGCGTTCGGAGTCCAGCAAGGCGAAGTAAACGACGGTAATGACGCGCGTGCGTGGATCTCGTCCCGGATCGCCAAAGGTATAAAGCTGTTCCAGGTACACATCGTGAACACCTGTCTCTTCCTGAAGCTCGCGTTTGGCCGCCGTTTCCAGCGATTCGTCCATCTGTACAAATCCGCCAGGAATCGCCCACATGCCTTCATAAGGCCAGGAACGGCGCTTTACCAGCAGGACCTGAAGATCACGCTGTCGCAGGCTCATCATCACGACATCCACGGTCACGGATGGCCGTTCATATTTACTGGCATCGTAGTGATGTGCCTTCGCTTCAGGAGTTTGCTTTTCGGCATGCGCGCTATTTGCTGTGCCACTCTGCTGTTCCGTCTGTTCCATATCCAGCCCAAAATCTCTTTCTGTTGTATTTCGCTGTCATTAGAAGAATCGCTGAGACCCTCACACCCGCCGCCATTCTAAGGTCTATTATACCTTTATCCTGTTGCCCGATTTCATGGCAGCTTAGTGTAAAAGTAACACTAATATAAGGGATGAGAGTATCAGCTGTCAAGCATTTTGGGCTGGTGATTTTGAGCTGCAAAAACATATCGCTTGCTACGTTTCTGGTCGGTTGCCATCGGTGGTTCCACCTTTTCCTCTTTAGCCGTAGCCAATGGAGTAATCTATGTTGGCTCGAGTAATGGGAATCTGTATGCATTCAACGCTCAGACCGGGGTGCAGCTCTGGTCAGCTTCGTCCGGGGGTGAGTTTTATAATCCCTCATCCGGGAAGCCTGCATCCCAATCTCAGGCTCCGTATCCAGCATTGATTGCTGCTAGTGTTTGGTTCTCATTAAAACGTCCGGCTCCCCAAGTTTTCAGGCGGAAAAAAACTGAAAGCTTCGGGAGCCGGCGGAATTTGCTATCTGATCGAATGAGATAATTGCTCAAACTCATACCCTATCAAGCATACGGTCACCACCAAAAATGTTGCGCATCTTGAAAGGGGCAGGCGTTGTTGCCAGCTGCCAGGCCCGCAATCGCCATCCCTTATAAAGAAACCAGGGCTCTTGTAATCTGTAGTCTGGTTGACTCGTCCAAGTCGGGAAAGGCAGTCTATCTTGCCAGCAAAGCCATTCGACCATAGCGGCGCAGAAGGCAGCCCATTTTTCCTCTTCAGGGGAAGAAGCCGATGCTATCGGTTCTGTCACTAACTCTAGCCGGTCTTCGACAGCAGAGCGTTTCCAATCATCTAAGAAATCACCGATTGCGACCCAAGGCGTGGTGCTGTTCCTGCCACGGATGCGGTCAAACGTTTCGGCGATAGTCTGTCTATGCCAGTTATATGAAGATGCGGGCATCTAAAACTTCTCCTCGTTCGCGGAAACGATTATTCAAAAAGCTCATCAATCATGTATTCTATTCTAGGGACTAATAATTGCTCGGGTATATACTTTTTGACCAGTGCTAACGCTTCGTTCGAGTTTGATAGTTTCAGATCACGAGCTAATGCTTTCATGTCTTCGATATCTTGCGGGCGACCGGCGATTGCTTTCATGGCAAACAAATAGTCCAGCGAAGGAATATAGATACGTAAGCCAGGATACTCTGCCCAGAGTGCAGTTGGTGGTTGCGTGTAGAAAAAACCCTTAGCGGCGTCATTAATCCAATTTTCAGGCAACCTTTCGCGCTCAGCTACAACGCGGGCGGCATCACGAATAGTATTGGCTTGCTCTGGATTAAAGTAGGCATCAATATCCTTGGTTACCTCACGGTTCTGAACCTTGAGCAACATTACCGCCCCTCCAACCAGGAGAATTTCACCTGTTAGCTGACGTTGTAGTAGCTCTTGACCAAGCATATGAAGATACTTTTCGATGTCCTGCTTATTCATAAGGTTGCTCCCAAAGAATGCTTATGGAGAATGGAATACTCCTCTAGCATTATAATCATGTATTTAGCTCGGGTCAATTTGGCAGGAAGCTCAACTTATAGAATCTACAAAAGTATAGCGAAGAATCTCTCCTGCGGCCCTGAGATCACAAGGGCTCATCTCGTCCTGGGATGAGGACTTCTGAGTAATCACCTGCTCTTAAATGTGGTGCATCTTCCCGGCCTATGTGCTATACTTTGCATGCGTGACAAACATCCGTTCATATTTTTTTTATTGGGGAGAGAGCATGATCATGGTTGATGTAGGACTGGAGCAGATTGGCCCTTATACGAATATTCGTCTGCTCAATGAAGGTTCTACCGGTCGTACCTACCTTGGAAAACATCACAAAAAGTACGTCGTTATCAAACTATTTCATATCCCCTTCAGCACACCTGAAGCCAGGGAGGCCTTTCTTGCCCATGCTAAAAAACTCAAGAAGCTTAAACATCGCAACATCGCAGAGATACAGGACGCCGGTTTTATCGCTGGAACGGGTGGGAACGAGGAGTATGGCTACCACATTATTCAATATGTGCTGGAAGATGAGCAGGCGCAACGCTTTGTAATTGGGCAGCAGTATTCGCCTGTAGAAGTGAAGCGCATAATCTCTATTGTTGCCGATGCGCTCAACTACGCCCATCAGACCAATACCCTGCATAGCAACATCCATCCCGGCAACCTGCTTTTTGCCCAGAATAATGATATCTTGCTCACCGATTTCGCTCCACTACCGCAAAACCAGGAGCAAGGCGAAATCGCTCCTCTAACTATCACTGGTAAGGCACTCCCCTACATGGCTCCTGAACAACTACGCGGAACGCCGGTTGCCGCCAGCGACCAGTATAGTTTAGCAGTGATGGCGTTTGAATGGTTGTGTGGGCGGCGTCCTTACCTGGCAAATGAACCTGATGCTTTGCTTTACCAGCAGGAACACGAACCGCTGCCCTCACCTCGTACTTTCAATAGCGCCATTTCATCTCAGGTTGAACAGGTGCTGCTCAAGGCGCTCTCGCTGAACCCGGAAGAGCGTTTCTCGAATGTCCAGAAATTTGCCGATGCCTATTTGCGAGCATTGATGGGCATTCCCATGGCTGAACCATCGGAGACGAAACAGGTATCAGTATCATATAGCGAACCTGGTTCCACTGCACGAAACATCCAACAGCCAGTTTCAAAAAATGAGGAAAAAGGAATCCAGGTCGCGTCTCCTGTGCCAGCCTCCAGGAAATCACATAAAGTCAAATCAATAGCACTTGCACCGGCCTCGATAGCTTCAGACGAAGTGGAGGTCGCGGCATCTCCACGCGTTTCTGCTCTACAAAAGAATAGCGATGCGGAACAAAAATTGATTGCGCCCATTTCTACACAATCCACAACTTCTGCCAGCATTGTGGATGAGGTATCAGGAGAAAATGTGAGGATAGAGGATCAATTCGCCGAACCCGAAGCGGTAGTATACGATGAGGTAATCAAGACCGCTCCGGTTGCCCGGGATAGTCAATATTCGCTGGAAGAGATTGTCACTGCCGATCTCCGACAGGGCGGCATTCTCTCGCGCAGGCTGCCCGGTTACGAGGAGCGGGCAGCACAAATTGAGATGGCGCAGCTGGTTGCGCAATCATTGACAGGCGAAGCCCCGGCCATCATCGAAGCCTCAACAGGTACGGGCAAAAGCTTAGCGTATCTCATTCCCATCGTGCGCTCAGGCAAAATCGCGATCATCAGCACGGCGAACAAGGCCTTGCAGGAACAGCTTTTCTTTAAGGATATCCCCTTTGTGCAGAAACACATTCAGCAATTTGATGCTGCCCTGGTCAAGGGCATGGCTAACTACGTGTGCCTCGACCGGCTGGAGGAGGAACGCAACGGGATACAGCACCTGGTCAAGAATCGTGATTTTATGCGGCTGGTCGATATTGTCAATGATCCCGATTCTAGCTTCACAGGTGACTTTGAGACGCTGGATTTTACGCTTCCCGCCGATATTCGCAGTAAGGTCTATGCTGAACGCGATCAATGCACATGGGGCAAATGTCAATTTTTTAAGGATTGCTATGTGCGCAAGATGAAGGTGAAGGCTGGATATGCGAAGGTGATTGTCGTCAACCATACGCTGCTGCTCATCGATGCGGAGTTAGAGGGCTTTCTGCTGCCCGAGCGCGACGTGATCGTAGTGGATGAGGCGCATCACCTGGAGGAAGAGGCGACGCGCGTTTTCACCGTAAAGGTCAGCTATGGACAGGTGACGACGCTGCTGGCACAACGTTTGCTCAAGGACCATAGCGCGGTGAGCCTGCAGGATGAGGCCGAACACACCGCGAGAATTACCTGGGAACGTCTCTCACAGGTGGCCGATCCTGGCAACAAGGGACGAGTCAACCTGGTGGACCCATTGGAAGAAGGATTGGCCCTGGCGAAAGTACTGGACAGGCTGGCAAATTCACTGCGCCAGATGCGCCCGAAGTCGATGACCGAAAAAGAGGATCAGATGTACGATATGCTGATTGCTCGCACAAAAAATCTGGCGGCAAGCATGCGTACAGTTTTTTCAGTCGATCAGCCGGATAAATTTGTCTACTATGTCGAACGTGTCAATACGCAGGGAAGGCGTGGGAGCTATCTCGAGGTGTTTGCGGCTCCTCTGGAAGTGTCCGGCTGGCTGAAAGAGCGATTGTTTGATAAGTATAACGTGATCTGTACCTCTGCGACGCTGGCAACGATTGGCCCGAATCCTCAGAGATTGGATGATCGCGGCCCGAATTTCGCCTATTTCCGCCGCCGTGTGGGACTCGACCATCACGATTATCCCAATGTCCAGGAACGCATTCTGCCGCTCACGTTCGATTACGAGCATAATGCTGTCCTCTATATTCCGCGTCACTTGCCGGAACCCGTGTATGGTTCGGGGCCGGAGGCGATTCGCTATTCGAAGTCCATCGCGCGCGAAATGATGAAGCTGGTCGAGGCTTCGCGCGGACGGGCCTTTTTGCTCTTTTCGAGCAGGCGCATGCTCGAGGAAGTATTTGACGAGTTTTGTCGTTCGCTGCCCTCACACCTGGATTATCCACTGCTGCGACAGGGAGATATGACCCGCCTGGAGCTTACGCGCACATTTCGCGAGACCGAGGGAGCCATCCTCTTTGGTCTGAAGAGCTTCTGGGAAGGCGTGGATATCGCCGGGGAGGCACTTTCGCTGGTGGTAATCGACAAGCTGCCGTTTGACCCGCCGGATGACCCTGTTCACGAGGCGCGTGTTGCGCACATGAAGGCCGCCGGTGAGAACTGGTTCGGCGCCTATGTGCTTCCCCAAACTGTGCTGCGCCTGAAGCAAGGCCTGGGACGTTTGCTGCGCACGCACGACGACCGCGGCGTAATGGCCATTCTCGATACGCGCTTGCATACCAAGGGTTACGGGAGATTGATCTTGAACGCGCTTCCCCCTGCACGCAGGACGACGAGTTTGCGGGATGTGGAGGAGTTCTTTATTCAATCATAATTTGCCTGCTGTAGGTACGCCATTTCCTACATTTGGGGAGGTTGTTGCCACAATTCCACCTGGCCTTGTCTTCAAGACAGGGATGTATCTGTCTTCTGATCAGCAAATAGTACCTATCCGGTTCCTACATTTTGAGCGGGACAGAATAGTTATTGATGTGGCCGGCCAATCTTCGGCTATCAGTGCTATCTTTGAAAGCATACAGCGTTTCCTATCTGAACTACGCTCTCCAGACGGGTCGCCTATTATTGGAAAGCCAGAACGTATCCTGGACTATTCTGAGATTACTGCAAAATACCCATTTGTATTGGATTCAATGCTTTCGCGACCGCTACGGAAGCTACTCAGTAAAAAAACCAGTACTCCCGGTAGTAAGAACGGTTCAGTTCTTATTCCTACGCTGGCTGTACAAGCATATCCTTATGGACAGGCGTTGCCAGCAGTGCCGGGAGCTAATGATGTCCGTGTCTTTACATTTAGTTTGCGATCTGGAACCCGGCCAGAGGAACACATCTATTTTAGTAGTGCTCCTCTAGATTCTGAAGCACATCTAAGTTACTTGAGAGAGTTGGAAACTGCTCTTGGAACTTAATGGTCTTGGTGATTCCTCTTGAGCCATAACGATTCGGAAAATTCTAGCCCGGCTCCGCTAACGGAAGCGTAAACCAGAAGGTCGAACCCTTGCCCGGCGAACTCTGCACTCCGACCTGACCACCGAGGCGTTCGATAATCATGCGGCTGATATGCAATCCCAATCCCAGGCCAACTCCAGAGCCACTCTTGACCTCCACTTCCGGCACGCGATAAAAGCGCTCCCAGATGTGCTGCTGCTGTTCCCTGGACAATCCTGGCCCTTCATCGCGCACGGATACTTTGGCCATGCTACCGGCAAGTTCAAGGCAGACCTCTACCGGCTTATCTGCCTCTGAGTATTTGAGGGCATTGGAGAGCAAATTGCTGATTACCTGCCGCAGGCGATCGGCATCGGCCATTACCAGCACCTCATCGGTTACGTGTGTCACCAGTTTGATAGTTCTGGCGGGAGTTAGATAGCGTTGATCTTCGACACTCTCATGCACTATGGATAACAGGTCGCAAAGCTGGGGATGGAGTTCTAACCGGTTAGCATGAATGCGAGCCACGTCGAGCAGGTCGCTGATCAAGCGGTTTTGCATGCGAATCTGCCGCTCTGTACGGTCAATGTGACCCTGGATGGCAGTTAACATAGCCGTTACTTCGCCAGGTAAGTTCGCCTCTTGCTTGAGCGCTCGGTTTACCTGTCGTTTAGCAAGCTGAACACTTCCCTGAATCGTTGTGAGGGGAGTACGCAATTCATGACCAGCGATGCCGATGAACTCATCCATCAAGCGATTCGTTTCTCGCAACGCCAGTACAGAAGCCTGCGCCTCGGTGCGCTCCTGAAATAACCGGCTGCGCTCTACAGTAAGGACAGCCAGTTGGGCCAAAGCCCTGGCTAGCGCTATTTCATCCTCAGAATAGTCATGCGATGGATCGCCTGAATCATAGGTAACCACTCCAACTATTCGTCCCTCGAGCATCATTGGTACCAGTAGCAGCTTCCTCGGCCCATAAGCATTGGGGCGACCGGCAAAAGGAGGTTCTCGCAGATCGAGAACCACTGCTTCCCCTGCCAGGATGCGGCGCTCTATAGAAGTGCCAGCAACGAGTTCATGTATGGTGAAGCCTCTCTGCCTCTTCCGCCAGGCCTGCTCATGTTCAGGAGGCATCCCAACTGTCGCTTTGGAGCGCAACTCCTGCGTCGTTTCCTTGAAGAGTGTCAGGCTCACAAATGGGTAACCCACGACCTGGCTCATGAGACCCGCAAGGCGCTGGACAACGACATCTATATCACTTTCTTCACCGGTTTCCTCGCCATCATTTTCCGCTTTTTGCATTACTCCTGCCTGTACCAGTGCCTCCGCAAACTGCAAGAGGGCTTGCAGGGCAGCGCGGGTGCGCTGAGCACCCCGGCGTAGTTCGGTCACGTCGCGCATCACAACCACTGCTCCCTGGACATCTCCTGCCTGGTCGCGAATAGGCGCTCCACTCACATTGTAGATGCGATCTTCTCCATTGACGGTGCGCAGCATTATATCAATCGCGTGCGAGCCTGCGAGAATCTCACCCTGAAGGACACGTGCCGCGGGCAGTTTCTCTTGAGGAAATGGCCGGCCCTGCTCGTCACGCGGGAGAAACATAGAAAAGCGATTGGGAAATGGTTGGTCTGCATAATCGCCCTGCTGGGTATATGGATTGAACGCCTGGGCGGCAGGATTTGTGCGCCGTACATGATAGGTGTTGTCATAGACGAAGACCCCGTCGGCGATGGCTGTAACGATGGCTTCCAGTTCGTTTGCCTGAGCTGCTGCCTGAGCTTTCTCCTGTTCTAACTGTGTTACCAATTGTTGTATCTGCTGGTGCGCTTGTTCAGCGTGGCTGCGCGCGTATTCGATACGACTGACAACCAGGCAGATAGCAATACCAAAAACCAGGAAAGTTCCTGTTTCCAGGAGCGGTTGCGCCGAGGAAAGACTCCATGTAAAAGTGGGAGGAAGGACTATGAAATTCAGCAAGATTGCTCCGCATAAGGTAGCAATCAGGCCCGGGCCTGTACCCCACAAAAGAGCAATCAGCAGTACAGAGGATAGAGCAAATATTCCTCGCAGAGAAAAGCTGGGAAAGATGTGCAGCACGAACAGGGTAAATAGTATCATCAAAGCAGGCAAGCATAGTGATGCCAGATAGCCAACCAGCGGGGCATTCCAGGGAGCGGGAAGCCAGGTAGGACTAAATGCACTCGCCCGCAAAACCCGGCGTATGTTCTTCCAGTTCCATATTGAAAGGTGGGATTTGTCTGATGAATCCGGTTCGTTCTGGGCTACATTGGGTATTGCCTGTTGTGGGAGGTCTCCTGGAAGCCTGACCTCGGCAAGCTCTTTCTGTTCCATGAGCGTTCCTCTTTACTTATGTTAAACCTATGATGGTGTTATTGGTAGAACTATATAACAGGACCAGCATGTCAGGCAACCTCTGAAGCCTTCTTAAAATTGAAAAATATATACGATAAACTCTACTCTTGAACACGCCAGAGATAGGGAACGGATGACAAAACATCCAAAAATAGGGGCTAGACAAAGCCATTGCATAGGGCTACAATGGGAAGTGCATTCCGACGCTAGGACAGAGAGTTTTTGTCCAGTTTGTATCAGTTTCAGGGGAGATTGCGCATGAGCAAGATCAAGATGCGCTGCACCACCTGCGGCAAGTGGTTTCAGTCGGCTAATGCTAAAGAAGTAACTTGCCCAGACTGTTTGCAGAAGGCCCGAAAAGAAAAATTGGCGGCAAAGTCAACTCCACCCGCCACAAGCAGAATCGCAGACCAGGGTGTTCCTGGTGCAACAGGTACTACACGACCAACGCCACCACCTAAACCAAAACCGGCCCCCGGTGAAACAAGCCGTTGGTTCGATTCCGTCGAAGATATCAAAGTAGGCGAACCGGATTCGCCACAACGTCCCAGGTTGCCTTTCTCCCCTGCTCCTCGCGATAATCGCGGTGGATCAGAACGTATGGGTAATCGCGGGCCGGGCGGTTATCGAGAAGACCGCGGCCCAGGAGGCTACCGGGATGATCGTATACCGGGTGGCTACCGTGAAGATCGCGGGCCAGGAGGGTATCGAGAAGATCGGGGATTAGGAGGGTATCGCGAGGGGGGTAATCGCGGGCCAGGAGGGTATCGAGAAGATCGCGGGCCAGGAGGGTATCGAGATGACCGCGGCAATCGTGGGCCGGGTGGTTACCGCGAGGATCGCGGGCCGGGAGGCTATCGAGTTGGCGGTTCCGGTATAGGAGGCACTATTGGGCAGCGACCTCGCCAGCCTCTGGAAGGTGGCTATGGGCGCGGGCCACGACCAAAACCGCCGGGTGAGCCTCGCCGCGACCGCTTCCCAGGTGGCAATCGGGGCGGGCGGCCAGAACAAAAAGTCAAGAAGCCGAGGCCTGCCGCGCCACCTAAGCCAAAACGTGAGAAGATTCCGCCACCGAAACCTTTTGTACCAACCGAAGAGCAGGTCAAACAGGTTGAGGAACGCTACCTGGAGCTGGCAACGCCGACCGAGTTTGACGGTATTCGCACGCAGATCTCGAAAGAGCTGGGTATACCCAAGAAAGCCGTCAAGAAGATCGTCAAAGAACTGCGCGACCGGCAAGGTATTCCAAGCTGGTGGGAAATGCAGACCTACAAGGGCGATAGCGAAGAACTGGCGAAGATCAAGGCCGCCTACGAACCGTACCTGCCTCTTCCACCTGTCGGAGTGCATAAGACGATTGCCGATGAGCTTGGTCTTAAGCCGAGTACGGTCTACCAGGCAATCAAAGCGATACGCCTGGAAATGAACCTGCCGCAGTATAATGATCCCGCGCTGCATGGCCTCGAACTCCAGCCTAAGAAAAAGAAGGCCGCTGCGGATAGCTCTGCAACAGGAGAAGAGGATAAGACCGAACAGGCGACATCGACAACGGAGTCCGCTTCACCCACCGAGGGTGCCGAAGGTGTTCCTGTGGCTGCTGATTCGAATGATGGAAAGGCAATCGTAGATACTGAGATGGTCAGAGGGACGGATGAAGCAGCAACAACTTCCGATGTTGTAGCGGATACTTCGAGTATGGTGCAAACTGCTGATACCAGCGCGAATAGCCCATCAGAAGCGGAGCATACGCCAGGCGCACCTGAAACTTCAGAAGCGATTGCGGCAACGCCGGTCGACGGGGGGGCAAGCCAGACAGAATAACGCGCTGTTGACGTTCATCTGATCGAAGACATGCAATGGCACCCCTCGTGGGTGCCAGCCCTTTTATCGGATGAAGCATTGTAGCACGATAGCAAGGGGAACCTATGGAGGAAAACTGCCTGTTCTGCAAAATTGCAGCCGGTCAGATACCGGGTAAAATCGTCTACCAGGACAACGATGTTGTAGCGTTTGAGGACATTAACCCGCAGGCTCCGCATCACATCCTGATCATTTCTCGTCGTCATATCCCGTCAATGGCCGATTTGACGCTCGATGATGGGCCTGTACTTGCCTATATCTTTACTACCGCGGCAAAGCTGGCTCGCGAGATGGGATTTGAGAAAAGTGGCTACCGCATGGTAACGAATGTAGGGCCTGATGCCGGGCAAAGTGTCTTTCATTTGCATTTTCACCTGCTTGGGGGTCGCAAATTTGGCTGGCCTCCAGGATAATGATCTTTTCTTATGCGTATTGCTATTGACTATACGGCGGCGGTCCGGCAAGGAGCCGGCGTCGGAAATTATGTACGCAGCCTGGTCGATGCCATGCTCGCGCAGGATACCACGAACCAGTATATCCTGCTGACAAGTGGACGCCCCACAAAGGAGCGTCCTTTTCCTGTTGCGCAGAATGTGCGAGGGCGCAGCGTCTTTATCCCCGACCGCTATCTGAACATCCTCTGGTATCGCTGGCGTCTGCCGCTTTACGCCACGTTTTTCACCGGGCAGGTAGATATCTACCATGGGCCCGACTTTGTGTTGCCCCCGCTCAACGGCAAATTGCGCAAGGTCGTAACCGTCCACGACCTGGCCTTTTTAGAACATCCAGAGTATGCCGTCCCTGAGCTTGCAGTCTATCTGACGAAAGTTGTACCGGAAGCAATCAGCGCCGCCGATGCAGTGGCCGCCGTCTCGCAAGCAACGAAGCAGGCGCTTATCGAACACTTCAAGACGCCGGCGGAAAAGATTACCGTCATCCCTAACGGCATCCGGCCAACGTTCCGGCGCATTACCGACCCGCTACTGCTGGGAGCAACGCGCAATAAATATGAACTGAAACATCCATTAATACTGGGTGTTGGCACGTTGGAGCCGCGCAAAAATCATCTTGGATTGATTAAGGCTTTCTACCAGGCACAGGCCAGTGGTGGAAGCGGAAAGGGTAAGAAGCAGCAGCAGCGACCGGCAATGCTGGCTCTTGCCGGCGGTCCTGGCTGGCTCTATGACGAGACGCGGCAACTGGTGGCCGACTTGAAACTTGAGAAGAAGGTTCGTTTTCTAGGGCGTGTGAGCGAGCTTGAATTGATTACGTTGTATAGCCTGACTGACGTGTTCGCTTTCCCGTCCTTTTTTGAGGGCTTTGGCGTGCCGCCTCTGGAAGCTATGGCCTGTGGCGCTCCCGTCATCACCTCGAATACATCTTCTTTGCCGGAGGTGGTGGGCGACGCGGCGTTGCTGGTCGATCCACACGATACGAACGAACTGGCAAGGGCCATTACCCGCCTCATCGAGGATGAACAATTGCGCGAGGAGCTGCGCCAGAAAGGTTACGAGCAAGTCAAACAGTTTACCTGGCCCAACTCGGCCCGCAAAATGCTTTCTTTATATGAATATCTTTATAAAGAGGGGCGAGCCGGATGAAAATAGGCATCAATAGTCTCTTCTTTCAATTCCCCAACAGTGGCAGCGGGCAATATCTTTCTCATTTGATACATGCTCTGGCCGAGGTTGACGAGGAAAATGAGTATGTCCTGTTAGGGCCGCGTCCTCTATTATCCCGGCTCGATGATAATATGAGCAGGTTTTCTACTGTGATAAAACCTGTCCCTGGCCTTGCCTCGCGCAATGAAAACGTAGAAAAGCTAATCTGGGAACAATATACAGGCCCCGCTGCCGCGTGTAAGGCCGGCGTGGATATCTTTCACGTGCCTTATTTCGCGCCGCCCTACTTTCCGCGCACTCCCACCGTCGTCACGATTCATGATGTGATTCCCATGCGCCTGCCACTCTATCGTGCCGGTGCCAGTGTCAACGCGTATATGAAACTGGTGGCCCGCGCCGCGCATAGGGCTACATTGGTGATCGCCGTTTCCCAGCATGCCAGGCAGGATATAATAGATGCCCTGCATCTTCCTGCCGAGCGTATTCGCGTGATTTATGAGGCGGCGGGAGAAGAGTATCAACCTGTTACCAATGAGGCAAAACTGGCGGAGGTGCGCAAACGCTATGGCGTGGGTTCGCGCTATATCTTTTATCTCGGCGGGCTAGATGCACGTAAAAATGTGCCACAGTTGGTGCGCGCCTTCGCTCATGTGTATGGGCGGCTGGGCGACCCCAATTTGCAACTGTTGATTGCCGGCAACCCGGATAAGCAAAGTGGGCCGCTCTTCCCCGATCCACGCCCCGTCGCGGCGAACCTGGGTATGACGGGCCAGGTCATTTATCGCTTCATCGAGGAGGAGGATAAGGCCGCTGTCTATAGCGCTGCGAGCGTGTTTGTGTTTCCCTCGCTTTACGAGGGTTTCGGGCTGGACCCCCTGGAGGCAATGAGCTGCGGCGCCCCGGTGATCTGCTCCAATCGTACATCATTGCCGGAAGTCGTTGGAGATGCCGCGATTACCCTTGATCCCAATGATACAGATGCGCTGGTCGAGGCCATGTACAATGTACTGACGAACGATGCGCTCGCGACTGATTTGCGAGCGCGTTCGCTACAGCGTGCCGCGCTATTCAGCTGGCGCAAGACGGCGGCAGAGACCGTCGCCGTTTACAAAGAGGCGTATCTACGAAGCAAAAAGAAGAGATAAAATGCGAGTTTTGATGATTTCAAAGGCGCTGGTCGCGGGTACTTCCCAGCGCAAGCTTGAAGAATTGGCGAAATGCCCTGATGTTGAACTGACCCTGGTAACACCGGAATACTGGAATCGCGATGATGGCAGCAAGCAGGTACTCGAACGTCTCTACACGAGCGGCTACCGCATGATCGTCACGCCCATGAGGCTAAACGGCAGCTTTCACCTGCATTACTATCCGCACCTTCACCAGATCATGCGCGAGGTGCGGCCCGAGATCGTGCATATCGACGAGGAGCCGTATAATTTTGCTACGTTCCATGCGATGTACCTGTCGCAGCAGCAAAAGGCGCGCGCCTTATTTTTCACCTGGCAGAATCTTTTGCGTAACTATCCGCCGCCGTTTCGCCAGATGGAGCTGTACAATTATCGTCACGCAGCTGCCGCGCTGGCAGGAAATCGCGATGCCGCGGATGTTTTGAGGCGCAAGGGCTACAGCGGCCCTATTCATATTATCCCGCAATTCGGTTTCGATACGGAAATCTACAAACGCCGCGAACCTCGCGTGCCTCGCAAAGCCGGTGAGCCGTTCACATTCGGCTTTCTTGGTCGTCTCGTCGAGGACAAGGGGTTGCCGCTGATGGTGGAGGCCCTGGCCGGCCTGCCAGAGTATTGCCGCGTGGTCTTTATCGGAAACGGGCCGATGAAATCTGTGCTGGAGCAGGAAGCAGCACGCCTGGGAGTCAGCGAACGGGTCACGTTCAAAGAAGGGATTCCTACTTTTCAGGTTCCAGACGTATTACAAAGAATGGATGCGCTCGTCTTGCCTTCCCTGACACGTCCAAACTGGAAAGAGCAGTTTGGACGCATACTGGCCGAGGCGATGGCTTGCGAAACGCCGGTGATTGGTTCTGATAGCGGCGAAATTCCCTATGTGATAGGTGATGCCGGACTGGTTTTCCACGAAGGCGACGCCCAGGAATTGATTGCCTGCATACGCCGTTTGCTGGATGACCCGGAACTATACGCAACGCTGGCAAAAAAGGGCAGACAGCGTGTGCTGGAGAACTATACCCAGGAACAAATTGCGCGGCAAACATATGAGGTGTATAGGGAGATGTTGGAAAACGGTCCTACAGTAAAACAAGAGAGGAAGCAGGATGATGGACGAAAATCAGAAGCATTCAAATAATCCATTGAATGAACTGATTCCCCGAAAAATTCTCTTCGGCAACCCGGACAAGGCCAGTCCGCAGATTTCGCCGGATGGCACCAGGATGGCCTATCTTGCGCCAGTGAACGATGTGCTGAATGTATGGGTTGGTACGATTGGCAGGGATGATTACGCGCCGGTGACGCGAGATGAGGAGCGAGGTATCCGATTTTATGCCTGGGCTGCCGATAATCAGCATATTTTGTATATACAGGATGTAGCGGGCAACGAGAACTGGCGGCTCTACGCGACAAATCTCGCCAGTGGGGAAACTCGTGACCTGACCCCGTTCGAAAATGTGCAGGCACGAGTTATCGAGCGCAATAAGCATTTCCCCAATGAATTGCTGCTCGGCCTGAATAAGGATAATCCACAGGTACATGATGTGTATCACCTTGATCTGCCTACCGGCCAGTTGAGACTGGTTGCTAAAAATCCAGGCAATATTATTGGTTGGGGAGCCGATGCCAACTTCAAGGTGCGTGTAGCAGTCACCGCGACGGCGGATGGAGGGCGCGGGTTGCTGTATCGCGAGGATGAGCAGGCAGAATGGCGGGAATTGCTCGTATGGGAAGGCGATGATAGTGAGAATAGTTACCCGGTCAATTTTTCGCTGGATGGCCAATCGCTGTACCTGGTCGATTCAAGAAATGCCAACGCCAGCCGCCTGGTGAAAATGGATATCGCGTCCGGGGCGATCACCGTGATCGCGGAAGACCCGCATTATGATGTGGGTGATGTCATGATACACCCCGATACATACGAGATTCAGGCGGTCGCCTTTAACAAGGACCGCGTGGAATGGACGGTTTTAGATGAATCGATTCGGGTCGATTTTGATACAATTCGGGAGATTCATCCCGGTGATTTCGCGATAAGCAGCCGCGATGATGCTGATGCCAGCTGGGTAGTGCGATTCACCGTCGATGATGGGCCGGTAGCCAATTACGCCTATGAGCGCAAGAGCCAGTCTGCCACTTTCCTCTTCGATAACCAGCCCGCGTTAAACAACTATACGCTGGCAAAAATGCGCCCCATTACTTTCACTGCCAGAGATGGTTTAACCATCCATGGCTACCTGACGTTGCCGCCCTGGGTGGATAGAGGTCCCTTGCCAATGGTGGTCGATGTTCATGGAGGGCCCTGGGTGCGCGATAGTTGGGGCTATAACCCGGAAGCACAATGGTTTGCCAATCGTGGCTATGCCTGCTTACAGGTGAATTATCGTGGCTCGACGGGCTATGGAAAGGATTTCTTGAATGCAGGCAATCGCGAGTGGGGAGGAAAGATGCACGATGACCTGGTGGATGGTGTGCATTGGGCGATTGAGCAAGGGATCGCGGACGCCAAAAAAGTGGCGATTTATGGCGGCTCGTATGGTGGCTATGCAGCCCTGGTAGGAGCAACATTTACACCCGATGTTTTCTGCTGCGCTGTTGACATCGTGGGACCCAGCAATCTGATCACGCTCATCAAGACTATTCCACCCTACTGGACACCGCTGCTGGTGGTGTTTTATAAGCGTGTCGGTAACCCGGATACTGAGGAGGAGTTCCTGAAATCGCGCTCTCCATTGTTCAAGGTCGATCAAATCAAAATACCGATTTTAATTGCTCAAGGTGCCAATGATCCTCGCGTGAAACAGAGCGAGTCGGAGCAGATTGTCGAGGCCATGAAAAGCAAAGGCATCGAGTACGAATATATGCTCTTCCCAGATGAGGGACACGGTTTTGCCAGGCCGGAGAATCGCCTGAAATTTTACGCGGCAGCTGAGAAATTCCTGGCAAAGCACCTGGGTGGGCGTTACGAAGAGTGATAAAAGAGGATGAGTTTTAGGAATCTCTACCCATTCCAGGGAACTTTTACCTGCTGCTCCGTTGCTAGAACATGGTGGGCTAATATGATTTTTCTCAACCCGGAAGTAGTAGCCCTGATACCCAATGACATTCTCTGCTGAATGATGTATAATAGCCGCGAAGAGATGGCTTGCCTTTCAGTCAGGAGGAGTGAGTTGCATGAGCGGTGACATGATTGGTCGTGTCATCAAGGGGCGCTACAAACTCATTGATGAGCTGGCACGTGGCAGTTTTGCTACTGTCTATATCGCGCGCGATATCAAGAGCAATCGCATCTATGCCGTCAAGGTCATGCATCTTGAATTCTCGGACGATGGTGAGTTGCTGGCACGTTTCCAACGCGAGGCGCATATTCTTTTGCATCTCAGCGACCCCCATATCGTGCAAATTTTTGACTATGGGGACGAGAGCGATATGCATTATATCGTGATGGACTACATCGACGGTCAGAACTTGAAATATCAGACACTGACATCCGGGCCGATGGACCCGTTGCGAGCCTTGAATTACGCGCGGCAGATAGCGGAGGGGCTAGATACCGCTTATAAGCATGGCGTGGTGCATCGAGATATTAAACCGCAGAATATTGTGATCAACAGCAGGGATGTCGTCAAGATTACCGATTTTGGCCTATCGCGCAGCCGTGAGACGGTGACGCTGACGCAGTCCAATGTGTTTATGGGAACGGCTTACTATATTCCGCCGGAACAGGCGGAAAGTGGGCGTTCGGCAGATACGCGTTCTGACCTGTATTCTGTAGCTGCTGTGCTATTTGAGATGCTGACCGGTCGCCCTCCATTCGAGGGAGAAACAGCGGTAGACATTGTAGTGAAGCACATGAACGAAAAAGTGCCATCGATTTGTCGCCTGCGTCCCGACCTGCCGGTTGAGATGGACCAGTTCATGCAGAAGGCCATGGCGAAATCGCCGGCGGATCGTTATAGCACGCCGCAAGAGTTCATCTCGGCGCTCGAGCAATTACAACAGCAGATACAAGCTATGCAGCCGACAGACCGGCAAGAGGCATTGGAGCGGCATCAGGGAGGAGAAGGCAAATTCGAACAACAAAAACCGCAAGTCAGAGTAGGTGCGCAAGGTACATCAGGGGAACCAGGGAGACGAGCCGGAGGGAATGAACCAAAAACAGATGGGAAACAGGCAAAATCGACGGAACCTCCTGCAAAAAAGGCGTACCTGCTCGTTCTGGCAAGTGGGCAGACCATTGCCTTAAATGGGGAGTTGATGGTGGTTGGTCGCCAGGACCCGGTACTGGGTATCTTTCCAGAGATAAATCTCGCGGATAAGACGGTGGGCAGGCGTCATGCCTACTTGCGCAACCAGCAGGGGCACTATACCGTAGAAGACCTTAATGCCTTAAATAAAACGCGCTTAAATGGAGTAGTGTTAACGCCACATGAGGAGCGTGCGCTTAAAGATGGTGATATACTGCGATTCGGGAGTGTAGAAGTCCGTTTTGAATTACGATAGATTACCAATTGTAGGGGTGCGATCTTTCGCGCCCATAGTATAAATATCAGTCGGGCGCAATGAACCAAAGCCTTGCGCTCCTACAATTCTCTAAAGAGGTGAACGATATGAGTGAGATGCTCGCCTTTACAACTCTGGTACTGGGATTATCGATCTTTGGGGGGAACACAACCTATATTATTGCCGGCGCTGCGATAGTTATAGCCGCGATCATAGCGATTGTGGCAGTAATGCTTTTCCGTGGCGGCAAGAAAAAGCCAGCTTCCTCCGCCGGGTCAGGGTTGCCTGATTGGCAGCGCCAGGCCCAGCAACAGGGGGCGAATGGTGCATGGAATCAGGGCGGCGCTGTAGGCGGTGATAATGCCTGGGGACAGGTAGGGCAGCAACAGCCTGCCGCCTGGGGCGCTCAGCAGCAGCCCGCGGCAGGTGGTTGGGATGCGCAAAATCCGGCTCAGCAGCAAGCCGCCTGGGGTGCTCAGGCTGGCGCGCAACAGGCGGCCTGGGGAGCGCAAAATCCGGCCCAGCAACAGCCAGGTGGTTGGGGAGCACAGGGCTTTGGTCAGCAGCAACAGCCTGCCGCCGGCGCCTGGGACGCTCAGAATCCCGCGCAGCAGCCCGCGGCGTGGGGAGCACAGGGCTTTGGTCAGCAGCAACAGCCTGTGGCAAATGCCTGGGATGCTCAGCAGCAGGCGGCATGGGGAGCACAAGCAGGTCAGGCGCAAGGCCTTGGTCAGCAACCCGGCGCGTGGGATGCGCAAAATGCTGCTCAACAGCAGGCAGGCGGTTGGGGAGCGCAGGGTGCTCAACAACCGGCAGGTGGCTGGGGAGCGCAGGGTGCTCAACAACCGGCAGGTGGCTGGGGAGCGCAGAGTGGTCAGCAGGCCGATGCCTGGGGAAGTCCGGCCTCATCCCCGCAGGGTAGCAGCGGCCAGCAAGCATGGGGCGGAGTTCCAGTACAAACGTCTCAAGACCAATGGGGGCAACAGCAAGCGGCTCCTGCGTGGAATCAACCGGTCCAGCAGAACAATCAGCAGGCGCCCACTGCGTTTAGCGGCAGCGGTTCCGGCCAATCATGGGGACAACCCGCTCCGGCGGCCGATGCATGGGGGCAGCCCGCGCAGCCGCAGGCTGGCTGGGGTTCAAATTTCCAGCAGCCGTCACCGGCTCAGTCCCCTTCTTCAGGGTCTGCACCTGGATGGCCGGGGCAGGGACAAGGATTCGCAGGGGCAGGAGCGGCGAACCCGATGCAAATGCCGGGACAGGGCTACAGCGCAGGTACACCTTTCGATAGCGAAGATAAGACAATTATGCGTAGTACAGGCCCACAGGCTCCAGGACGCCTGGGTATTATACGCGTCGAGGAGGGGAAAGAGCCAGGGCGAGTCTATGAAGTGCGCAAAGATAGTCTTAGCATCGGACGTAGTCGTGAAAGCGATATCTTCCTCGAAGACCTGGCGGTTTCACGCCTCCATGCCTCAATTGTCAACCTGGGCAATGGCAATTATGCGCTGAGAGATGAGGGAAGCGCCAATGGCACGAAAGTCAACGGTCAGACTGTCAACAAGTACCAGCCTTACCCACTGCAGGAGGGAGATAAAATTCAACTCGGACAAACTGTATTAGTATTCGCCAAACGTTGATGCGTTAAAGCGGTATGCAACGTGACCCCTTAATCGGGACAATGCTTGGCAAGTATAAGATCCTGGCCCCCCTCGGCCAGGGTGGAATGGCTCGTGTCTATAGAGCACGTCAGGAGAACCTTGATCGTGAAGTGGCAGTCAAGGTTCTTCCGCCCTGGTATGCTTCGGATCCTAACTTTGTCGAACGCTTTACGCAGGAAGCCAAATTAGTTGCCGGGCTCTCCCATCCTAATATCGTGACCGTCCATGATGCCAGCCAGCAAAATGGCCACCTGTATATTGTGATGCAACTGGTGGATGGGGGAACCCTGAAGCAGCAGCTTGATATCCTGCATCTTACCGGTGGGTCGAATATGCCCTTTATGGATTTGCTGGAGGCCAACCGTATATTTCAGCAGCTTGCGAGCGCCCTGGCATACGCGCACGAGCAAGGTATCGTTCATCGCGATATCAAGCCGGTCAATGTCTTGATGGACCGCACGGGCAGGCCTATCCTCTCGGATTTCGGCATAGCAAAAGTGCTTCAAGGGAATAAAGGGCTGACCCGCCCGGGAGCAGGCGTAGGGACACCCGAATATATGTCGCCGGAGCAATGCATGGGGGGACCGGTAGACGGAAGAGCGGATATTTACGCGCTTGGCGTGATGTTGTTCGAGGCCCTTACCGGGCGTACTCCTTTCGTGGGAGAAAACTATCATGCTATCGCTCATAGTCATATTTATGAACCACCGCCCGACCCCTGCATGTTCAATCCATCTATTCCTTTACCGGTACGCGATGTGATTATTACCACGCTACAGAAAAGGCCTGAGATGCGCTACCAAAACGCGAGCGAGCTGGCAAATGCGCTCGATATGGCGGTGACTGCCTCGAATAAGCATGCTTCCATTCCGCGAACAAGCAGCTTTATTGATCGCGTTCCTACAAGGCCTATAACTCCCTCGGATTTTGAGGCTAGCAATTCAAGCGCGGGGAATCACAAGGGCCAGCCCTACACGGTTCAAGCCATGTATCCTTGCCCCAATTGCCATTCGGCTAATAAGCCAGAAGTGAGCTATTGCATTCGCTGTGGCTCCTACATGAATCTTTGTTCCAATTGCTATCGCGCGAATCGTGCTAAAGATCGTTTCTGCACGCGCTGCGGGCAACAATTGCAATGACAATCTACCAGGGCGCAACTTTTGTATGATCTCCAGGTATTAGCGGGCGCTACTCATACACGAATTCATCCGCCTGGGGAGCCGAAACACGTTCAAGGGTTTCACGCTGCTCATCGATACGCTTGCGATGTAGCATGGCACGCTGTTCTGCACTGAGGGCCAGTATAGTACGAATGCGCTCGACGATCATACGTGGCTGTGTTGGTTTTGTCATGTATTCTATAGCACCCTTTTCAAAGCCACGCACCTGTTCTCCCAAATTGTTGAGCGCGGTCAGCACCAGAACAGGTATGGATGAAAGGGGAGGTGGCTGAGACTCTGGCTGTGCTGCATTGAGCCAGTCCAAAACGGCCCAGCCATCGACCGGCTGCATCATGAGATCGAGTACGATCAGGTCTGGACAAAATTCTGGGACGACCTGTATGGCTTCGCTGCCGTCCGATGCGCTCAACACCTCGAAACCGGCGTGCTTGAGATAGACGCCCAATATCTGCTTGATGTCGAAGTCATCCTCAACGATCAGAATACGGGCCGCCTCTTTACTTGTGGTTGCTTTCATTTTGTTCACCTCCGCCGCTACTTTTGTTTCCACAACGTTTATGATCGCCGTATGAGTGGTGCATGTGGGAAAGATACTTCTGCCCTGGTGCGTGCAGGCGTTTCCCCGGTACGACTCAAATGAAACTGACCACCCAGGTCGCCAATGAGATTGCGAATCAGTGACACGCCAAGACTTTCACCGTTTTCTTCTTCGGGCGGTTCAAATGGCTTGTTGCCGTTATCGATTACTTCGACGCTGATCCAGCCACCTTCTTCACGACCGCGAATGAGGATAGTTCCTTCTTTCATGCCCTGCATGCCGTGTTTAATAGCATTGGAAACCATTTCATTCAAAACCAGGGCGAGAATGACCACCGCGCGTGAAGGAATGACGATAGGACAGGGTTCCACCTGGAATGAAATGTGTGTTTCGGGTGGACGGAGATTGGCATTGGCGACGCCGACGATTTTACGGGCGATATCATCCACCCGCGCTTCGCTGACCTCTTCATGAGAAAGCAGGTCATGCGTTGCCGCCAATCCTTGAATACGGTTGACGCTTTCGGCCAGGATAGTGCGCACCTCTGGTGATTTTGTGCGACGCCTCTGTAGGGAGAGCAGTCCGGCTACATTGGCAAGATTGTTCTTGACACGGTGATGCAGTTCCCGCAGCAAGGCTGACTTCAGCTCAAGGCCGCGGCGTGTCTCTTCATACAGGCGCGCATTGTCGATGGCGATAGCTGCTTCATTAGCAAAGGTGATGACAAGCTGCTGTTGCTCCTGGCTCAGGAGATGACGATGGCTGCTATAGACGCAAATACAGCCCAGAACCGTGCCTTTTGCTTGCAGCGGTACGCACAAAACAGAGTGAATATCGGCTGACACAAATGGGTCATGACGGAGAAAACATTGCTCATCGTTCTGAAAGCAATCGACGCGCATGCTGGGCTGTTTTGTCTGTACTGCTCTGCCGGCGCAGCAATGGCCGACGGGCACGCGAATGTCTCGTACATCTGAATTGTTGAAGCCATAGTGGGCCAGCACCTGCAGGTGTTGCTTTTGCGTGTCCAGTTCAAAGATACAGGAACGTTCCGCTCCGCTCAGTTGAACGGCCTGCGTGGTAATGATCTGGAGGACGCGATCCAGTTCGAGAGTGGAGGCGATGACCGAGGTCACGCGATGAATGGTAGAAAGTTCATGTACCTTGCGCCTGAGTTGTTCATCGGTTTGTTCATAGAGCCGTCCATTTTCGGTATTGATGGCAATGATACCGGCAACCACTTCGATGAAGTCCATTTCCTCGGAGGTGAAGTCGCGAGGTTCGAGGGTCTGGACGCTGATGACACCGATGAGCCGCTCGACATTGCCGAAAAAGATGATGGGCAAGACGATGAGGCCGCGATATTCGGGGCCATAGGCTCGCGCTTCCGAGGCAAAATGCTGGTCGGCAATGGCGTCACGCACGAGCAAGGGATGGCCTTTCTCCGCTACTCGACCGCTGTATCCCTCGCCCAGGCGCAGCAAGAAATGCAGACCGCCGAGGGGACGAGGGCCGTTGGTGGCATGGAGGGTGAGGATACGCTGCATCTCATCGTAGAAAAAAATCGAGCAGAGGTCGGCGTCCAACTCATCAGCAACAATCCTGGCAATGGTCTCAAGCGTCTGATCGAGATCAGTTGTGGAATTGCTGACACTGTTGATGCGCTGGATGGCATGGAGACGACGCTGCGTGTGGAGCTGCAGGCGCTTATGCTCGGTGGTCAATGTATCGGTGAAGGATTGATAACCGCGCGTGAGAGCAAGAATAGAGAGCGATTGGACCTGGTGCAGGTGTGCCAGGGCTTCGGGCAACAGGTGGGCATCGGATGCTTCTGTTGTGAAAATTTCCTGGATGGCCTGAAAGAGGGCAGAGACGTATAATTGCAGACCCTGCAGGCGCGTTTCCAGTTTGCCGCCCTGTTCGGCGAGGGCGCGACCGGATTGTTCAAAACGCGCGATAAAGTCAGGGTTGTCGCTGCTGATGAGGGCATTGAGGAGTAAGGAGGCGTCGCTACCTTCTTCAGGGCCGGAATGCGCGCCGGAGGCTTGCTGTAAAGCGGCACGTAACCTGCCCGTATGCTGGTTGAGTATATGTTCGACCTGTTGCTCTGCGCTGTAGTGTATCACCCTTTTTTCCCTTGCCCCATATTCCACATGACGAAGCGGGTGGATGAAATTGAATGCCGTTGCTCAATGCCATTGCTTCGCTGCATCTAGATGCAATTCATAATCTTCTATTGGCTTAATTGTAGTTGAGGTGCGCTTTTCTGTCAAGGCGTACCGGCTAACCCATTTTGGTTGCTTACTTACCGGCAACACCTTTGTACGTTACAGATGACATGGAGGATCGAACCATGAGATGCACGAATTGCGGATGGCCACTCTCACCGTTACGAACGATGACGAATTGTCCAAGATGTGGAGCTGCAATAGGTTCAAATTCGAAACCGCAGCCGGTATTTGCCCCGTATGAGAATGGGCATCCAGAGGTATCCGGGCCAATAGTCGGAATTAGCAGGGCGCAAACCGGGCCGGTGCGACGTATCAATAGAAAGAGCAATACCCGACTGGGTTTTAGTGTAGCTGCGCTGTGTGTGATCACCGGAGGCTTGCTACTGATCTTCGTTTACTTCCTCGGAATGTCAGGCTCTGGAGGCAGTCCGAATGCCAGTACAGGAAGTCTGAATACTCAAAGCATGCTCGTTTCTCCCACGCCAGCATCTCCTTCCCCTTCGCCTACGAATACTCCCACGCCGACGGCTATTCCTTTTCCTGGGCAACAATATATTGATCATGCGCAAATGGCGAGCGCGATAGATGCAAAGACTGAACTGCCTACACAACTTTCCACTACCTTTGCAATCAACACGAGGATCTACGTTACGTTTCAGTTGCACCCTCCTGTACATGGTGGGGCCGTGTGCTTATTATGGTACCTGAATGGCAGGCAGGTGACAAACTACCAGTTTGCGGTAAGTCAGTATACCCATAACAGTTATTCTTACGCGATTTACGGCAGTGCCGGGCCGGCTTCCGTTGAGGTCTACTGGGCAAGTTCAACCTCGTGTGTGGATGAGCAACTGGCGCAACGGCTGAATTTCACGGTGACGATCTAAAGGCATGATTGTGGAGTTTGACAAAATAATCAGGAATCCCGGCAGGGGCCGATGAATCGGCAGCAGGCACGATTCATCGGCCCCTACGGCTCCGCCGCGGATTAAATTCTTCAAGTGCATTATCGCGCTCCAAGCAGTATTTGCGCCAGCCGATCGCGTTCGGGCTGTGTTAATGGTTGCAGGGGAGAACGAGGACGGCCACCATAGCCGGCGGTAAGTTCGAGCGCGGCCTTGAGCCCGGGTACGTTATAGGTGGCGGTGACGGCGGTATTGGCGGGTACGAGGCGCGCCTGCAAGCGCCGGGCTTCTGCGAGCTTGCCGGCATTGAAGAGCGCCTGTACCTGGCAGACTTCGCGAGGAAAGATGTTGGCAAGCGCGGCGACGGCTCCAATCGCTCCAACGGTCAGGGCCGGCAGGAGATAGCCTGCGCTGCCGGCAAAGACGCGGAAGTGAGCCGGGGCCTGAGCGACGATTTGCGCCAGTTTGGCTATGTTTCCCGCGCTATCTTTGATACCGGCGATGTTGGGGTGTTCGGCTAGCGTGCTGACGAGGGCGGCATCCAGGTCGATGCCCGCGGTATTGGCGGGCATGTTATAGATGACAATGGGCAGTGGGCTGGCATCGGCAACAGTGCGATAGTGAGCGAGCAGGGCCTGGGAATCCATGTGGCTTTTGAAATAGAAAGGCGGTAGGACGAGCGCGATGTTGGCTCCGGCTCGTGCCGCCAGGTGACAGTAGGCGATAGTAGTGCGTGTCGATTGTTCTCCGCAGCCTGCCAGGATAGGTATGGTTTCGTCGGCTGTGGCTCGCGCCGTTTCGATCAGTTGCGTTCGTTCATCAGGTGTGAGATGAGGCGCTTCCCCGTTGGAACCCATGACGACATAGCCGGCGATGCCGGTTTGCGCGAGATTCTGGATATGCCGGCGGAATGTGGCAAGATCGAGTTCTTCCTGGGTGTCAAAGAATGTGGGCAAGGGGGGATAAATACCGGCTGGCAGAATGAATGTGTTGACCATGCTTTGTCTGCTCCTACTATGCTATAGCCCATTAGGAGATGATTATATCACAGAAAACATGAGGGAATTCACAATCCGGCTGTGCCATAAGGCATAGCGCGTCCACCAGAAATGAGCGTATAGTTCGTACATGAGAATGAATCCATAGAAAATGTTTTGAAAGGCATGATGCCTCACAAAAATTTCAATAGTCTAGCTCAATAATGACGAAGGAAAAATTACTAAACGAAAAAAGGAGAAAGCAGATGAAAGTTAATGGTATCAAGCGATTTGTAGCAGGTGTAGCAATTGTTGCTCTTATGGCGCTATTTAGCGCGTGTGCGGGGGTGAGTACAAATGGAGGCAACGGCAATTTAAGTCTGTCAGGTTCGGTGGTGTCTGTGAATCCTCAGAATCATAGCGTGACGCTGGAGATCAATGGGCAGCAGAAGACGATCAATGGCCTTACCGATCAGGAAGTGTCCTTGTTGCAGGGTCAGGTAGGCAAGCCGTACACGATCCAGGTGACGCAGAACAGCGACGGCTCATATGAGATTGTTACGGGCACTCAACCGATGGAAGAGGGCACACCCGAAGCTGGAGAGACTCCTGGTACGAATCAGACGCCCGAGACGAATGAGCCCGGCAGTATCAATTTTACCGGCAAGGTGCTGAGCGTGAGTGGCAGCAGCATTACGGTGAGCCTGCCAGATGGCTCGTCCTTGACGGCGAGTATTGTGAATGGGCAGACCGATGAGTCGGATTTCAACGGCCAGCGGATTACCAATGGTCAGCTTATTCAGGTCGAGGCGACGGCCAATGCGAATGGCAGCTTCCTGGCTTCGAAACTGTCGCCAACCGATAGTGGAGATACCACGAATCAGAATGTGGTGGATTTCCAGGGTGTTACAACCAGCGCGGTTGGTTCCGACCATGTGATTCATTTCGCGGTGGGCAATAAGAGCTTCAGCTATACCATCGGCGCGAATGCGGACCTGAGCGATTTCAACGGCAACCCACAGTCCATCGCCAAAGGGGTGAGCGTAAAAGTCCAGGTGACGTTCAATGGCACGGTAGGCGCTGTGACGAAAGTGGATAATGCGAGCAATTCGTAGCATATACATGTAAGGAGAGGGTAGCCTGAGCGGTGGAGACGGTTCGTCCTCCACCGCTCAGGCTACCCTCTCTTGCTTATCTCAGCGTCAAAACGAAGACACCAAGAATTAGCACGATTACTACAAACACACTGATCCACAGAATGGCAGCGCGACGCGCGGCAGCGGCGCGCAGTGTGTCCACACGCGTATTTTCGGCTGGGCACCATTGCGATCTCCTGCAATTTGGGCAGAGCGGGAAGAGTTCGTAGGGCTGGTAGGGTCTGCCCTGGCCGATGATTTTGTCATGTATTTCTTCGCTCTCGAAGACGGCCGAACAATGGGTGCAGCGTAAAAGCAGGTATTCGCTCCAATCGCCGGCCTTACATGATGGACAGGCGGCATCATCATTGGTCGCGCGATTGGCTGGGGAGGTGGCCATCCACCGGTAATGGCAGCGATGACAGTAGTTGGTTGTCCGGTTCGTACTTTTCTTCTCATCGCCGCGCAGCAGGCCAGTTTGCCGCAATGTGGAGGCCTCTGCTGGTGAAAGGCTGTAGTTTATATCATCCAGGTCGATAAAAATGGTCGAAGGAAGTGGCTCGCTCAAGTCTGGAAAGGCGAAGTGGCGCGGCCTGCCTTGCCCTGAAGAGGTCCTGGCCCTATGCTGCGCGGAAGTCGTTGATGTGGTTTCTGCTGAAAAACCCGTATAATAGCCGTGCTGCGTTGCGGCGGTGTGCAAACCAGAGGAGCTATCAAGCAGGTGATTGGAGCGTTGAGCGTCATAAGTTCTGCGTGCAGCGGGGTCGCTCAAGGTTTGATAGGCAAGCAAAAGCAGGCGCATGCGCTCTTCGGCATCCGCGCCTTTGTAGACATCGGGATGATATTGCAAAGCCAGCTTCTTAAAAGCGGTTTTGATTGCGCCTTCGGAGGCGTGGGAATCGACGCCTAGCACGGCGTAATAGTCGATAAAGGTTTTATCCATCGGTTTCGGCGGCTACAAGGATCGCCATTCAGGTTTATACGTACATAAAGACGAAAAAGCCTGGAAATTCTCCATAAAAACAGGTATCGTATCTATTAGTTAGACGTATGAGCAGTGGAAATGTTGCAAGCAGACAGAGCCGGTAAAGGAGGGGCAGGATTATGCATGAGGATGCCGTGTACAACGATCATGACCATAATGCTGAACACAAACATGCTCATGCTCTTCATGGGCATGAACATGTACACGATGAGCATGAAGAGCATGCGCATGGAAAAGGGCATGGACATGGGCACGAGCATGGGAGCGTAGATGCGGACCTCTATGGAAATCAGGCCGGGCTGCGAGCGGTACAAATTTCGACTGCGGGGATGTTTGTTGTTGCGGCTATTCAATTTGCCATCGCCGGTATCGGGGGAAGCGCGGGTTTGTTTGCGGACGCACTGCATAATCTTGGAGATGTTTTCACGACGGTTGCGCTGTGGATCGCTTTCGTGATCTCCAACCGCGCTGCCAACCAGCGCTACACCTATGGCTATTATCGTTCCGAGGACCTGGCGGGTATTTTTATTGTGCTCGTGATTATCGGCAGTGCGGTGGCGGGGGCGGTGGAGTCGATTTTGAAGCTGACGAATGGGAATGTGCCTACACAGATCTATTGGAGCATGGCGGCGGCGCTGGTGGGCGTGGCGGGGAATGAGTTGCTGGCGCAGTACAAGATCGCAGTAGGAAAGCGTATCAATAGTGTGCCATTGGTGGCGGATGGGCAGCATTCGCGCATTGATGGCCTGACCTCGCTGGCGGCGTTTCTGGGCCTGGTGGGAGTAAAACTGGGCTTTCCGCTGGCCGATCCGATTGCCGGCCTGATTATCACGGTGGTCATCATTACGGTTGTATATTCCACCTCGCGCAGCGTGCTGCAACGGCTGCTTGACGCGGTCGATCCGCATATTGTGCCCTCGATCATTGAGACGGCAAGGACGGTAGAGGGTGTTGAGGGGGTGACGGATGTGCGCGCGCGGTGGGTGGGCCATACGCTGCACGTGGTGATGAATATCGAGGTGGATGCCGAATTGACGCTGGCGAAGGCACATGCGATTGCTGAGGAGGTGCGGCACCGACTCTTCCATGGGATTAAGGGCGTTTCAGAGGTGACGATTCATACCGATCCGGCAGGGAGCGATGTAGATTATCACGAGGCGATGGCCCACCATTTGCAGGAGGCGCACCGGCCTATTGCACCAAGATGATTCGGTCTTACCCCTTCTTCTCCAGCGATTCGAGCACGGCAGCGATCTCGCGTCGAACGCGATCGTTGGTGCTGATTTCATCGCGTACTTTCTCCCAGCCGTGCATGATGGTAGTGTGATCGCGCCCACCAAGAGCGGCGCCGATCTGCTGTAGAGAGGCGTCGGTTTCTTCGCGCATCAGGTACATGATTACCTGGCGCGGCCAGGCGACCTCGCGTTCGCGCCCCTTGCCGCGCATTCGTTCAACGTCGAGGTTATAGTAGCGGCAGACGCCTTCAAGTATCTCAGTGATAGAGAGATTGGAGTGGGTTTTGCTTTCGCTATAGATGTTTTCAAGCGCCTGAGCAGCTACGCTGACGGAGAGGGCTACATCGTGCAGGGTGGCGTAGGCGATGACGCGATTGAGGGCGCCTTCGAGTTCGCGCACGCTGCTGCATTCGGGGCGAGCGATAAATTCGATGACCGAGGCGGGGATGGCGAAACGTAGCGATTCGGCTTTGGAACGCAAGATAGCCAGGCGGTGCTCGTATTCGGGAGGCTGGATGTCGGCGAGCAGTCCCCATTCGAAACGCGAGCGCAGGCGGTCTTGTAAGCTGTAAATGGCTTTGGGCGGGCGATCACTGGTAATGACGATCTGCTTATTGGCATCATGCAGCGTGTTGAAGGTATGAAAGAACTCTTCCTCGGTGGATTCTTTGCCCGCAATGAATTGAATGTCATCGACGAGCAGGATATCGATCTGGCGGTATTTGGCGCGAAAGTCTTCGGTTTGCTGGTAACGGATGGCGTTGATGATTTCGTTGGTGAATTTTTCTGATGTGACGTATAAGACGTTCAATCCAGCTGCTTCGCCGACGTGCCCGATGGCGTGTAGCAGGTGGGTCTTACCCAGGCCAACCCCGCCATAGAAGAAAAGCGGGTTGTAGATGCTGCCGGGGTTCTCGGCTACGGCGAGCGAGGCGGCATGCGCTAACTGATTCGATTTGCCCATGATAAACGTACTGAAGGTATAACGCGGATTCAGTAGTCCGTCGCCTCCCAGGGGGAGAAGCCCGGGCTGCATGTTTTTGGGGTGTTCGTTCATCTCCGTCCCGTTGCCGGTTGTGCTGCGATGGGCTACTGGACGAGGAGCAGCGGGAGCTGTAGAGGTCTGCGCGTCTATCGCATTGGCCTGCGGTGTATTGGGAGTAAGAGAGAGCCTGGAGTCGAGCCGCTCTTTCTCCTGCTGCAAATGGGTCAGGCGATTCCTGGGTAGGCGATAGCTGCGTTTATGGATAGGTTTCGTGTTCTCTATTGCATCATGACGGTATTCATAGGTCTCTTTGGTCTCTTTGGCGACGACAAAGCGGACTTCTACAGATGTGCCGCTGACCTCGGTCAAGATAGAGCGAATCAAGTCGAGGAAGCGGCCCTCGAGGTGTGCCTTGGCAAAAGTAGTGGGGACGCCAACAACGAAAATGCCGTCCTGGAAGGAAAGGGCTGAAGTGCCCTGAAACCAGGTCGTGAAAACGGCTGGTTGAACCTTTGTTTGTAGCCTCTCTATAGTTGTTTGCCAGATTTGCTTTGCATTCACAAACGTTGGTACCTCATGAGCAAAATAGGTGTATCGATTAGCAAGATCGTGCGTTTTTACATGTAGGGTTCCTATATTTGAACGGACAAGAAAACAGAATAGAACAAGTGAGCAATCACAATTTTTTAAGGTAGCAGAGGGTAATAGTAGCACTAAATCAAAACGCTGTAAAGTCCTTTTTTAGGGTGTTCGTGGTGTGAAGTGCCTCACATGATTCCCTCCACTTTTACTATATACTAGACCAAAAGGGCTATCCGTAGGATGGCTACCAATCCTGTGGGGACAGCGCCTGGTGCCTGTCGTCGTTTCCCTCGAGCGGGACAGGGACAAGCCGCTGCCCCTACAGGATTACTGGTTTATGAGTTGAGGAGTTTTTAGATGATTGTACCCCGGTTTATGCCTGTAGCGATCCATAGAGGCGGTTTCCCGGCTGCAGTCGGAAGATGCGCCTGGCTTTTTGCAGCACTTGCTTTGATGCTGTCGAGCACCTTTCTAGTATCCTGTACGGGATTATTTGGCAATACAAATGCTACGGGAGTAACAGCGACTCCGGCGGCATCAGAACTGCCACTGGCAAAACTGCACTGGTGCAGCAAGCCATCGATGGTCTTCCGCGACGAGGGGGCCGCGACCACTCCGACAGCCACAGCAACGGGAGCAACGACACCCGGCGCGACGGCTACAGCGGGTAGTGGAAGCACACCAACCACCACTGCGACTCCATCTCCGACAGCCAGCGGGCCGAGGACGATCAGTAATTGGTCGCAGGTCGAGCCATATCTTGGTTTCACGCTCTATTTGCCGGCTACATTGCCCGGTGGCAGCTGCCTGGTGAGCGCCCAGGCAACAATACACGATCCAATTTTTGGGGGTAATTTTTTCATAGGATATCTCCTGCCGGATCACAGTTCGATCAGTTTGTCGGAGGCGCCTTTAAACTCGCAAAATACGCAGTTTCAGTGTAATCCAACGAGCAGCGCGTCGCCCCAGGCCGGAGCAACGCCAAAAGTGGGAACTCCTACGCCTTCGGCAAGCCCGACGCAAGCAGCCAACCAGCTGTGTTCAGGCGCCAGAGATATGACAAATATTGTGCTATTAGCGCGAGGCACAATGGATTCTTTACAAAAGTTTTTTAATGCGTTGCAACCGAACGTTGCCTGGATACCCGGTTCATAGGATCGTTTGATCGGCCTCGTACCCAGGTTAATTTGTCAAAGTCCATAATCGCACTCATAGTAATATCGGTAATGGACTCGACGCTTTGCTCGCTGTTCTGATATAATGGCAGCAGTTTACGTTTAATCATTGTTGTAGCTCGAAAAAGTGGTCGGCCTGCTACTTGCTTGTTCTCGACCGGCGCTGCGCGGCTCAATGAAGGATGAGGGCCGCGGTCAAGGTGTTCAGGCGAGGTGAAAGCAAGGGTCGCCTTTCACAAACAAGGGAGGAAATTTGATTATGGATAAGTGTCCCTATTGTAATGCCGATACAAGGCCTGGGGATAATTTTTGCTTGAACTGTGGCAATCGCCTGCTACCCTCGACTCCCTCAGTACAGCAGGCAGACACGATAGGTGGGGCTACTCTGCCGGCGTCTGATGAATGGCAGCTGCAGAACCAGGGTGGGACAGCTCCTGCATCGTCCCCTGGCTGGAACGAGGCAGATTTGAAAACGGTGGCGAATACAAACATAGAGCCTCCCACTTTACGGGCCGATGCAGCCTCTTCTGTGGCCACGATGGACAAAATTGAAAATCCGGCCCATCTCGTTCTGCGGTCAGATACTGGAGAGGTATTGCAAGATTACAGCCTGGATAAGCCCGAGATGATTATTGGACGTGCTCCTAACAGTGATATTCTGCTCTCAAAAGATAAGCTCACCTCGCGTCGTCATGCGACCATTCATTATGAGAATGGCGAATATGTGTTACGAGACGAACGAAGCGCCAATGGCACATTTGTGAATGGGCAGCAGCTGGAGGAAATGACTCCACGTACCCTTCACGATGGGGATCACGTTGGTATCGGAGAGCATGAGCTTGTTTTCCATGCATATAGACCTGTGTCAAGCGGGGTGGATATAGAAAGCATGCCAACGGTCACGGTGAACTCTGCCGCTGCCGCCGAAATGACGTACCGCACGCGTGAGGATGATCTGTTGACGGCCACAAATGTCGATGATTTCGGCACGCGATCCATGAATGGGGGAGTTGAGGTGCCCCCTGCGCCGCAGCCTGAGAGTCCTCCCGCGCCAGCGCCCGAGCCGGTATCCCCGCCTCCTGCGCCCGCACCGGTCGCTTCAACCAGTGTTGCCAATCCACCTTCCGCACCCGCTTCTCCGGCAGCAATACAGGCCTCATCAGATATTGCTCCCAGGCAGGCTGATGCCCGGTCATCCACTGGCAACATCACCTTTAACCGGCTGACCAGTTTGCCCCAGCCCACGCTGCCCGATGTCGCTCCATTAGTCGCGGCCCTCACGACCCTGGATGGGCAGGTATCCTCTCTGCAAGAGCAGTTGAATGCGACCCAGGAAGCCATGCGCAATCACGAAATGGACATCGCACAGACGACGAATCAATTGCGGAACGGCGTGCGCAATGTATCCGAGCGTATGGATAACACCATCGCCGATGTGGCGCGCAGCCGCGAGCAACTCTCCTGGGCTGAGTTATTACAATTAATGGAAGACGTAATGAACAATCCGCGTGATATCGAGTATGTAACGAAGCTCGCTCGTAAGGCCCGTGAGTTGAACAAAGTCTTCCAGATTCATCAGAATGTCCTCAACGTGCTGGCAGAATGCACAAGCCTTCTGCGCAGTCTGATCGGCGAAGACAACAAGTAGAATGCTCTTTCAGGTAAGAATGGTGTAGGGACAGCGCCTTGTGCCTGTCCTTTGCGGAGCAATAGGGCAGGCACAAGGCGCTGTCCCTACACCATTCTTACTTTCGGATGTTTCCATAATGCAGGAACAGAAATTTGACGCGATTGTTATCGGTGGCGGGCTAGGTGGACTATTGAGCGCGGCACAGTTGCTGCAACGAAGCAAGCGTGTCGTTGTTTTAGAGCGTCTACCCCATTGTGGGGGACGTTTTACGGCAAAAACATTCCAGGGAACGCAAGTGAGTACCGGTGCCGTACACATGATCCCCTTTGGCAGCAGCGGAGTGCTGGCGCGTATGCTGCGCCGGCTGCGAGTTCCGCATCGTTTTTTTGACGCGGATGTCTTCGGGTCTTTTCACGTGCATGGTAAGCAGATTCGCTCACGAGGTCTGCTTGGCCTCTTCAAGGTTTTTGGTCCGCGCCAGTTCTTCTGGTTCGCCCGCGTGGGCTATCTCATGTTTTTCCGGCGTCTTCCTCCTCAAGAGCGAAACCTTCCATTCGATCTCTGGTTGGAACGGCATATCGATACTTCTCGCAATCCTGAGCTTACCGCATTCTTTGAGCGTATCTCGCGCTTTGCGCTCAGCCTCGAATTACACCAGGTAAGTACGGCGGAAGTTATCAATACGACGAAAAATATGTTTCGTTATGGCGCTCCCGGAATTGTAGAGGGCGGTTGCGGCGCTCTGACAAACGCGTTAGAACGCCATATCCTTGACCAGGGGGCGGAAGTACGCCTGCGGCATGATGTGCTGCAAATAGTGCATGACGAGGACAAAATCACCGGCGTGCGGGTGCGTAACAAGGCCACCGGTGAAGAATATGTGCTAACCGCACCCCTGGTCATCAGCGACATTGGACCGCGAGCCACACATGCGCTGCTCTCCAATCAGCAGATTACCCAGGCAGCAGTACTGAAAAAGCAGCTTGTCTCCGCCGGACAAGGCGACGGAGCTCAGTTCAATGCGACCGGGATTAATGCAGGCGACGCGCATGAACAGATTGCCGGCGATGAGGATTTCCCGGAAGCAGTGGGTTTGAAGGTACATGTGCTAAGCGATGTTTCGCTGATTCCTCACAAGGGAATCATGTATTGCCTGGATACAAAGCGTATAGCCGGTATGGTCCAGCCGACGAACTGTGATCCGTCGCTGGCCCCACCCGGCAAACACCTGCTGATTACTCACCAGGTGATTCAGAGCAATACTATCGAAGAAGAGAAGGAACTGGCCCTGGCTGATTTACGTATGATGTTCGGTGAAACGTTTGAGAAACACTGCCGTGTCCTGACTATGAGCGCCTATCGCGGTGAATGGCCGGTGAATCGCGTCGCCCAGGGCGCTGATGTTACTGCAGAGACCTCGATGCAGGGCCTGTACCTGGTTGGTGACGCAGTCAAACCATCAGGGTATTTAATGGTCGAAGGTGTTGCGCAGAGCGTGAACTCGCTCCTTGACTTACTGGACTCGAGAGATGATGAAAACGTTGCCAGGTACGGAAGCCGGGCATCGCGTCGCTCTCGCAATGTGATTCCCCCACCATCTCGTTTCAATGCAATTCGCTGGTTGTGGGAAGCTCCTGGAAATTCATAGCAAAATCAATGGATAAAAACGGTCCTTACTATCTAATCGAGGGTGGCGCACCGCTCCATGGTAGCGTTCGACTCAGCGGTGCCAAAAATGCCGTCACGAAAATGCTGATCGCGACCCTGCTCACGGACGAGTGTTGCACGTTGAGAAATGTTCCGTTAATTGGTGACCTTGATCTTACCATATCACTTTGCCGCAATATAGGTACACAGGCTGAACTGGTTGATCACACACTCTCCGTTTGCACACCGTCCATTCGTAGTTCGGTTATCTCAACAGCGGTGGGCGGATTAAATCGTATGGCGATCATCACGGTAGGACCGCTGCTGCATCGCTGTGGGGAAGCGGACATTCCTATGCCAGGCGGCGACCGTATCGGGGTGCGTCCCATCGATTTTCACCTCAATGGTTTAAGATCGATGGGGGCGGAGATTGTGGAAAAGGATAGGCGCTATCACCTGCGTGTGCCGCGCGGATTGCGAGGTGCGGTGATCCAACTTCCATTTCCCAGCGTGATGGCGACGGAGAATTTTCTCATAACAGCATCGCTGGCGAAAGGTGTCACAGTGATCCAGAACGCAGCCCTCGAACCTGAAATCATCGACCTGATCAAGTTCTTACAAAAGATGGGTGCGATCATCGAAATGAAAGTTGATCGTCGCATCGTGATCGAGGGCGTGGACCGCTTGCACGGCGCCAGCCATACGCTGCTGACCGACCGTAATGAGGCCGTATCGCTGGCAGTGGCGGCGTATTTGACAAAAGGAGATGTGTACCTGGAAGGCGCGCAGCAGGATACATTGCTCACGTTTTTAAACACGCTCTCAAAAATGCAGCTACATTTTGAAGTCGATGATGAAGGTATTCGCTTTATAGGCGATGACCGGCTCCCACCGCCTATCGCGATAGAAACCGATGTCCATCCCGGATTCATGACCGATTGGCAGCAGCCATTCACGGTCTTATTGACGCAGGCCGATGGCATGTCTGTGGTACATGAGACGATTTACGAGGATCGGTTCGGTTATACCTCGGCGCTCCGCGGAATGGGTGCGCATATTGGCCTCTATACCAAGTGTTTAGGCGAAGTCCCCTGCCGCTTCCGCGAAAAACAATATACGCATAGCTGCCTGATCAGTGGTCCAACTCCCCTCGTTGGTACCGAACTGGATATCCCCGATATTCGAGCAGGCTGTTCCTACATTCTGGCTGCACTTACCGCCAGCGGCACATCCCAGGCATATGGCATTGAGCATATCGAGCGCGGCTATGAGAATCTGGATGTGAAGCTGCGCAGCCTGGGAGCAAAGATCGAGCGGGTTAAAGAGTAAAGCCTCCCTTTCTATATCTTGAAGTTACGCTGTCCAGCTTGCCCGGACCTCGCGCAGTTGCTCGGGTGAAAGAATGCGGAAAAGAACCAGCAAGCTTTCCAGATCATACTCCAGGCCAATGGAGTGCAATTCCTGGCGAATACGACCGAGGGCACTGATCTGTGTCGTTGAGATCAAACCATAGCTAATGAGGCTTGCGGCCAGCAGTTGGTCAGGAGTGAGTAGTTTGAACATCAGGAGAATTTCTCCTAGCGAGTAATTCATATCTACACCGCGCAGCATGCGTTGGATATTCTGAGCCACCTCCAGCCGCTGTTGCGGGACAAGATGGCCTTCCAGCAGTACGCTGCCAAGAGAACGGGTTGCGCGTCCGCTGAGAACCGGCGTCTGTGGCTGTGAAGGCGCGGCTGGAAGAGGAGACATAGGAGGCAGGCTCTGCACAATGTTGAGCAGCATATCATCCGCTGTGGCATTTGTATCTGGCGCTGCCTGCTGGCGAATCACTTGAGGATCGGTTGACTGCACCTGTTCAACAATCGTCCTGGCGATTGCCCTCTCGGCTTCGCCCTCATTGAGTTCGTTCACTTCCTTAAGAGCAGATGAGGTATCTCTCACCTGCTCTTCTTCTTTTCTCTCTGCTTTTTGCGCAGCAGCATGCGCGTTATTCGCGGGTGCCTGCTCTTGCCGTATGGAGGCCACTTCAGAGGGTAAGGGAGTCGTGGAAGAACTGATTGGCGCTGCGCGGAGCTGTACATCCGGTTGCTGCGACTGCAGTACGGGTTGTGCCGGAGCTTGTCCGATCCGATATTCCGGCTCATCCTGAGTGGATATGCCCTGAATTGGTGATGCGCGCAGGGGTAGATCGCTTAATGAACGATCATCAAATGGTCTTACCTGTTGCGCTATTGACCTCCCATTTGTATCATCCCTGGCTATAGTCTGGGTTTCTTGCTCCATCTGGGCCAGATCTGGCGTTGGCGGTATGCTTCTTCGTGGGCTGGTAGCTGACTCGTCATTCTGAACCGTTGCGCTATGCTCTCGCACCATACGTGACAGTTGGGCTAGACTCGATTCTTGCCTCTCTGGGAGTACCATCTCATCAGAAGAGGATGGTCTGTTTTGAACCGCCATCACCTGGCCTGAATTCGTATCGTTCATATTCATGATTTTCTGGGGTGGTGTCTCTCTATCCACTGCTTGCGCTGTATTGTTTTCAACCGGTTTTTGAGCTATCTGCTGTTGTGCAGGGTAATCGGTAGCGCTGGCGGGGCCTTGAACAGCTGTCAGATACTGTGAATTATGGGGCAACCGGTTTGTTTCCGGTAAGGGAGAAAAGGCTCGTTCACTAGGATAAATAACGGCGCGAATCTTGTCGGTAACATTGGGGTTACCAGGTGCCGGCTTGCCGGTATTACCGTTTCCCGCTGGTACAGGTGGATAAGAAGGAGATGAAGCTGGCCGGGGCGATGCCGGTGATGAAAGAGGAGGTGGCATTTGTGAGCGGGAAGATACCGGTGACGACCCTTGCGAGTGCGGTAGAGCGTCAGATTGCATGGAAGGAAGGGGCATTGTGACCTGTGCATTGAGTACATGTGCCGATCTTGAGGACGGCGTTTCTGATGGCCGGTTGAGTTTAGGCATGGCTCCTGAGTTCTGGTTATTGGCGGTGGGCGGAGCCGGAACTCGCGAAAACGAACCCGTCGTCGTGCCTGCAATACGCGAGCGAACAGTATCAACAAGGTTCATCACACCTAGCATGCCATCGACATCCAGGTTGGCCGGCGTCGCATGCGAACGATCATCGGGATCATCCAGGCCATAACTCGCTATATTTGTGCAGCGAAAGGTAAATACCTGCACGCCTCTTCCGCGCCGCTGAGCATCGAGAGCTACCCAAAATTCACGTCTGCCGGCGGCTGCCTGAGCTAAATTGACCAGCACAAGACGTATAGGATAACGCGCAATAGCATCAAATACCTCCACGGCTGTTCGCGCCGCGTGGCACTCGTAACCGGCCAGTTGAAATTCACTGGTGAGCAATGCTACAAGCTGCTGATCTCGTTCGAAAAGAAGAATATGTGGTCCACCATTATTCATATTCATGGCTACGCTCCATCAGAAAGCCGCTCTTTACGAGCCAATTTTATCGAGATAGATGACGCCATAGTTAGGGATGCATTATACAAACGAAAACTCCTACATGACTAATATCGACGCTAGTATAGCACACATCTCTACCATGGCAATAGATAACAGTACCATTGACATGTGCTGGCATACGGTGTACAAAAATTGCATGATGATAATGAAGAGAGGAGCGATGATATACATTGGATCAGACCATCCCTTTTGAAGCACGACCAGTTATTGCATTGATGACAGACTTTGGTCTGGGTGACGGAGATGTGGGGGTGATGAAAGGTGTGATTGCCGGTATCACGCCGCAGGCATATCTCATCGACATTACGCATGATATTGCGCCCCAGAATGTCCCATCCGCCGCCTGGATACTGGCTTCTGCCTACCGTTATTTCCCGGCAGGAACGGTATTTGTCTGTGTCATTGATCCTGGTGTAGGCAGTTCGCGGGGCGCGATTGCGGTGAATGCCGGTACGTGGTTCTTTGTTGGCCCTGATAATGGACTTTTTAGCTATGTCTTGCAAGAGCAGCCTGTTCACGCTGCCCACTTGCTTGTTAACGCCGCATACCAGCTACCACATATCAGTTCGACGTTTCATGGGCGCGATATCTTTGCGCCAGCGGGAGCATACCTGGCACAGGGCATTCCCCTGAGTGAATTGGGACCCTCTCTCGATCCTGCCGGGCTGCAGCGCATCGATATCACACCTCCTGCGCGGATTGGCAAAGAGATCGATGCGCGGGTTATTCACGTCGATAACTTCGGCAACCTGATTGCGAATGTGCCACTTTCCCTTGTTCCCGACCTGTTCGATGCAGCAGCGGTGCAGGCAATTTTCCAGACGGGCAAAGTAGTGGACAGGCGCAGGAGGTTCTTTGCCGAGGGTCCCGATGATGGACTACCATTCATCTACGGCGATAGTTCGGGCTATGTAGGCATCGCCGTCCGCAACGGCAATGCAGCGAGAACGCTTGGTGTTGGATTTGGCGCGTCCATTACTTTCGTCATAGCGAACAAATAGGTCGTTCAGCACTCTCACACTCGCTCGAAAAGAGGTTATGCTGATGGATAATCTCTTTCTGCGTTCTCTTTGTGTGGTGAATCACCTGGATAGATGGCGAGATGGTAGAATGAGGCATATCCAATCGGTAAAACAGAGAAAAAGGTAGATTATGCAGCTAGACATTGAAAAATCAAACGAACGCTTTCAGCGACTTTTTCAAAGTTTTAACTTACTGTGGGTAATTATCAGTGCTATCTCTATTACTTTTGCGACGTACTCTGTTTTTATCAATAAACCTGCTTATCTGCATGACTGGCGTGGAATTGCAATTATTGCCCTCGCGCTTTTTATAATGGTAATCTACGCTTTCGGCCTTTATAGCCGGTTTGTTTTCCGGGTACAGGATCAATGGCCTCCGGCATTTCACCGGGCTTTTGCCTGCTGGTTTAGCGTATATGTAGGAGTTCTGCTTTTATCAACGATTGATGCCGCCTTCTCGTGGTGTTTCTTTATTGTAATGGGTATTTCTTTTGCGCTATTTAATGCTCCCCGCTTGCTATTGTTCGTGAGCATCATTTTCATAACGCTGAGCGCTTTCCAGGGCCTTCTTAGCTGGCCACTCGCCGGGGACAATCTTGGCAGTCTCTTTGGTCTGGGACTCGCTTTCTTTTCTATGACAGTGAGTTGTATGTTTATGCAGCACCTGATTGGTGGTTGGCATGAACGAAATGATTTGCTGGCAAAGATTTCCTGCGCCAATCGAGAGTTGGAGGAAGCGCATCGACAACTGGCCGAGTCAGCTGCCCAGGAACAGGAGCTTGCGGTCTTGCGTGAGCGTACAAGGCTGGCGCGTGAGATGCACGATACGCTCGGTCATGCATTGGCCCTTGTATCCGTTAAATTGGAGATCGCGCAGCGGCTCCGTGAGCGCGATCCTGAACGCTGCGACCGCGAACTGGAGGCGACCAGGGAGATTGTGCGGAACAGCATGAACGAATTGAGAGCCTCAATTGCCAATTTGCGTTCACCGGCTTTAGAACGCGAACCTGCATGCCGGGCCATCAGTCGCTATGCGCGCGAGATGGCGCAAAGGGCTGGATTACGCGTCTCCTATGACCTGCATCCTGGTGTTGAGGGCTTGCCTGAGGCTATTGAGGAGACGCTCTGGAAAATGGGACAGGAGGCTCTGGCGAATATTGAGAAACATGCCCAGGCAAGTAACGTCTTATTACATATCAGTCGCCAGAATGGTTCCATCGTCATGCGAATACAGGATGACGGCATTGGTTTGCCAGAAGCATTGTATCGTTTGCAGGAGGATGGCGATATGACTTGCACCAGTCCGGAGGGGCATTTCGGTTTGAGTGGCATGCGCGAACGGGTTGAGAATTGCGGCGGTCACCTTCATCTCTACCCTGCTGAGGATCATGGCACCGTAGTTGAGGTAGAACTCCCACTTGTTGAGGCGCCATTAGCCAGCCCCCTGGAAGCGCAGGTTTTTCCCTAAATCCTCTTCTTTTTCAACAGATTTTTTTGACCTCATCTATCCTCTACAATAGGCGGGAAGAGTTTGTATCCAGCGCTGCCTGCTGTCCGTATAGATATGTATGAGGAGTGGATGCCCTTGACATAGACTTATCTGTACGGTATGCTAACATTACCAGCAATGTACGAAGCATTCATCCTTCCGGTGGATGTGGATTGAGAAGAGTAGGAGCATCGATATGATGCGGTATGATCGAGGCACGCAGCCGGTAGGCTGGTGTGGGTTGAAGCAAACGAACAGCAGCATTGCAGGAGCATCAGAACGATGCATGATGAGCGAGGCATCCAGCCGGTGGGCTGGATGAGGATTGAATCGTACAACCGAACACAATCTCTACAACGTAGGCATGGGCTGGTTATCTACTTCGATGTGTCGAAATGGGAACCAGCTTTTTTGAACTCATTTCTTCTTTCAGGTCTGGATGAACCTGCGAATGGTGCGAACATCCGTACTCAAATTCCTAGTGCGTTTTCTTCTGAAGTCAGTTATAAGCAATCAGCCTAGCAGCATAGAACAGAGAGGGTGACCTATGGACCTGGTGAAGCGGTTAGAGGAATACAGGGATCGTGAACGGGGTCTACAGTGGGAAGGGACGTTTGCTCAGTACTTTGAGATTGCCACCAAAAAGCCGGAGGTGGCACGTCTCGCCCATGAGCGGATTTATCATATGATTATGGATGCCGGCGTTGAGACGGACCGCAATGGAGAACCCCATTACAACTTCTTCAGCCAGGAGATTTTTGGCATTGAGAAGCCTTTGCAGCAGATTGTCGAGTACTTCCACTCGGCTGCGCAGCGCCTGGAAGTGCGTAAACGCGTCCTGCTGCTGATGGGCCCGGTCGGCGGCGGTAAATCCACCATTGTCTACCTGATTAAGCGTGGATTGGAGGCGTATAGCCGCACAGATGCGGGGGCGCTCTATGCCATTAAAGATTGTCCGATGCATGAGGAACCTCTACATTTGATTCCAAACGAACTACGTGGTGATGTTGAAAAGGAATTTGGCCTCTACATTGAAGGAGACCTCTGTCCCCATTGCCGTTACCTGGTAGACACCCAATACAGGGGACGCATTGAAGATGTCCCGGTGAAACGCCTGGTGTTCAGTGAAAAATATCGAGTGGGAATAGGTACATTCACGCCGTCCGATCCAAAGTGTGTTACCGGTGATACGCTGGTACTCACAGACCAGGGATTACAAACGATGGAGGATATATACCTCTCACTTCCCCAAAAGCCACGTGAGGACGAGTTTGTACCATTTGAGACAACCATCCTGGGCATAAATGGGCCTGAGAAGGCAGCGAAGTTCTATTGTGGTGGATTCCAGCCGATTTACGAGGTAGAGACGAATCTCGGTTACACTATTCGCGGGACGGCTAATCATCCGCTGCTCGTCTTAACACCGGAAGGTGAAATCGCCTGGCGCAAGATCGGCGAATTGCAAACAGGTAACTATGTGGCTCTAGCACGTGGTAGCCAGATGTTTGGCCAAAGGGCAGTCTTACCAGAAAGCTTCTATCCATTGCCTCGTCAACCGAGGGTGATGACACCTGATCTTGCTTACTGGCTAGGCTTGTTGACTGCGGAGGGCAGTGTAACTCCCTACGAGACATGGTTCGTCAATAGCTCTCAAGATTTGATCAACCGGTTTATCGATTTGACACGCTCGCTCTTCGATCTGGAAGCCGTGCCACATCGTAAAGCTGAAACATACAACTACAACGTCTCGATTAGCAATAAGGCGCTTTGTACCTGGCTAAGGAGCGAGTTGGGAATAGCACGCGGCTCGCAGGCAAAATCGGTTCCGGCAAGTGTCCTTGCCAGTAGCAAAGAAGATATCCTGGCGTTCCTCGAAGGGCTCTTCTGGGGAGATGCGACGATTCGGGGCAACAGGCAAGGATCAAACACGTTCAAATATACGAGCAAGTCACGACAGCTTGCGCGCCAGGTACATGCATTACTGCTCAATCTCGGGGTGGTTGGTTCCTTATGGAATCATACGGATGATGGTGAGATCTACTACAATGTCACTTTACGTGGGGATCAGGTACTTGATCTTGTCGAGTTGATCCCCTCATTGCGTGACAAAGCAACGTCACCCCTGCGCGAAACACGTAGTGAAAAGACCAATTATGATCACTTACCTCACGGAGCAACCCTGCTGAATGGGCATGGTGGCGATGGCTACCTCGCGCGCATTCTCTCGGGTGATCGCCAGCTTTCGTATAATCGCGCAAGAACTGTACTCGCTGAAAAGCCAGAGTTGGCAGGTACATTACTCGCTGATCTGGTAAAGCAGAACTCTCTCTGGCTCACAGTACGAGAAGTACGCCCGGCGGGTATCGAACCGGTCTATGATCTACTCGTGCCTGGCACACATTCATTTGTTGCCGATGGGTTTGTACAGCATAACAGCCAGGATATCAGTGAGCTCGTAGGTGGTATCGACCTTTCTACCATTGGTGAAGTCGGCGTCGAAAGCGATCCACGAGCCTATCGCTTCGACGGTGAGCTCAATATCGCTAACCGCGGCATTATGGAATTTGTGGAAATGTTGAAGACGGATGAGAAGTTCCTGTATGTACTGCTTACGTTGAGCCAGGAACAGAACATCAAGACCGGGCGCTTCAGCATGATCTATGCCGACGAAGTAGTCGTGAGCCATACCAATGAGCATGAATACCAGGCCTTCGTAGGCAACAAGAAATCCGAAGCCTTGCAAGACCGCATCATTCTGGCCAAGGTCCCCTACAACCTGCGCGCCTCGGATGAAGTCAAAATCTACGAGAAGCTACTCAAGCAGAGCGCGCTACAGAATGTGCATATCGCCCCCTATACCCTGCGCATTGCCAGTATCTTTGCTATCCTGACACGACTGGAGCCATCGAAGAAGGCCGGCATGAGTTTGATGAAAAAGCTCAAACTCTACGACGGTGAGGACATCGAGGACTTCAAGCAGAAGGATATCAAGGAACTGCAGGAGGAAGCGGTACGCGAGGGCATGGACGGCATCTCGCCGCGCTATGTGATCAACCGCCTCTCGAATGCGCTGGTCAAGCAGAATACGACCTGCATCAATCCTATCGATGCCTTACGCGCGTTGCGTGATGGACTCGATCAGCATACCAGCATCACACGCGAAGAGCGCGAACGCTACCTGAACTTCATCAGTGAGGCGCGTAAAGAATACGACGAGATGGCCAAGAAGGAAGTCCAGCGGGCATTCGTCTACTCCTACGAGGAGTCGGCTCGTACCCTGTTGAACAACTACCTGGATAACGTCGAAGCTTACTGCAATAAGACCAAACTGCGCGACCCCATTACCGATGAGGAGATGGAGCCTGACGAGCAGTTGATGCGCTCGATTGAAGAGCAAATCGGAGTGACCGAAAACGCCAAGAAATCTTTCCGCGAAGAGATTCTCATTCGTATCTCGTCGCTGGCTCGTAAAGGCATGACCTTTGAATATACCAGCCATGAGCGCCTGAAGGAGGCGATTGAGAAGAAGTTGTTCGCCGACTTGCGCGACGTTGTGAAGATCACGACCTCAACGCGCACGCCCGACAAGGAGCAGCTGCGCAAGATTAACGATGTCGTTAACCGCCTCATGACAGAACATGGGTATTGCCATGTATGTGCGAATGAAATCCTGCGCTATACCGGTAGCTTGCTGAATAGATAAGGGAAGAATGAACCGGGCACCGCATGCAGGTGCCCGGTATCTTTAACAGCAAGATATCATAGAGGGTGAAAAAGGAGAATACCATGTCTGTCTCCCAGCATGACTGGTCCCTGCATCGCAAGGGTCAGATCGACCAGGAACGTCATAAAGAGAAGATTCGCGAGGCCATCAAGAAAAACCTGCAAGATATCGTCAGTGAAGAAGGTATCATTCTCTCGGATGGCAAGAAGACAGTGCGCGTGCCCATTCGTTCTCTGGATGAGTATCGCTTCCGCTTTGACCCCGGCCGCCAGCAGCACGCAGGCCAGGGCAATGGAAAAAGTAAGGTTGGTGATGTTGTAGCACAGGAGCCACGCCCCGGCAAGGGTAAAAAGGGAGACGCGGGCAAAGAGGCCGGCTACGACTATTACGAGGCCGAAATCACGATGGAAGAACTGGCCGCGATGATCTTCGAGGATCTCGGCCTGCCCAACCTCGAGCAAAAACGCCAGCAGGAACTCCAGACCGAGGCTGTGCGCTTTACCGATGTGCGCAAGAAAGGCCCCCTCAACAACCTGGACAAGAAGCGCACCATCATGGAGAATCTGAAGCGCAACGCGGCCAAGGGCGAGGCGAAGTTCCAGGATATTAAGTCGGAAGACCTTCGATTCAAAGTGTGGGAACCCACAATACGCTATCAATCGAATGCTGTCGTTATAGCGATGATGGACGTGTCGGGTTGTCACACAGCCGGACACCATATCGAAATGGCCGATGGCTCCTACAAGGATGTTTCCGAGATTATTGAGGGTGATGAAGTTGCTTGCCTGGATTTGGCAACGCTGCAAAAAACGACCGCGCCCGTTGTTGAGACGTTCTCAAAAATCGCTAATGAGACGCTTGTTATTGAGACCGAAGATGCAACACTGAGAGCAACCGCTCAGCATCGCTACTTCGTCTATGATGAACAGGAACACGCTCTCATTGAGAAACGTGCTGGTGAATTACAGATTGGCGATAAACTTATCCTGATCAATTCCTGGGGCAGCACAGCAGTGCAGCCAAACGTGCAGTTGACCGAAGATCAGGCCTACATATTGGGAGCATTGCTAGGCGATGGTCACATTTATGTGAGTCCAAATAGCTCGTACATCACTATTACAGATGAAAACCTGCTCAGGCTTCAGCAGTATCAAACTGTTTTTGAACGGGCTTTCAATGTCAAGGGTCTTATAAGGCAACTTCCAGGACCGAATAGTCGCCAGCGTATCCACTTCAACAGTGCCCCTCTGGCCCGTAAGTTGCTTTCAGACTACCCAATGCTGGGCAGTCGTTCGCGGTATCGTTATATCGAGGCGAGCATTTATCGTGAAGCACCAGAGGTGCGAGCCGCTTTCCTGCGTGGGCTTTTTGATGCAGAAGGTAGCATCGCTCACCACGCAGTAATGTTCTATTCCGCGAGCCGCCAGCTGATTATGCAGGTGAAACATTTACTCTCATACTGGGGTATTCGTGCGCGGGTTCATGATTTTGAGCAGCATGAGAATCGTCTGGGTGACGACCAGACGATTCGTGCAGGTACCTACTACAAGCTCTCAATCAACGCGAAAGATGTCTTGCTTTTCGCCGAACATATCGGTTTTGGTTGTGAAGAGAAACGAGCCAAAATGAAAGTGCTGGTTGAGAAACAGGCAGCAGGTATTGATGCAATGCGCAGTAAATATATCCTCAACGAAGACAGGCGTGAGCGTTTTGCTCATGTTGCCGGGCATACGCGCTTGTATACCTATTATCGTCAGGAGACCCATACCCTTTCTCAACAGCAACTCCGCACGCTTGCTTCGAGTAGCACCGCAACGGTAGAGGATAAAGAGTATATTGATACCATCTTGAAACGCAGCTTCATCGTTTCAAAAGTACAACGTATTCAGCGAATCGAGGAACCCGTCCAGGTGTACGATTTCGGTGTTGCGGAACATCATAACTATATTGTGGATGGCATGTTAAGTCATAACAGTATGGGCGAATTCGAGAAGTACATCGCCAGGAGCTTCTACTTCTGGATGGTGCGCTTCCTGCGCACGAAGTATAACAACGTGCAGATCGTCTTCATCAGCCACCATACCGAGGCAAAAGAGGTGACCGAGGAGGAGTTTTTCCATAAAGGCGAAAGCGGTGGTACGCAGGTTTCATCGGCCTATGAGCTGGCCCTGGAGATCATCAAGGAGCGCTATAATCCTGATGACTGGAACATCTACCCGTTCCACTTCTCTGACGGCGATAATCTGCCCTGGGACAATGATCGCTGCGTGCAGCTGGTCAACAAGCTGATGGAGCTTTGTAACATCTTTGGCTATGGCGAGATCCGCGAGGGACATTACCGCTCGCCCAGCACGCTGATGTCGGCCTACAATAAAATCACCGATAAGAAGTTTATAGCTGTTACCATCTCAGATAAAAAAGAGGTCTATCCCGCACTGCGGAAATTCTTTGCCCAGCGCGAACCGGTTCCGACAAGATAGGATTGTCATGGGCGCAATACACCTACCCTTACGTTGTTGATCTTAAGCGTGATGGACGCAGGAACTTGCGCCCCTACAGGAGTTTCCAATGGCAGATAGCGATATCGAACGTTTACGTGATGCGATAGATGATGCGTGGGAGGAAGCCCTTAATTTCGGACTTGATCCGTTCCCCACGCATTTCGAGCTTGTGCCCGCGACGATCATGTATGAATTTGCCTCGTACAGCCTGCCGGGGCGTTTCAGTCACTGGACGCATGGCAAAGCGTATTACAGGCAGAAGATGCAGTATGACTTCGGGTTGAGCAAAATCTACGAGATGGTGGTCAATACCAATCCCAGCTATGCCTTCCTGATGGATATGAACAATCTGCTGCAAAATACGTTCGTGGCGGCGCATGTGTTCGGGCATACCGACTTCTTCAAGAACAACGCTTACTTCCAGCATACCTCGCGTCGTATGATCGATAAAGTGAGCATTCATGCCGAACGCATCGCCAAATACGAGTTCGATCATGGCAAGGCGGAAGTCGAGCGCTTCCTTGATGCTGTTCTCTCTATTCAAGAGCATGTTGATTATAACCTGCTGATTCGTGAGAACGAGCCGGAATATAGAGAAGAGCGAAAAGCCGCTAACCAGGTCTCAACCGAATACGACGACCTGTGGGGTCTGGAGAAGAAGGCGAAGAGGGCGGAGGAGGAACGCGACCTGCGGCCAGGAAAACCACCCAAGTTTCCAGAGAAGCCCGAGAAGGATATCCTTCAATTCTTAGTACGTTATTCTCCGCATCTGCAACCCTGGCAGCGCGATATTATTGAGATTGTGCGCCTGGAGATGCTGTACTTTGTGCCTCAGATGCAGACCAAAATACTCAATGAGGGGTGGGCCTGCCTTGTAGGAAACAGTCTCGTACTTACTGAACAGGGATTGATGCGCTATGAGGCGTTGCATGAACTACTTGCACAGGATAAAGCTGTTAAAGTAGGTAGCGGCGATGGAGAACAAGATGCTATTACCGACCGGCATATTACGCGCAATGCCGCTACAATCCGCCTACGTACGCGCCGTGGTCTCCTGCTAGAGGGTGCTGAAGAACATAAACTCAGTATCGGGCCTGGCCAATGGATTACGTTGAAAGATGTGAAGGTTGGACAGCGTATCCCCCTGAGCGTTGGTGATAATATCTGGCCGGAGCAACTTGTACCTATCACACTCCCTGTCCAGATACGTATACCAAATCAAAAGGATGTAGCCGCTGCTGCAGGAGTTAGTGTTTATACTATACAACGATCATTGAACGGTAAGACAGTTTCTAATGCAGAACGCATTCAGTCTGCTATTGAACAAACAGGTTACCAATTGCGACCAAATTGGAGGCCACTATATAGTCGGCGATTCCCACTTGTTGCGCCTACACATATGACAGAAGCATTCGCCGAATTTCTAGGCTACTTGATTGGCGATGGCAATATTCATACCTCTAAAAATGCGATTGGCTACACGACCGGAGACCGCGAACTGGCGGATCGCTTTGCTTCCCTGGTTAAAGAGTTGTTTGCCATCGAGTCGAATGTGTACTGGGATGATAGAACCCTGAGCGGCAAAGGTGGTCGCTGGCGCGTCGTCTTCTATTCAGCCAATGTGCTTGATCTGTTACAGGAGCTAGGCATTGATTTGAAGGCAAAGGCCAGGCAGAAACGCATCCCTGATGTGATTCTGCGTTCGCCAAAGCCGGTCGTGAGCGCTTTCTTGCGGGCGTACTTTGATTGCGATGGATGTGCTTCTGCCAAACAGGGCGTGATCCTATCGACGTTCAGCGATGGCATTGCTCAGACGCTGCAGGTTTTATTGTTGAACTATGGCATTCTTTCCCGGCGTCGAGGGCCGAATGTCTGGATTAGCAGCACATCAGCATGCATCTTCGCGCGAGAAATTGGCTTTGGCCTGGTCCGCAAACAGGAAAATCTTGAGAAGTATATTGCAAGCCATCAGTGGTTCCTCAAGGAAGATCCCACAGATGAAGTAGTGAGCATCGAACATGATGTGGCCGATGTTTACGATATTACTGTTGATCGGTCGCATCGTTACGTGGCAAACGGGATGTTGCATCATAACAGCATATGGCACTCGCGCATCATGCGCAAACTCGGCGAGCGCGGCGTCATCTCAGACTCCGAAACTGTCGAGTTCGCCCAATTGCACTCCGGTGTCCTCTCGCCATCGCGTACATCTTTGAACCCATACTATCTTGGCTTCAAGATGTTTGAGGATATCGAGCGGCGCTGGGATAATCCCACGAAGGAGGAGCAGGAGCGATTCGGCAGGAGACCAGGCATGGGAAGGCAGAAAATCTTCGAGGTGCGCGAGTTAGAGAATGACGTATCGTTCCTGCGCAACTACCTGACGAAAGACCTGGTGAAAGAGCTTGACCTCTATCTATATAAGAAGGAGGGCGATGAGTGGGTGATTGTGGAGAAGGATTGGGAGAAGGTGCGCGATGGTATCGTTGCCAGCATGACAAACTTCGGCTATCCCTACCTGGTGGTTGAAAACGGTGATTATCGTGGCAACCGCGAACTCTACATCAAGCATCTCTTCGAGGGGCAGGAACTCGACCTGAACTATGCTGAGAAGACCTTGCAGCACGTGTATCTGTTGTGGGGCCGCCCGGTACACCTGGAGACGGTGTACGAGGGGAAGAAGATTTTGCTGACCTATGACGGCGAGCGCAATAGTAAAAGTACGCTTGAGAAATAACGAGGCCGGTGGTTCATCACACAAAACGTGAACTCCACTTGTTTCTCCTTTCTGGCAGTGAGGGTCAATACATTGCGAGGTGAGCGGTGTATTGGCCCTCGCTGTTCTTACCTGTCCTACCTCATTGACATCTCTTCATACTCGTGAGTATACTTGCACTAAATTCATCTGCCATCATCGAATAGATGAAAGATCTCTATAGGAGGAGAACTTGGCATCCATTCCTATCTATACAATTGGCTATGGTAATCGCTCAATTGAAGAGTTTATCCGGCTTCTTCAACAGTACGAAATGAAGTTCCTGGTAGATATTCGCTCTCAACCTTACTCGCGTTACAATCCCGATTTCTCGAAGGATGCTCTAGAAAAACGACTGAAGCAAGCAAGTATCCGCTATATCTTCATGGGAGATACATTGGGAGGCCGACCCAGGGATGATACTGTTTATTTTGAGGATGGAAGAGTAGATTACGAAAAGGTTGCCGGGAAGGATTTTTATCAAAAAGGGATCAGCTACCTGCATACGGCCTGGTATAAGCAGTTACGCATTGTCTTGATGTGTAGCGAGGCTAAACCACAGGCATGTCATCGCAGCAAGCTCATTGGTAAAACGCTTCACAAGCAGAATATCAAGGTAGTGCATATCGATGAAACTGGCGCTCTTAAGACGCAAGAGCAGGTTGATCTTCTACTAACGGATGGCCAGTTGTCCTTATTCGATGACATGTTAGGGTTATCACGCAAGAAGTACAATGTACCAGGCGATGAGGAATAGATGAAACCCAAGATTGTAACGATTGGCGTATATGGCTTCGAGAAAAACGCGTTCTTTCAGGCGCTCCAGGATGCCAGGATAGATGTTTTCTGCGATATAAGGAGAAGGCGCGGCATGCGTGGCTCCTTATACGCATTCGCGAACAGCGCGCATCTTCAGAAACAACTGGACGAGCTGGGTATTCGCTACATGCATATCAAAGACCTGGCCCCAGGCGAGGAGATTCGGCATCGCCAGAAGCAGGAAGACAAGAAATTGAAGATAGCCAAGCGAACGCGAACTGCCTTAGGGGAAGCATTTATTCAAGATTACGAGCAGGAATGTCTATCTACTTTTGACTCTATGGAGTTTCTGAAGGGCCTGGGACAGGATATTCGGGTAATCGGCCTTTTCTGTGTTGAACGCGATCCAGAGGCATGTCACCGTTCCCTGGTTGCCAGGAAACTGGCACAAGACCTGGGACTCGCAGTGGAGCATATCAGACCGTAGTGGTTACTCATATGTTCGTCGACTCAGATGGGGTGGCTCGGCTGAATGAGGGGACCGGAGATTCTTCGCTTCACTCAGAATGACATGGCCCCGGCCCATGTCATTCTGAGTGAAGCGAAGAATCTCCGGCCAGCTTATGGATAATCACCGGATCAGGCTATCTTGACCGCAGAAAAATATAGTGTAGGGGGTGCATATTATAGTATGGAAAGAGTGCTCATTGTTGCCAAAACTCACCTGGGAAACGATGCCTGTGTTGGTGGATTAGCCCTCGATACGAACAGGAATGTACGCCTGCTGCGCCCCGGGGGCTTGCATCAACCAGAGAACACGCCTTTTGAAGTTGGACAAATCTGGGAAGTAGATTTTCGCCCGGTCTCTCGCGTTACTCCGCCTCATATTGAGGATGTTATCGTAACAGAGGAACAGTATATCGGTCAGCAACCGAACTTACGAGATTTCCTGCTGGAGCGTGTTCAACCCTGGCATGGTGGGCCAGAGAAGCTATTTGATGGGATGCTGGTGTTAGAGGGCCTGAGCGGCTATATTTCCAGACGAAAAGGGATACCAACGTGCAGTGTTGGATTCTGGCTGCCCGATAGTTCACTCATCATGACCTTAAAAAACAACAAACCGTCCTATCAGATCATGGATGGAAACGGTAGCCGTTTTGGAAGATCATTTGCGATAAAGTATGTTGGCTTCGCTCCCCCGAAGTATCGGATTCCCGCCGGAAGTTTGCTACGCGTTTCCCTTGCTCGCTGGTGGGTGCAGTCAGAGGTGAATGAGGAGAGATGTTACCTGCAACTTTCGGGATGGTATCTATAAAAAAAGAGCCTCTAATCTAGAGGCTCTCAACATCTTACTCCTGGCCTTTCCTACCAGTAGCGCTCCTCTTCCCAGGGGTCGGCATGGTTATGGTAGCCGCGCTGCTCCCAGAAGCCGGGGCGGTCGTGTTCCATGAATTCCAGGCCATCGAACCACTTGGCGCTTTTGTAGAAGTAGAGTTTCGGGACGACGAGGCGCACCGGGCCACCGTGTTCGATCTCGAGGTCCTGCCCATCGTGTTTGATGGCGATCAGCACATCATCGTCGTCGAGGTCGGCAAGCGGCATATTGGTGGTGTAGCCGGTCCAGGAATGGGCCATGACATATTTTGCCTCTGGCAAAGGCTTCGCGCGCTGCAAAATCTCGCGGATGGGAACGCCTTCCCAGGTATTGTCGTAGCGGCTCCACGTCGTGACGCAGTGAATATCGGTGGTGATGGTAATGCGGGGCAATTCGAGGAATTCTTCCCAGGTGAGTTCAAAAGGGTTTTCCACTTTGCCGGCAATCCTCAGTTTCCAATTGGCGGGAAGCCCTTTGGGAGTGCGCTCGTAGCTAAGTATAGGCCATTTTTTGGTCAGGTATTGTCCAGGTGGCAAGCGATCTTTGCCATCGGGGAGTTGTTCGATTTCCGTTCTCGATTTTTTACCAAACAATTGCATGGAATATTGCTCCTTTATCTTTTCGCTTATGCCCCGGTTTAAGAGTCCGGTCTCATCTTTCTAAGACGCTCTTACTATGTACGTCAGAGCCAACGATATTTTTCGTGTCCCTCATAATATAGACTATGCGAACACTAGAACGTTACAACCGGTGAATCGTATATTCTTTGATTGTATTGTGCCGTGCAAAGCAGTTGCGCAACTACTTTAGGAACACTACAATAGGGAATGATTATTCCTGATAATTCAGGTACGTTTTGCCGGACCTGATGGATGTCTCTGGACTGGAAGAAGTTCATTTCCACCGGGACGAACTCATACAACACTGGTAAGAAGGAGAGACGGCTATGATTATCCTGCTCCTGGCACTGATTGGCGCACTCATTATAATGGCGATACTGAGCTTTGGACGGCTATGGTTTGGACGCCGCGAGATGTTTGACCGGCAAAAGTTCATTCGCTGGTTCGTTGGATACTTTATCTTCAACTTTCTGCTCTGCTTGCTGATTGTTTACGCCTCCGAACCCGCGCTGACCGGTCCTTTTGGAGGCTGGCAGTGGGTGTTATGGCCGCTGGTCATCAGCAGTATAGGAAATCTCTTTGCTTTTGCTCGCCCGGCGCTTAGCACGCTGGAAGATATCTCAGCGGCCAGCCAGGGCCAGCGAATCACGCGTAGTACTTCGGCATCGTTACCCGTGAGTGCATCGCGTGGAGCTATCGCCGCCGGTATATTTGGCCTGGTTTTCGCCGTCGTGATAGGACTGCTGGTCGCCGGTTTGATCGTCGTCTTTACTACCTGGTTCGATTCGAACGCCAAAGCCCTGGCAGCTATTCCTCATGTTACTATAGAAAAGTCGCCTACACTTCCACCGACCGATCCAAACAATATTGTACTGGTCAGCCAGAGTGTCGCCTCATATAAAGGACAGCAGGTGCTGGGGGCCAACGGGCAGAATCTTGGCTCAACCTACAATCTCGATCCCAACAGCTATACTTTGCAATCGATTGATCACCATCTGTATTATGTCGCGCCGTTGTCTTACAACAATATTTTTGCGAACCTGTCCAGCAGCACGACGCCTGGTTTTGTGGTGGTGGATGCCGAAAACCCGCAGGCTGTACCCACGCTACGTACCGGAGGCAGCAATACTATCCGCTACCTGCCAGGCGCGCTGCTGAATCAGGACCTGTTGAGGCATGTTTATCTGAGCGGGTATACCTATGGTAAACTCGTTGATCCCACGTTGGAGCTTGATGACAGCTTTCATCCTTACTGGACCATCTCACTTATGCAGCCCACACGTGGCTATACCGGGGATGTGTTGAGTGAGGTACTGATCGTCGATGCGCATACCGGGGACATCACTAAGTACGCGCCTCAAAATGCCCCGTCGTGGGTGGATCGCGTCATGCCTGCCGCTACGGTGACTCAATACCTGACATGGTGGGGCCTGTATCACGCCGCACCGTGGTTCAATCCCTCTGGCATGGGACAGCAAACACCGGCGAGCGACCCACAACTGCTTTACAACAACATCGACCAGCCGGTCTGGCTGATTCCGATGACTTCCTCATCGACCAATGATAACTCCAGCACGGGTGTCTTCCTTTTCGACACGCATAAAAATGCGGCACAATTCTACCCGCTGTCGGGATTGGGCATCGGCAGCAATGTATCGAGTACCATTCAATCAACGCGAGCCAATATTCGCGGCTACACGGTGGACAGCATTCAACTCTACCAGATCGACAATACGCCTACATGGGTAGCCATCTTCGTGCAAAGTACCGACAGCGGCGACATTTTCCAGGCCGTGGGGATTGTCGATGCCAGAAATCTGAACGGCAGCAATGTGCAGTTTGAACCTACCCTCTCAGCTGCGCTGGCGGATTATAGTCAATGGCTCGTCCAGCTGGGAAGCGGTGGCAGTGGAGGTGGATCTCCTGGTGGAGGAACAACGCAAACGGTGACGGGAAAAGTCTTGCGTATCTCCCCGGTTCAGCAGGGGAGCAATACGATTTACTATATCCAGATTGCCGGGCAAAATGTGATCTTCGAGGCGAATCTGTCCCTTTCGCCGAAACTACCGCTTGTGCAGGCCGGGGATACGATAACGGGAAGTTATTTGAATGCCGGCGGGGAAACGGTGCAATTCCAGAGTTTCGATGACCTGAGCATTAATCTGAGCGGCAATGGAACACCGACCGCGGGAGGGTCACCAACGCCATCGCCTTCACCAGGGGCGACGGCGACACCTTAGCAGGCTATGCAAAGCAAGCAGAACATGATATCATTGCAGTACAAGCAGAAGCGAGTCAGGCCATGGCGCAGAAAGCGAGGGAACAGATGGCCCACTACTTTACACGAGAAGAGGCTGAAGCTTTACTCCCCCAGATTACTGTTGTGCTGCTTCAGATTCAGAAACACCGGCAGGCTATGCAGCAGACCGAGGAGGAACTGGGAATGCTGCATGCCCAGGCCATGGGGAATGGGCATCACTTGCATGGGCGTATCGCGAAAGTGCAGAAAGAACTGGCGCAACAACTCCAGGTGTTAGAGGCGTTGGTCGAGGAATTGCACGCATTTGGATGTGAGTTGAAGGACCCCGGTATTGGTTTGATTGATTTTCTCAGTTTGCGTAACGGTCGCGAGGTCTACCTTTGCTGGCACCTGGGCGAGGAGCGCATCAATTTCTGGCACTATCTCGACGCTGGCTTTGCCGGTCGTCAACCCCTGTAACTGCTACAAAGCCCATGATGACGGTACGCGATGCATTAGAGCAAGGTACGCGCCTGCTAACGGAAAAGCAGTCTCAGGCGCATGATCACGCGGGTTTCGACGACCAGAGTGGTGCGCGGGTTGATCCAGTACATAATCGTCCTGACGCAGAAGACAGGTTGGCACGGCTCGATGCCCAGGTGCTATTGAGCCATGTGCTGCATGTCGAGAGAAGTTTCCTTTTCGCCTATCCCGCGCATGAGCTTTCTCCTGAGCAAGAACAACAATTTCTGGCGCTGATCGAGCGACGTAAAAAAGGCGAGCCGGTAGCCTACCTCGTAGGTCACGAGGAGTTTTACGGGCTTGATTTTCTCGTCGATAAACGTGTCCTTATTCCCCGGCCTGAAACCGAACTGCTGGTTGAGCAGGCGTTGCAAGTTTGTCGATCAATGCTTGCCGGCGGCCGCGTTCCAATTGTAGCCGATATTGGCACCGGCAGCGGAGCCATCCCCATCACGATTGCCGTTGAAGAGCCTCGTCTGCCTTACCTGTATGCCAGCGATATTTCACAGGATGCGCTGGCAATTGCATCCCTGAATTGCCGGCGACATCATGTTGAAGAGCGCGTGCGCCTGCTCTATGGGGACTTGCTGGCGCCTTTGCCCGAACGCGTCGATGTTGTTACCGCCAATTTGCCTTACGTGGGAACGGATGAGATAGAGATGCTGGAAGCGGATGTGCGTGAATACGAGCCGCACCTTGCGCTCTTCAGTGGCCCTAAAGGACTAGACCTTTTACGGCGTTTTTTAACGGAAGCGCGGCAAGCGGATAAGCTGAAACATGGAGCTGTTCTGCTGCTTGAAATTGGCTACCAGCAGCGAGAACCACTTGCTCGCCTGCTTGAAGAGCTATGGCCGCGGGCGCAAGTCACGTTCAAGAAGGATTACGCGGGCTGGGATCGCCTGTTACAGGTAGAAGTGTGATTCGTTCTGGCAAACAGGAGGGAGAAAGGATAATGGGTAGAAGGAGTAGAGCCGAAAAGCGAAGGTGAATCGTATTAACAAGGGGGAACACGAAAGAAGTCAACCGTAATCGTTTTCTCTAGTGAACAATCTGAAGCCTTGAAAAAACCTATACATTGGCAAATCTGATGGTCTTGTTATTAGCTCATATATAAAATGAAATAGTAGCCTCTTCTGCGATTTACCTGTGACGGCAGTGATGGTGAAAACGGTTGACTGCCACGAGTTCCCCGAAGTGATGAGAGGCTACAAGGAATATCGCATCCCTGCAACAGAAGGAGTCGATAATGGTACAGGCAAGCCTATTCCACATGCAACTTTTATTGCTCATTCCCCCTTTTCTTCCTGACCCGCTGATGTTATTACTCGGTGGCGTATGTGCCTTTTTGCTTGCCTATGGGGCAACATTTCTGATCAAGGCCTTCTGCTATAGAGTGGGATGGCTCGATAAGCCTGCCGCGCGTAGAGTGCATACAGAAGCAGTTCCTCGCCTGGGCGGCGTCGCCATATTCGTAGCGTTCGTGATCGCCTCGCTCCTTTTCTATACACCCGGCCCCAAAAATGAAATTAGTATCTACTGGCTCCTACTCGCAGCCGGACTGTTGATTGTACTCGTACATGCCTACGATGATGTTCTGGGATTGAAGCCCTGGCCAAAGCTGCTGGCACAGACACTGGCGGTCATCATTATTCTTGGCCCATGGCAGGGTCAATTCCAGGGTATCTTGCTCTATACGTTTAACAATCCTTTCGGCAGTACAGTTATGAGTCCGGGCCTGCCATGGTATCGCGAGCCTACTCTGACCTTATTCATCAATAGCCAGGTAATTAGTTTTGCCGCCATACCGGCAGTTTTGCTCACCTGGTTCTGGACGGTAGGCATGATGAACACCATCAACTGGATTGATGGCATGGATGGGCTGGCAACGGGTGTTGTGGGGATTACGGCTTTATTCATCACTATCATTAGCCTTATTTTGGGGCAGGTAAGCATCGCCGTTCTCTCGGCTATCTTTACAGGAGCGGTTCTGGGATTTCTACCGCATAACTGGAACCCGGCGAAGATTTTCATGGGGGACAGCGGCTCCATGTTTTTAGGCCTGGCGCTGGCAGTGCTTTCGATTATGGGTGGGGCCAAACTGGCGCTGGCACTGATGGTGCTTGGGGTGCCCATCCTGGATGTCGCGCTGGTGATCATGAATCGCATACGCCGCCACCAGTCCCCGCTGCATTATGATAAAACCCATCTCCATCATAGACTGATGGCGACGGGACTGAGCGTGCGGCAAATCTGCTACCTGCTCTACGGGCTGTCCCTGCTTTTTGGCCTGCTGGCAGTGGGCATTTCAGGATTACATTCGGCCCACCTGTTCAAGTTCATCGGTATCGGCCTGGTGGGAGCGGCAATGGTCGCGTTGATCGCCTGGGTAGACTACCGGCAGCGCCAGCGTGGAGTACGTATCAAACTGGGAGGACCAGACCCGTCACCTAATGGTAACCATAATAAGAGCGAACTGGCGTCCCGAGGCGGACAGGCTCCAGGCACCGTCCCCACAGGAGCGGCTGCTCATAATGATTTGTCTGCCGATTCTGGAAATGAGACACCGGAGAGCCAGGCCAGGCTGCAGATGGGATATCCACAAAAAGCGACCTGAGGTGGGCAGCGACTTGTCCCTGTCCCTACTAGCCTGCGACAACCTGGCTCTCCACGTGAGCATTGCTGAGAGCGGCTTCCTCAGTAAACATGCGTTTCAAGAAGTGGCCGGTAAATGATTGCTCGTTTTCTGCCACATCTTCCGGTGTACCCTTTGCGATCACCTGTCCACCTGCGTCACCGCCTTCCGGTCCCAGGTCGATAATCCAGTCCGCGCTTTTGATCACTTCCAGGTTATGCTCGATCACAACAATCGAGTTACCGGCATCGACGAGACGCTGCAAGACCTGGAGCAGGCGATCCACATCGGCAAAATGCAGTCCGGTAGTTGGCTCATCCAGGATATACATCGTGCGACCCGTCGCGCGGCGCGAAAGTTCTGTCGCCAGTTTGACACGCTGTGCCTCGCCGCCAGAAAGCGTCGTGGCGGGCTGGCCCAGGCGCATGTAGCCCAGACCGACATCGTTCAGTGTCTTCATTTTATTGTAGATAGATGGCACGTTGGCGAAGAAAGCAAGCGCCTCCTCTATCGTCATGTCCAGCACGTCGGCGATATTCTTGCCCTTGTAGTGAATCTCCAGCGCCTCGCGGTTATAGCGTTTGCCCTTACAAACTTCGCATGGCACATATACATCGGGCAGGAAGTTCATCTCGATCTTGACGATGCCTTCGCCCTTACAGGCTTCGCAGCGTCCGCCCTTAACATTGAATGAGAACCTGCCCGGCTGGTAACCGCGAAGGCGAGATTCAGGCACCTGGGCAAACAGCTCGCGTATGCCGGTAAACGCGTTGGTATACGTCGCCGGATTGGATCGCGGCGTGCGGCCAATCGGAGACTGGTCGATGTCAATGACTTTATCCAGGTGTTCCAATCCTTCGACGCTGTCATGCGCGCCCGGCTTATCATGGGCGCGGAACAAGACATGCGCCAGCTTGCGATAGAGGATATCGGTAATCAACGTACTCTTACCGGAACCGGAGACGCCGGTCACCACCACGAATTTCCCCAGGGGAATTTCAACCGTAATGTTTTTCAGGTTGTTTTCGCGCGCTCCCTTGATAATGAGTGAGCGCCCGTTTCCTTCGCGGCGTTGCTCAGGTATCGGGATGCGTTTGCGCCTGGACAGGTAATCGCCGGTCAGCGAATTCGGGTTGGCGATAATATCTTTGTAGGTTCCCTCGGCAACCACCTTGCCGCCATGCTCGCCTGCTCCTGGACCGATATCGATAATGTGATCGGCGGCCCGCATCGTATCCTCGTCATGTTCTACCACCAGCAGCGTATTGCCGAGGTCTCGCAAGCGCACCAGGGTCTTGATCAGGCGGGCATTATCACGCTGGTGCAGGCCGATACTCGGCTCGTCGAGGATATAAAGCACTCCCATCAGGCCGGAACCGATCTGCGTTGCCAGGCGAATACGCTGTGCCTCGCCACCTGAAAGGCTGGCGGCGGCGCGATCAAGGCTAAGGTAATCCAGACCGACATCCACCAGGAATTGCAGGCGCGCCCGAATCTCCTTCAACACCTGGCGAGCAATGATACGCTCGCGCTCGGTCAAGGGTGTCTCAACCAATGGGCCATGTGGGTCAATCGGCGCCAGCGGGTCACCCAGGAGCGAACCACCATTGCCATTTTTCTTTTTCCCATTTCGTGCGGGAGCCGCCGGAAGGGGGGCAACTGCTTGCGAACTCACGCCACCGGGTAGAGATGCTTCCAGCTCTTGAAAGAAGCGCCGAGCAGTCAAAATCGAGAGCCGCGTCACCTGGACGATATTGTGTCCGCCCACTGTGACGGCCAGCGCTTCCGGCTTGAGACGAGCGCCATGACAGTCCGGGCAGATGCGGGCCGACATATAGCCCTCGATCTCCTCGCGGATCATCTCGCTGTCGGTCTGCTTGTAGCGCCGGTCAAGATTCGGTATGACGCCCTCGAAGTTGACGTTGTAACTGCGCGTATGCCCATGCTGCGGCGTATAACGAATGGTCAATTGTTCAGGTGCGCCGTAGAGAATGACCTTGCGCTGCTCATCGCTCAGATCGCGCCAGGGCGTGTTCAGGCTGAAATTGTACTTCCTCGCCAGGGCTTCCAGAATCGAGGCATGCCACTGGCTACCGTTGACAACCTTACTCCATGGTGCGATTGCCCCCTCGAGCAAGCTCAGTTCGGGATGAGTGACGATCAGTTCAGGATCGATTTCCTGCTGCGTGCCCAGGCCGGTACAGGTAGGACAGGCGCCATGCGGGCTGTTGAAACTGAAGGTGCGCGGCGCGATTTCCGGCAGGCTGATGTTGTCGTAGACGCAGGCCAGGTTCTCCGAGTACAAAATCTCTTCACCATCGATGACTGAGACGAGTACGACTCCAGCGCCGAGCTTCAATGTTGTCTCGAGCGAATCGGCGAGACGCTGCCTGAAAGCTGGATCAACATCGCTTTCTTGCGCAATGTCCTGTGCCGGCAAGTCCGCAGCAGGCTCAGCAGATGGGTCTACGCTATCGGTGTTTTTTCTGGCATTGACATCATACAGGCCAGGCCGCTCAGCAACCTTTTTAAGCGCGAAAGCTGAGTCATAGCCATCTGTATCTAACACATCTGAAGCTGTAGAAGGCAGCATAAATGAGGAAGTAGCTTTCGATGAGCGCGCTTTCTGGCCTTTACGAATCACCAGGCGATCAACGACAACCTCAATGGTATGCTTTTTCTGCTTGTCCAGTTCGATCTCGTCGCTCAAATCATAAATCGTGCCATCAACTCGCACGCGCACATAGCCGGAACGGCGCATCTCTTCAAAGATATTCTTGTATTCGCCCTTACGCCCCTGAACGAGCGGTGCAAGCAAAAGAATACGCGAACCCTCGGGAAGGCCGAGTACGGAGTCGACGATTTGCTGCACCGTCTGCCGGCTTACCTCGCGCCCGCAGATAGGACAATGCGGGTGACCGACACGCGCGTAAAGCAGGCGCAGGTAGTCATAAATCTCGGTGACCGTGCCAACTGTTGAACGCGGGTTATGGGTTGTGCCTTTTTGATCAATAGAGATCGCGGGTGAGAGGCCATCGATATGATCAACATCCGGCTTCTCCATCTTGTCCAGGAACTGGCGGGCATAGGCGGAGAGCGATTCGATATAGCGACGCTGACCCTCAGCAAAGATCGTATCAAAAGCCAGGCTGCTCTTTCCTGAGCCGGAAAGACCGGTAATCACGACCAGCTTATCACGAGGTATTGTTACATCAATATTTTTCAGATTATGTTCGCGGGCACCACGTACAACTATTTTATCCTGGGGCATAGCATTAGACCACCCATCAACATGCAGGGGCATCCCTATTCGGAGCCCCTGCATTGATACAAACGTTCAATACGTACAGTATACAATACAAATATCAGGATGTCATCAGACAAAAAACGAGATTCTTCACTGCGCTCAGAATAACACAATCGAATCGGGCAATAGGAATTCAGCCGTTCCGCCCTGGTGAACTTTGTCACCGAATCGAGGAATCGCCTACTCCTGTAGGGACAGTGGCTTGTCCCTGCCCTGCGACCCCGACCAGGACAGGGCAAGCCACTGTCCCTACTGCATTTAATTTCAACACGGGTATGCTCAGGCGAAGAAAAAAAGTTTCCACTTATTTAAACAACGATAGAGGTAGCCTTTATTTCCTATCAGCAGCGTCTTCAGGCTCTTTCGTCAATTTTTCTGCTGTACATCAGCAATCAGGAAGAGTGAAACCTGCCTATTTTGAATAACGTGAATGAAGTTAGACGGATATGGTATGAGGAATGTCATCCATACATCCCGTCAACAGGCTAAGCATTTGAGTTCCACAAGCTGATGCATTCAAATGTTTTTTGTTGTAATTGGCAAAAGCCTGACAACATGCCCCTAAAAATGGGAACTGATGGAGGGTTGTTAGAGCAGCAACCGCAGCTGCTTATTTGGAAGGAGCAACGAGGCTATGAGCATGTCGGTACCAAACAATGTGAGGCCGGTCAGGACCAATATTCCAAACAGGATGGATCGCCTGCCCTGGAGCCGGTGGCACTGGCTGGTAGTGATTGCGCTGGGCATTACCTGGATACTTGATGGGCTTGAGGTAACGATTATCGGCGCTATCGCCAGTGTGCTGAAAGACCCACAAACGGTGCATTTTACTGATGCCGAAATAGGTTATGCTGCAACTGCCTATTTGATAGGCGCTGTGCTGGGTTCACTCTTCTTTGGGCGTCTTACTGATAAGTGGGGGCGCAAAAAGCTGTTTATGATTACCCTGGGCGTCTACCTTATTGCGACGATTGCGACGGCTTTCTCCTTCAACATCTACTGGTTTATTATCTTCCGTTTCTTCACCGGCACCGGAATCGGCGGAGAATATTCGGCCATTAATTCAGCGATTGACGAACTGATTCCGGCTCGCGCGCGTGGCTGGACAGACCTCGCAATTAATGGTTCCTGGTGGGTTGGGACGGCGGTTGGCGCCGGAATCACTGTAGTGTTGACGAATCCGCACCTGTTGCCGGTAGACCTTGGCTGGCGCCTGGCTTTTGCTATGGGTGCCATTCTTGGCCTTGCCATCCTGCTGGTACGCCGGCATGTACCGGAAAGCCCACGCTGGTTGATGATGCATGGGCGTTTCGATGAGGCGGACGAGGTTGTCGCTTCTATCGAGAAGGAAGTGAAGAAAGAAGATCATCTTAAAAACTTGCCGGAGCCTGAAGGTTCGATCCTGATTCGTCCGGTAGGCACGGTGAGTTTCCTGCAAATCGCTAAAACAATGTTGAAGGAATATCCCACGCGTTCACTGCTGGGTTTCTCGTTGATGGTGGGCCAGGCGTTTCTCTATAACGCGATCTTCTTCACCTATGGCCTGGTGCTGACGACCTTCTACCATATTCCTGCCAACAATGTTGGATTGTACCTGATCCCATTCGCCATAGGCAATTTCTTCGGGCCTCTCACCATCGGACGGCTGTTTGATACGCTGGGCCGGCGGAAGATGATCAGTTTCACCTACATCTTTTCGGGTGTTCTTTTGACCATCACCGGCTGGTTATTCTTACAGGGAGTGCTGGATGCCGTGACACAGACGATCTGCTGGTCGGTGATTTTTTTCTTTGCCTCGGCAGGGGCAAGCGCGGCCTACCTGACGGTGAGCGAGGTATTCCCGCTGGAGACGCGCGCGCTGGCTATTGCGCTCTTCTACTCGATTGGCACATTAGGCGGTGCTTTTGCGCCGACGGTGTTTAGCCTGCTGATCCAGTCTGGCAAGCCGGTGAATGTCTTCTATGGTGACGTGTTTGGCGCTGCGTTAATGATTGCGGCGGGCATCATCGCGGTCTTCTTCGCGGTGAATGCAGAGCGGAGGTCGCTGGAAAGCATTGCGCGCCCGCTATCGTTTGTGGAGGAGGAAGAGCAGCAGACGGGCATGGCAAAAGCAGGATGATCAGGAGTGCATGATGTTCAGACGAATTCTGGTACCTTTAGATGGTTCATCGCGAGCGGAGGAAGCGTTGCCGGTTGCGGAACACATGGCGCGTAGTGCCGGCGCTTCCATTCTGTTGCTGCGCGTGATTGATACCTCTCCCGAGTCCATGCCTACAGTGCCGACCAGACCGGCTCTTTTCCAGAGCGTGGGGCAGGTAGAACAGGCACAGGCAGAGAGCTATCTTGGAGCGATTGCCACTACAGATCAATTTCATGGCATAGCTGTTCAGACCCGGGCGGAGTTCGGGCTGGTTGCTCCCACTATCCTTTCGGTGGCCGCGACAGAGAAGGCGGATATAATCGTGTTGTGCAGCCACGGTTTTTCAGGGGTGACTCGTTGGGTGATGGGTTCCGTAGCCGAGAAGGTGGCCCGCTACTCGGATATTCCTGTGCTGGTGCTGCGCGAAGGCGGACCCATACCGAATGAGCGACGGGCCGGTGAGACTCAACCCCTTATGAACCCGGCGCTTTTCCAGAAGAGAAGGTAGCCTTTCATTCCTACCTGTAGAAAAGAGAAAATCATCCGATAGGACGGTTAATGAAGCGCTCTCGAAGCAGGACAGGCACCAGGCGCCGCCCCTACTATACAGCACCAGGTAGCCGAGATATAGTATAGTAGAGATGCCGGTTGGCCTATGCTGCTAAAGGCTTGCTAAACGCTGTGCTGATCTGGTAGATTCTATAGGTGAAATAGGCAAAGGATGTCTGAGCCTGGAGCGGGCGAAGGAAATTGATGGCATGAATTCAGAGCTGGACTTTGAGAAGCGGTACCGGTTGCTGCGGGAAATTATCGAGACGGTTGTGCTGACCATTTTGATGTTTCTGGTGATCCGCTTTGCCGTGCAGAATTTCAATATAGAAGGCACCAGTATGGAGCCTACGCTGCACAATACAGAATTGATCCTGGTAGACAAGTGGACCTACCTCTTTCATCCCCCGTCGCGCGGGGATATTATCGTATTCGTGGCGCCGCCCGATCCTACGCAGGATTACATTAAGCGCATTATCGCCATACCAGGAGACAGGATTACCATCAATGGCACTATCGTTACGGTCGATGGCGTGACACTGAAGGAGACCTATGTGGCCTCGCAAAATCAAGGCAATCCTTATGCGTACAAGCAGATCTCGGAAACTGTGCCGGCTAATGACTATTTTGTGATGGGCGATAATCGCAGGGGAAGCTATGATTCTCGCGCCTGGGGGTTTGTGCCGCGTAAGAATATTATTGGGCGCGCGGCGTTTGTTTACTGGCCGTTGGGCGAAGATAACGATGGTTTTCTGCCAAATGCTGCCTCTGTCTTTGCCAGCGTTCACCAGCCTGGCGCGGCATCAGGTATGGAAAATGGTGGGCTGAGTGTTGCTGTCGATGGCGTGCTTGTAGCGCTGGCACCCAGCCTGTTCTTTCTCTTCCAAAAACGCAAGCAGCGAGGCCGATAAATCGGCGCTGGGCGCGATCAATCGGCTCCTACCCGACCCCGAGGTCAAAAGATGACGCCGCCAAGCATGATGTCGATTTCGTGATCTTTGAGCGTTACCGAGCTGATCGTGCGATGTATATGTGATTGCACCTCGGCCAGCTGGCTGTTCAGAATGCTTGTCAGTTCATCTGGTGACATAATCAGGCCTATTATACCCTGGATTGCCACGTTCGTTACTAGAAGATTTCCGCTGCTTACTATCAGCTTGCCGTCAATCGAGCAAGAGAAGCCATATAGCTGAAAATCCAGGTGCAGGTTACCGGGTGTGATCGTGACATGCGCATTCTGCACGGGATCAGAAGGAGCGTGGTTCAGTACGATCAGGTTGTTGATCATCGTCTCTGTGACAGGGATAGTATTGATAGGAGGCGGTACAGGAATAATCTGATTGATGGAGTTTGACAACTCCTGGTCAATCTGGTTTTGTGCCACAGCATGTAAGTAAGGACGCAGGCCCAGCAACCATCCCCCCGTCACTAGAGCCGCCAGGATGATGAGCGTGATCAATATCTTTGGCAGGCAGCCAATGCGACGGCGAGGTTTTGAAGGTGGAGAAGCAGGTTGTCCTTCCGAACTCCTTCTTGTACCGGCAGGTGGCGGAATGACCACTGGTGATTGGGAAGATTGCGATACTGCCTGAGTTGGTTGCACCCATTGCGAGGCTGGGGGCGATACTGCCTGGGTCGGTTGCAGCCACTGCGGACCAGAAGGCGATGCTGGCCCGGTGGGTGATCCCCATTGTGGGGGAGATGACACTGCTGGCTGCGACTCAGGTCTGGGCGCCGGTATAGTTGGAGAACTATTGATGACCGGCGTATTGAATGGCGGCGTGTTACTTGCTCTATTATCGGGCGCAGCAGGGACGGCAAGGCCACACACACGGCAGAAACGTGCATCTGGTGGCAGTAGCGTCTTACAGCGTTCGCAATTCATCATTATTCTATTCCATCCATCTTTTAGCTAATGATGGGCCATCCCTAAACCCTCACAAGTATATACCAGTTTTCGGTGTACGTATAGGTCTAATTTCACATTGGACGCTCATAAGAACCTTTTCCCCTGCTTTCCCATCATGGCTCTGGAAATTTTGCCGGATCAGACAATCATTTGCGATAATCATTCTACCATCCTGCTGAAAGGTGCGCCTATAATTAACACTAGACAGCTCTCCATCCTTTGGCGGATGTAGGGGCCGATTGATCGGCCTCCCAAGGATACAGCTATGAACAGGAATGAGACGAGCAGGTAGACAACATGAAGAAATAAACAGGAGGAAATAGCATATGGATATCAAAAGAAGTGGCTCGCAACCTTCCGGCAAGGGGCCGTCCGAGTACTTTACCGGCGTTGTCCGTATTGACCCGCTGTTCCAGGCGCCCGATCCCGCGCGTGTGGCCGGCTCCAGCGTCACTTTCGAACCCGGCGCTCGAACGGCCTGGCACACTCACCCACTGGGCCAGACCCTGATCGTGACGGCGGGCAGTGGCCGCGCCCAACGCTGGGGCGGCCCAATCGAGGAAATTCATCCGGGAGACGTGATCTGGTTCGAGCCGGGGGAGAAGCATTGGCACGGAGCCGCGCCAACCACAGCTATGACGCACATCGCCATTCAGGAACGGCTCGACGGCAGGGCCGTTGACTGGTTGGAACATGTCAGCGACGAACAATACCAGGGCTGATTGTGGAAAACGTCCCTGCAAAAGGACGCGGCTCAATGGAATAACGGCTCATTTTTCGCGCTGTAAGATTTCGTTCATAGAATGAATGATGCGGGTTCGCATTTCCGGGTCGCTGCCAAGCACCTGCGCTACCTGATCGATCATGGCCTGTTCTTTTTCCGCCGGTAGACTGTACCCGTATTTTTGATGAACGGCGACGGCTGCGGCGGAGCGAATCTTGTCCTCATCGCTCATTGGCGAAGCCGTTTGCCGGTCTGCCGAACGTTTCGTTGTTGTTCCAGCAGGGGAATCGCCTTGAAGGGGAGTAACACCATCCGCGGCAAAAGGAACATCGGTATCTATCAGGTGCGCGGAATTAGGGGTGGCGCGGTCGATATGCACCAGAACACTCTGGTTTTCCTCGTCGAGCCGGGTAATGGTTCCTTCAAGGTAAATAACTTCAGGTGCCCCCCAGAAGACACGCTCTCCAAGATGAAGGATCATGATGAGTTGCTCCAAATCCATTTCAGTTCGTTTGTATTTTCAATGCACATTATTGTATACGAAAAAGGGCAAGAGAGGTTCCAGTGGTGATTCCCCAGAAGGTGGGCAGAGATGCTTCCCTGTTCGCTCTGCCCAGGGCTTCGGCATCTTTGCCCAGCATGACATGCATGGGCCATGCATGTCATGCTGAGTGCAGCGAAGCATCTCGCGTCACCCTGATGTGGGAATACAGCAAGGCTGGCGATGGTTATCTATAATAGAAGTTTTCTGATTTGCTCCTGATTTCCCGTCCCAAAGGCAGAGTTCTCCTTTCAATCTCTTTTCTTGCAGTATCCTGTTGTGGTATTATCCTGTGGGGAATGAAAGGATCGGCGCGCATTTGAGACCGTGTAGTGGCAACAATGAAGTTTGCCGGAGAAGGACATATTCATACCGTTATGCACGAGAAAAGTATACTCACGCTGGAGTATCCCAAAATTTTAGAGAAGGTGGCCAGGGAAGCAGCGTTCTCGGCCAGCAAAGCGCTGGTGATGGAGCTACAACCCTCTCCAAACGTGGACGAGGTGCGGCGTCGCCTCGCCTATACAACTGAAGCCTCTCGCCTGATCGAGTTGCGCAGCGATGCAGGTATACAGGGTGCGCGAGATATCCGCGCTCATCTTGCTCGTGCCGCCCGTGAGGGAGTTCTGAGTCCATCCGATCTGCTCGAAGTGCTGGCAACGACGCACAGCGCAATTCATGTATCTAAGTTGCTGGAAAAGCTACCGGCTGAAGAGTTTCCTTTACTGAGCAAGTTAGGCGCGGATATTCCACAACGGCCGCATATCGCTCGCCGCATCGAAGAAACCATCAGCGAAGAGGGAGAAGTGCTGGATACAGCAAGCCCAACGTTGCGCAAGTTGCGTTTCGATATTCGTGGCGCCAATCAGCGCCTGCAGGATCGCTTGCGCTCGCTGGTGGGCCAATTCAGCAATGTGCTGCAAGAGCCTATTGTCACCATACGCAATGACCGCTATGTTATTCCAGTCAAGGCTGAGAGTCGCGGGCAGGTGCGTGGTATTGTTCATGACCAGTCTTCCAGCGGCGCGACCGTCTTTATCGAGCCGATGGTGGTAGTGGAATTGAACAACAAACTACGCCAGCTCCAGATAGAGGAACAGCAGGAGATCGAACGCATCTTACGCGCCCTCTCGCTTGAAATCGGCCACGAGGCGGATGCGCTGAAGCTGGCAGTTGAATTGCTGGCCGAGTTCGATTTTCACCTGGCGAAGGCGCGCTATGGACGTTTGATGCGCTGTAGCGAGCCGCTCATCAACGATGTTGGGCGCGTCGAGCTGCGCAATGCGCGCCATCCATTGTTGATGGGCAAGGTTGTTCCGATTGATTTCCACGTGGGGCGCGAATTCTTCATGGTGGTGATTACCGGCCCCAATACCGGTGGTAAAACCGTGGCATTGAAGACGGCAGGTCTCTTGACGCTGATGGCGCAGGCGGGACTGCATATCCCCGCCGATGAACATTCCGAAATAGCCGTTTTTGAGCAGGTGTTTGCCGATATCGGCGATGAACAGAGCATCGAACAGAGCCTGAGTACATTTTCCTCGCATCTGAGCCGTATTATCGAGATTCTGCGCCATATCGAAGAAGAGGTGAAGCGCGAAACGCCCGATATCCGGGGAAAGCTGTCTGAAACACTGGTGGGAAAGCCTGAGAGCCGCCGCTTGAGAGCGCTGGTACTGCTGGATGAGCTGGGCGCCGGTACCGATCCAAGCGAAGGCTCGGCATTGGCTCGCGCTATTCTCACCTTCTTGCTCGAACGTCATGTGACGACCATCGCAACCACCCACTACTCGGAGCTAAAAGCTTTTGCGCACGAGCAGGCCGGTGTAACCAATGCCTCGGTCGAGTTCGATGTGGAAACGCTTTCGCCGACCTATAGGCTGAGTATCGGCTTGCCCGGACGTAGCAATGCGCTGGCAATCGCGAGTCGCCTGGGATTGGACGAGCGCATCATTGAGAAGGCGCGTGAGTTCCTGGGCAGCGCGGGCGTGCGGATGGAGAATCTTCTGGAAGGTCTGCAGGCCGAGCGCAAAGCGCTTGAAGATGAGCGGTTCCATTTAAATATGGAGCGGGTAGAGGCAGAGTACCAGCGCAAGCAGCTTGAACAGGACCGTCACAAGCTCGAGGAGCAGCGGATAAAAATCCTCAATGAGGCACGCGCGCAGGCTCAACGAGAGCTGGAAGAGGTGCAGAGGACGCTTGCGAAGATCAAGATTGAGGCGGGCCGCGGCAGCATATCGCGCGAGCGATTGAGCGAGGCACGCCAGCAGGTACGCGGTCTGGAAGAGAAATTAGCTCCTGTTCTGGTGCCGCGTCGCGCAAGCAAAAAAGCGGAGTCAGAGCCGGAGAGAATCGATGGGCCTTTGCAGATCGGCGATACTGTGCGCGTTCTCAGCTTCGGTCAGAATGCTGAACTGCTCGGTCTTTCTCCCGACCATAGCGAGGCCGAGGTACAGATGGGTTCTTTGCGGTTCCGGGTGAGTGTGGACAATATCGAGCGTATCAGCAAGCGCCAGGCGTCCGCTGAGGGGTATATGAAGACAGAACCATCCGTGGTTGTGCCTCGTTACGAGGATCGTCCAGAAGTTGCCACGCAGCTCGATATGCGTGGCTGGCGTGTCGAGCAGGCTCTGGAGGAACTGGACTCGTACCTGAATGATGCCGTTATGTCGGGCATCTCGTCCGTGCGCATCGTGCATGGCAAGGGTACAGGTGCCTTGCGCTCAGCCGTGCGCGAGCAACTGGCACATCATCCACTGGTGAAGTCTTACACGTCCGCCCCCGCCCAGGAGGGCGGCGACGGCGTGACGCTGGTGAAGCTGAGCGCTTAAGTGTTTCAATGCTATACGGATTCAGATCAAGGGTATGAGTAACAAGAGGCGAGGTCAGCCAGGCAGCTGACCTCGCCTCTTGTTACTCATTTAGCACCTGGCTTATCCACTTCCTCAAATTCATTCGTTATATTAGTGCAGAGCCGGCAAATTGGCCTGGCCTATTTAGTTGAAGAATCAATACAAAAGGGAGAAACGCATCTATGGCATTTTTCAACAACCCTAGTGTGCTTAGAGCGGAGCAAGGGACTAAGAAGACCTTGAGCGGCTTCAGAGCCTTTATTTTGCGCGGCAATGTAGTAGACTTAGCCGTCGGCATCATGATAGGCGCCGCTTTCACCGGCGTCGTCAACGCGCTGGTCACAGATATCATCACCCCTGTTATTCCCGCCGGCACCACCAGCCTTGGAGCCTTCCAGACGCCAGTTCCTTATACGCATAAACCCATCATGTGGGGCGTTTTCATCGAGGCCGTTATTAGCTTCCTGATCCTGGCATTTGTTATCTATTTCTTCATCGTCCTGCCGGTTAATGCCATGGTAGCCCGCTACAAGCCAAAGGAAAATGAGGTTGCCCCAAACACAAAGGATTGCCCGTACTGCTACAGCAGCGTCAACGTTATGGCGACCCGCTGCGCCTATTGTACGTCGCCCCTGCCACCACCTCAAGCGCCTCAACCACCCCAACCACCCCAGCAGCCGCAGCCTGCGCCAATGCCACAGCGAGGTTAGAGTAGACAGCATAATGCATTGAAAATCAGGAACCTGAATGGGTGATACGCTTGCATGAGCAAGTGTGTTAAGGTATAGTGTGAGGTGGAAAATTCTTTTCCGCTTACAAGCCAGGCAACGAGCAGAAGAACGTGGAGTCCACACCTTGCGGCATACTACGTTTTGATCGAGTAAACTGCCTGCTGCATATATTTTATGAGGGAGAATGACTCATGTCTTCAACACCTGACTCGATAAGACTGGAAGACTGGATTCGGGATATTCCTGATTTTCCGCAAAAAGGTGTCCTTTTCAAGGACATTACCCCTTTGTTACAAAATGGAGCAGCTTTTCATGCCGCGCTAGATCGTCTCGCGGCCCATTATCAGGGGGCCGGCATCCAGACGGTCGTTGGAGTGGAATCGCGTGGCTTCATCTTCGGGGCGCCTCTGGCCTATCTGCTGAACTGCGGCTTTGTACCTGTGCGCAAATTCGGCAAATTACCGGCTCAGACGGTGAGCGTCGAGTACGCGTTGGAGTATGGTACGAATGTGGTTGAGATGCACACTGATGCCATTCGCCCTGGGCAGCGCGTTCTGATTGTTGACGACCTGCTGGCGACCGGCGGCACTGTTTCCGCGGCAATGGAACTCGTGGAATCGCTGGGAGGGCATATCGCAGGCATCGCGTTTCTGGTCGAACTGACCTTCCTGAGAGGTCGCGATCAACTCAAGGGCTATGATGTTTTCGCGTTAATTAAGTATTAGCTCCAGGTGACGAATTGGGACGTTTGTAGAACGTCCCAATCTCCTTTTAGTCTTCTTCCCAGCCAAGCCAGGTCGTTTTTTCCTCAAATGGAACAGGGTTGCGCTCAAGGTGGGGAATAGCAGGGTAGCCAACGTAGACAAAAGCCACGATATGATCTTCGGGCGAAAGTCCGAGCCAGGCTTTGACCCGTGGATCGTAAGCGGCATCTCCGGTACGCCACATGCAGGCGAGTCCCATTTCTTCAGCGGTCAGCAGCATGTTCTCCACAGCTGCTGCCGTAGCCTCGATATTTTCGATTGCCAGGACGTTGGGTTGGCTGGGCCGCTCTGCAGCTACGATAATGATTACCGGTGAGCGCAAGAGTTTGCCTCGCTCTTTGTTTATCAGCGCCTGTGCTTTCTCGCTGCTCGTTTCGTCCAGGCGAGCGGCTAAAGCGCCGGCCATGACCGCGCCCAATTCCTCACGGGCATGACCCGCCAGCACAAAGAATCGCCACGGCTGCACCTTATGATGATCAGGCGCGTGCGTCGCTGCCTCCAACATCCGCTCAATCTGCTCGCGCCGCGGTACTTCGGAGGTCATTTTGCCGATGCTACGGCGATGTTTTATGGTTTGGAAAATCGTCATATTTTCTTTTCAAGCCGGGTAAATCTAAAAGTAGTAACTGGTGAACGTTGTATCGTCAGGTAGACAACAAACTGACCCACCGGCATATTGCTAGAGTAAGTGCATTACTTCTCCTCAGATTCCAGAGGCAACGTGTCCAGTAACCAGCGAGTCGTTGCCTCGTCAGGCGCCTTATAGATTTGCTTTACGAGCAACCTCAAGACGTCTGCCTTTCTGACCTGGGCTATATTCTCGCGTGCAAACATCAACAGAGATGGATATCGATCTTCTATAGCATCAAGCGCAACTTGTTGTAGTACTTGCATCGCTTTTTCATCTGCTTGCTTGGACGCTAACTCCTCGACTTTTTTGGCGGCTAACTCCTCTGCTTTTTTAGCGGCCAACTTCTCCGCTTTCCTGTCGGCTAATTCCTCTGCTTTCCTGGCCACCTGACTGGCCAGGCGCTGTTGAAAGTATGGGTCCTGATCCATCAAACTATCATATACTTGCATAAAATCCTCCACATGCTGCTTGTCCTCTTGAGATAACATAGTTGACCGACGTAGGATTATTCTAAACCGTGCCAGGTGACGTGCCAGTACTCCTGGCTGCTGGTATCGCTCCCTCATTTCCTCTATTGCCTGTTTGAGTAGTGAAACGTTGGCTCCTTTCATCCCAGGCAAGAAGGTGTACATCCCTATTATACGCTTTTTTACGTATTCCTGGGCATCGAGCGTCCATAGTGCAATTACACGATACTTCATTGTCAGGAGTTCCTCATCAACACTTTCCTCTCTATATGGCGGTGTCGGAATACTCGTTTCAAACAAGTAAACGACTACTGTGATTACCGGAAGTGAATAATCAAGGTGTAAATCAACATGGTAACGCAACATACGTGCAGGCATATTGCTATCCCGATCTGCTTGCAGTTCCATATCCAGCACATGAGGCTGATTTTTGTAATTGATTAGATAAACTAGATCAGCACGCAGGTTCTCACGCTTGATCTCATTATTTTGCTCGATGACCACAGCAGCTTCTGGGATAAACTCCGGAATCACTTCGACTGCATGATCTCCCATCAAGGCTTTTAATGCATTATCGTATGGTTGTCGCGATTGTAGCTGTTGCTTTCGCCTTTGGCGTCGAGCCATCCTTACTATCCTCTTTTCGTTTCATAATCTGGCATCACTACTGCCTGGTTTTGCTTAAGCTCGTCTTTGTGGCTTTTTCCCAGCCAGATGCTCTACTATCTTGATACATCTCGCGGAGAAAAAAGCGGAAATATTTGGATGCTAGAAGCCTGAATTCCCATCTTCCCATCTCCACTCTGAATGGCTATAATAGACCAGGGAAAAGGTAAACGTTAAGTTTGGAGGAGCTAGCTGATAATGCAACAACAGCAACACGCCAACTACGACTTGTTGGCTGTATTTAATGATGAGACGAAGGCGGAAACTGCCGAGACGAAGTTGCGCAATGCCGGATTCGGGGATGACGAGGTTTTTCGTCTGGGCGCGGAAGCTGTAACGGGCGCGCAATTTCGCGAGCATGGCCCAAATAGAGATCGCAGCGCAATTTTTCTGCAAACCACGCGCTCTGGACCTAATCCCGTAGCGGTCGTGGCGCTTGCTATCCTGTTTGGTGTCATATTGGGCGCGTTGATGTTCAGTATCGCCGATTTTGAAGTGAAGACGATCCCATTATTTTGGGGTACACTGGCCGGTGTGGTGGTCGGCATCATCATCGGCGCGATTATCGGATTGCGCCAGCGCGGACGGGTGAGGGGCGCTATTGGGCAAGATTTGTCGCGCGTGAATACGCCTATCAGGAGTCCAGAACAAGGGGCGCGTACCGTCGTTGCCGTGCGGCTGCCCGACCCTGACAATATCAGTCGCAAGTCAAAGGCGCGCGCAATTTTGTTGAACAATGGGGGAAAGATTGATAGAAGCGTCGGAGGATAATTCTTGAGGAACGATGAGTTTCTCAGGCATGAAGCGAGGGATGCATTTCAGTGTGTCCCTCAAATTTTTTGGAGAGAAGATCATCTCCTAATTTCCCCAAAAAGCTAGTAATATTTGTCACTCTTGATTACAATAGAGATAGCATTTGCTAGAGCGTGCATCAACAAGTTATCGGAGATAATGCAGAATGGTTCATACATCAGTATTATTCCCAAGACTTCAAACTGAGACGGAGGAATTGATTCGCCAGCGGGCTAAAATCCTACCCCCGTATAAAGTGGTTCTTTTCAATGATGACTATAATGAAATGGATTATGTTGTAGCTGTCCTCCTGCATACCATTACTAATCTCTCCCGGCGCGAGGCCGAACGTATTATGTTGACCGCTCACCTTACAGGCAGCGCTGTTGTGGTGGTCTGCCCCAAAGAAACCGCTGAATATTACCAGGAACGTTTATTGGGTTATGGCCTTACAGCAACTATTGAACCTGATGAATAACCTTTCTATTTCTCCGACAACAAACCCGGCAATATTTGTATAATTCGACTATTGACGATGGCCCGGTTAGAGGGTAGAATCGATACTAGCCTGAAGGAACCCATTGAAGATCATTCCTTAAAATGGATGCTGCAAGTCAGAAATGATGCTGTTTTATCATGTTCCTGCAGGAGGAGAGAAACAATGGTTCACCTATGGCGTAGAGCCAAAGACGAAACGGAAACGAGCAAGGCCGCTCCAGGGGTAGGGGCCACTGGTGATATCGCTGTTGTTGTAGATGGTAAGAAGTTAGATATAGAGCTGGTCCGTTTAGCCTGTTTAATGGCGAAAAGGGCCAGGCGCAAGGTTCACCTTGTGCATGTCATTGAAGTCCCTCGCACGTTGCCGCTTAAAGCCACTTTAACTGAGGAATCCGAACATGCCGATAAACTGCTCAGCGAGGCGCTATCGGTCGCGGAAGAATCGGGCTGCGATGCAGTAGCTGAGGTGGTACAGGCAAGAGATGCAGGCCCTGCAATCGTTGATGAAGCAAAAGATCATTCCTGCGCCTTGATTATGCTGGGCGCTGTTCGTAATACCAAAGGACGTACAACACAAAATGAGCTTGGCAAGACTATCCCTTTTGTGCTTGCCAATGCGCCATGCAGAGTATGGGTTGTCCAGGACCCGATACAATCATAATGGCATCATAAACCCTCCCAACATCGAATCTTGTTAGCCTCCGGCCTGAAATACCGGCTGATGGGGCCGCTTGAGTTTGTTTTCTGCGCCATTTCTTATGGTATAATCATACATATCAAACTGATGCAAGTTGTTTCCCGTATGATTATCCTTGACATTGGCCTGATTGATTGGGAGGGATCGATACGATGTCTACAAATGTGAACTCAAATTCTGCGGGACCCCCGGCACGCAGTCACAAGGATTACTATACCGCGCTCTACCAGGCTGCGCTGGCTTTCTCATCCAGTCTTGAACTGGATACCGTGTTGCAAATCGTCGTCAAGAGTATTACCGAAGCCATGCAGGTCAAGGCATGTGGAATTCGCTTGCTTGATCCGCGCACAGGTCAACTGAAATTAGGTGCCGTCTACGGCTTGAGCAGCGGCTATCTTGCGAAAGGGCCGGTCGATGTCGATCACAGTGCGATTGATACCGAGGCGCTTTGTGGCTCTCCTGTCATCATTCAAGACGTCAAGAGTGATTCACGTTTCCAGTATCGAGAGGCTGCGGAGCGCGAAGGGATCGTTTCGGTTTTATGCGTGCCCATGGAGGTGCGCGGCGAAGCGATTGGAGTCATGCGTGTCTACACAGGAGAGCCGGCTACTTTTCATGAAGATGATATCCAGTTCCTCTCGGTGCTTGCCAGCCTCGCCGCGCTCGCTATCGAAAATGCCAACCTCTATGAGAGCCTCAAACGCTCCTATGATGGCGTGATGGATGTGTTGTGGGGGAGTAGCCTGCAATATTCCGAACAACACTTGATGTGAGAGAAGCGTTTTTATCCGCCTATCTGACTACAGTATTCGTTAAATAGGGCGATGAGAAGGATGTACGCTCTCCCCTGTGTTTTCCTGGAACGGGAAAGAGCCTGGCCGAGAGAGGCTTGTTCAGGCGCAGTGCCAGTGTGGCTACATCCAGTAAAAGATGCGCGATGCTTTCTACTGGTGTATCTCCTGCGAGAGGCACTGTGTCCAGGCCTGTGCCGCAAACAGCAGAGTAGAGCAAAAGTTGATGTGTGCTGACAAATCCTTCTTCCCATCGTCGCCCTAAGACGGCATCTTCCAATACAGGTAGCATCAGTCCGCAGTAACCGCAGGTAGGTAATGCCGTGCTTTTCAGGGCTGATGTGACGGCGGCGGTCAGTGCCAGGGTCCCCATGCCGCCAACCGGTCCGTAACCTGCCAGTTCAAGGGCAGAAGCGATGCTATCTTCTCCCATTGGCGCGGGCGAAAGGTCGATGCCCCTAAAAACCAGTCCATGTTCGCGGGCGAGCGCCTGCGCCATCTCAACAACCGGCCTGGCCCGTTCAATGAGCATATTCCTGATCGATTCAGTAACATATATGAGAGGTAAAGGCCCAGCTTCTTCTTGTCTCTGTGCATGCAACGCTTCGGCGACGATGCCGGCTCCCTGCAAGCCAATCGATAAACTGCCCGGGCCGCTGTGATAAGCGGCAGGGAAGAATGGACAACCGGGTGGAACACAGGCAAGCATCGCGAAGCGAAAATTGCCGAAACCCTCTTCCGTCTCGCTTGCCAGCCGTGCCATGATCCGTGCAGCCGGTAGAGCCGCAGGAGCGCGCAATCCATCCTCTGTCGTCGCGAGTTGTACTGTTGCATTCAGTACGCTTGTTGAGGCAAGTAGATCAGCAATTACCTCGATGCGTTCCAGGGGAAAGTCAGGGCGCGCCGCCTGCGCCGTTCCAATTGAGCAGAAAGCAATCTGCTGCTCATCGAGCATGGCCTGGAGTTCCTGGGCATAGTTAATGAGATCGGCATTCGACCAGCCTGCCAGGTCGTCGAAAATGGAACGAGTCGAGAGTCGCGTTGTCTGTACCTCGTAACCTGCATCCTGGTAGCGCGGGCTGGCATCTCGTAGTATTTTCGCTGCCTGCTTGATCGTTGTGGATGTTAGCGGGTGAGCCTCGGCGATGCCAAGCGTGATGGTGCGAATCGGAGGATTGGGCATGTATGACCTCTTTTCTTTTTATGAATCACTAAAAAAGATTATACACCCTATCGGACAATTTGTTGACGTTACAAACGCTTCTCTGTTATCATACGGCTTAGGATAAGCATACGCATGTAGATGTAGCCGTACAGGCAAAGCAAGATAGCGGAGATGATAATGACAATGACCCCTGATCCATCCCAGAGTGAAAATACCTATGTGCTTGATGCTGAAAGCGCGACGGAGATGGCTCGCTTGATGCATCAAGATGCCCTTATGACGCAGACAATGGGGGGCGTGTTCCCTGAGCGAGAAGACCTTGCTGGCATCCGCGCGATTCTGGATATCGGCTGTGGTCCCGGCGGCTGGGTCCTCGATGTGGCGCGTGAGTATCCTGAGGTCGAGGTGACGGGGATCGATATCAGCCAGACCATGGTTGAGTATGCGCGCGCTCATGCCATGGCACGCGGATTCAGCAATGCTACATTCAAGATCATGAACGCTCTGAAGCCACTTGAATTTCCAGATAACTCCTTTGATCTCGTCAATGCTCGTACTATTACGGCTTTCATGTATCCGGCGGCCTGGCCCGCGCTTTTGAAAGAGGTGATGCGTATTTGCCGGCCTGGAGGGACAATCCGGCTAACTGAGGGAGAATTACCGCTCACAAATAGCCTGGCTTACGAAACATTGAATAGCATGCTTTCACGGGCCATGTTCCTGGCAAAACGCACGTTCTCTCCCGATGGGCGGCATCTTGGCATTACGCCCGTCTTAGCCCGTCTGCTACGTGACGCGGGCTTCTACAATGTTCAGAAGAGGGTATACGTCAGTGAATATATTCCCGGAACAGATGTCTACGAAGGCCTTTACCAGGATGCGCAGATAGGATTTCCCCTGGTAGCGCCATTTTTGATACAACTGGGCGTCACTACTAAAGAGGAGTTTGAGCGCCTGCACCAACTGTTATTGGCAGAGATGCTCTCGGACAATTTCTGCGCAGTCGCGTTCCCGATAACCGTGTGGGGGCAGAAGCCAGAATAGCTACCTGGCTTGACGAAAAATCGCTCCTCACGTACACTACCAGCAATATCGCAAAAGAATATCCCATTACTGGATGCAGGAGCGCGGGTACGATGGTTTTGTATGATGTGAAGACAGGCAAGCCGGCAACAGGTGCTCACAGCGAAGACTGTTTCTTATGTATACTCGATACCCAACCCTGCACAGTAAAAAAGCTAGAGGGCTATATTATTCACGCACAAGAAGTCCGGTCTGAAGGGGAAGTGGTGCCTTTCGTCACCATTAACCTGGGAACGGAACTCGCTGCTCTCACGCTCACCCGATATTACCGCAGTTTGATTCAAGGTCTCGTTGGTTTAGGGTCTGATCTTCATAAGCGCAAGCTCAAATTGCGTGTGTATCATCTTCCACCTGCCATACGCACGACTGAAAGCAAGGGCCGTCTCGTTCGTCATTACCGGGCAAACGATCATACCCTGGCTATACTTGAGCCTGATACCGTCCTCAATATTACTGACCTGAGTCATGCCGAGTATTGCGCGCGCCAATATTTGCTCCAGCGCCTCATTGCCTCACCGCCGTCTGTTGCAACCATGCGAGGAAATCTTGTCCACTATAGCTTCAAGGAAATGCTGAAAGACTATACCGGGGGCAAGCCGGTTTCGGGTAGCTCTCATGATGAAGGAGAAGGCCCGCTGGTAGCGCTCCATCGCCATTTTCAACAAGCGTTAGAAAGCAGCGGTATCGAGCTTGCGTTGGCCAACGCATCACCCGATGAAATCCGTGCCGATGCTGCTCCTCATTTGGAAAGCCTGGCAACGTGGTTTCAGAAGCAGTACGCAACTCTCTGGGATATGCCTGATGCCGAGGACACTGAAACTGGTGAGCAGGGAAATGAAAATGGCGTGCGTGCCGAAACCTTCCTGCTGGCGCCTGAGATTGGGCTGCGAGGAAGACTGGATTTGTTCTGGAAGCAGAAGACGGGTCGCCAACGTTTGCTGGAACTAAAGACGGGTGGCGCGAAAGGAGAACTGCCAAACGCATCTCATCGCTGGCAGGTGCAAGGCTATCATGCGCTGCTGGCTGTCCGCCGGAACTCTAGAATGAAGAAGGCTCTTGCCACGCTGCTCTATAGTGGAACGCCGGGTGAAGCGCAGGATTTCAGGATACTATTTACTGCCAGGCAATTCCAGCGGGTGATTGAGAATCGTAACATACTCGTACTCAGCCATGTTACCGGCAAAGCCCCGGCACCTCCAGGTCCCTCTCGCTGCACCAAATGTGCCATGCTCGAGCAATGCACCCAGGTTTCAACCCTGCTCGACTGGCGTCCGCCCGAACCTGAGCCCCAGGTTAATAGCGAGGTAGGAACCACATTTATATCGACTCCGCCAGGAAATGATGGCAATAGACTTGAGCAGAATGGACGTTATTATCCCACTGTGCTGCCCCAGGATCGGATTTTTTTCTCAATATATTACGAACTCCTTCATCTTGAGGAGCGCGAAATCGAAAAACAGCAGGCCATGCTGTGGAAGATGGCAGTGCAAGAACGTATTGAGCAGGGATCGACCATCAACGATATTCAATTGTTGGAGCGGGAACAGACTGAGCAGGGTGAATGGGAGCAAACCTTTGCGTGTATAAACACCTCTGAATTGCGTGAGGGTGATGAAATCCTGCTCAGCAATGGCGATCCCATCAGCGGCGAGGTCGTAACAGGTACAATTATCAGTATCAGCGCTGAGCAGGTGAGGATATGGACGCGCGAGCTAATCGCTCATCCCAGGCTGATTGATCGCTACGACAACAGCATCGTTCATATTCGTACCCTCCAGAACTTGATGCGCTGGCTCCAAACCGATAGGCATCTACGCGAACTTGTGGCAGGAAGTGTAAGACCTCGTTTCGATACAACAGCGGTAACACCGCGAACTGATTTTAATGCCCAGCAAAACCTCGCAGTCGAGCAAGCCTTACGGACACGCGATTACCTGCTTATTCATGGGCCTCCCGGCACAGGCAAGACCAACGTTATTGCCGAGATTGTGAAGCGATTATGTGCCCAGGGCCAGCGTGTGATGCTGGCCGCTTTCACCAACCAGGCCGTCGATAACATGCTCAAACGCCTCGATGACGAGGGCTTCCACGACTATGTGCGCCTGGGACACGAACGCAGCACGGATGAAAGCATAAAAAATCGCCTGCTCCAAAAGCTGGTTGAACAGGAAGAAGATACCTTGCAAGGGGTTCGCCAGATTTTACGTAAAGCCGCGGTGATTGCATCAACTACTGCGACGTGGTCGTCGGATAAATACGATTCCTCAGCTGCTGCTGAAAGGGAAGCCAATCGTGAAGGTTCACTGTTGCAGTTTGATGTGGCGATCATCGACGAGGCTGGGCAGCTTACGGTTCCCGCGATTTTAGGCGCCTTGCGCTTCGCCAAACGCTTTATACTCGTAGGTGACGAAAAGCAGCTGCCTCCTTTAGTCTTGAGTAAAGAGGCGCAAGAGAAGGGCCTATCAGAATCGCTGTTCGAAAAACTTAAAGGCCTGGATGATGCCTATATCAATAATCACCCTGGAACGACGAGCGCCTGTGTACCCTTAACGGTGCAGTATCGCATGAATAAATGGATCTCTCATTTCGCCTCACGCATGTTTTATGAAGGCAAATTGAAGCCTCATGATTCGGTTGCGGATGCCAGGCTAGAACTCGTTGAGCCGGCTACGTTTTTTGCTGGTGAACCTCCAGCTATCTTACGCGCCGTTGACCCGGAGTACCCGGTAGTTTTCCTGGATGTGCGGGGCGAGCAGGAAGGTATAAAGATGAGTAATGCCGAGGCGCGCGCGGTTCGTGAAGTGGTTGCGGGATTGCTGCTGCGTGGAATAGAGCCGCGGGATATTGGAATTATCGCCCCGTTTCGCGCGCAGGTGGCCAATCTGCGCCGTCACTTGCTCGACGAACACGAATTGTCCCAGTGGCCTGCACCATTAAAGGACATGACCATACGTGAGATGAGCATTGATACCGTGGATCGTTTTCAGGGAGGTGAAAGAGAGGTCATCATCATCTCGTTCGCGACGACTACGGCGCCGGAGATAGGGAGCCAGCTACGCGAGCATTTGACGAACCCTAATCGTTTGAATGTGGCATTGACGCGGGCACGAAAGAAACTGATCCTGGTTGGTAGCGCTCCTGCACTGGAGAAATTGCTCGTCTTTGATCGCCTTTTAGCCTATTGCCGGGAGTTACGGACTGTGATTGCATACGTGCCCATCAAGACTCGCTAACCAGCGCGAACCGGTGCTGTAGAGGTTCCCAGACATCGAGATTTTCGGGGACATCGAGCAAGGAATAGCAATGGCGTTCAAGCGAGGTCTGTACTCCTGTATGCACGTGCGAACCTTTCAGAATCATTTCGACAGCATGTTCCAGGTTCATGGAGATGCGGAAAGGGCTTTCGGCTTCCTGGTGGTGCGCGCGAAACTGTTCCAGGCCGAGACCGGAGAGAACGAGGATAGTATGGATACCCGCAGCAAGTCCCGCCTGGATATCGGTTATGCTATCGCCGACAAAGACTGCATTACTCATATCCAGGCCCAGTTCATCACGGGCTTTCAGCAGCATCCCGGGACGCGGTTTACGGCAATCGCAATTCGCATCCTTCGCGTGTGGGCAATAGTATACTTTCTCTACTACACCGCCCATTGCGGCGATCTCAGCAATCATCTTGTTGTGAATATGCTCAACCGTTTCTACTGAGATGATGCCTTTTGCTACACAGGCCTGATTGGTGCAGACGACAATACGGTGGCCCGCCTGGGTGAGCTTTGCAATGGCCTCGCGCGACCCCGGTAAAAACTGGAATTCATTCCAGCTTTTGACATAGTCTGCCCGGTTTGCGTTGATGACTCCATCCCGATCGATAAAAACAGTAGACACGTTATGTCTCCAATCAAGGTACGCCAGGGATCAGGCCTGTATTCTTAAGATAATTATAAGTTAGTTTGTAGAGGAACGCTAGCCCCCTTGTTTTCGTTTCTCTACCTGTGCGATGTGGTTATTTTCCCCCACCTCACATATATATTCCTTTATCGTTAATGTTCGATTGAGAGAGAACTGTGATCGAGGTTGAGATTCAGTTCTTCAAGCGAAGAGTTCTTAACCGTCGAAATAGCAAAAGAGGTAATGAAACGATTTAAGGGGGTTCATGCAGAAATAGAGCTTGGCAATCACCTGTTCTGAATGGGTCATGTATGGTTGTAAACTGGTTGCATCGTTCACAACTATATCGTATGCTTTCTTGTAGGGGCGTGCCCTTGTGGTCGTCCGCTCCACCTATACCGGTAAATGCATGTAGGAGAAGCCGACTGTTTTCAAAATGGTCTGCACATGTATTCAACCTGAGCCAATCGCCTCAAAAAGAGAACGGAGTTTCAGGATGAAAAAACCATCCAAGTAGCCAGGTCTACAAGGATGGTTCTCAAGGAGCCGCTATCGCAAACAGGTTGTTGCCAGCTGGGCAAGCTCTGCTGCACAGAAGAATGCAAGCGATGCAAGCGTCACGATGCACGCTCTTTTTGCCAGCGATGCAAGTGATGAGGAAACAGCACCGGGAAAGCTGGACGGTGGAAGAATACCAGGAGAGGAGAGATAGATGCTGATCAGCAAGAAAATCCGGCTTGAGGTAAGCGAACACGACGCCGAAACCTTCGCGTTCATGCAGGCCAAGTGTCGAGGTCTCTACAACTGGTGGGTGATGGTGCGAACCGTTCTTCCGAAATGAGCGAAAGCTCAAGGATGGAAGGTCCAGGAAAAATGACTGGATAACTGAGTATTCGATGTGAGGTGAAATCCCTGACCAACAAAGTGAGTGTTTGATAGCAACGGCCCTCCTGTAGCGACTGGTCATCAATCAGGAAAGCGGGCGGTAATGCGGATAAACTGCAAATCCGATGCGGTGACTCCGCTAGCTGGCTGTCATGGTGAGATACTCTCCACCAGGAGAGGAAATCGAAGGCACGTTGGAAGCGTCGTTAACCAGAACAGGCTCACGCGGGTTAAAGAGCCTGCCCAAAATGGGAAAAGCGAACGGTGGCTCCCATCACAGAAGCCACAAAGACGAGCGGACATGATACGACTCGTTCTCACGCGAAAGTAGCTCGGCGTAGAGTGCTAACCTAAAACAGCATCAAACGAATACTCGGAACGGGATAACCACAGGAAGACTCTCACTGGACGGACGATACGGTGAGTAGGTGCCAACCAAGGTCCCCTGTGGAGAGATTGTCCAAGAAGCAAACGCCTCTGGGAAAGCCAGAGGATATGCTGACGTGGACACGGTTGTATGGAAGATAGAGAGTAAGTACGATGGCAAATAGGAAAGCGCCGCAAGACAATCAAAACCAAACGATTGACCCTACGAGCGAGGCTTGGAACGAGTTGCCCTGGCGCAAGCTAGAACAGCATGTATACCGCATCCAAAAACGCATCTATCAAGCCAGCCAACGTGGAAACAAAAGGACAGTTCAAAAACTGCAAAAACTGCTGATGAAATCCGAAGCTGCAAGGCTAGTGGCGGTGCGACGGGTAACTCAAGATAACCAGGGGAAAAAGACGGCGGGAGTTGACGGAGTAAAGAACGTCAAGCCTGCACAACGATTTACTCTGGCAAAGCAAGCTCATCCGAAACACTGGAAACACCAGAAGCCAAAACCTGTTCGCAGAGTGTGGATACCAAAACCAGGGAAAGCGGAAAAACGCCCTCTGGGTATACCTACAATGCTTGAAAGAGCAAAACAGGCATTGGTAAAAACAGGACTCGAACCGGAATGGGAGGCGATGTTCGACGCAAATAGCTACGGTTTTCGCCCAGGACGCTCAGGCCATGATGCCATCGGAGCAATCTTCAACGCGATCAGATACAAACCGAAATATGTATTTGATGCCGACATTTCCGGCTGCTTCGACAACATCAATCAAAAGGCTCTGGTGGAAAAGCTCCACACCTACCCGGCAATGAGACAGACCATACAAGCATGGCTCAAAGCCGGAGTCATGGATGGAGTGGAATTTGCCAAGACAGAGAAAGGAACACCCCAGGGTGGCCCACTCTCACCGCTCCTGGCAAATGTGGCACTTCACGGGATAGAAGCAATCGTTACAGAGGCAAATACCAGCAGAAGCTCGGAAAACCCCATCCTGGTCCGATATGCCGATGATTTCGTGCTTTTCCACTCAGACGAACAGAAGTTGCAGCAAGCAGCAGAGGCCGTCAAAGAGCATTTAGCTGGCATGGGATTGGAATTAAAACCGAGCAAAACGAAATGGACGCACACAGTAACCCCATATCAGGGAGAAGTGGGCTTCAATTTTCTCGGCTTTCATGTGAGACAACACCCGGTAGGAAAGAACCGAACCGGGAAAGATCCACAGGGAAGAAGGCTCGGTTTCAAAACCCTCATCACACCGAGCAAAGAAGCTATCAAGAGGCACACCCACGCGATCAAGGAAAGGCTGAGAGGGATGAGGAGCATCTCGCAAGAGAAACTTATCAAACAACTCAACCCGGTGATACGAGGAGGGTCCAGGTACTACCGATCAGTGGTAGCAGCCAAGACCTTCTCAACGCGTGACTACATTCTCTACCACCAACTTGAACAATGGGCCAGGCACAAACACCCGACCAGAGGGGAGCGGTGGATACATCGAAAATACTGGCGAAAAGACGAAACGCGAAACTGGGTATTCTCAACCTCAGAGAAGCAGGAAATCTGGCAGCATAGCAAAACGAGTATCCAACGACATGCAAAGGTAAAGGGAGAAGCCAGCCTCTATGATGGAAATATGCTCTATTGGAGCCAAAGACTTAAACATCACCCGATGCTCAAAGGGACACTCGCAAGGCTCCTCCAAAAGCAAGAAGGAAAATGCAGATGGTGTGAACTCTATTTTCGACCAGGGGATCTCATAGAGATAGATCACATCACGCCCAAAAGTGAAGGAGGCGGAGAAGAACTGAGCAACAAGTTCGCTCTCCACCGACATTGCCACGACTCGCGGCACGCAAAGAATACCGCGAAGAGTGTCGATAACAACGACCATACACTGAGTAGCTGAATGAAGGGAAACTTTCATGTTCAGTTTCGGAGCAGCAGGAAGAGGAGTGATCTTCTTCATTGACTGTAACAACATTCGCTCGAAGCGAGACAAATGCAAGAAGGGGTCACGCCGCTATCGCCACTTGAGTCAGGTCTACCAGCGCGTGTCACAGCAGAAACGCAACAAGCAGCACGATTCTCTGCACAAGGCGAGTCATCTGATCGCCCACAAGCTGGATGAAAGAACCGTGGTGGTGGGAGATCTCAGTCAACGGCAAATGGTGATGAACGAACATCGAGAGCGGAACAAGTACCTCAACCGAGCAGTGTTCAACGACTGGGGCTTGTATCCCTTCACACAGATGCTCATCTACAAATGCCAGTTGTACGGAAAAGACCTCCACTTTTTAGATGAACGCGAGACGTCGAAAACCTGTAGCGGCTGTGGGCACAAGCAAGCCATGCCGCTCTGGAAACGGACGTATTGTTGCACGGAATG
>Ga0209581_1000251_pt1 | contig 155165 bp, 149 predicted proteins | sample Coa_R2_FD_187160 | JGI IMG/M metagenome (GOLD analysis project Ga0209581, IMG submission 187160) | Surface soil microbial communities from Centralia Pennsylvania, which are recovering from an underground coalmine fire - Coalmine... | ecosystem: Environmental > Terrestrial > Soil > Unclassified...
GCTCACTGCTGGGGGACTCGCCGTTCTCGGCCTCAGTGAGAGTTTGGGATGGATCGCGGGGCCCGTCGGCGGGGCGGTGGCTCTGGCGGTCGATCTCGCTCTTTTCTTTGACGACCTCTTTGGCGGCGGTTCCAGCATCCCCTACCAGTTACTCTACCCCGGCCATAGTCCGGAGGGACTGGTGAGGGTCGGATGGCAAGATTCCGTGGATCAGAATCCTGTCTACCACACTATTGACGATGCCGTCAGAGGCGCGTCGCGTGCCGCTCTGGCACTCTCCCGAAAGACGGGAAACGAATCGTTCGGGACAGTCGTGCGCGCAGGGACAGGATACACATACACCAATCCAGTTGACGTCGGCAGCCCATATGGGGGACGGGTTTCCGTCCCAGGTAGCGCTGTCGCGACTTATCACACACATCCAGCCACATGCGAAGGTGGCGTACCGGAGCTGCTTTCGCCGCGAGACAGAGATTTTGTTGCGCTGGATCCGCTACACAGACCCCTTTACTACATTACACCGCCAGGCGAGATCTACAGATACTCCGGCGGTGACGGTCCGCCGGTTGCTCTGCAACGGTGAGGAGAGAATGAAGTGCGTATGCGATTGAAACGACCAGCGACTGCGGTAACGATACTCGTGACCATCTTTTCACTGGCCTGGATCAGCACTCTGGCAGCTACAGACGCCAAGGGCTCTCGACGAGAAGCGGTCTCTCTGGTGTCGCTGATAGCCGAACCGCAACAATATGATGGGAAAGCCGTGTTGGTGACTGGTTATGCTCTGCTTGGATTCGAACAAAATGAGCTTTTCCTGAGCCCGTATGACGCACAGGAATTCAATACGTTGAATGCGATTTCGCTCGACTTTGGTAAAACCGATGGAGCTCTGCGGAGGCAATGGACCGCCCTCTTCGATCACGAAACAGTAGATATCGAAGCGACCTTCTACTATCCGAAAGAGGCTGGTGCTAAGGCCGGCAGCTCCTACTGGACAGGATATCCCAACGGATGGTTGGTGAACATCACGAGTATGCGACTGCACGACTTTCATCCTCGAATTCCGACTCAACCACCCCCGCACACACAGTAGAGGCAATAGGCATAGAGTGTACCCACCGATCACTGTGCAGAGAGGCTCGAAACAAGGCGCCAGAAAACCTAGATGTCCGTACAATCCTTCAGAATGCTCTGGTTATTCGACAAATACGAATCCTGCGTACAGAGGATGACAAGTGGTAAGGTATGCGGATGATGATCGCACCACGACGTGGGTGGATCGATGATCGGGCTGTTCGATGCGTACAACCGGGCGATCACCACACAATATACGTACGATCCTACCAGAGTGGTTAGAGCGAGCCGCGCACCGAACTCGTATCCGTACCTGTATCAGCGGATGGAGTACGATGTGTGGACGGGGCTGTACCACTCGATGTCGAGTACCCGGCGATGTCACTCGGAGAGTCGAGATTGCCACACAGGATCTATTTGAGGCATATGACGTGTCTTCAACATCGCGCATTTTGGGCCGTTCGGAGTGGGCTGATAGCCTTGCTCATTCTATTTCTGCTGCAGTTACTGCCGATTCCCGTGATACCTCAGGCATATTTCGATTCGGCCCCAATCGTGGCTGTCGCCGAGTTCGTAGTAAGACACCAGTGGAGTTACGTAGCAACAATTGTCGGAGCCGCGGGCATTTGGCCAATTTCCCAGTATCGTAGCGCTCGCTCATCTGCGGATCGTTGGATACTGGCCGGGTCTGTGGTGTGTGCCTTCCTGTTTTTTGTGTTTAGCATCCTTTCTTGGGTCCATCCTGGCCTGAGCTCTAGCGTTAATCTACTCTCAAAGATCAACGCGATCGCGTTTGCCGTCTTGTTAAGTGCTTCATTCTGTAGAGTTCGTCGACTTCGAAGAGAGTAATTGGTACCCGTTCTGTGAATCGCGCACGCTTGGCTCCCGCTTGTCGATCAACTTCAACATCGGTGGCGTCCTGCTTCCGCGGGCTCGCACCGGGCGTTTCGTATCTCAAGTGTTTGTGGTTCCCGGGCGCTTGGACTATCTGGTCATCGCCGCCGATGTTGTCCTTGAGAAACTGCAAGCCGTGCGTACGTGACAGAGAGATTGATTGGAAACACGGGAAGGAAGCGGTATCTTCACTTGTATTTCCGCAACCGTGCACACTCCCGGACGAAACATCTCCTTGGCGCTTCGACGAACGCCTGCGATGCTACTGCTGACGCTGCTGTACGTGTGGCAACGCTCCACAGTAGCCTGCGTGGTAGCGCATGCCTTTGAAGATATCGGCGTACCATGCATCGCTCGCTCCCAGCCTGCCTTGCTTCGCTGGGTATTCGTGCCGCGTTACGTCTGGCTGCCGCTGCTGATGGTCGGGGGTGCAAATGCGTTGGCGCAATATTATGCCGCAAGACGCTCCGCATAGCGGTGCGCCGGTGCGAATGCATCGCACTATGCCCGGGAACATCGTGGCTCGGATGGGTCGCGGGGCTGGCAACTGTCTTGTTGGAGAAGGTGCTCGGCTTCGATCCGTTCGGCGGTCCCTTTGGCGGCGGCCACAGCATCCCCTGGGAAATGCACGCCCCAGCGCACAGCCCCGACGGATTGAAGCGTGCCGGCCAGACCGATCAGGTGAACCAAGCATCCTCCTCCCAGACAATTTCGGATACGCAGCCTCTAACGAAACCTCAGCCTGCGCCCCCGAGTGCATGCTCGCAATATGATAGCGAATGTACGCAGAGTGCAGGGTCGGACAAGTACTCTTGTAGCGCCGGCAACTGCTGCCGCGCGTTTGGTAATAGCGGTCCTGCAAACTGTGTTCGAGGGTGCCTGCTCGAATTCGAAAAGAGATGCTTTCAGAGTCCGAATAGTGGAGCGTGCAGAACGGAGGCCCACATATTTTGCTACATGACCTGCGGAGCGCTGACTCATCTAGCGGACTTCTCTGCCGCCTTCTCACCGTCGTGTAGCTCGCTTTACTGAAACTCCGGGACGGCTGGTATGGAAAAGATTGCCCTGATTCCCCTGCATTTTTGGCTCCTCTTCGCGATACCGATAATAGGAAGTGCCATAACTTATCGCTTGGTTCGACACAGGCGGTTCGAGCTTGTGGTCGCGCTCCTGATTCCACCCTTCGTAGGCGAGCTGGTGTTTGTCTACGCGACTCTGCAAGGTGGCGCCCAGATTTCGGCGTTCGCCACAGCATCCCTTTGGCGTGCCGTGCTCTATCTGTATCCTTTCGCATTGATTCCGCTAGGGCTATGGTCGCCGTTCGTCGGTCTCCTTGCGTGGCTGGTGCTCGAGCGGCGCATCCCACAGGATCCTCGAACAGTTGTGAACTATCTGCCCCTCGCCGCTGTCCTGGGCGCAATCGTCGGAGCGGGTTTGCTGGGCGGATTCTACGGCTCGCTTCGCATACTCGATCTAAGCGACCAGAATCCGGCTCTCTGGGCGCTGATTGGTGCAGCCTCAGGGCTGACTGGAGGTGTCATTGTTGGGCTCTTTTTCTGCCTCGAGAGCAGGCGTCGCGGCGTAAGGCATGCTGCCATTTAGACCCAGCCGACACTGATCGAACCGAACAGGTGCGACACCATGAGCAATTCTTCGCCCAACCGCAGCGTTCGGGCTTGAGGATATCCTCATCGACAACATCGCTTGGCTGCTGCGGACACTTCCACTCTTTGCAATCCCAGGGTCCGGCAATTACCGTCTGCAGCCGATTTTCGTGGAGAATCCGGCCGAACTGGGGGTTAAAGCCATCGACAGCGAAAGCAATTTCATCCAAGACGCGGTCGGTCCGGAGGCCTGCACCTTCAACGAGCTGGTTATCGCCGTCCCCACGCAGTGGGCAGCCCTGCAGTTGACCCGGCCGGCTTCGGAGGTGGGAGCGACTTCGAGCCGAAGCGCGGGCAATCCGAGTTCGCCGACAGATATTCCGGGGTTCAGCGGGGGCGGGGGATTTATGTGGACCTTCAACAACGTAAGCGATCAGGCCTGTTATTCGATCGCTGCGGGAATGGGAGCGGCGGGGTTGACCGCTGGGGCTGCCGAGTTGGCCACCGTTCTCGGCATCGACATTGGAATCAAAATGTCGATGGCTGGTTCGGTGGGCGTCGTGGTAGGGGGACTCACCGAACTAGGTTTTCTTATCGCGGATCTGCTCAGCGGCGGCCCCAGCATCCCCTGGCAAGTGCATGCCCCAGCGCACAGCCCGGAAGGATTGAGCGACGCCGGCCAAACCGATCAGGTCGACCAGAAGCTGGTCTCAGAATTCCGCGAGCCAGATGTCTCGCTAAACGGCGGCTGTCAGAGCGGGGGAACCTTCACGCCTGTCTCGTTGACGGAAGCTCTCGGCACACGCAAGGAAGTATCTTGCGGGTGGCTAGACCGCAGCATCTGCGCCGCAGAATGTGCCGCTCAAGGCAAGGGCCTGAAACGATGCTACTATATTCAAGATTTCGGATTCATAGGCAGGAAGGGCCGCTTGGGATTACTGGGCTATAAGCAATTGGGCGGGCGGCAGTGCGAGTGTAGCGAGCAGCCGCCCTGTGGATGTCGATAGCACGGACAATTGTAAGAAGAAGATGTGCCAGTGTCATAACCTTGATGGCACGTATTCATCGCGCGAGCCGCTTTATCGGTTCGATGAGGTTTCGAGGCCTGGACGCGTACGACGCGGTCGGGAGCCCGAATATGAGAGAGTTCAAAGTCGGCGAATTGTACTTCATGACGTGGTATGCGGATCAGGAGTCTCAGGATTCGCAAGACGGACTTTTCCTCGTTCCTGACCCCATCCTTTTTTGTCGAGAGAAATCTCGACACAGGACTCGAGGGCGAACGATGGTACTTTCAAGACACGAGGTCCTACTGCAAGTACGGTAGCTATCCTATCGATCACGTCGAAGGGCTAGCCGAAGACGAACTTGTCGGGCAGCTGGTTTGCCTGCGCGAACAAGACCTCTTTCAGATCGTGGATTGTGAAGGGCTCGCTAAGGTCGTCCTTGAATGCGCGCAGCGAAGACGCGCCGCGGGGGCAAAAATGTGAGGGCGAACCACAGACCGACACCCGGAGAATTGTCGATTGACGTCTGAAACGCGGTGTTTGCAAGGTTCGGGCTGAAGCGCAAGCGCGCGCGGCCTCGACGTCGGGATTACCTCGTCGATGGCGGGTCCGGCGGGCGTCGTGGTAGGGGGACTCACCTAACTAGGTTTTCTTATCGCGGACCTTCTCAGCGGCGGCCCCAGCATCCCCTGGGAAATGCACGCCCCAGCGCACAGCCCGGAAGGATTGAACGACGCCGGCCAGACCGATCAGGTGGACCAGAAATCAAGAGGTTTGGACGGAGGGGGGCCGGTACGCGTTGAGTTCCAGTTAGCAGCGCCGGGAGTATTGGCTGTTTCAGAAGACCACGTTTGGAAGGAACCGGGACCTTCGGGCCGCTATACCAATCCTTGGACCTCCGGGCGGAGGTTGAAGCCGGAGAGGGAAAAAGTTACGCCACTGAATCGTTTCGAACCGTGGGAACCGCCTCTGCCGTGGTGGCTTCATATGGAGCCTATGCCTTGGGTCATTCTTCCAAAGGCGTTTTGCGATACTTACAACAGCGCGGGAGTGCGGCCCCCTTCCTGGTATCCCCAAACAGAATGAAAATCGTTCGGCGCGCAGAGGACCCCTAAAAATGAACTCCAAAGATAGCCAACTACGAAGTGCGCTCTCGATCTTGCTCCAGGCGGCCTCTCAGTACAAGGCGAGTCCCGACGAGTTTGTTTCTGAGCTAGCCTCGGAGTTGGAGACGCTAAAGCCCTTGCCGCGAGACCTTGAGGCCATGGTTGCCGGGTTGCGGTCGGCCGTGAAAGTGCATATGTCACCGGAAAGCGCCGCCGAGGAGGAACCGAGATGCGCGTTCTGTGGAAAACCGTATGCAAAAGTTCGAACGATGATTGTGTCCGCGAACAGCTGCATTTGCGACGAGTGTTCAATCTCGACCTTGCGCACTCTGAGTCTTCGCTCCGGATTCAGGTTCATTCGACTTGGATATAAATTGTTCGAACTAGTTGCGAAAACAGGCTACTTCATGACTCGGCACCACAATGATATGGCAGCATCGCGCTGAAGGAGTTACAGGGTTCATCTCAGCCTCCACGATTGCGCAAGGTTCGCAAGATGCCCTCGAAAAACAGCATGAGCAGCGAACCGTTTCTGAGTAAGCCCAAATTGCCTATGGTGAGAATTGGGGCGGCTCTTCTGCTCTTCCTCTTCCTCGTCGCTCTGGTCCCCGGGATTCCCGTCGTAGGTCGGATGTCGGAGCTGGTGGGCTTCGTCGGAATTCCCCCGGACTATTCACACTATCCTCGGGATGCAGAAAGATATACGTCGATTCGCCGCTTTCGTTTCGTTCGCGGCGGGGAAAAATCGGGAGTGACCGATTGAAGGGACTTTCGCCATCGTTGTTCTTGCGGGCGATCTCCGCGTGGTAAGCTTCGGGCCATGAGCCTCGAAGTCGGATTTGTTGGTCTTGGCGCGATGGGATTGCCGACGGCGGCCAATCTGATCGCGGCTGGTCATCGCGTTATCGTCTGGAACCGCACGGCTTCGAAGGCCGCGCCGCTCGCCGCCAAAGGCGCAATCGTCGCGCCGAGCGCGGGCGATACCGCGAAACCCGGCGGTATCCTCATCACGATGGTCGCCGATGACGCCGCGCTCGAGGAACTCGTGCTCGGCGAGGCGGCGGTCGCGGAGCGGCTCGGGCCGGGCGGCATTCACATCTCGATGAGCACGGTCGCGCCGGCGACCACGCGCAAGCTTGCCGAACTTCATCGGAAGGCCGGCTCTACGATGATAGCGGCCCCGGTTTTCGGGCGTCCGGATGCGGCCGCGGCGAAGCGGCTATGGATTTGCGTATCGGGTCCCGCGCCCGCGAAAGCCTCGGCCCAGCCGCTGTTCGACGCGATCGGGCAGGGGGTGTTTGACTTTGGCGAGATGCCCGAGGCCGCCAACGTCGCCAAGATCTGCGGCAACTTCCTCATTGCGGCGGCGATGGAGGCGATGGGCGAGGCGTTCGCGATGGCCGAGAAGAGCGGGCTCGATCGCGGCGCGCTGGCGGCGATGCTCGGCAAGACGTTGTTCGCCTGCCCCGTCTATCAAGGATACGGATCGGCGATCGCGAGCAGGCGCCATTCTCCGGCCGGATTCCGGTTGCCGCTCGGGCTCAAGGATATCGAGATCGTTCTCAGCACCGCGCGCGAGGCGAATGCGCCGATGCCGGCGGCCGGACTGCTGCGCGATCGATTCCTTCATGCGCTCGCGATGGGGCGCGCCGATCTCGATTGGTCCGCGCTGGCGCTCGCCGCGCGCGAGGATGCCGGGCTCGGCGACTAGCAAACGCCGCGGGCACTCGGCGGAATCGGGCGCATGAATGCTCGCGTTCTCACGGCAGTCGCCGCCTGCGCGGCGCTTTTGGTCTTCGGGCAGCGCGCCTGTGCAATCGACTTTTACGAAATTCAGATTTACCAGGTCGAAACCGCGCCGTATCACCATCTGACCCTCGAGCTGCATTCGAACAGCACCACCACGGCGACCGGACAATGGGCGAAGGAAGCGATCGATCCGTACCAGGTTCACGAAACCTTGGAAGGGACCTACGGCGTGCTGCCCTGGCTCGAAGTCGGACAATACCTGTGCACCGCGAAGCTCAGCGACGGGCACTACGAATACGCGGGCTCGCGCAGCAAGCTGCATTTCGGGGTGCCGCAATCGGAAAGCTGGCCGCTCGAGATCGGCGGCAACATTGAACTCGAATACATGCGGTTTCAGGCCGAGGAAAATCCGCTGACGCTTGAAATTCGTCCGATTGTCGAAAAGAAGTTCGGCCGCTTCATGCTGGTCGGCAACTTCGCATTCGAAAAGCCGTTCAGCGGCTCGGGAACTCATCAGGGCGTGCAGTTCGATCCGTCGGGCGAAGCGGTTTTTCGGCTTACGGATTGGGTTTCGCCCGCGGTCGAATATTACGGCGACATGGGCGCGATCTCGTCGATGCCCGGCGTGCAGCATCAGCAGCATTTCATCGTGCCCACGCTCAATTTCGATTTTCTTCCCGAACTCGAGCTGAATCTGGGAGTGGGCGTGGGGGTGACTCGCGCGAGCAACGGGCTGTTCCTCAAGTCCATCGTGGGATGGACGTTCTAGCCGCAAAAAGCCTCGTCAATACTGGGCTTTCCGTATCGGCTTGCGCGCGAGATTTCCGCATTGCCTGGTCTGATGCGCTTGGTTAGTCTGATTAAAGTTTCGCTTATCGACATGCCGGTTTCCGTTCAGGTACCGCGAGCCCAGGAAAAGCTCGATATCATTCTGGACCAGGTCACGAGCCTGCGTTCACGGCTGAATTGGCTTGCTTTTCAGCATGCTTTTTACCTGGTGACGGCGATCGGAATCGCCGCGACCGCCGCCATTTTCGCCGCCGCGGCGCTGCTGTCTCCGCTCCAATTCCTCGTGGTCGCCGTCGTCGTTGCGGTCCTGGCGATCTGTTCGCTGTGGATTTCGATACGGTCGGGATGGCGGCGGCGATCGAACGCGGTGCGCGCCGCGGCCCTCGCCGACGAACGCGCGGGCCTGAAGGGCAGGCTGACCACGATCGTCGAGACGTTCTCGAATCGCCGGCGCGGGATGCTCTGGTCGTACCTGGTCGAAGACGCCCTCGAGCGGCGCGAAGACTTTGCGCCGTCGAGAATCGAGCGCCATCGAATCGCCCGCTCATGGTGGGCTCCGGTGGTGGCGATGATATTTGCGGCGGCGATGGTGCCGCTGGCGCGCTTTCATCGAAGCCTCAAGATGGCGGCAAACGCGGGCGCTCCGGATATCACCGTCGATCTCGACGATCTTCATCTTCGTCCCGCCGAGCCCGGCGACGACGATGGACTTGACATTCAGGCGGATGCGGCGACGATGGCGCGTCTGCGTGAGAAGCTCGCGCGTGAAGGCGTCGCGCCCGACAACTCCGGCACCGGCAAGCTCGGCGGTCTGGTCGATCGGGCCCGCAACTTTGCCGGCAACATGCAAAGCCGCCTGCGCGGAGATTCGAAACAGAAGCAGCGTCTCACGCTCAGGCTCGCCGACAACGGCGCCGGACTCGACCCGACCAATCCGCGCGGGGCCGATCCGTGGCGGCGCGACTCGCGCCGCGGCGATCAGGCCGGCCAGTTCAAGCGCGAAGACGGCTCCAACGACAACGAACCTGACCTTCCGCCGATCGATGAATCGCGCCATGAACCGCAGGCGCAGCCGTCCGCCGGCGAGAACGGCGAGGGCGGACAGGATCTGAAGCAGCGCGCGGACGCATCCGCGGCCGCGGACGATCCGAGCAAGCAGGCGCAGGACGACGATCAACTGCGCGGCGAACAATCCAGCAACGGCGGATCGATGCACGGGATCGGCGCCGACCCGGACAGCCTGTTTGGCGAAGCCTCCAAGACCCGGATGAGCACCGAAGGCTTTGAGATCGCGATCGAAGCGCGCGCCGTCGACCACGGTGCCAAGGGCGCTGGACAGGCATATTTGCCGCCGAAGGTGCATACGCCCCTCAACGCCCGCCAGCAGCCGGACGAGCCGATCGCGCGCACCGAGGTGCCTTCCGACGACCGAACTACAATCCAGCGAGTATTCGAGAGATGACAGAGACCCAGGCCGCGCTTGAAACGCCGACCGTAGCGGACTTCGCACGCACCTTCCGGCGTATCCAGTCGGAAATACACAAAGCGATAATCGGACACGAACAGGCAGTCGAGCAGCTTCTGAGCGCGCTGTTCGCTGGCGGACACGTCCTGATCGAGGGAGTTCCCGGCACCGGCAAGACCACGCTGGTCAAATCGCTCGGCCTTGCGCTCAACCTGAGCTTCAACCGTATCCAGTTCACGGTCGATCTGATGCCGGCGGACATTACCGGCACTCGGGTAATCGCGACGGGCGAGGACGGACGGCGAGAATTCACGTTTCAGCCCGGCCCGGTCTTCTGCCATATCCTGCTCGGCGACGAAATCAATCGCGCGACGCCGAAAACGCAATCGGCGCTGCTCGAGGCGATGGCGGAGCTGCAGGTGACGGTTTCGGGCACCACCTATCCGCTCAAGCCGCCGTACTTCGTGATGGCGACGCTCAATCCGATCGAGATGGAAGGGACCTATCCGCTGCCGGAAGCGCAGCTTGACCGGTTCCTGTTCAAGGTGCGGCTCGACTATCCGGAAGAGGACAACCTGGTTCGAATCATCTCTTCGACCACCGGCGCGGAGGAGGCGAAAGTCTCGCCGGTGTTTCACGGCGACGAAGCGCCGCACCGCGTCGAGGCGCTCAAGAAGCTCGTGCGCGAAGTGATTGCGGCGCCCGCGATGGAGCAATACGCGGCACGAATCGTGCGCGCAACGCAGCCGGATCATTCCCGCTTCGTGAACGATTCGGCCCGGTCGCTGCACGACGAGATGGTCAACCGGTACGTGATGTTCGGATCGTCGCCGCGCGGCGCGCAGGCGCTGATTCTGGGCGCGAAGGTGCGGGCGCTGCTCGACGGCCGCGCCAATATCGCCCGCGAAGATATCGAGAGCGTGGCGGTAGCCGCGCTCGCCCATCGCATCATGCTCAACTATGCCGCCCATACCGACGGAATCGACGCGGCGCAGATCGTCGAACGCGTGATCAAATCGGTTCGGACGGTCCGCGCCTGAGGTAGCCGCAATGCTCGAGGCGCGCGCGTTCGAGCCTGAGTTTCTCAAAAAACTCGACCGGCTGATTCTGGGCATCAAGCGCGCCCGCACCGTGCGCGCGGGACAGCGCACGCTCGGCCGGGTGCAGGGGCTCGGAATCGAGCCGGAAAATTTCCGCGAATATAACGAAGGCGACGACCTCCGCTTTCTCGACTGGAATACCTACGCGCGCCTTGACGAACTGGCGATCCGCACGTTTCGCGCCGAGCGGCAGGTGGAGATGACGATGCTGGTGGATGCGAGCGGGTCGATGGCGTTTCCCGAGCGCGACGACAAGCTCGGGCTGGCGCTCGCGATCGCGGCCTCGATCGCCTACGTCGGAATGAACGACAACGACGCCGTGCGCATCGGCGCCTTTGCGATGCGCCGCGGGGAGATGCAACTGGACCTGTCGCCGTTCCATCGCCGGCGCGAGTCCTATCTGAATTTTCAGCCGTTCGTCGCCGCGGTCCGCACCGGCGGCGAAACGCGGCTTGGCGCCGCGGTCGATTCGCTGCTCCATCAGCGCCGTCCCGCCGGAATCGTGATGATCATCTCCGACTTCCTCGTCAACCGCATCGACTACGAGGACGCGCTCTCGCGGCTCATCGCCGCGCGCCATGAGGTGAAGGCGATCCACGTGATGGGCGAGATGGAGTCCAACGGGGCGTATCCGCCCGGACTTTACCGGGTCCGCGATGCGGAGAGCGGCGAGATGCGCGAGACGGTGTTCGGACCCGAGACCGCCGCCGCATGCCGCCGCAAGGTCGAGCAGCTTTCCGGCGCGGTGCGCGAGTTCTGCAACAGCCGCGGAATCGCATACGCGCATGCTTTCGGCGCCGGCAGCCTGGAGCCCTTCGTGGAGCGAGAACTGCCCGCGCTCGGGGTGGTGCGTTAAGCGCCATGGGCTTTCTGAACCCCATCAATCTGCTGTGGGCGGCCGCCCTGGGCGTGCTCGTTTTCATTTATCTGCGATCGCGATCGCGCCCGACTATAGCGGTTTCGAGCCTGATGCTGTTCGATGAGGTTCCGGCGCCGGTCGCGCGGATGCGCCATGTGCGCATCGATCTCCTGTTCTGGCTCGAGATAGCCGCTCTGACCGCGCTGGTTCTGGCCGTGGCGGGACTCTACGTGATGGCGCCCGTGCGCGCGCATCATGGACGCAGCCACGCGCTGGTGTTCGACCTGGGCGCGGCGATGAGCGCGAAAACCAGCGGCACTTCCAGCCTCGAAGAGGCGAAGCGGCAGGCGTTTGGAGTTATTGATGACGCCGCGGCGGGCGACGAATTCAGCGTGATCACGTACGCGCTCGAGGCGCAGGTTGCCGCTCCGCAGACTCGCAACATCGCCTCCGTGCGCAAGACCATCGATGCGCTCAAGCCGTACGCCGTTCCGGCGCGCGCTTCCGCTTTGGAAGCGGCGATGATGAGAGCGCGCGGCGCTTCAACTATCGACCTGTTCACGGAGCGTCCGCCCTCGCAGCGCGCGATCGCGGACGCGGGGACGACGGCGCAGGTCCGCGTCCATCGGGCAGCGCACGGCGACGACAACGTCGCGATCGTGTCGCTCGATCCGGGGACGCTCGATGCGTCGCGCGGACGGGTGGTGCTGAGGAACTTCTCTTTGAAACCTCGCCTGGCCGAGTTGCAGATCAAAATAGCGGACCGCGAAGTGTTCCATCAGACGCTGATGTTCGCGCCGCGCGAGCAGATGGTCGTCGGATTTGAGCCGCTCAAGGAGCGCGGTCTTATCTCCGCCCAGATTCTTACTCCCGATGCTATCGAAGCGGACAACCGGCGATGGGCATACGGGCAGACCGACGCGGCGGGCCGCATCCTGGTGCTATCGCCGGATGCCGCGGTGCGCGAGGATCTGGCGCGCGTGCTGATCGCGGTCAATCCCAACCTTCAGATCGAAACCGCCGATCCGGCGAAATTCGACTCACACGCGAATGGCGCCCGGCCCTTTGATCTTGCGGTCATGCACGATTGCTATTTTCCAGGCGTGCCGGCGGCGTCCGTGCTGCTGATTTATCCGCCCGCCGCTATACCGCCCGCGGCCAGAATTCCCGGACTCGCCGTTTCCGCGAAAGCGGGTCCCGCGGTCCTGAACTCGGCGCGCGACCGCGGCGATGAAGCCGGGCAGGGCGCGGTCGTTCCCGCGGTTCGCACTCTGTCGTTGCCGGATTGGATGGACACGCTGGCGCTGGGGACCAGACCGGGGACGTATGATCTTGCTCCCATCGCCGCAATCGGCAGCGTTCCGGGCGGCCGCATAGGGATCCTCGCCTTTGACGTTCGCGACCGCCTGCTGCTCGACCCCGATCGCCTCGACGCGCTGGTGATTACGGTCAATCTGATGAAGCGGTTGATGGCTCCCGCCAACCTCCAGATCGTATCGACGGGGTCATACCTCAACATCCCGGTTACGGGCCCCGCCGCGATTACCGCTCCTGGCGGAGCGGCCAGCACCGCCACGCCCGACCAGTGGGGACGGGTGCGGCTTCGTCCGCTGGAATCGGGACGTTACACGATCGAATCGGGCAACCGGACGGTGCAGGTTTTCGCGAACTATTTCGACGCATCGGAATCGGATTTGGCGATGGCTGCGTCCGCGCCCGCGGCTCGCGCGACGGGTTCCGCGGCGTCATCGAACAGCGCCGGTCCGCGCGAGGTCCAGCCTTTACTGATTATTCTTGCCGCGATGGCGATGGCGGCGTTTGTGATCGAAGCGGCGGTGCTGCTGCGGCACGCGTCGCGCTGGGGACTCGGCCATGTTTGATCATCCGGCCGCGCTGTGGCTTTTGGTGCTCGCGCCGGTGGTGGCCTATCCTGCCGTGGCGGCGTTTGCGCGCGGGCTCAGGCTGGCCGGAGCCGCGTCGCTGATTTTCAGGCTCGGCTTTTTCGTGGTCCTGGTCGCGCTGGTTGCGGGTCTGCGAATTACCGGAACGATTTCCGCGCGCAGCGTTGAGGTTGTCGCTCTGCTGGACGAGTCGCGATCGATTGCGCGCGATCAGGGCGACTGGATGTATCGCAAGATGCGCCAAGTGGCGGGCGCGATGTCGCCGCAGGACCGGATGGGGGTAATCGCGTTCGGGCGCGAGGCGCAACTCGCCGCACCCCTTTCCGACCCGCGTCTCGTCAGCAATCCCGTCGTGCATCCCGATCCCGGCGCAACCGATATCGCCGCGGCGCTCACCGCCGCGCGCAGCCTGTTTTCGCCCGAAAGCGAAAAGCGGGTTCTCCTGTTAAGCGACGGAAACCAGACGCGCGGCGACGCGGCCGAGGAAATTCCCGCGATGGCGGAAGACGGGGTGAAAATTTTTGCCGCACCGCCTCCGCCTTCCGAGGCCAGGCGCGTCGCGCTGACCGACTTTCACGCTCCGGAGAACATCCGGGCCGAACAACAATTCGTGTTTGCAATCGAAATCGAGAGCGAGGCGCCCGGGCCCGTCGATGCGCAGTTGCGGCTGCTGAAGGACGGCAAGCCGGTTGGCGGGCAGCATATCGGACTGCATCCCGGACTCAACCATTTCGAGCTGCCCTACCAGATTAACAAGTCGGGCGCATACCTGATGAGCGCGGAAATCGCGGTGGCGCCGCCGCTCAGCGCAATCAACGCGCGCGCTGAGACCGCCGTTTCCGTCAGCAAGCCGCCGCGCATCCTGGTCGCTTCGATGACCCGGCCGGAGAGCCTGATGAGCGCTCTCAAGGCGCGCAACTATCAGGTGGATCTCGTCTCGCCGCGCAGCCTGTCCAGCCGCGCGGCCGACTACCTGCCGTATCAGCTTGTGATCCTCGACGATGCGCCGGCGGCGTCGCTGGGCGCGGGCGTGCAACACGCGATCAATCGTTATGTCTCCGAACTTGGCGGCGGGCTCGTGGTCACGGGCGAAGCGCTGCGCGACGATCGTTACCGCGGGGGCGAGATGGAAAAGACACTGCCGGTTAACTTCGAGCCGCAGCCGCCGCCCCCCTCGCGCGAGCCGATTGCCGTCTATTTGTGCATCGACCGGTCCAACTCGATGAGCTACGACTCGCGCTACCCGGCGGTGCGCGACGGCGAGCGGATCCGCTACGCGAAGCAGGCGGCGATCGCGCTGCTGCGCCAGCTTGACGATACCGACTACGCGGGCGTCATCGCGTTCGACTCCCAGCCCTACGTGCTGGGCCATCTCCAGCCGCTCAGCGAAGATCGCGCCGAACTCGAAAACCGGATCGAGCGGCTGCAGCCGGGCGGAGGGACGGACTTCAAGGATGCGCTCGAAATAGCGCAGCGCGAGATCCTGCAAAGCGGCATCCCCGTGCGCCAGATCATCCTGCTTACCGATGGCGATACCAACCGGCAGTATCACGACCACGACGCGCTCATTTCGGATTTCGCCAACGAGCACATCCCGGTTTCGACCATCCGCATCGGACCCGATCTCGCCAATCTCCGCCTGCTGCAGGATTTCGCGCAGGCGACGGGAGGCGTCTTCTACCGCGTCCAGGACATCGAGAAGCTGCCGCTGCTGCTGGTGGGGCTCACGCGCGAGGCGATGAATCGGCGCAAGCAGGGCCGGACCAGCGTGCAGGCCGGGCCTCCCAGCGCGATCCTGACCGGAATCGACGCGCAAAGCATCCCGCCCATCGACTTTTACGCGACGACAGCTCCGAAAAACGGCGCGCAAGTGCCTCTGCGCATCTCGCGCGGCGACAAATCGGCGCCGCTGCTTGCGGCCTGGCAGTACGGGCTGGGCCGGGCCGCGGTGTTCGCCGCCGACCCCGACTCGCTTGCGACTCTGAGCTGGATCAGATGGGACCGGTATGCGCAGTTCTGGTCGCAGCTCGTGACCTGGACGATGCGCGAAGGAGAACCCGGAGCGTTCGCGCTCAGGATTCACACCGGGAGCGACGGCGCATTGTCGATCGAAGCCGAGAAGGCCGACACGAGCCCGGTTCCGAATCTCGTCTGCAGAATCTCCGGTCCGGGCCGCGCCGTTGATGTGCCGATGACGCAGAGTGATGCGTCGCTGTACACGGGGGAAGTCGGTCCGTTGCCGCGCGGAAAATTCGTTGCGACGCTGATGGTGAAAGCGGGCGATACCGAACGCGTTCTCACCCAGCGCGATTTCGCATCACCGGGAGCGCTTCCGTCCGACGCGGCCGAACTCAGGCTGCGGCCTGCGAACGTCGAGCTGCTCGAACGGCTCGCGCAGGCCACCAGGGGCGCGTACGACGCGGCTCCCTCCGCGGTCGCCGCGCACGGCGGCGGATCGATCACGGTTCGGCGCGATGCGTCGCCGATGTTGCTGCCGCTTGCGATTTTGCTCTTTCTGGGCGAAGTTTTCGTGCGCCGCAGATTTCTCGGCGATTGAAAACTTCGATCCGGGCGGAGGAGGCGGGCGATGCGACCATTGGCGAACAGGGCGGCGGCTTCCCAAACATTCTTCCTGCTGACAGCGCTGCTGATCGCGCCCATCGCCGCGCGGTCCGAAACCTCGACGCGCGATCTCGCCGCGCTTCAGAACGCGAGCCTCGTCTACATCGCAACGGTCCGCAAGGACGGCAATCAGAGCAAGCCCGCGCCGGTATGGTTTGTCGTCAGCTCCGGCAACCAGGTGCTGATCGAGACTTCACCCGCGAGCTGGAAGGCCAGGCGGATTCGGCGCGGAAGCCCGGCGATTGTGTGGATCGGAAAGGCGGACGGGCCAGCGTTCGTGGGCAAGGCTGAAATCGTTTCCGATGAATCCGATCTAAGCCGGATCGTGGGCGGGTATCCGGCCAAGTACCTGGCGGCGCGCGCGGGATTCTTTCGGCCCACGATGGAAAAATTCTCGAGCGGACGAATCTGCGCGATTCGGATTACGCCGATTCGCGACCTTCCGGACGGATACGCTTCGGCCCCCGGATCGCCGGCGCCGAAGCTCGATGGCGCCCCGTAAGCATCGGCGCGGACGGCATCGAGAGCACGCGCGTGCCTCATTCTTTGGGATGGGATAATCTGAAGTTATGGCTGTTCAGGAGAGCGGATTGACTCTGATTGCGCGGGCGATTCGCCGGAAATGCCCGGTGTGCGGGTGCGGGTCGATTTTCGCCTCGCACTTCCGGATGAACCGGAACTGCCCGCAGTGTAACGTAGTGTTCTGGGCCGACCCGGGAGAATCGCTGGGAGCGATGTATCTCGACTACGCGGTGGCGACGGCGGTTTTTTTGGTCGCGTGGGCGATTCTTGCCTGGACCACCGCGCTCTCCGATTTTGCGCAGTGGATCATCATCTCGATTCTTGCGGTCGCAAGCGTGCTGGTCTGCTATCCGATCACGCGCAGCATCTGGACCGTGCTGGTTTATATCTCAGGCGGAATCGAGCGGCCGCGGCTGAGAATGGTCCGCGGCGGAAGGACCTGAGCGCGCGAGTCAGGCCCGCCAGCGCATCGCGGCCCGATCGGGAAGCCGCCGCAACCTCTCTGCCGCCATCGCGATCGTTTCGTCGCTCTTCGAGAACGTGAAGCGCAACTTGGTCTTTCCCAGTTCCGGGCGGCTGTAGAAGCTCGATCCGGGGACTGCCGCGACACCGATCTCATCGAGCATGAAGTCCGCCGCCGCGAAGTCATCGGCAAATCCGAGATGCGCGACGTCGGCCATGATGTAGTAGGCGCCCGCCGGCGAGCTGCAGTCGAGGCCCGCGTCGCTGAGCGCGCGAAACAGCATCGCGCGCTTACGTTCGTACATCGCGGACAACTCCACGTAGAAGGATTCCGGCAGCCGCAGCGCCACCGCTCCGGCTTCCTGCAGAGGATGCGGCGCGCCGACGGTCAGAAAATCGTGAACCTTGCGGATTGCCGACGTGATCCGATCGCTCGCAATCGCGTAAGCCAGCCGCCATCCGGTTACCGAGTAGGTCTTCGAGAGACCGCTGATCGTCACCGTTCGATCGGCCATACCCGGCAGCGTCGCAATCGAAACGTGGCGCGCGCCGCCGAAGACGATGTGTTCGTAGATTTCATCCGTGATCGCCAGCGAGTCGTAGCGATTGCACAACGCCGCGATCATCTCCAGCTCCGGGCGCGAGAACACCTTGCCGCTCGGATTGTGGGGAGTGTTGATGACGACGGCCTTGGTGCGCGAACTGAAAGCCGCCTCAAGCTCGGCTCGATCGATCGAAAAGTCGGGGTCCCTCAGCGCGACATACTTCGGCGTCGCGCCTGCCAGGATGACGTCGGGCCCGTAGTTTTCATAGAACGGCTCGAAGATAACGACCTCGTCGCCCGGATTGATCACCGCGAGCATCGTCGCGATCATCGCTTCGGTCGCGCCGCACGTCACCGTGATGTGGCGATCGGGGTCGCAGGCGATACCGTTGTAGGAGCGGGCCTTGTCGGCTATGGCCCGGCGAAAGTTCGGCGAGCCGTGCGTGATCGCGTACTGGTTGTATTCCTCGTCGATCGCCCGCTTGGCGGCTTCCTTGAGCTCCACCGGAGCGGCGAAGTCCGGGAAACCCTGCGCCAGGTTGACCGCGCCGCACTTGAGCGCGCGCCGCGTCATCTCGCGGATCACGGATTCGGTAAAGAATCGAGTCTTGTTCGAAACTTCGGTCGGCATCGACCGGTCAGTCTAATCGCGAACGATAATCGGGGCTATGCCGTCACACCGCGCAGGAGATACCGCAGATACGGTTCAGAGCGCCAGAGGCCCCGGGATATTGTGATTGATGGGGGGCGAAGTTGAAGATCGAAGTAAAGTCGAGCAGGGGCAACTTCAGTTGCCTTTGATCTCTTTGTCATCATTTAGGATGACTTCACCCTGTTTCATCCTCCATTCGTCGATTATCTCCACGTTGAAGCGCCAGTCGCTCCCGATCTTGAATCCCGGAAGCAGTCCCTTCTTGAGCAAGCGGTAGATTGTGGAGCGATGGACGCGCAGGTAGTCGGCGAGTTCGTTTACTGTGAGCACTTTAGTTGGTTGTTGCATGGAGCTGTCAAAGCCTCCCCCCAATCTCATCCTATCCTAGCTTATTTCATGTGTGTAAAGCCATAGATTCCGCATTAGTGCGGGTTCACGTTAAGAATCACTATTTAAATGCGATATATCCTAGCTTTTTTTGTGGCTTCACTTAGCATCTCTCCTGTGCAGATTGCAAAGGGTCGTTTTCGCATTTCGGAAGCGTGAAGCCAGAGCTCGAAAATTGATCACGAGTGTCAATCTTTAACGCCTCGCCGTTGCGATCCTTGTTCGCCCGCGTCTGCCCGATTAGGTTGGCTGGATGCCGCCGTTAGACAACTTCGTGTCGGCAAGCGATGCTCTTGCACGAGGGCGAGCTTACGGACATCGATGATCGTACCCACGGGTCCCTATCGCTATGAAATTCGCCGCGGAGGCGAACTTGTTGCCTTGGAAGAGATCACCTTCGACGGGCGCCTGATTTCCGGATCGAGGCGTGCGCCCGATGGTTCCAGCCGCAACGAGGTCGAGGCCGAAGTTTCGGACGAGGGTCTTGTGGTGCGGGTGCGGGTCCGATACGCGCGCGGACCGTTCTCGCGCAATGCCGCTTATGAAGCCGGCGAGGAATATCTGCGCGGCAGCGTGAGCGCGCTGGGGGGACGCAACGCGGTTACAGCGAAGTTGGGAAGATTTCGAGAGGTGGATGCGGATTTCGTCATCTTTCGCGCGCTCACCCTCGCGCATATTCGCGCCCGCGGACAGACGCGATGGACCGGGAGGGTGGCGACGATCGATTCCGGCACCCTCGTGGCCGCATCCAACAAGCAATCGGCGCGCGTGATCGATCAGAGCGGCCTCAGGTGGACCTACGAACCGCGGATGGGAGACTCGGAGGAGATCGAGATCGATTCCGCCGGGCGCATCCTGCGGCGCATCGACAATCGCGGCAACCGCGCGGACCTGGCGGGCGTTTGAGCGTGCGACGCAGTTCTTACGCGGCGATCCGGGTGCGCGGCATCCGGCAATCGCCATCGAACGTCGCGCCTTCGTTGAGCACCAGGCTCGGCGTGCTGATCGTGCACTGCACCCGCGCGGTGGAAAGCAATTCCACTCGCTCGCGCGCGGTCACTTCGCCGGTGAATACACCCGCGATTGTCACGCGCGTGGCGGAAATGCGCGCGCTGACCACGGCTCCATTGGCGATAGTGAGTTCTTCGCCGGTTATCTCGCCCTCGGCTTCCCCTTCGATTCTGGTGGCTCCGCTAAAATTCAGCTTTCCGGAGACCTTGGTTCCCTTGCCGATTTTCGATTCAAATGCTTCTTCCGGCAACGCCATGGAGATTTCCTTTCAAGATTGATCTACCAATAGCGGATGATCGTTGAGCGCCGCAATCGAACGAGGTCTTGCGAGCGTAACGCGGACGTCATCGTGAACAGCTCCCAGCATTTTCACTTTTGCGCCTGGTGACAGCAGGAGTCAGAATACGCATCGATGGAACAACAGAAGCTGCAATTGTGCGGACCCGAACGCCCCGGCGGGCAGGGACTCGATCGCAATCAATACGAATCCGGCGATCGCGCGATTTTGGCCCTGCTCAAGGACACGCGTGCCGCCGACGAAGTCGATCTCGTCGCTACCTTTCGCGACGGCGCTTACGAAGTCTGGGCGCGCCGCGGGATGATTCGATTTGAGCGCTGCGCGGATCGAACCGGCGCGCTGAGCTTCAGGATAATCGAACAAGTCGGCGAAAATCCCATCGCGAATCAGGATCCCTTCGCGGTTGCATCGATCGATGAAGAACTCGAGGCGGCGCGTCGGTGCGGCTGCGAGGCGACCGATCCGAATCAAGCCTTCTTCGAGCCGCACGTCCTGAGCCATCCCTACGCGTACGAGCGCATTGCGCAGGTCTTCGACAGTCCACGCGGCCCGGACCTGATCGTCAGTCCGAAAGCGTATGCGTATGGAATTCAAGCCGGCCAGCACGGCGCGCTCGATGTGGTTCAATCGCGCGCACCGCTCGCATTCGCGGGGCCCGGAGCCAGGCGCGGCAGCTACAAGTTGCCCGCGCGCCACGTCGATATCGCACCCACTATCGCGCGGATAATGCGCTTTCCGGAAATCGACGGGCGCGGCGCGGACGGCGCTCCGCGCCGCGTAATGCTCGGGCGGCAGGACGGCGCGCCTCTCGAGGATCTGATCGATGCCGCCTCCGAACGTCCCAGGCTCGTGTACCTGATCCTGCTCGATGGGTTGTCGCACACGGAACTGGCGTGGCAGTTGCAAAACAACCGCGATGCGATCCCTTCGATCGCTTCGCTCATCGAGCGCGCAGCCTTTCTGACTCACGGTTCGATCGTCAACTTTCCAAGCATCACCTGGCCGAGCCATTCGACGATCATGACCGGCGCCTGGTGCGGGCATCATGACGTCGTCAATCCGACCTTTCACCTGCGCGAGCATCGCGAGACCGTTCCGATTCAGGGCAACATCTTTGAGATGGAGCATCATCTGAACCCGGCGGTGGAAACGCTGTACGAGGCGTTCAAGCGGGTGTTGGGCCCGGGCGCGATTACCGCTTCGATTCACGAGCCGCAAAGCCGGGGTGCCGATCACGCGGTCTTCGAACGCCGGATCATCGGCGATCGCGCGCGCCTCAAGGCGCTCACCCAGGAGATGTCGGACGACGTGAGCCCGCGATGGATGGCGGACAATCTGCCCGCGATGCATCGCGAGGAAATAATCGACGTGCGCGGGATGGCGCAGGTAATCAATCTGTTCGATCACTGCGGCGACAAGCCTCCGGTCCTGGTCGCCCACGAATTTGTTCTGACCGACGGCGCGGGCCACGATTACGGGCCGCATCACGACGGCCTGCGCGAGGCGCTGTATCGCACCGACCGGCGGATCGCGCGGATTTTCGCGATGCTGCGCGAGCGCGGCTTGTTCGACTCGACGCTGTTCGTGGTTACTTCCGATCACGGGATGGCCGCGCAGAAGGTCGAGCTTAAAGCCAATCCGGCGTGCGAGCCGGAAGCCGCGGGACTGAAGGGCGTATTCGCCGAACCGATGATCTATCTGCGCGACCTTGCGGTCGAATGCGAACGCGCGCGCGACCTGCGAAGTCTTCGCGTAATCGTGTCCGACAACGACCATCTGCCCGACGGAGAGCATCCTCCCGTCGCCGGCGCGCAGGTCACCGTGTTGGGCCGAGGCGGCCGCCTTATCGGCGAAGCGATCACGCCCGAGTCCGGCAGGGTGGCGTTCTCAACCCCGGCCGATTTGAGCGACGCGGAGCTGACGGTGCGAATCGAGCATAAGGATTTCAATGCGCGCACGGTGGCGGGGGACGGCAGTCCGATCCGCCTCGACCTTAAATCCCTGCTCTACGGGAATTCGCAACCCGGCCGGTCGTGCTAAGCTTCGCGCCATGCACGATCTGAATGGCAAGACCGCTCTGGTAACCGGCGGGACGCGCGGACTTGGCCGCGCGATCTCGCGCCGCCTTGCGGCGATGGGTGCGACGGTCGCGATGAACTATCGGCGTGACGAAGATTCCGCGGCCTCCGCCCTCGAGGAAGTCCGCGCGATCGCGCCGCGCTCGATTCTTATCAAGGCCGATCTCGAAAACGATTCCGAAGTGCGCGCGATGGTGGCGAGGGCGGCGTCGGAATTCGGCAAAATCGACATCCTGATCGCCAATGCCGCCGCCACCGCGTTCAAGCCGCTGCTCGAAACCAAACCTCACAACATCCAGCGCACCTTCAGCCTGAGTGTCGGGGGATTCGTCGCCGCGGTGCAGGAAGTCTCGCGCGTGATGCCCGACGGCGGGCGGGTGCTGATGGTCTCGGGCATCGACTCGATTCGCAATCTGCCGGGGCATGGCGTGCTCGGCGCGGCGAAGGCCGCGCTGGAGAGCATGGTGCGCGACTTCGCGTTCGAGCTCGGCCCGCGCGGCATCACCGTCAACGGCCTGAACGTGGGATACATCGACACCGATTCGGCGCATTTCTACACGCGCTACCTCGGCATCACGTGGGAGGAGTTCAAGCGGCGATGCGAAGAGCGATCGGCGATGAAACGGCTGCCGACCCTCGATGAGATCGCGGCGGTCGCCTGCCTTATCTGCCTGCCCGAAGCGAGTTACCTCACCGCACAGACCATCCTGGTGGACGGCGGCTTCACGCTTCACTTTCCCGGCGCGGAATAAATCAAGCGCCGTGAGCGAGGCCGCTCAATGCGCCCAGGGTGCGCCCACGCCGAACAGTTCGGTGATCGCGATAGTTGTGTAGTACAACGCGCCGAACGCGGCCACGCGCCATGGCTGCTCAGCCCACAGCCCGCCTCCCGCAACCGGCTGGGCCGCCTGCACCGCGTCGGTGATGCCGAGGCGGGGCACCGAAGCGATCGAGGTCAGAAACACGAATCCGAGGTAGCAGGCCACCGCGGTGGCCCATCCCACCACGATGAAATCCAGGTCGCCCTCGCGCGGCGCGGGCCCCATCACGACCGAGAGCATCCTGTTAACCAGCAGCGCCCGGAACGAAACCAGCGGCGACCAGGTATGGAACGAGAGCGCGAAGGAACCGACGAACATCGTGTAGAAAAGTCCAAGTCCGATAACCGCGCCCAGGCGGGTGATACGCCGGCGCGGCGCCGTCATCGCGAAAGCGAGAAATGCGGAGGAGTGCACGATGATGAACTCCATCAGCATGATGAGTTCGAGCCGCTCAAGCGCATGAGTGCCGAACGCGTAAGGTGCAAGCCAGGTAACGGCGAAAAATCCGGCCAGCGCGAAATCGGGAAGCGCCGAGAACATTCTCGCCAGCGCAACCCTGTGAGCCGGCGCCCAGGCAAAAAATCGCATCGCGCCGCACTATACCAGCTTAGGGCGAGGATTAGCCGCGAGGCCGCCGGCTTTCAGCCGGATTCGCGCGCACCCGGCGCCGGTACCATCGACGCGCGCCAGCCAGGCAGAGACTCCAGTCCCGCATACCAGCGCGTGATTTCCGGATAGTTTTGGACGGGAAGGGCCAGGTTTTGAGCCGACGGAATCCATGCGCCAACCGCAAAATCCGCGATCGTGAGAGCATCGCCAGTCAGCCATCGGCGGCCGGAGAGCATCTGGTCGAGGACGGCGGCAAAGCGCGCAAAGTTGCTTTCGCCGCGCGCGATGAAGGCAGGCTCGGCAGGTCCGAGACCGAGCACGCCCCGAGAGACTCTCTCGTAACCGACCATCCCGCACGATTCCGCATCCCAGTGCGCGCTCTCCCAGGCAAGCCAGCGCAATACATCCGCCTGACCCCTGGGATCGGAGGGCCAGAGTCCACTCCGCGGGCGTTTCGAAGCGAGATAGCAGAGAATCGCATTCGACTCCCAGAGCACGAACCCATCGTCCTCGAGCACCGGCATCTTGCGATTTGGGTTCATCGCGACGTAGCTCGGAGCAAGCTGATCGCCCTTGCTGAGATCGACAATCCGCGTTTCACAATCGAGGCCGAGATGATTCTTGAGTGCGATAACTTTGAAAGCGCGTGGAGAGGGAGGCAGAACGTAAAGCTCCATGAGCGATCCTTTCTTTGCGTTTTTTTCCTCGTAGAGCCAGGCTCGCGAGGGAATTGTTCCACTCGTCGCAGAATATGTAACCTTATAGTTACGTATTATGTGACCGGCTACGCGATTGTCAAGGTGCACCAAGTCCGCTCAACCTTGTCGGTGTCGGGGCTGATAGGCGAACCCGGAAAGGACTGCATGCGATGCGAGGGCGGCGGTTTGGCAGCGTCGAGGTATGAAAGACTTCGCGAAGATTCTAGGTGATTTCTGTTTGTACCCCAAATCGCGCCACGTAGGAGAAGTACCGATGCCGTTCCGTTGCGGGGTTCAGTCCGTAGTCTTCGAATCGATACGAATTGCGACCGTAGCCGCCATTGGGCCGCTCCTCGATCGCGCGCCGAAAAAGCTCTTCGCCGCGCGTATCAAACGTGAGTCCAAAGTGCCGGTACAGACTGGAGAGTGTGCCGAGAGGGTCCTTGATCAACTCAGGGTAGCGAACGTGAAATGCGCGATGAGGCATCGATCGCAACGAATCGGCGGCGTCGATGAGCATCCGCGCTCCGAGCCTCCATCGTTCGCTGACCTGTCGCCCAATCTGGATGCGATCGATGTTGCGTGAGAAGGGCTGACGCAATACCTCGGTGAGGCGTGCCACCGACGGAAGTACTTTCATTGGATCGCGATGCACAAACACGAAGCATGCGTCCGGATAAACCGCGCGAAGGGCATCAATCGCGAAGATGTGGTCCGGGCTCTTCAACACCCATCGAGTACGTCCGTTCTGATGCTGAAGATGCTGCAGAAAGCGCTTGTGAAATCGATATGCCTCCAGGTGCCCTTCCCGATCGAGCCATGCCTGATACGAGGGAATGTGATGGGTAGTATCGAAGCGCAGGCTGCGAAACACGTGGCCGGTTATCTCGATACATTCCTGTGCGGCATCGGCCTCGAGCGGATGAAGGCTCGGAAGCTCCGGCGCCAGCAACAGGAAGCGAGAATACTGGCGCGCGGTGAGTTTTGCCCTCTGATCGGTCGTGTCGGAGGCCATTCCGGCTATGGGATACGGAAAAAGCGTCTGCCAGCATCGCGGCACAACGTTCGACGGATCTCGCGCAACCAGATTGTGCAGGAATGTCGTCCCGCTGCGTGGCAACCCGAGGATAAAGATCGGGCGCTCGATCGGTTCATCAAGAATCGACGGATCTTTGAGTTCTTCATCGCGAAGGCGAAGAAGATTAGTCAGGAATCGGAGCACGTCCCAGCGTGTGCCGATGCGCCCGAAGATGCTCAAGTCGGCTTCGGTCTCATATGATTCCAGGAGAACCGATAGCGGCACCTCGAACTGCCAATCGCCAAAATCTGTGAGGCCCGTGCGGCGACGAGCCCGTTCGATTAGCTCTTCGGCTCGAATTGGACGGCGAAAGACCCCCAACTTCAGCGCCAGCCTGTCCGCTGCAATCAAGATCTTTGCCGGTAAACCTGGAAAAACCGCTTGGAGAGACATCACGTTGTCCGGGCCTTAAATTCCTTGCCAATTTCGGCCACGAAATGCGCCGGCCACTCAGCCCATCGCGGCGCTCGATAGCAACATTACCCGCGATGACGCTGCCCACGGCCCGCATCGCCGCTCCCAACTCGAAAGCGGCGTTTTGAACCGCCCGAGCACGGCATTCGCAGCGCTCTCAATTCTGTGTCTATGGCAGCCGTCCTTCCGTCAGTCAGAGTCACACTTCGGCGGTCTGCATCGTCCGGAATCGACAAGTTCGCTGCAACGGACCTCAGTGCCGCGCCTCAACATACTCGCACCTCGAAGCGAAGCGCGATTCGAAAGGATCTTTCTCCTCCCAGCCGAATATCTGACGGATTCGATTGGCGTGCTCTATCAGACCAAAGTCCGATTCATGGCTGAATTCCGCACAAGGCAGGATCCGGAGTGTCAGAACCAACGAGGACGCGAGCAGTTTGGAAAGACTAACGTACCATGAAGGTGCGAACTCTTATCGTGGTGACTCTGGGCGTGGGGGTGGCTATTATCGTCGCCTTGGGATTCTGGCGCGTGACCTATGCCTGGCGCCCAGGCGCATTGGCGCTGCTCCTGTTTCGAGATATCCCGCTCACCGTATGCTCCGTGATCGTCGTTCTGGTGCTCGAACTTCTGATCTTCAGGAAGGAGGCCTGAACTACAGTGGTCGGCGCTGAAGCGCCGATAAACAAGACGGGCGGCCGACCACGCACCGGCACCACTGCGGAAACCCGCCGACGGACGTTTGCGAGGCTTGTGGCAGCGGAGACGGCTTCTCGCAAAGCACACTGCCAGGTCACGCTATCGAAGGAAGCGGAGTTTCAAATAGATTGCGCTGACCAGCAATTGGACGATCATCGTGGGTATTCCGAAGCGAGCGAATTCGACATAGCCCAATGGACGTCCCTCCTGTATGCATATCCCAGCCGCGACGATGTTCGACGAAGCTCCGAAGATGGTGCCATTCCCGCCCAGAGTTGCTCCGAACATCATCGCGTAGAACAACGGCATCGTGTGGGCAGGGAGGCCACCGTGTCCGGCGTTGAGTTGCGCGGCAGTAGCCCACCCCTGGCCCATGGCGTATTGGCCAACAATCGGCACCATTGCCACTACCAACGGGATATTGGGAACGGTGCTCGAAAGCAAACCGACCGTCAGCAAAATGATCAGGCAGGCAGAGCCGATCTCACTGCCGAATATATTGCGCAGTCGCGATCCGACTGCGGCGATGACTCCCGTGCTGTCCAGCGCGCCGACCATCACGAAAATGCATACAAAGAACAGCAAGGTCTCCCAATCGATATCGGCCAGAACGGCGGACACCTCATCGAGCTTGCTCAGATAAATTGCGAGGAGCATAAGTGACGCGCCGATGATAGCCACACCAGGTGGAGCAAGCTGCATCGGGAGGCTTTCGCCAACGATGAAAAGGGCCACCATCAGTACCACCGTAAGCACACCAACGATCAGCACGCCGAAGTGCTCGATGCGAGGAATCTCGACTTCACTCACGGATGCCCTGGTATTCCACACCGGTCGAAATAGAACCGGCAGCAGCAGAACCAAGGCGACTACGGCAAGGATCCCTCCGGGGCTCAGCAGACTCAGATAGCTGCCAAAACTCATCCGAATCGAACTGCCGACAATGAAGGTGGCCGGGTCGCCGACCAGCGTGATCAGTCCGGAGGCATTAGCGACCAGCACGAGGAGTATGACGGGCGATGCGAAATCGACTCGCATCATGCGACATACGCGGATGAGCAGGGGGGCAAACAGGATGACAACGGTCGCGTTAGGCAGGATCGCGCAGATCGGCGCGGTGAGCGCGATTACTGAGAGCAGTAGCAATCGGCCGTCGCCGTGGACAAGGCGGAGCACGCGCGCACCCAGATAATCAAAGATGCCTGTAGGGATCAGGGCCCGTGCCACGACCATTCCACCAAAGAACAGACCGATAGTGTCAAAGGCCGCGTTGATGCTGGATACGGCCGTCTGCGGTGAGACGATACCCAGAATTCTGAGCAGCATCGCACCGAGCAGGCCCGCGACAGCCAGGTTCAACCAATTGAGGGCGATGGAGAGAATTATACCGGCAAAGACCAGTACCGTGATGATCGCTGGAATGTTGGGATGGGCGGACACGAGCGAAGCTATACCAGGGTTATGTTGGTCATTGCGGGGGCGGTCTCGTTGCGGGCGTGTTCACCTGGATTGAACGCACGACAGCCCGAGCACCTGCTTTCCCGATCGTATTGCCCGATCCTTCGTTACGCGAATTGTACACATAGGTATGTCCGACCGATAACGAGGCGGTGTTCGCTCCAGTGCACCTCCTGAAATGCGAGCAAAGACTCGTCCAACGTTGCCACCATCGGCACCTCGTTGAAGGTGCGGCGATTCAAGTGCAAACCTAATTGCCGCATTCTGTGAATCCCATCCGACCTTCGTCCGATAGAAATCGGGGAGCCTTTCTGCCCAGTCTGCGGTGGCCCTGCAAAAGAGTGCGGCAGAGGTGCTCGGGGAAGAACACCCTGGCTTCGTTCCCGAGTGCTTCCGATAGCTCCAGAGGAGACGAAGGATGTCGAAGCTGAAATGTCCCGCGCTGAGCACGATCGCGATCGCGAGCGTTGTCATGCTTGCTGGCTGCGTCTCGCAGCAGACCTATGAAGCCCAGGTCCAGAAGACCGATGCACTACAGCAGAAGTACGATCAGTTGAACCAGCAGATGTCCTCGGAGATCGCCGCCAAGGAGTTGCACGTCGAGCGGCTGCAAAACGCCCTGAGGGTCACGATCAACGATCAACTCCTCTTTCCGTCGGGCGATTGGCAGATGCCGGCCGATGCGCAACAGAGCATATCGAAGATCGCCAAGATCCTGGCTCCAATGCAGCAAACCAGGATCAATGTGAACGGCTATACGGATAATGTCCCTATCGGCCCGGGACTGATGCGCCAGGGGGTCACCAGCAACTTGATCCTGTCGCAGAAGCGGGCTGAGAATGTTGCGCAGTACATGATTTCGCAGGGCGTTAGCCCAGCCCTTGTTTCGACGCAAGGCTTTGGCGATGCCGACCCGGTCGCCTCGAATGACACGGCGGAAGGCCGCGCTCAGAACCGGCGCGTCGAAATCGTGCTGGCGGGCTCGGGTAACTAAGACTGCGTACGGCGGCCGGGTTCCCCGGCGAATTGCGGCCGCCTTAACAACCGGCTCGAGGATATTTGGCCGGCTTTGCCGCACCCGTTTCATTTGCTTGAACGGGCGCCCCGCGCTTCAGCGTCCGGTCGAAGTCTAGTTGGGTGTGATTTGGGTTATCTTGGATCCCTCGATCCCGACACCGCCCATCAAACCCTGCTGATTGAAGACGAAGGCGTACACGTCCGAGCGCAAGTTGGTGGTAGTCAAGGAGCGCGCGAAGCCTTCGTCGACCACGACGACGCTCGGGCCGGTTCCGATTGCCCAGCCACCGCTCTGATTGAGATAGTTCAGGGCCGAGTTGGTCATGAAGAACAGGGCGTAGCCGAACTGTTTGACCCCGGCCTGGAACCCATAGGATGCGGCGGCAGTTCGATAGTATCCAACCGTCCGGCCGTTTTGGCGCAGCGCGCCGAAGCCGAACTGCGCGCCGATCAGAAAGGCCCCCTTCTTGATGTCGGGAAAGATAAGGATTGCCCTTGCCTTGGCGCCCAGTTCCCGCGCCTTGCCGTTGTGCGCATAGAGATTGTTGAGCGCGGCGGTGACACTCTGATCTATCTGGCTCGCCGGCGGTGCGAGAGGAGCGCTGGCCTGGGCAAAGGCCGGCAACGCAAGACCGAGCGCCAACACAGCCTGAAGCAATACGACTACGATTGAACTTTTCACCGAACCGAATCCTCCCTCAGGTTTCGTACGGCGTTCACCAGAGAAACGTGGGTAAATGCCTGCGGAAAATTGCCCAGGAGCCGCCGCGATGCCGGGTCGTATTCCTCGGCGAACAATCCGACGTCATTTGAAAGCGCGGCGAGTCGCTCGAACAGCTCGCGCGCCTCGCGATGCCGTCCCATCAAGGTAAGGTTATCCACCAGCCAGAAGGAGCAAGGAAGGAAAACTCCCTCGCCGGGCGGGAGCCCGTCAACTGCACTCTCGGAGCGATATCGCAGCACCAGGCCGTCGGAAACGAGTTCACGCTGGATTGCCTCTACGGTCCCCACCACGCGTGGGTCATCGGCGGGGAGAAATCCTACCATCGGAATCATAAGAAGCGCGGCATCAAGCGCATCGCTCCCGTAGTACTGCACGAACGCATTGCGCCGCCGGTTGAAGCCCCGCTCGCAGACGTCGCGATGGATCCGATCGCGTAGCTGGCGCCATCGCGCAAGCGGTCCGGTCTGAAAGCCTGCTTCGAGGGCCCTGACCGCTCGATCGAAGGCGACCCACGCCATTATCCTGGAGTGGGTGAAATGACGGCGCGGGCCTCTGACTTCCCAGATTCCCTCATCTGGATGCTGCCAGATCTTTTCCAGGTTCTGCATGAGAGCGGTCAGAAGCCGCCACGATTGCGGCAGCGAACTCGCACCGCTGCGCCGGCCAAGATCGAAAACGCCCATTATTTCGCCATACACGTCGAGTTGGAGCTGCCCGTGTGCCGCGTTGCCGACCCGCACCGGTCTGCTGTTTTCGTAGCCGGTCAGCCATGGCAACTCCATCTCAGTGAGCCGGCGCTCGCCTCTGATGCCATACATGATTTGCAAGGCGTCGGGGGTTCCTGCGACTGCGCGCAGTAGCCACTCGCGCCAGGCAAGCGCTTCCGCCGTGTAACCCGAAACCATCAGCGCAAACAGGGTCAGAGTTGCGTCACGCAGCCAACAGAAGCGGTAATCCCAGTTGCGCGAACCTCCGATCCATTCGGGGAGGGAAGCAGTCGGCGCGGCCACGATGCCTCCGGTGGGGCCGTAAGTCAGCGCTTTGAGAGTGATTAGTGATCTCAGCGCGAGGTCTCTCCATGGACCGGTCACCGCGCAGCGCGACGACCATTCGCGCCATCTGTTATCCGTCTGTCGCAGCATTTCTATCGGGTCATTCGCAGCGGGCTCCGTCTGGTGAGACGGGTACCACGTCAGCGTAAACGGGATGCTTTGGCCTTCCGCAATAGTGAACTTGCCGGACGTAATTCCTTCTTCATGGCTTACGGCCACAGGTGTTTTGACTGCGAGAGCATCGGGACCCGCAGTCGCGCGAAACCCGGTTTCATCAGGCGATATCCATGGCAAGATGCTGCCGTAGTCGAAGCGAACGGCCATCTCCATCTTCATTGGCACCGTCCCTGTCACACCACGAACGATCCGTATGACATCGGTGCGTTGTTCGGACCGTGCAATCGGCATGAAGTCTATGAGTGCGACTGTGCCGCTGTCGGTGACGAATTCGTTTTCGAGGATCAGAGTCGGACCCGCGTAGCGCCGGCGAACTGCGCGCTCCTCCCCGGCGGGTGCGATTTGCCAGTAGCCGTTTGCGCGGGTGCCGAGGAGCACGGCGAAGCAAGCCGGCGAGTCGAATCGCGGCATGCACATCCAATCGATCGAGCCGTTGTTTCCAACCAGCGCAGCGGTGCGGGTGTCTCCGATTATCGCGTAGTCTTCGAGTTTCAGGCTCACGGCGATTTCCATTCAGCCGCGGGCCCCGACCCGGCAGGGAGAGGACCACTGTTGCCTGCTTGTCATCGATGACGCGGAACGCGCGGTCCCATCCTGCAGCCGGGTCTTTCGGCCGCGACAGGGCCCGCGTGTCTTCATGTTCCGGCAAGCGGCGAAACGGGTGCAGAGTCGCGCCGCATTGGTCCGCACGGCTTTGCGAGCCACCATCGACAGACCGCCGCAACCGTGCTCAACCGGCGGCTTCCTTCTCGATTGCGATAGCCGTGGCGCGAGAGACGGTAACTACCAGCTCGTCTCCTGCCTTGACGTGCGCGAGGTTCCTGGGATCTCTTGCCTTGACCTTCTCAACCGACCCGTCCGGCCCCTTCAAAGTGATCGTTCCATTGGCGGGATCGACCTCAACGACCTTGACCAGCACTGTCGCTTGCTGCTGAGCGACGGCGCCAGGCGTTCCACTCCGCGCCGTCGTAATTCCTTCTTTCAGCGAGACGGACGGCACTTGTTCTTCGGCCTTCTTCTTTCTCACGGACACAACTTCGTAGTAGCGCACCACGACCGGGTCCCCGGCTTTGACTGCTTTGAGGTTGTAGGGATTGTCAACCTTGAAGGTCACCCTCTTTCCGTTGGCTTCGAGTGTGACGGATTTTGCGCTCTCATCCACCGCGGCGATCTTGCCATGGATGGTCAGCACCGTTGCCGAGCGGATACTTTCCGGCTCTTCCGCGGCCGCAGATGGGTTGCTGGTCTGTGCTGTAGCATTCCCAAAAGCCAGACAGAACGCCAAGATCGCAAGAACACCTCCGCTTCGAATCGCCATTAAACGTGCCTCCGTATTTTTAGGCCCCCTTGTTTGAAACAGACGGAAACCTGACGCGCCGCGAAGGGAGCGCCGCTGCGCCTGTTTGGCCACGCAGTTGAACCGGTCCTATCCGGATCGCTCCAACCGCCAAAGCCCGCAGCGAACAGAGCATATGGTGCGTCCGCAGGACATCCGACCAAGGTCCGATAGCCGCCAAGTCTTCCTCCGGAAATAGTCTTTCAACCACCGCTTCAAAATCGATGGAACGTTCTGGTTTGGAATTAACCCCCGCCCCGAAAGTACCGTCGCTCGAGAATCATCGAAGAGGCGGAATCATTCGGGTGTTCGGACGGGCAGGACCCTCGTGGGTTTGGATGCGACGGAAGGTTATCAAAAGCGGCCAATGCCTTGGTAAGCGGAGACTAACGATGGGAATTCGTGGCCGTCTGGTTTGGACGACCTTACTCGCCCTCCAATTGCTGGTAACAACCGCGGAGCAGCTTTCGGCGGAGCAATTCGAACAGCCGCCGAGCTTGCCGGGCCAGCAGCTAGTGCAGGCAAGCCTCCTTTCCGGCAACGGTTTTCATGTGAACTCGCCGGTTCCAACGGACGGTTTGATGGCGCACTTCACCATCGTGAGCGACGTGGGAACCTTCGATGCGCCGAGCGAGGAAATGCTGAGAATCCGGGTGGCCGAACTTCCCGCAATCGTTGAGCTTACCAGGACCAGCAAGACCCACGTATTTGCTCAAGCTCTCGCAGAGAACGCTGCGCGCCCGGTGCAGGCGGCAGGGCAAATGCTGATGAATCCGGTCGAGACGATCCAGGGACTACCTTCCGGGGTGGGCCGCTTCTTTGGTCGAGTAGGTCTTGGCGCGGAGAAGATACAGCAAGCTGCGAGCTCGTCCGAAGGGAATGTCGCAGCAACTACAGGTCAGGCCACCAGAGATGTCTTCGGCTACGAACAGGAACGGCGAGGCTTGGCAAAGAAATTGGGAGTCGATCCTTACACCACCAATCCCGTACTTTCAAAGCAACTCGATGACTTTGCCCTCACGGCATTCAGAGCGCACGTGGGGGTCACCACCACCATGTCCGTGTTCATTCCCGGTTCGATGGCTATCACGGCGACGAGAATAGTCTCAACATGGGTTTGGGACACACCCAAGGCGGACCTGATACTGAAGAACCAAAAGGAGCTGCAAGCGCTGGGGGTTCCCGCCACGACGATTGACGCTCTGACGCGAAATCCCACCTTCCCGCTCAGTGTGCAGACGGCGTTTGTTGAAAATCTCGGCCGTCTTTCAGGCGTTCCAGGCAGTGTGGAAGCAGTCATGCTGGCCAGTACGGCGCAGTCAGAGGTGCAGGCAAGATTTCTGACCGCTACGGTCGGGATGCTGGCTCGCTACCATCAAACCCGGGTACCAATTCGCAGGCTGCTGGTCCGCAGAGGGATCATCGGACAAGATCAAAACGGCGCTATCATAGCGCAAGCGCCGGTTGACTACGTCTCATGGACTCAACTGGTGGCGGACTTCGCGAATCGTCCAGACCTGCGCAAGTCAAGGCGAACTCTGTGGGTCACAGGTCAGCTGTCGCTCGCGGCAAAAAGGAACTTTCAAACCGCTGGATGGGCCGTGGTCGAGGGCGCCAACCCGATACCGGGTAGCTAAGCTCGGCAGCACCCTGAAGCTCGACACTTGCGACGGCCGCCGAGATGGCTTCGCGGAAAGCTCAACTGCCAGGGGTCTCGAGGACGGGCGGCGCCTTGCGCCACGAGAATCCGGCAGCTCCTTTCGCGTAGGCATAGTCGAACAATGAATTCATGTACTCGGGGTCAAATTTGGAGTGCTTCGTGTTGGGAAAATCCGTCTCGATAAAGGCCAGATTGTAGTCGATGCCATCGTGCTTCGCCTGTGCATAAATGCGCAGAAGGTCATTGTAACCGATGTAGTGAATCATCGTGGCGATAGCTCGGCCGCTGATGTTCAGAAATCTCCGGTTGACCGATGCCCAGTCCGGATCGAGCCGGCTGTTGCGGATGATATACGCGTGGCGATCGCGCGCGAATTCCGCGGACCTCAAGTTCGCTCGCATCCCGACGCCGGGCGGATAAAGAAAGGTTTGGGCTACCACTCCGCCGTCGACATTCATCTCCTGGTAGCGGTGTCCGTCGGCCTCAACCTCAATCATCATCGGCGGGAACGCGCCGGGTATGGAGGCGGAGGCGAGTATTATCGTGCGAATTACTTCCAGGGCGCCGGGCCGACCACTGGCCGCGATCGCACCGATGTTCCAGATGACCGGCCGCTGGGCGTCCAGACTGGTAGTGCCGATCAGCAAAAGACGGCCTTTGTTGTACTCGGATGCGATGTCGGCAAACGCCCGCTCGTTGATGTAATGGGTAATCAGGCCATAGAGTGGCGCCGTATCAGCCAGCGCTTCACCGAATACGGCGTTGTGAACTCCGCGCCTCTTCAGGACATCATCGGGTCCAATCTTGGTGTACACGGCGCGCAAGCCGCTCATATATGAATGGCCCAGAAAAGCGAAAGGGGCAATCATCGCGCCTGTGCTGACTCCGGTCACAATTTTGAAGGTCGGCATCGTGCCGGCATCGGACCATCCGCAGATCAGCCCGGCACCAAAAGACCCGTCGTCGCTGCCTCCTGAGATTGCCAGGAAACTCGCGGGCGGCAAGCGTCCATCCCAGCCTTCGTCTTGCTGCAGGGCCGCTTTTTCTCGTTCCAACGCCTGTTCCGCTTCTCGCACCAGACTGTCGACTTGCGAATCTGCCCAGAACCGGGCGCCCTGAATCCCGAGAACCGTAACATGGTCGGCCAAATCGGCCGGTGCAGGAGGTTCTCGCTGGTAGCCAATGCAGCGGCCCATCAGCCGCGTCAACCAACTTTCACTAAGCTGAGTTGCAAGCTCGGAGGGTTTGTTCCGGGCGGCGTTGCTAGCCGATGGAGCAGGCGGTTTCATTGCTGCCGATCCCGAAAAGTCTTCTGTTCATCGACTGCTCGCGGCGCGCGAAGAGTTCGCACTGCGTCTGTCTCGCGCGGAGCGCGCGCCGCAAAAGGCGCAAAACGCTTGCCAACACCCGGGCAGATCGTCACTCGTATGGGACGCAAAAGTGAACGCGCCTTGAGAGTTCCCATCAACAACCTGGCGGAACGCCGCGCGTTCAGACTCCCCGCACGTTGACCCAACGCTGAGGTGATGTCGATGTGATGGCAGAAAGACTATGTCCAACAGAAGACTCGAAGCCTATAGGACCTTGGTCGGATATTGGCAGACGCGGATGGTGTGCCTGACGTCTATCGACGCGCGCGCTCGAGGGGGGATTGGGTCCGCTGATTCATTTCGCGCTTGCGGGCGGAGACGAAGCCTGAGGCCAGCGCGCCTTTCGCGCATCAAGGGTTTAACAGGCCAAAAGTGGATTCGCTCGGAAACCGCAACGATTATCGGGAGAAAGTTGGTGCCGAGGGCGGGACTTGAACCCGCATGTGGTTGCCCACGGTGGATTTTGAGTCCACTGCGTCTGCCGTTTCGCCACCTCGGCACTTCCGGGAGATAGCGGCAACCCCTAGTTTTAGCGGCGGGGAACGAGGCGGGCAACCGCGCCGCTGTGGCGGTCAGCCGGAGACCCGCGATGCGAGGTTCAGGACTCACCGCGATGACCAACGCGGCACTGAGCTACGCGCCGGACGGGCAACGTTCGATCCTTGGGGTCACCAACACAAATACTACGGTAACGACGACCTACACCTACGATGCCCTTTCCCAGCGGCTCACGCTCTTGAACTTTGCTTCCAGCCAGAATCCCTCGCTCGGCACTCTGAGCTACACCTACGACGCCGACGGTCGGGTCATCACCAAGGGTGGAACCCTCGCCAACGTCAACCTGCCGCCGGTTTCGCCACAGGCCGCAACGTACGCGAGCACCAACCAGATTCAGACCTGAACCAACGGGATGTCACCCTCTGTCGATGCCAACGAGGCGATCACCACAGACCCGGCCACCGCCCTAACCTACAAGTATACTTCCCGCGATGAGATCTGGAAGGCAGGAAGAGATCAATACACCTACGACGTAAGCGGGAGAAGAGAGACTGCCGCTGGCGTCAGCTATCTTTACAATGGACACACGCCGGTTTGGATGTCGTCCGGATCAGGTATGAACATCGCGGCGCTCCCCGATTCCAACGAAATCCTCAACCTTAACGGAGTAGTGCCTATCCACGATGCGCTCGGTACGGTCCTTGGAGGGGTCAATTCAAGCGGGACTTTTGCGTTCCAAAACACCTACGATCCGTTCGGTGGCTTCACTACCAGTGGTAGCCCACCTTCGGGATACGGGCAGGTGTACGGGATGGCCGGAATCGAGTACGACTCAACTTCGCTCTATCACGCAGGGCCACGGTACTACAGCCCAGTCTTACAGCGGTTCCTGTCGGAGGATCCGGTACGCGGCAAGGCCAACATGTATCTGTACGCTACGAATAACCCGGTCACAGGAAGTGACATATCCGGCCTGCAGGGGTTCTGCCCCAATGGCGACTGCGCCAGTGGAGCTGGCGGGCAGGAAAATGCACCAACCGACTCGACGGGTCTCATTGGTCTGGTCGCCAGCATAATACAAGACATCCTTGGGGCAGCCAGCGGCGGAAATCCTGCACCCAACTACCAACGGTCTCAGAACGCTATGGCCTTTGGTCGATTCAACCGCACCGGGGGAATTGACCGGGCTAATGTCTACGCTCAGTCCGGTGGAATCGTCGAGGTTCAGGACGAAGGAGACGACGCAGAGGAAGAGGAAAAGGCACAAGAGGAAGAAGAAAGTGAAGATGAGGGCATAATAGCTGGGGTTTTGGGCGGGCTCATCGACAGTACGGAAGAGGACGCGCCTGGAATCGTCGCAAAAAATGGCACGAGGATCAGCGGCTTCACTAAGCACGGGGTCGATCGCGCGATTGGAGACATGGCCGAAAGAGCTGGGACAAAACCTGACGCAATTTTAGATGCGCTGAAAAACCCGGTTCGAATTCAGAGCGGTGTGAATCCCAAAGGACCCTTCGAGGTTTTTACGGGCCAGAATGCTCGCGTGATTGTGAATCCTGCGAGTGGTAAGATTATAAGTGTAAATCCGCTGTCCGCCGCCGGTGCGGTAAAGTGAGCGCTACCTATGGAAGAATCCTCTCATGAGTTCAAAGTTTCGACCGAAGAGTTGAACTTTCTGCAGCGGGTTACAGCTGGCGATCGAACCTTCTCACGTTTACTTAGCGAGCAAGCACTCAGGCGTGGCGACAAAATTTCTGTGCGGATGGGTCTTGCGGAAGCGGAGCAACTCAGAGATCGGCTGACACTGTGGCTGGCGCAATTTGGTTTCAATGACGACGATTCTCCAAACATAGCAGGAGAAATGTGCGAGGGTCTCATCGATCGCTTTTATGTCCGCTGAAGCAGCCTGGGTGGTGTCGTGTTTCTGAATTAAGTTTAGGGTTTTGCTCGTCTAAGCAGCATGGCGATAAAGACTGACGGTGTGGAAGTGAGCAGGACGGATCGAGCGAAGCTGGAAGCGTGGGTGCGATCGCAAACCATCGCTCACAGCCTGGCGGTCAGGGCTCAGATCGTGCTCGGTAGCGTGCAGAGCGAGAGTATCCGGGACTTGACGGACCGACTGGGAGTGAGTCAGCCCACGGTCTGCTTGTGGCGTTAGGCGACTGTGCCGGAGGGACGGGCGGGCAGGAGAACACTCCCGGGGACTCTTACGGACTGATAGGCCTGGTGGCTAGCATCATCCAAGACATCTTCGGTAGCGGCAGCGGCGGCAATCCTGCCCCCGACTATCAACGTGCACAGAACAAGATGGGCTTCGGGAGATTCAACGACACGGCAGGAATCTCAAGTAACACTCTGGTCCTGACCCAGAGCGGCGATCCGAACGGTGATACTTTATACGGCATCGCCAGCTACTACGAGCCCACGGGCAACCTGACTCGCAGCGGGCTCCCATACAATGACAGGAATGAGCTGATTGCGGCGATGCATCCAGAAGAGGTGGGGTTTCACGGAAAGTTTCCATACGGCACTGAGGCAGATGTTACCTATGTCCCGCCGGGCTCGAAAATCGAGCGAACCGTCACCGTTAGGGTAATCGACAAAGGGGGCCCGGCGCTGAAGAACCGCCTCATCGACTTGTCGCCAGGCGCCTTCAAATTTTTGACACAGCAAGACCTCACTCCAGGAATCAAGCCGAAGGTTGGTCTTATATTCGTCAAGGTAGAGATTCCAGCTAGACCGACCCCACCGTTGCAGTGATGGCAGGATCTATGGGAAGTCGTAAGATAATACTCGTAGCTGTTGTCTTCATACTGGTCGCAAGCGGAGCAGTTGCTGCGGGCAATCCCATTTCTTTTCGCCGGGGAAATATCACATATGCCTTGTTCGATGTTTCGGTAAGAAAGCTGCCTCTCCTCAAAGGCGATCGAATTGAGGGATTCGAGTGCGATGTCCTGGGTACCGTCGAACGCATCGACATACCGTTCGAGTGGAAGGTGATCGTCGACAACCCCACCGGCGACCATACCAAGGTCATGGCAGAAGCGAGCGTGGGAGCAGCTGCGTTTCCAGATGATACGAAATATTTTCGGAGATTCGCGCGCGTGGGAAAGATGTCCATCTCCGGTGAAACGCCGCATTTCGACATGAGCATAACCCTTCGGATCTCCGACAAGGACGACAAGGTAAGGAAAGCTAAACTGTCGCTCCGAGCGTTGGACTTGACTCCGGCATCATCCGCAATAGGGGATTAGAATTCCATAGACCAGTCTAATATCGTTACAAGGTCGAATATCGTTACAAGAAGGAGTGGTTCGGTGCCATTCTGTACCTGCAGAACGTACGTACGGATGTTCTTGACGATCGGGCTCCTCAATTGGTTGCTCATAATTCCTCCGCAGGCCGAGCGAGCCGGAGTCCCGCTCGTCGGTCCAGACACTTCGGCGCCCCTAAATCAGTGGCAAGCGATGCGTGCGCCGGGCAAAAATGGACCAGGAACGTTCCCAACAAAGGCCGATTGCGAAAACTACCGTTCGAAGATGATCGATGATGCAAAGATTCGGCTGTTAGTGGACGCGCCCGAGAATGTCGAAGCGCTACCTTCTGACACTGGTAGAGCCAAATGGACTTTTGGCCTGGGGGCACTCAACGCCAAGTGCATTGAGAGGAGCGATCCTCGCTTGAAGTCTAATTAACCCCAATGCGAAATAATTCCGCGGCTGGAGCATGCAAGTTTCGTTGAGCCGCAGGCAGTTGCTCTGTTTCAACGCGAATCTGCCGCTCCGCTCGACTTACCACATGCGGCAGGCGCCGCTCCGTGGCGGGGAAAATGGCGCTGTACCAGCGTATCGCCAAAGTCACCGCGAAGTGTCCGCGCGACGACTATCGGTGCATGATGCGGAGCCAGCGCCGCGCCGCGAGTGCGCGGCTCTTAGTTAAGGTCCTCGCGGAACATATGTGGCGGCCGGAATAGAGAACGGCCGGTCAGAGTGTGACCAAAACTGTGACCAAACGCAGGCGATAAGGCAGGTTATGCAGTGCGACACCGATCCTCAGGCGAACGACAAAGTTCAATAATCTCGCGGCCTTATCTGTGGTGATGCCGCGGTAACCCTCAGTGACCAGGAGCTGGTTTAGATTTTGAGTCCACTGCGTCTGCCGTTTCGCCACCTCGGCACTTCCGGGAGATAGCGGCAACCCCTAATTTTAGCGGCGGGGAACGAGGCGGGCAACCGCGCCGCTGTGGCGGTCAGCCGGAGACCCGCGATGCGAGGTTCAGGAGTTCCTGCAGGGTCTGATTGTAGCGGTAGAACTTGTCTTCGCGCAGTTGGTCGCTCGATTCTAGCCACATCTCCTCGCCCACCAGCGCGAGCGAACTCAGCGTATGGCGCAGCGACGGGCGTCCCGATTCGGCGATCTCCGCGAGCATCCGCTCCCACACCGATCGCTTCGCGCAGATCACGAAGTCGGGATCGAACCGGTCGAGGTCGTCCACCGATGCGGCTTCGGACAGGCGATAGCCGTCGATCACCAGGCCGATCAGCTTCTCTCCACCATTGGCGCCCTCGTCGGGGATGACGCGGACGACGAAGCGCGTCTCGGCGAAGCCAAGGCGCTGAAACAAAGCGCCCTCGGCCTCCATCAGGCGGCCGAGGGCCAAAAACCACTGCGGTTCAGGAAACGACGGCATTCTGGGGCGCCTCGAACAGCTTCGAGAAGTCGGTCGGCAGGATGCATCGGGGACGCCGGTCGAGTCCGGCTGAGTCGCAGCGCTGCAGGTATTCATGGACGATTCGGCGCCACAACTGCCCCTGCATCTCCATCCCCTTGTCGAAGTGTTTGATGCCGCCGCCCATCAGTATCGCCATCGGCTCCACCTGTTCGGGCACGCTGAAGGTTTCGAGCAGGATGCGCTCGGCATCGTCGAGCTGCTCATGGATTTCTTCCGCGACGGCGGGATTTGCCTTGAGCTGCGCCCGCAGATGCATCGTGCCGTAGCCGACGTGGCGCGATTCGTCTTGCATGCATCGGCGGAAGATTTCCTGATCGACGCGGCTCGGCGCGATGAACTCGCCCTGGCGAAACAGGGTCAGCACGAAACCCTCGCCGAGCAGATGCAGCCTTCCGGTTTGCGCTGAAAAGCTGGGCGCGTCGAAGATGCGCTTCAGCGAGAGCTCGCTGAGCGCGCTGGCAACGCCGAGTCCGCCGCCATTGGCAAGCGCCCGCTTGCGGAACACGTCGGTATGCCGCGCTTCATCCATCGCCTGCGTGGCTAGGAACATCTTCACTTCGAAGAAGTCCTGGTTCATGTGGCTCATCCATCGCGTCGGCGCATCGGCGGCGATGAACTCGACTTCGGTAAGGAACGTGCAGAGCTGGCACATCGCGCGTTCGAGGTCGTCGGGCAGGGGTTTCAGCTCCGACCACGGAATATCGCGCGCCGAACTCCACTGGCGAGCGACCGCTTCTTCATAAAGCTCCGCTGCGTTCTCGGCCCATACTTCGGCTTTTTCGTTCAGCGTGAATCCGAGCGACGGTACGCCCTCGGGAATCACCGACCCTCGCGGCGCCATCGAACGATGATCGCTGCCGTGATCGGGAACGATGCCGTAGCTGCCGATCTCGATATCCTTGAGGCGGAGTCCCAGGTTTCCTGGCTTCGCGCGGATACCCCATTCGGCCATGTTGTTCATCCAGCCCAGGTCGGGCGTGCCGGTCTGGTAGAGTTTCTGAAGATAGACTGACGGCTCGAGTTTGACTCTTGCTTCGGAGCCGATCCGTTCCTCGTCCTTGATATGCACCGTTCCCATGATGAGCCTCGCGATCGAGAATCAGGAGTTTCCGTCTTATTGAGCGGACTATCAAAACAATTCGTTGTTTGTCAAATCAGGTGTGCTTAACCGGGCGCAAAGCATTCGCGCCCAGCCGGAATTCATCGCTCTGTGAGTTCGCGAAGGAGCCGGCGCGCCCGTCGAAATTCAAACCTCCGATGGCGATTGGTGCGGCTGACGTTGCCAGAAGGGCGTCCGAGGCGCCCGACCGCCGATGGGGCAGGGCGAAGAAATTAGTTGCGAAGGCGCGCCAAAAGTATTTGGACTGAATACACAGAATTTTTTTTCGTCGAGCATAGCGATATGGCGGCGCGGGGAATCCCTTGCTCAAACTTCGACTCCTGACTCCCGGCTTGATCTGCGCCTGCATCGGTATCGCGGCGTTTGCGGCTTCGCCGGGCGAGGCCGCCGGAGCGCAGGCGCGCTTCAAGGTTGTCCCGCGCGCGATTCGTTTCGCCAGGATGAGTGTTCCTTCGAATGGCGGCGGCGAAAGCGAAACATTCGCGATCTCCAACGCCGGCACGACACCTATGACCATCAGCGTTGGTCCTCCGAACGCTCCGTTTGTCATCATTTCCGGCGGGGGAATAGTCAGTCTCGCTCCGGGCGAAAGCGATACCGTGGTCGTGTCGTTCCGCCCATCATCACCCGGCAAATATCACTCGGCGGTCAAGGTTAAACTTGAGAGTCTGCAAAACGGCAGGGCGACGGGGTCACATTCGCGGAAGGTCGCTCTTGCGGGTGTCGCGGTCGCGGGTCCGCCGCCGTCGCCGACTCCCACGGCGACGCCCACCGCCACCCCAAGCCCAACGCCGACGCCGACCGCGACTCCCACCAGCACGACGAGGCCAACTCCGGTTCCGACTCGAACCGCAACGCCGACTCGCACTGCGACGCCAACGCGGACCGCGACTCCGACTCGAACTGCGACGCCAACTCCGACTGCGACACCAACGTGGACAGCGACCGCGACTCCATCGCACACTCCTACACCGACCGCGACCGTGACGCCCACGCCGACCGCTTCGCCCACCTCGACTCCGGGAGCGGGCGCGTTCCCCGCGCATTTCTTCGCGCCGTATGTGGACATGACGCTGTGGCCGACCTTCGACATGACCGGCAATTTGTCGAGCGTGGGCAAGTACTACACGATGGCATTTATCGTGGACAAAACCGGCAACGGATGCACCGCGTCGTGGGGCACTTACTATGTTCTGTCGGATAACTTCCCCGATGCGGACATCGGGGGAGTGCGCGCGGCGGGCGGCGATGTGGTCGTATCCTTCGGCGGCCAGGCAAACGTCGAGCTGGCGCAAAGCTGCGGTTCGGTGGCCGCGCTCGAAGCTCAATACGACGCGGTGGTCGCTCGCTACAAGCTGAAGATGATCGATTTCGATGTAGAAGGGGCGGCGGCCGCCGATCCTGCTTCGATCTCGCGGCGCAATCAGGCGATCGCGATGCTGCAGGCGGCGCATCCCGGCTTGCAGGTCACCTACACGCTGCCGGTGATGCCCGACGGACTCACGCAGGATGGAATCAGCCTCGTCTCCGACGCGATCGCCAAAGGCGTTAACATCACAAACGTCAACGTGATGGCGATGGACTATGGCGGGAGCGACGCGCAGATGGGCCAGGACGCGATCAATGCCGGCAACGCGACCGCAAGCCAGCTCGCCGCGCTGTATCCCTCAAAGAGTACGGCGCAGATTTGCGCGATGATCGGCGTGACACCGATGATCGGTTATAACGACGTCGCGAGCGAGGTGTTCAGGCTCGCCGATGCGCAGCTTCTGCTTTCTTATGCGCGGCAGGGCGGAGGCGGCGGCTTTTGCCAGAATAGCGGTTTCGGCACGCTGGCGTTCTGGTCAATCGCGCGCGACCAGGCGTGTCCGGCCGGACAGCAGGGAACCACGCAGAACACCTGCAGCGGCATCGCGCAGACGCCGTTCGAATTCTCCGGGATTTTCAAGCAGATAAATCAGTGAAGCGGCGGCAACTTCCCGGCTTCGCGAGCCGTCAGGGCTTGTAGAGATCGGGGTATTTCTCCTCGAGCAGCTTCAGCTTGGGGAGATCGTTGATGGCGATGTACGGGTTGTTCGGATGAAGCTCACAGAAGTTCTGATGATATCCCTCGGCAGGGTAGAAGTGGGTCAACGGAACGACCTGCGTCACAATCGGATGTGAGAACTCACCCGACTTGTTCAGCTTCGCAATGTATGCCTCCGCGGCCTTCTTTTGGTCTTCGTTTGAATAAAAGACCACGGACCGATACTGCGAGCCTTCGTCGGGTCCCTGACGATTCAGTTCCGTAGGATCGTGCGCGACCGTGAAGAAGACCTTCAGGAGATCATCGTAGGATACTTGCGCCGGGTCGAAGACGACCTCGACCGATTCGGCGTGGCCGGTCAGCCCCGTGCTGACGATGTCGTAATGAGCGGTTGCCGCGCTGCCGCCCGAATAGCCGGAAGTGACGTTCAGAACGCCCTTGACGTGCTTGAAGACGGCGTCAACGCCCCAGAAACATCCCCCGGAAAAGACCGCGACCTGATGATTGTTCTGATCGGTCGCCGCCGACGCGAAGCAAACCGTGGTAGTCGCGATCGTCACGATTGCGGCAAGCAGGAGCGTAGCCAAACTTTTCCGAACCTTCGCCATCGATTCTTCACCTTTTCTATCAGGTAGAACCGTGGCGGCAAGCCGATCGGTTCCCGCAACCGGCGCGTGTCGGCCGCGCGGCGATCAATCCGAACGATACTGCGGGGGCGGCCTTTTATTGAGGCTTCTTGCGGGGGCGGTCGGCGCCGTGGCGGGCGAAATCGCGATGGCGCACGCAATTCGGCGGCACTTCGAGATTGTCGGGCGGATCGATTTTGCTCAGGCGCACCTTGATGCCGGCATCCGTGATCGCGACCACCGTTGCAGCCTGCCATCGGCCGGGGTCGGCCCATACCCATACCGTGCCGCCGACCGTGAAGTTCCGCTTTTCGTCGGGCATTGACGCCGTCTCCGTCGCGCGTGCTGTCTCTGTGTCCATAAGCAGCCAGTAGGGGCAGCCGATGACTAGCAAACTTTTGCTACGGAAATGTTAAGAGCGTGCTACGCGCTTCGGATTCTTCATTTGAAGAATGCGCGTATGCGTCGGACGGCCGGTCCGGATTTGGAAGGCGTATGGATTCCATACGCCGCGCGCCCTGATTATTTGATTAGGGCTTTGAACCGGGCTGCCATGCGATCGGCAGCCTGCGCGAGCAGCAGAGTGTCGGCGCTGACGGCGATGAAAGTGCATCCCAGCTCCAGGTAGCGTTTAACCAGAGTTTCGTCGCCCATCAGGATGCCGGCTGCTTTTCCGGCGGCGCGAATGTGACCGATGCATTGTTCGATGGTCGCCAGGACTTCAGGATGCGTCATGTTGCCGAGATGCCCCATCGAAGCTGACAAATCGGCAGGACCGATAAACACGCCATCAACTCCGGGAGTTGCGGCGATCGCGTTGATGTTCTCGAGGCCGCGGCGCGTTTCGATCTGCACCAGCAGGCACATCTCCTCGCCGGCCTGCTTGAGGTAGGACGGCATCCGGTTCCATCGCGATGATCTTCCGAGGGCGGCTCCCACGCCGCGAACTCCGGCGGGCGGATATTGCATCGCCGCCACCAGCGCGGCGGCCTGCTCCGCCGTCTCGACCATCGGGATAAGCAGGGTCTGGGCGCCGATTTCCAGCACCTGCTTGATGAGGTGAGTGTCACCGATGCGGAGGCGGACAATCGGATGGCCGGGGTAGGGTGCGACCGCCTGAAGCTGCGCGAGCAGAGTGCGGAGATCGTTGGGCCCGTGTTCCGCATCGAGCAGGAGCCAGTCGAAGCCGGCACCCGCGCAGATTTCCGCGCCGATTGCATCGCCGAGCGCGACCCACAGGCCAATCTGAGGCTTGCCCTCGCGGATCGCGCGTTTGAACTGATTTAGCGGAACATCCATGTTATCGTTCTCCGACAAAGCGGCAGGAAATGGAACCGAGCGGCCCGTAGTCCACGTGAAAGGTGTCGCCGGCGCGCGCGGCAACCGTTCGAGTGAAGGAGCCGGCCAGCACCAGTTCGCCTGCGTCCAGTCCCTGGCCGAATGGCGCCAGCTTGTTTGCGAGCCAGGCGATGCCGTTGGCGGGATGGTTGAGGACGGCAGCCGCGATTCCCGATTCCTCCAGCACGCCGTTGCGATAGCAGAGCGCACCCACCCATCGGAGATCCACATCCATTGGGCGAATCGGACGCCCGCCCACTACCAGCGCGGCGTTGGCGGCGTTGTCCGCAATCGTATCCACCACCCATCGGCGCCGCTTGGTTTCGGGATCGTCGAGCCGCGTGCGCAAATCCACGATTTCCAGCGCCGGTATCACGTACTCGGTCGCGTTCAGCACATCGAAGATGGTGCAATTCGGACCTTTGAGCGGCTTGCCAAGGATGAAGGCGAGCTCGTTCTCGAGCATCGGCGTGATGAACCGGCCGGCCGCAATCTCGGCGCCGTCGTGATAGAGCATGTCGTCCAGCAGCACGCCGTAGTCCGGCTCGTTGATGTTGGAAATCGACTGCATCGCGCGCGACGTGAGCCCAATCTTGTGCCCGATAATCTTGCGGCCTTCCTTGAGCTTGATATCGACCCAGGCCTTCTGGATCGCGTAGGCATCCGCGATTGTCATGTCGGGAAACTGCGCGGACAGAAACCGGATTACCTTGCGGCCTTTTTCGGCCTCGTGAAGCTCGCTGGCGAGCCGTGTGATGGTGGCGGTGTCCATGATGATCCTCGAATGCGATAACTAACGGAGTTTCGCGGCAAGCTCCGCGAAGTTTTCGATCGCGGGCATTGCCTTGTCCGGTCCCGCGCTCGGCACGAAAGTATCTACTTCCTGAAAACCGAGATCGAGCGCCTGCTTCACCGAGTCGGCGGTGGGAGCGATGATCGACACCTTGAGATGAAAGTCCTCGAAGCGACGGTCCGCGGCCAAGGCCGCCTCACGCAGCATCCTGACTCCGCGCGCCAGGTCGTAACCGGGGCGCAGCAGCGGACACCATCCGTCGGCGTAGCGCGCGATACGCGCAAAGACCTTGTCCGACCGCGAACCGATGAGGACCGGCGGGCCGCCCGGTTGCAGCGGCTTCGGATACATCCACGACGGCTCGAAGTTGACGAACTCGCCGTGAAATTCGGCGACTTCCCTGGCCCACAGCTCTTTCATCGCGCAGACGTGCTCGCGCACCGCCGGCCATCGGCGTTTGAACGGAATTCCGTGGTCAGCCATTTCTTCCGCGTTCCAGCCGGCGCCGCATCCCACGACGACTCTTCCGCCTGACAGGCGATCGAGCGTCGCAAACTGCTTGGCGGTGATTATGGGATCGCGCTGGGCGATCAGGATGATAAACGTGCCGAGCGTGATGCGGCTGGTGACCGCCGCCGCGGCGGTCAGCGCGACAATCGGGTCGTAAGCGTAATAGAAGTCCTTGTGATAGTCGGTGCCGCCCGGGTATCTGGATTTCTTGCTGGTCGGAATATGCGTGTGCTCGCTCACGTAGAACGCATCCAGGCCGCGCTGCTCGATGGCCCGCGCGACTTCGCCCGGCGGCATCGAGTACTCGGTCGCGAACGTGATCATTCCAAACCGCGGCATGGTTCAGTCTCCGTGCGGGATGCGGGAGTTCGTCGCTATTTCTGCGGCGGAGGCCCGAAGCCGCCGGATTCCGGCGCGTGACCGTAGAAATCCTCGCTGTAGTATTCGGATTGATAGGTGGCGCCCCGCGCACCCCATCCGTACTCCAGCATCCATCCCGACGGAGTCTGGAAATAGAACGAGAACATGTGATCGTTGGAATGTTTGCCGGGCGTGATGTTCACCGGGATCCTTTCCCGCCGGACGAGATCGTAGGTGAGACCGACGTCATCGAGGTTGTCCACTTCGATCATCAGATGGTTGAAGCGCTTGCCGGGGCCGGCCAGGCCGAAGGCGACGGTGTGATCGCGTTCGTTGCAGTGCATGAAGATCGGCATAACGGTCTGCTTTCCGAACCGGATCTTGTACTCGACTCCGCCGCGCATTCCGAGCGCGCGATAAAAGCGGTAGGCGGCTTCCGGGTCCTTCTCGCGCACGATGCAATGGCCCATGCCGCCGTCGCCGGTCTTGAACCGCCCATGCATCCCGCGTCCCGGATGAAACGGGCGCGAAAACTGAACGTAGGGGCCGTGGAAAATCTCAACCGGATTACCGTCCGGATCCTCGAGTTTCATGATCTCCAGGACCCGGCGTTCCGCAGCTTCGGCTTCGGATCCGACACGGAATGCGATTCCCGCCTCGTTAAGCTGGGATTGCATCTCGCGGAATTCCTCGGCGCCGGCCACGCGAAAGCCGAGATACATCAGATCGTCGGAAGGGTCGGAGTGGAGCACGATGCGATGGTGCCAGTAGTCCATCCGCAGATAGCAGCGGTCGCGCTCGCCCTCGTCGACGACCTGGAGTGCCAGGATGTTGGCGGCGAACTTCTTCCATGCGTCTAGGTCTTTGACGCCGAATCCGATGTAGCCGAGCTCGGTTACCTGGACCATTGTGTTTCCTCCCAAAGCGATCTCCTTTGTGCGACCGCCGGTTTCAATCGGTTACTTCTTTTCGCTCCGCACCCAGTCCGAGCCGAGCGCAACCCGGCGCACCGCATCGGTGTCGGTCGGCTGATGACCGACCTTGTGCGCCGGCGCGGGAGCTTCGACCACCCTGTTCGACAGCCGGCCGAGCCCGGTCACTTCGACCTCGACCAGGTCGCCGACGTTCATCGGACGCGAGTTCTTGGGCGTGCCGCTCAGGATAATGTCTCCGGGCAGCAGGGTGATGAAGCGGCAAAGGTCGGCAAGAATGTAGTCAATCGGGAAGATCATCTCGGCGATCGCGCCCTCCTGCACCACCTTGCCGTTGATATAGGTGCGCAGGGTGGATTGGCGGACATCCACGCCGCTTACGATGCCGGGGCCGATGGGGCAGAAGCCGTCCTGTCCCTTCACGCGCAGCATCGAGCCGGCGTCGGTCTCGCGATAGTCCTGGCATCCCACGTCGTTGGCCGGCGCGAATCCGGCGATATAGTCCCATGCCTCTTCGCGGCCGACATTGCGCATCGGCCTGCCGATAATCACGCCGACCTCGCCTTCGTAGTTGAGGTACTTGTGGCCGGCGGGGCGACAAAGCGACCCGCGATGGGAATTCAAAGCGGTCACGGGTTTCTGGAAGTAAGTCGGCGTCTCAAGCATCGGCGCCCGAAATTCGACGCGGCGCGATTCGTAGTTCAGGTGGATGCAGAGAATCTTGGTCGGATCGCATGGCGGCAGATAGGTGGCTTCGGCCTCCGCGACCACGCGGCCATCGCCGAGGATCAGCCGGTCGCCGGCCGGCCTTACCCACCTGGGCTGTCCTTCATGAAGAATACGGCGCCATTCCTGTCTTGGTCCGTCGAGAACGCTCATTGTGAATACCTCCGCGGTTGTCGTCGTTATGCGGAATCAGGCGAAGGAACCCTTCATCGCCGCGATGTTTTTCACGTCGCAGTAGAAGTCGAAGCTCCAATTGCCCCCTTCGCGTCCGATCCCCGAGTTGCGGCTTCCGCCGAACGGCGCGGCGAGCTCGCGAACGAAAAAGCAATTTACCCACACCGTGCCGGCCACCAGGCGCCTGGCGATGCGCATCGCGCGTTCCTCACTTCGGCTGAACACCACGGCGGCGAGCCCGTAATCGGTTCCATTGCCGAGTTCGATCGCTTCTTCATCGTCACGGAAGGTTTGCCAGGTCAGAACCGGACCGAAGACTTCGCGCTGCACGATTTCCATCTCCTGCGAGACGCCCTCGAGCAGCGTGGGTTCGAAGTAGAGGGAGCCGGCGGGATGGCGATGGCCGCCCCAGATGGGCTTGACGCCGGCCTTGAGCGCGCGATCGACGAAGCCCTCGACTCGTTTGTAATGTTCGGGCGTGATGAGCGGGCCGACGCGAGTGCTCTTTTCGCGCGGATCTCCGACCGTCATTTGCGACGCGGCGGCGCGGAATTTCGAGAGGAATTCGTCCGCGACCTTCGCGTCCACCATGATGCGGGTGCCGGCGAGGCAGACCTGGCCGGCATTGAAGTACTGCCCGGCGGCGGTCTGCGCGGCTGCATCCAGATCCGCATCCGCGCAGATGATAAACGGAGACTTTCCGCCCAGCTCGAAGCTGACCGGTGTCAGCGACCGGGCGCATGACGCGCCGATCAGCCGTGCCGTGTCGGTCGAGCCGGTAAAGCTCAGGCGATCGATGTCGGGATGGGCGGAAAGGGCGGCGCCTGCCTCCTCGCCGATCCCCTGCACGATGTTGAGCACGCCGGGCGGGATGCCCGCTTCGGCCGCCAGGTCGGCCATCATCGAGCAGGTGAGCGGCGCCCACTCGGGCGGTTTGACGACGGCGGTGTCGCCGGCCGCAAGGCATGGTCCCACCTTCCAGGTGGTCAGCATGAAGGGGCCGTTCCAGGGAGTGATCAGCGCGGCGACGCCGGCGGGATCGTAACGGACGTGGTTCACCACTTCGGGCGAATCGATCTTCTCGTCGTTGAGCTTGAGAGCGCGGTCGGCGAAGAACTGGATGTTCAGGGCGGCGCGCGGAACCATTCGCATCGCATTGCCGATCAGCAGCGAGCCGTTGTCTTCCGTCTCGACTGCGGAGATCTCTTTGGCATGATCCTGAATTGCTCTGGCAAAGCGGCTCAGGATCGGATGGCGTCCCTCGGGGCCGAGGGACGCCCACTTGGGAAAGGCGCGCCGCGCCGCGGCCACGGCGGCATCGACCTCGTCTGCGCCGCCCGCGCTGACGTCGGCCAGATGCTTGCCGTCGATGGGTGAGCAATTCGGAAAAGTTCGCTTCGAGGGCACGCGCTTGCCGTCGATGTAGTGATCGGTGGAAACCTGGACTCCGGCGACCTTCGTTGTTGGCATCGTTCTACATCTCCATTGCGGGTTCTTTATCGATCGACCGTGGCGGGGCTGGCAAACCGGCGGCGTTCAGCCCCAGACTTCGCGCGCGACCTCGACAACCCTGCGCAGCTTCGCGCTCTGATCCTCGGGCGTAAGCTTGTTGCCGGGCGCGGTGCTCGCAAAGCCGCACTGCGGGCTCAGGCCGAGCTGGTCGAGGTCGATATACTTCGCCGCCGCGTCGATTCGGCGTTTCAATTCATCCTTGGTTTCGAGCCGCGGAACCTTGCTGGATACGATTCCCAGCACGACGGACTTGTTTTTCGGCACGAAACGCAGCGGCTCGAAGGTGCCTGCCCGCGCCGTGTCGTACTCGAGGAAATAGGAATCGACGTTGATTCGATTGAACAGCATCTCGGCGACGGGATCGTAACCGCCTTCGGTCAGCCATCCGCTCTGATTGTTCCCCCGGCACAGATGCATCGTGACGTGCAACGATGGAGGCCGATCAGCCAGCGCCGCATTGATCAGATTCGGAAAGGTCTCGAACAGAAGCTTGTTCACGTCGAGTCCGCCGCGCGACATGCGTTCGACCCGCTGCGGGTCGCAGTACATCGCGATCGGCACCTCGTCGAACTGGACGTAGCGGCATCCCGCATCCGCGAGCGCGCGAAGCTCCCGGCGGTATGCATCAACGATGTCATCGCGAAGCAGAGCGAGGTCCGGATAAACGCCCGGCCTGATGTTGTGGCCGTCGGCCGAGTACGCGATGGTCGGCGACGGCATCGTGACCTTCACCGTTCGCCGCGTCAGTCCCTGGAGGTATTTGAATTCGTCGGCGTGAACCGGCGCGGTCCACTTGAGCCGGTCGTGAATTCTCAGGAGCGGGACGGCGATTTTGTTGCCGCGATCATCCACGAAGAACATCCGCTCGATTTCGTAGTAAATGCTGGCGCCGCCGAGGCCGCGGCAGATGAAATCGGCGTAAAAGACGCCACGGCGGAATTCGCCGTCGGTGACCGCCTGCAGCCCGATCTCTTCCTGCATCGCCACCGCCTTGCGGATGAGTTCGTTTTCGAGCTTGCGCAACTCCGCCGCGGGCAGGCGGCCGGCCTCGTGATCGGCGCGCGCCCGCAGCAGTTCGGGCGGCCTGAGCAGCGAGCCGACATGTTCAGCGCGAAAGGGAGGATTGTGGGGTGCGACGTTCGCCATCGTAAACTCACCTCCGTTTCAACTATCGCGCGCGCCGCGGCAGGCGGCGGACGAGGTCAGGAGCCCGCGGATCTGCAGCTCGAGCATCTGCCGCAATGACGGCTTGTCGGGCGATGGGCGCGGCAACTGGCTCCCCATCCACACAATCAGGAAAGAGAAATAGAGCGCGAACAGGTTGTACGCGAGCAGAAAGGGATCGACCGAGCGATTGATTTCCCCCCGTTCCTGCGCGCGGCGCACGAGCGCCCCCATCCGCTCGAAGAACGCGTCCGTAACCGCGTCGATTCCGTGATGGTCCCCTTTCACGAAGGCGAGTTCCTTCGCGAAGACGCGGGCCAGTTCGAGGTCGCGCTGGTTCTGCCGCAACATCGCTCCGAACACGTGCGTCGCCTGTTCGAGCAGCGGGGCGTCTTTCGGCACGCTCGCGAAGGCGCGATCGATCGTGCGCCCCATGTCCTCCTGGAACACCATCACCAGCAGCTCGTCCTTCGACCTGGCGTGAAAAAAGAGCGTTCCCTTGCCGACGTCGGCGCGCTCGGCGATCTCGCCGGTGGTTGTCCGGTCGAAGCCCTTGGAGCGAAACAACTCGCGCGCGGCTGCGATGATGCGCCGGCGCTTGTCGCGCTTGTTGCGCTCCGCGCGCCCGACCACCTCGAGAAGTCCCGAAGCGCCCATCACGCCTGTTGCCTCTCCTCGGTCCCCGCCGCGCCGCCGCGCGCTTCAGCCCGAATCATCTCGTCCATGATGCGGTGGAACTGCGATATTCCGGCATCCAGCGCCACCGTCATCATCTTCTCATCGCCGAAGCGATGGATGTTCTTCTGCTGCGCTTCGATCATCACGCGATCTTCGTTGAACGCTTTGAGTCCGAGCTGGTAGAAGGCCTCGATCAGGCCGGCCTCTTTTGCCCACGGGCCATAGCCAAAGAAGTAGCAGCTTCGATCTTCCGTCAGCGGAGTCACCGCCTGGCAGGTGAACTGGCGATGGAGCGGCTCGACGCCCGAGGGCTCGCGATCGGGAAACGCATCCGTCGTTCCGAACGGGTAGAAGTCAGCGTGAAGCAGGAACACGCCCGGAACCAGGAATTCATAAGCTTGCCAGATATTGGTTTTGCGATTGGCGATCGACGGAATCATGTGCGAAGGCTCGCCGATGATCCAGTTCTGGATACGCACTCCGCGCGGGATCTTCGTGACGGTGGGGCGGGACACGCCCTCCGGAGTCAGGGCGGCACCCAAGCTCCGATTGTGGAGAAAGGGAATGTGCGACAGATCGAGCAGATTGTCGTTGATCAGTACGTAGTTGGCGTTGTAGTCCATCCGCCCCGGCTTCATCGCCCAGCGCGGATCTTCGATGCCCACGAATTCAGGAATCAGCGACTCGTCCGCGAGCGCGGAGTCACCCATCCAGATCCATACGCCGCTGTGCCTGTCGGCGATTGGGTAGCTGCGCACGCGGGCGTGCGGCGGAATTTTCGGCTGGCCCGGAATCTCCACGCATCGGCCCGACGCCGCGAACCTCATCCCGTGATACATGCATCGCAGGTCATCGCCTTCCACCCTGCCCAGCGAGAGCGGGGCGAACCGATGGCAGCATCGGTCCTGCAGCGCGACGGGGCTGCCGTCGCTTTGGCGATAGATGACGATGGGTTCATTAAGGATGGTGGCGGCGACCGGCTTTTCGGCGCTGAAATCGCGGCTCCATCCGGCCATATACCAGCAATTGTGAAGAAACATGGCGGCGCTCCCTTGCCTCCGAGATGCACCCGCTCGGGATGAGCGGGTTGGGTTATCAGCGTGTCTAGCGCCGTTCATGACCAAAGTCAATTCCGACCACAGTCGAAAATTTTACTTGCGCATTTCCCACAGGCTTCGGGGCAAACCCATGATGTGCCGCTCGCATTCCTCGCCGCCTTCGGAAGCGATGCGCGCGGCGATCCCGAGAATCTGGCTTACCAGCCGCTTGCCGCGCTCGCGCGGAGCGAGCGCGTGGGCGAGCGCGTAGTTGCGCTGCCCGGAGGCGAGATAGAAGCGCTCGTACAGTTCGTTGCGGCCGGCCAGCGCGCTGCCGACGAAGTCCCAGGCAAGCCGGAAAATCCGCGCGCGGTCGCGCGCCGACACCTCTTTGGCCCCCCTGAGGTAGCGTTCGATGAGCGGCCGCAGTCCGGGGTCGTCGAACTGAGCCTCGGCCGGAGTCGCGATCAGATTATGGGATCCGATCAGGGTGAGGATTTCGCCGACGCGGGGAAACCAGCTCGGCAACGCGGCGCGCAACGCCGCGAGCGGGCCGCCATTGGGGAACCAAACGCCGTTGCCGTACTCGAAGGCCTCGGTTTCTGCGGCCCGCACCGCAGCGCGCGCAAACTCGGAATACGTCCAGATCTCGCCCAGCATTTGCGAAGTTGCGGGCGACCGGTCGTTGATAATTTCCGCCATCGCGCAGCCCAGCCCGTACGCAAATTCGAGCTTGGTCTGCGCCCGAATCATCGTCTGCTGCATGACGTTCGGGTACCACCCGGTCGTCATCACGGTGTTGTAAGCGACCCAGTTCGAGTTGATGAAAAGGCGATCCCGCGGCACTTCGACGTCGTCGAAAATGACGAAGGCGTCCTGCTCGTCGAAACGGCTGGACAACGGATTGTCGAAGCGGCTGCGGTTGGTCGAACAGCGGTCGCGGCACAGGAACTTGAGCCCCGGCGTGCCCATCGGGATGCAGAATGCCAGCGCGTACGCGTCCGCGCCTTCCGGCAGAGGCACCGCCGGATAAACCGCGAGTTCATCGGCGAACGGGGCGAGCGTCGCCAGGATTCGCGCACCGCGCACGATGATGCCGTGTTCGGTGTCGGCCACCTTGTGCAGCGCCACGTCATTGCCCGGCGCGGGAGCGTCCCCGAGCGCCTTGTCGATCGTCGGATGCACGATAGTGTGGGTCAGCGCGATATCTTTGCGGGCGAGGAATTTCTGATAGGCAACCAGGTTGGCGGCTCCGTTGTCGTTGCCATTGACCGCCCATTCGTCGGCCCGCCCGGCGAAACCGGCGTAGGTGACATTCATGTAGTCAGGCGTTCGGCCCATCAGGCCGACGGTGTATTCGGCGATATGGCGCAGGCCGCGATGGCGCCGTTCGAGGTCAGCCTTCGATCGCGGGATCATATGGCTGATATTGACGGGCTCGCCGGTCTCCGGATCGGGCATCAGGCAGATATCCGCGGCCTGATGCTGCAGATCGTAAACTTCAGCCAGGGTGGCGGCGGCGCCGGCAAGCGCCGGATGCGCCGCGACGTCGGTTATCTTCTCGCCGTCAACCCAGACCTCGCGCGGGCTTTTGAGTCCGGCGAGAAATTCTTTTCCGGTCCGAGCTGGCATAACTAATGGTCTCCTGAAGGGCGTAAGCCCGATAGTTGCAGTTCCAGGGCCGAGCGGAGCGCGACATCGCGCTGATCCGCGGCCAGGCTTCCCGTCCCCAGCCATTCCTGCAGGCATCCGAAATAGATGGCGAACAGGTTCTGGGCGAGTCGAAACGAAGGAACGTCCCGGCGCAGCTCGCCGCGCTCCCGCGCGCGGTCGATGAGCGCGGCGATTCGCCGCAAAAGACCCGCCATGAACGCCGCGCGTCCGTGGCGTTTGTTGTCCACGAACGGCAGCTCCTTCACGAATACGCGCGCCAGTCCCGGGTTGCGCTCGTGATGGGCGATGAGCGCGCCGAACACCGCGAGGAGCTGGTCGAGCAACGGCGCAGGCTTCATTGCGGCGAATGCCGCGTCCACCGCCTGCCCCGCCTCTTCGCGGAAGATCGTGACCAGCAAATCCTGCTTGCTGCCGCCATGAAGGAACACGGTTCCGACGCCGACATCGGCCGCGCGCGCAATTTCGCGCGTGGTGGCCGCTTCAAATCCTTTGCGCGCGAACAGCATCCTCGCCGCGCGTTTTATTCGCTCGCGGGTATCGCGTTTTCGGCGCTCGGCGCGGTTCTGCGCCGCCGGCGAAGGATCGGTCGGTTCAATCGAGACGGCGACTGCGGCGCAGGGAGGCATATTGAGCACGCTCATTCCTGAGTAGGCTCAACAACTAGCGCGTCTCCTTCCTCAATGTCAAATGCCGCCGCCCAACTAATGCGATGAAGCCCGGATCGAACCGCAGGCAGAGCGTCCACTTCCGAGAAGTGGGGCCCGTGCGGCTGTACGGCTGCGCATCGGCGGAGTATATCGGCAGGAAAAGGAGCGAGACGTGGAATATCGCAATCTGGGAGATTCGGGACTCAAGGTTTCGCTGGCGGGACTCGGATGCAACAACTTCGGGATGCGATGCGACGCGGAGCAGACGCGCGCGGTGGTGCATCGCGCCCTCGATGAAGGAGTCACTCTTTTCGATACCGCCGATATCTACGGTAATCGCGGCGGCTCCGAAGAGATGCTCGGCAAGGCGCTGGGTAATCGTCGCCGCGACGTTATAGTGGCGTCGAAGTTCGGGATGCCGATGGGCGACGGACCCTACCTGCGAGGAGCCTCGCGCCGTTACATCGTCGCAGCCGCCGAAGCCAGCCTGAAGCGCCTCGGCACCGACTACATCGATGTTTATCAAATCCATCAGCCCGACCCGGACACGCCGCAGGAAGAAACGCTCGCCGCGCTCGACGATCTCGTTCGCACTGGGAAGGTCCGGTATATCGGCAACAGCAACTTCAGCGGATGGCAGATCGCGGATGCGGACTGGATATCGCGCACCCGCGGACTCGCGCGATATATCTCGGCGCAGAATCAGTACAGCCTGCTTGACCGGAGAATCGAGCGGGAAGTGCTGCCGGCGTGCCGCAAGTACGGGCTCGGGATGCTGCCATACTTTCCGCTGGCCAGCGGATTTCTGACCGGCAAGTATCGCCGGGATGCGGACCTTCCGGCCGACACCCGGCTTGCCCTGATGCAGCCGATGGCGAAGCAGGTGCTCACCGCGCAGAACTTCGAGATCCTTGAAAAGCTCGAGCAATTCGTCCGCCGTCGCGAGCATACGATCGTTGAACTCGCGATGAGCTGGCTCGCCTGTCAGCCCGCGGTCTCCAGCGTGATCAGCGGAGCTACCAAGCCGGAGCAGGTAACCGAGAACGTGAAAGCCTGCGGATGGAAGCTGAGCGCGGAGGAACTGAAGGAAGTCGATACCATCACTCGTCGCTGACGGGTAACCGCTCACCGGCCAGGCTCGCCGCGCGACGCTCGCGCGGGCTGCGGCCGCCGCAGCCTGGGGTGGGGCGGTTTGCGACCCGCGGCATTCGCTTTTCAGCCGCGCGCAAGCTTTGTTACGATTCGGGCCCGACGAATTCCCGGAGGTCTTCAAGCATGAAGCTGGATACCGGTCTGTCCACGCGCAATCTGCGCGAAGTTCCCGCCGCCGCAAAGGCCGCCGAAGAAGCGGGGTTCGACGCGCTCTGGTCGATGGAGGCCGGCAACGACGGCTTTCTGCCGCTCGCGCTCGTCGCTGAGCACACCCGGCGCATCAAGATGGGTCCTTCGGTGGCGATCGCATTTCCGCGAAGTCCGATGGCGATGGCGTATACGGCGTGGGACCTTGCGGGGATGTCGGAAGGCCGGTTCATCCTCGGTCTTGGAACCCAGGTAAAGGGACACAACGAGCGGCGCTTCAGCGTGAAGTGGGAAGCCCCGGTACCGCGCCTGCGCGAGTACATCCTGTCCTTGCGGGCGATCTTCAAGTGCTGGGCGGAAGGGGGCACGCGGCTCAAGTTCGAGGGTAAGTACTACAACTTCTCTCTCATGACGCCGTTCTTTACGCCGCCCCAACACGCCTATTCGAACATCCCGATCTGGATTGCCGGCGTGAACGAGCACATCCTGCGGCTGGCGGGCGAATTGTGCGACGGACTGCACGCTCATCCCTTCAACTCTCCGAAGTACCTGCGTGAATTCGTGATCCCTCATGTCGAGGAAGGCCTCCGAAAGTCGGGCCGCGGCCGCAAGGATTTTCAGATCGGCACGACGGCATTCGTCGCGGTGGGAAAGAACCAGGAGGAAATCCAGCGCGTACGCGAGGGGTATCGCCAGCAGATCGCCTTCTACGCATCGACACGCACTTACCGGGTCGTCCTGGAGATGCACGGATGGGGCGATGTGTCCGCGCGGCTCAATGAAAAGGCCGCAAAGGGCGATTGGGCCGGGATGGCGAAGGAAATCACCGACGAGATGCTCGATACCTACACGGTCAGCGGCACCTACGATGAGATCGCGGAAAAGGTGAGAGCGCGCTACGACGGCCTGCTCGACCGCCTCGCTTTCTACATTCCGTATCGCGCCGGCGTCGACGACGCCGAATGGCGCAAGCTGGCGCGCGCGTTCAACGGATAACCGATTCGTTCCAGACCTGCGCCGCAGTTCGGGCGCATCGCCACCCCGGCCGCCGCACGTAGTGGCCGGACAAGGAGACGCCGGCATGAGCAAGACGAAACCCGTTACCCTAATCACCGCTGCGGCAGCGCTCGTCTGCGCGAGTGTATTGTGGAGCGCAGCGGCGGCGCGCGCCGACACAGCCAAGGCGACGGTCGCAACCGTTACATCGAGCGGAACCGGCGCCACTCTCGGCACGGTAACCTTCGAGGACACCAAGTGGGGATTGATGGTCAAGCCCGATCTGTCCGGATTGGCTCCCGGAGCTCACGGCCTTCATATTCACGCGAAGCCCGCCTGCGGTCCGGGGCAGAACGAAGGAAAGATGGCGGCGGGATTCGCGGCCGGCGGCCATCTCGACCCCGCGAATACGAAAAAGCATCTCGGTCCCTACGATGCCTCCGGCCATCTCGGTGATCTGCCGCCACTGATCGTGGGTGCGGACGGGAAGGCGACGACGCCGGTGCTTGCTCCGCGCCTGACGGTGAAGGACGTAACCGGCCATTCGATCATGATTCATGAGGGCGGCGACAACTTTTCCGATCAGCCCAAGCCGCTCGGGGGCGGTGGCGCGCGTATCGCGTGCGGCGTGATCCAGTAGCCGCTTTTGCCGGCGCCCGGTTGAAATCGCCTGGCGGCGGCAGAACCTGTACTCTTTTCGGCACGATGCGCATGCAGGTGCTCTATGCGCGCGAGCCGCGATGGCGTGAAATTGCGGAACGTGCCGAAGAATTGATTCGGGGCTCTGACTTCAGGCCCATCAAGTCTGAAGGGCGCACGATCGGCGGGGTGCTGAAGCTCGCCGATGGCGGCGCGGTCTTTGTCAAGAAATCAGCGTCAAGCTCGTGGCTGCGCGGGGTGATGATGCCGATTGCGGGGTCGCCGGCGATGCGCGCGCTCAGGGGGGCCGCGATGCTCGAGGCGGCCGCCGTGCCTCATCCCCGGCCGCTGGCGGCATCGGAATCGGTCGGACGCGGATCGGTTCGCGCTTCCTATCTTGTCAGCGAAGCACTGCTCGATGGCGACACGCTGAGCCGGTTCACTCTCGGGCCAGGGGAAATCAAGGGGCGCGATGCGCGCCGGCGCCGGCGCATTCTCGATACGGTCGCGCGCGAGGTCAGACGCTTTCATGATGCCGGCCTTTACACCCGGGACCTCCAGGAAACCAACGTGATGGTCGCGGACAAGGAAGACGGCGGCTTTCGCGTGTGGTTCCTGGACCTGGAGGATTTCCGGCGTGTCCGGCGGCTCGGATGGCCGTATCGGATGCGCAACCTCGTCCACCTCGATCGCAGTATCGGACGCTTTCTGTGCCGCGCGGCGCGGCTGGCGTTTTTCTATGCGTATTTGGGGCGAAAGCCTGAGCGGGCAGAGGCCCGCCGGCTGGTCGCGGAGTACTTGGCGATGCGCGCGCGGATCGATCGTTCCCGAGCGCATCGGCCCCGCAACTCCGGTTCGTCCCATCCAGGGTCAAATTCAGCGCGCATCCGCGAATCGAAGGAGATCGGAGATGGCGATCACCATTCGCAGGCGTGAGTACGACTACCATACGGAGCAGGTGCACGCCGCCGGCGGAAGCTGGGTGCGGGACCTGATGCTGGGGCTGAATGACGGACTGGTCGCGTCATTCGCCGTAACCTCCGGCATCGCGGGGGCTTTCTCCTCTTCGCATGTTGTGGTGATGGCTGGGATGGCGGAGATGCTGGGCGGAACGGTTTCGATGGGCCTTGCGGCGTTCATCTCGGCGCGGTCGCATATCGAATTTCACGAAAGCGAAATCGAGCGCGAACACGACGAGATTCGCAAATGGCCGGAGCGCGAGCGCGAGGAAATCAGGACGATCTACAGGGCGAAAGGCTTTTCCGGAGAACTGCTCGATCGCATTGTCGCTCACATCAGTTCCGACGAAGATCGATGGGCCAGCGTAATGATGCGCGAGGAGCTCGGATTTGCCAGCGAGTCGTTCGATCCTCCGACGAAGTCCGCGCTTACGGTTGGGGGATCATACCTGGCGGGTGCGGCCGTTCCAGTCGTACCGTACCTGTTTCTGGCGCCGGCCGAGGGCGTAATCGCATCGGTCATCGTCACGGTGGTGGTGCTGTTCGCGGTGGGAGCCGCCAAAACGATCATCACGACGCGGTCATGGTGGCGCAGCGGACTCGAGAGCATGCTCACCGGTATCGTCGCCGCGGCCGTGACTTACACCGCGGGCCGAATCTTCGCGGCGCGCTGAAGACTACCGGCGCCTTTTCGCGTGATCGTGCGGTCAGGCCTCGACCAGAATATCGTCGCCTTCGACCTTGACGGCGAAACATCCCACCTTGACGTTGGGATCGTCCAGGCTTTCACCCGTAGTGATGTCGTATTCCCATCCGTGCCACGGGCAGGTCACGTAGGTGCCATCGAGCTCGCCCTCGGCCAGCGGTCCGCCGCGATGTTTGCAGTCGTTGCCAATCGCGTAAAACTTTCCGCCAGCGTTGAAGAGGGCGATCTTCTTTCCCTGAGCCTCGACCAGCTTGCCGCTGCCTTCGGGGATGTCGCTGCGCGATGCGACCTTGACGAAATTGCCCACGATGAACACCTCCAACATTGGCGATTCTATGGAGGCCCGCAACGGCCGGCAAACGCCCAGTTGCCCTCGCAATGATGCTGCGATAATTGGGGACAACGGCGAAAGGGAGAAAGCTATGAAGGTTGCCGTCAAGATCGCAAGAATTCTGCTCGGCCTGATCTTCTTTGTCTTCGGACTAAACGGCTTTCTGCATTTCATTCCGATGCAGCCAATGGCCGGTGGGGCCGGCGCGTTTCTCGGCGCATTGGCCGCCACCGGATACATGTTTCCGATTCTATTCGCCGCGCAGGTTGTGTCCGGTGTGCTGCTGCTGGCGGGGGTGTGTGTGCCGCTGGCGCTGACGATCCTGGCGCCGGTGATCGTCAACATCGTCTTCTTTCACCTGGCGCTGGCGCCGCAGGGACTGCCGCTCGCGATTATCGTCGTGATTTTGGAACTGTGGCTCGCGTGGTCGTATCGTGAGAAGTTCCTTCCGCTCTTTTCGAGTTGAAGCACTCGCGCAGAGGCGCCCGCAATTTGAGAGGGGGAGCTTCAAGCGCCGAACAGGCCCCGATGCGGCCGGCCTGGCCGCGCTTCAGGTCGTGTACTCGGCGTTGATCTTGACGTAGTCGTAGCTCAGATCGCAGGTCAGAATCGTCGCGGATGCGCGACCCAGCCTGAGATCGAGCCGCACGTCGAACTCGCGCTCGCGCATCTTTGAGGCGGCCGCCGCAAGCGCATCGACGAGCAGCGCCCCTCGCGCCGCGACTTTTACGCCTCCGATGTAGAGGACGAGCTTGTCCGAATCGACCGCGGCTCCGGATGAACCCGCCGCCATCAGGATTCGGCCGACGTTGGGGTCGCATCCGAAGAAGGCGGTTTTCACGAGCGGCGAGTTGGCGATTTGCCGGGCGCATCGTTCCGCGTCCGCGGCGGACCTCGCGCCCGCCACTCTTACGGTAACCAGCTTGGTCGCGCCCTCGCCGTCGCGCACCAGCTCGGTTGCCAACGCGGAGCAGACGCTCGCCACGGCGTCGTTGAACGCGTCGAGATCGCGCCGCTTCATTGCGCCGTTTCCCGCGACTCCGTTAGCCATCAGCACCACCGAATCGTTGGTGGACATATCGCCATCGACGGTTATCGCGTTGAAGCTTGAGGGCAGGGCGGACTTGAGCGCGGTTCTAAGTTGGGCCGCGGTCGCGGAAGCGTCGGTCACCACGTACGCGAGCATCGTCGCCATATGCGGCGCGATCATCCCGGAGCCCTTTGCGATGCCGGCGACGGTTACCGTCTTGCCGCCGAGCCGGGTGCGGACGGATGCGATCTTTGGCCGGGTGTCGGTCGTCATGATCGCGCGCGCGAAATCTTCCATCGCATCCGCCGACAGCGCCGCGACGGCGTCTTTGACGCCGGCGCTGAATTTTTCGAAATCGAACAGATGCCCGATGACGCCGGTGGAGCTTGGCGCGACCAGCGTCGCCTCGATGCCCAGTTCGCGCGCGACCAGCGCGCAGGAATCCTTGGCGAGCCTGAGTCCGGCCTTGCCCGTGAAGCTGTTGGCGCATCCCGAGTTTGCAACCAGCGCCTGAAGCCTGCCTGCGCGCAGGCGCTCGATCGTCACATAAACCGGCGCGGCCTTGACCTTGTTCGCGCTGTTGACCGAGGCCGCCTGGCACGGATGGTCGGCGACGATCAGGCCCAGGTCTTTGGCGCCGGCAGCCTTCTTGAGGCCGGCGCTGACACCGGCAAATCGGAAACCAGGCACACGCACGGGAGCGAGTTCAGCTTTCATTCGGAGCCTCCGTCGGCGGCACTATACGCGGACGAAGCGGGAGAGAAAACGAAAGGGCCGATGTGCCGTTTGCACGGATTCAAAACATTCCTGAAAGCCGCGCGAAACGAAGCGTGGATGTCCCGATCTATTTGCCGTGGCAGCGCTTGTACTTCTTGCCGGACCCGCACGGACAGGGATCGTTGCGGCCGACCTTGTCCGCCTCGCGCTTGACGGTTTGATGGCTGGTGTCCTGCGCCTCGCCGCCGTGGCTCATCACCATCTTCTGCGGCTTGGGCTGTTCCTGCATCTGCTGCACGTCCTGCTGGCGCGTGACCTGGACGGAGAAGCATTTTTCGACGACGTCTTTCTGCATCGTCGCCATCAACGCCTCGAACATCGTGAAGCCTTCCTTCTGGTACTCCACGAGCGGATTCACCTGCGCATAGCCGCGCAGTCCGATTCCCTCCTTCAGATGGTCCATCGCGAGCAGATGGTCCTTCCAAAGCGAATCGAGGGTTTGCAGCATCACGATTTTCTCGATCTGCCGCATGACCGGCGCCGTGAACTCGGCCTCGCGCTGGTCGTAGGCCTTTCGCACACGGTCTTCCGCGGCCTCGATAAGATCGTCGGGGGTTTGAATCGCTCCGCCGTCGAGGGCGCCGTTGTCGGGATCGATCGCGGGATGAAACTTGAACTGCTGAAAGAAGGCGTCGTCGAGCGCCTTCCACTCCCATTCCTTGGGATCGACCTCGGGGTCCGCGTGCGCGGCGACGATGTCCTCGATGAGCTGGCCGCACATGTCCAGAACGTCATCCTTGAGCGACGCGCCGGACAGCAGTTCGCGGCGGCGGCCGTAAATGACCTCGCGCTGCTTGTTCATCACGTCGTCGTATTCGAGCAGATGCTTGCGGATGTCGAAGTTATGGGCTTCGACCTTCTTTTGAGCATTCTCGATTGCGCGCGAGATCCAGCGATGCTCGATCGGGACGCCGTCTTCCATCCCGATTTTTCCCATCAGTCCCTTCAGCCGATCGGCGCCGAAGATGCGGAGCAGGTCGTCTTCCAGCGACATGTAGAAGCGCGACGACCCCGGGTCTCCCTGCCTGCCGGACCGGCCGCGAAGCTGATTGTCGATGCGCCGCGATTCGTGGCGCTCGGTGCCGAGGATGTGCAGGCCGCCGGCGGCGAGCACTCGTTCGCGTTCGGCGGCGCATTGCGCGCGGAACTTGTCGAGCGCCTCCTGGAATTTCGGATCGGACGGGTCGCGGGTGCCGGCTTCCGCCGCCGCCATGAATTCGGGATTGCCGCCGAGCACGATGTCGGTGCCGCGGCCGGCCATGTTGGTGGAGATGGTCACGGCGCCTTCGCGTCCCGCCTGGGCGACGATCTCGGCTTCGCGCTCGTGGTTCTTGGCGTTGAGCACGAAGTGCCTTATGCCGGTCTTCTTCAGCTTTTCGGCCACCCGTTCGGATTTTTCGATCGAGACGGTGCCCACCAGCACCGGCTGTCCGCGCTCGTGGCAGTCCTTGATTTCCTCGATCACCGCATCGAACTTCTCTTCTTCGGTCTTATAGACCACATCGTGGTTGTCGATGCGGATCATCGGCTTGTTGGTGGGGATAACTGCGACTTCGAGGTTGTAGATTTCCTGGAATTCGCGCGCTTCGGTATCCGCCGTTCCGGTCATCCCCGCCAGCTTTTTGTACATGCGGAAGTAGTTCTGGAACGTGATGGTCGCGAGGGTCTGGTTCTCCGACTCGATCTTGACGTTCTCTTTCGCCTCGACCGCCTGGTGCAATCCGTCGCTCCAGCGCCGCCCGGGCATCAGCCGTCCGGTGAATTCATCGACGATGATGACCTCGCCGTCCTTCACGACGTAGTCAACATCGCGCTTGAACAGCGCGTGCGCGCGCAGGGCCTGATTGACGTGATGCAGCAGGAGGATGTTGCGCGGGTCGTAGAGGTTCTCGATGCCGAGGAGCTGCTCGACCCGGGTTACTCCGTCTTCGGTGAGGGAGACGGTGCGCAACTTTTCGTCGATCGTGTAATGTTCCTCGTTCTTCAGGCGCGGAATGACCCGATCCACCACGTAGTACGTGTCGGTGGATTCCTCGGAGGCGCCGGAAATAATCAGCGGAGTTCGCGCTTCGTCGATCAGAATCGAGTCCACCTCGTCCACGATCGCGAAGTTGTGCTCGCGCTGGACATACTCCTCGAGGTTGAACTTCATGTTGTCGCGCAAATAGTCGAAGCCGAATTCGTTGTTCTGGCCGTAAGTGATGTCGGCTCCGTACGACTGCTTGCGCTGCTGGTCGGTGAGCCCGTGAACAATCACGCCGACGCTAAGGCCCAGGTAATTGTAGATGCGCCCCATCCACTCGGAGTCACGGCGGGCCAGGTAGTCGTTCACGGTCACGACATGGACACCGCGGCCGCTGAGCGCGTTCAGAACCGCCGGCAGCGTAGCGACCAGGGTCTTGCCCTCGCCGGTCTTCATCTCGGCGATCTTGCCCTGATGCAGCATCATGCCGCCGATAAGCTGGACGTCGAAATGGCGCTGTCCGAGGGTGCGCTTGGACGCCTCGCGCACCATCGCGAAAACCTCGGGCAGCACCTCGTGCATCGCCTCTTCGCGCCGCTCGCGATCCTCGATCGCGCTGATTTGCGCCTTGAGTTCGGCGATCCGCGATCGCAGTTCATCGGCAGTCCGCTTTTCGATCTCCGCTTCGAGGCGGTTGACCGCCTCGACGTCTGGACGCAGGCGCCTGATTTCGCGATCGTTCTTTGAGCCGAAGATTCTTCGTCCGATTCCTGTCAGAGCTGATGCCATCGTAGGTGAGCCGGTATTAGCGCGCCGTCCCGCTGGACAAGAGCGGGCGGCGGTGGATCTCCGTAGTTAAGCTGAATTTCATTTTATCTATCTCAGGGGGTGCAGGGGAGACCGTTCAGCGCTCGAGCCGGACCGCGGACTCGACCTGCGGGCCGAAGAAGCGCCTGCCTACCCGCACAAAGCGCTCCGGACTCTCGGTGACGAAGAAACTCTGCTTTCCGCGCGCGCCGCGGCGGGCGAGCTTGAGTTCATCCAGCCGCCGCCGGACCGCGTCCGCCGTGGCGGTGGCGGAGTCCACCACCCGAACTCCGCGCCCCAACACCTGCTGGAACATCCTGGTCAGCAGCGGGTAGTGGGTGCATCCAAGCAGCAGAGTATCGATTCCGCTCTGCTTGAGGCTCTCCAGGTAGTGAGAGACAGTGCGTTCCGCAATGTCGTTGTCGGTCCATCCCTCTTCGACCAGCGGCACCAGCAGCGGGCAGGCGCGCGTGTAAATTTCCGCTCCGGGACGCAGGTTCTGGATGGTGCGGGTGTACGCGCCCGATGCGACCGTGGCCTCGGTTGCGATTACGCCTATCTTGCCGCTGCGCGAGGCTTTGACCGCAGCTCGGGCGCCCGGCTCGATCACGCCGATCACCGGGATCATGGTGTCGCGCGCGATGGCATCGAGGGCCACCGCGCTGGAAGTGTTGCAGGCGACCACCAGCATCTTGATTCCTTTGGCGAGCAGAAACTCGGTGTTCTCGCGCGAGTAGCGGATGATCACCTCGCTGGTCTTGGTGCCGTACGGCAACCGGGCCGTGTCGCCCAGGTAGATGAAATCCTCGTTGGGCAGCACCTCCACCAGGGCGCGCAAGACGGTCAGTCCGCCGATGCCGGAATCGAACACGCCGATCGGACGGTCGCCCGGCCGAATCGACACCTTTCCGTTGCCGGAGGCAAGCGCGCGTTTGCCGATTTTCGAATGAGTCCGGGTTGGCGATGCCATCGATCGTCGCGTCCTAACCAAGCGCGAGGCGCTCGCCGATTGTAGCCGGGTTGGCGGGCGCCACGCCAAAGACACGTTCATGAACCGTGCTGGTTTCCATGCACAGGTATGCGGGCACCGGCCTGCCCGCTCGCGCCAGGCGTTGCTGGATTATCCGATAGAGGCGAACCCTCAGAGCGCTGAACGCGCGCAGGCGGCCGTCATGACCGGGCACCTCCTCGCCAAGCAGCATCGGATCATGCGGAAAACGGCGGCGCGCAGCGCTTCGCAGCCCAGGCGTCATCCGCAGCGATCCCATGCTGAGAAACGAGATTCTTCCTGGAGTAATGACGTCCAGCAGTTCGTCGATCAGATGCGCGTAGTCCTTCTCCGCGCCTTCGTACGCGATTATGGGGTCAAGATGAAACCCCACCCGGTAACCCGCATCCAGTACCGCGCGAGCGGCCGCGATGCGTGCGGACGGCGAGGCGGTGCGATGCTCGGAACTTTTCCATACCGCTTCGGGCGAGAGAGTCCACGATACGATCACCCGTCCGCGCGGATCGGTTTGCAGCAGGTTTCCGATCTCGTCGGTCTTGGTCTTGAGCTCCAGAGTCAGATGCTCGCGGTCGCGAACGAACTCGATAAGGTCTTTCGAAAGGCCGGTGACCGAGTCCATCGCGAGCGAATCCGCGAGCTCTCCCGTGCCGACTCTGAAATGGCGGCCGGGGGCGGAGCGGGACAGCCGGTCAAGCTCCTCAAAGGAATCCGCGTAGTTCGAATAAATCTGAAACGCCGGATTATTCGCCACATGTTCCTGCAGAAAGCAGTAGCTGCAATCCATGGGGCAGTTCGATGCGAGCACGAGCACAAGGTAGCCGCAGCACGCAAATTTCGCCGATCCGGCGGGACAAGCCATCAGAAACGGCGTATGCCGCTTGAGCACGACCATCCGGCGCTTGCCTGCCCCGAACGGGTCGGGACCTGGGGTGGGCCGCACGGCTTCGCGCGCATCGGCGACGTAGCTCACGGGGACGGATGAACCCAGCGCGGCGACCAGGCGCGCCGCCAGCGCGGAATCGCGCGACGCCTCCTCGACTACGAGCGTATCGAGCTCAAACTTCATCGCCGCCGCCAATCATCGAAAGTATCCGGCTCAGCTCGGCGCGCTTTTCGACCAAAAGATCGATAAGCCGGTTCAGTTCTCCGGCATCGGATGCGACAAGCTGAATCGTCAACTCATCAGAGGCAAGGTCGCGTGGCAAGAGCACCGCAATTCCCGCAGGCAGGCGCATCGCCGCGATCGCCGCCTCCAGGCGCGCGGTTGTTTCGCGCAGCCGCGGAAATCTCATCGCGCGAAGTTCGTCCAAAAACGCGTGCGCTCTTTCGGGCACGGACCCCGGCGCCGAAAGCAGGCGATGCAGTGAAGGGCGTGCCAGCACCGAGGCGATGCTGACCGATTCGCGCACCGCGATCTCATCGAGAAGATCGAGCGCCACGACCAGTTGCCCGGTGCGAAGCCTGAGCAGGCCCGCCGCCTCCATGAGCGCCGCGCGGCTCGGTTCATCCAGGCTCAGCCATCGATCGAGATGTGTGTCCGGGAGATGGCGGCGGGCGGCGAGTTGCCGAATTTCGTCGTCAAGATGCGGCATGCGCGATTCAACCTCCGGCCCGATGGGGCGCGCCGGGAGCATCGGCAAACGACGCAAGTAGGCGCGAAGTGCGGAGAAGATCAGCGGCGGTTCGGATGCCGGCATCCGCGAGAGCGTCGGTGGCCATCCGTTCGAATTCCCCCGCTTCGCTGTCGCGGCCGCGGCGGCGAAGCCCGCCCGCGCAGATTCGGCACTTTTCCGCAAACACCTCGGCCGTGGCCGTGCGGCGGGAGTCCCGCAAGCGCGGGTTCGCCAGCAGCTTTGCGAGCGCCAGAATTCGGAACCGGTCGATGGCGGGCACGGTGGCTGAAAGCTGGCCCGGGTGTCCCGCGCGGCGCGTGACCAGAGGTTCGTCGAGGAGGCCGACTTCATGGTCCAGAACAATCCGGAGCCAAAGGTCGTAGTCTTCAGCGGCGGCCATGGATTCGTCGAATCCGTCCATGCTCCGGAACAGGTCCGCGCGCATTATCGCCGCCGACGGACTGATGAGGCAGGTACGCAGCGAATCGATGAAGATGTCGCCCGAGCGCTTGCGATGGCGGAGTCCGGGATTGACGCGTCGCCCGTTTCTAATCCACAGCTCATCGCATTGCGAGATGTGAAACTCCGGATGGTCGCGCATGAAGGCAAGCTGGCGCGCCAGCTTTTCGGGCGACCACAGATCGTCGGAATCGAGGAAGGCGAGCAGCGGCGCCGACGCCGCATCCGCCCCGAGATTTCGCGCCGCGGCCGCGCCCCGGTTTTCGGTTTCGATCACACGTACGGGGCGAGTCGAGTCTTCCAGTGCCTGCTCGACTGCGGTCCCGGTGCCGTCGGTTGATCCGTCGTTGATCACGATGAGTTCAAAACGCACCTCGCGCTGAGCGAGCACCGACGCGATCGCTTCGGTCACCATCGCGCGGCGATTGAAAACCGGGATGATTACGCTGACCTCGGAAGTCATCGGGCCCCGCGTTCCGTGCAGAGCGCAAGAACCTGACGGCGAAGGGCCTCGATTCCTTCGCCGGTTTCAGCGGAGCAAAGAAACGGCTCCGCATCGAGCGCGCGCATTCTTGCGACAGCGGCGGCGCGCTCTGAACGTTTGAGCTTGTCGGCTTTGGTCGCTACCGCAAACAGCGCGAGCCCGCGCGACCGTGCGGATGCCGCCAGATCGATTTCTTCGCGCTCGGGGCCGCGGCGCGAATCGACGAGCAGGATAAGCGCGCACAGGTTGGTTCGCGATGCCAGGAATTCCCGCATCGCGTGTCCGATCCGGGCCGCCATCGCCTGCGGCATCTTTGCGTAGCCGTAGCCGGGAAGATCAACGAGCGCTGCTGTCCGGCCGATCGCAAAGAAGTTGATAGCCTGCGTTCGGCCCGGCGTCCTGCTGGTGCGCGCCAGGCCGCGCACACCCGTCAAGGCATTCAGCATGGAACTCTTTCCGACATTCGAGCGGCCCACGATCGCGATCTCGATTCTGTCCCATCGCGGACAACTGGCAAGCGCCGGGGCCGACGCTGCGAACTCGGCGGCAAGTCCTTGCACGGCGACAAACTCAGAAGACCGCCGCCGACGGCCGCGGGACGAGCGATTGACCCGCGATCCGCCGCTTAGCGATGCGATCAAGGCTCGTCGTTCGATTCATCCGGTTCTTCGGAAGATGCAAGGTTGAGAGTGCGCTTGAGGTCTTCAAGCTGCGAGACGAAGGTGCTTCTGATCGCTTCCTTGATGACGCCGTCGGGGACCGGAAGCTGCTGGGTCATCGTGGTGACCTGATGGTAGCTGATCAGCGTTGAAGAACCCTGGGGATCGAACTGATACTCGGCTTTCATGTTGAGCGCCGGGGTATCGACCGTGTGATACGAGATGCGGCGCGCGGCCTGATCGTACTGAAACACCATCTGAACCGTGATCGTCTGGCCGCCCGGGCCGTTCATCTCGAATTCCACGGTCTTGCTGGTGTCGGTCTGCGACAGCATCCGGATATTGCGAATCTGATCGGAGTGGCTGTTCTCGATATTGCGCACGGCGTTGAACACTTCGGATTCGGGCGCCGGCAGCATCGCGGTAAAGTCCGCCGTCCAATCGTTGCCGTTATGGACGATATTCTCGCTGAGAAGTCCGGCTTTTGACGCCCGCCGCGATTCGTATATCCGCCATCCCGCGTAGCCCGCGGCGGCTATCACCAACACAACGAAAACGACCTTATAGGTCCTGTTCATGAGACTCGTTCCTTTGAAACGCCTAACGACCGAACGTGCCTACCAGTTCGGCGGTCGCCTTGACGTGTCCGGTCATCGCGGACCGCAGCGCGCTCGCGTCGTAGCTTGAGTTGGCATCGAGAGGTGAATCGAGCGCAAACAGAATGAAGTGATAATGATGCGGCGGTCCGGGCGGCGGGCATGGCCCACGATAACCGACGCTTCCAAAGCTGTTCGTCCCTTGCGATCCGCCGCCCGGCAGTGAGTCGGCTTTCGGAAGATCGGCGGGGAGAGCGATCTTGTTCCCAGGAAGGTTGAACAGCACCCAGTGTATGAACGTTCCAGAAGGAGCATCCGGGTCTTCAACGATAAGGGCGAATGATGACGTATCCGCGGGAGCGCCCGTCCAGTTCAGGGCAGGTGAGCTGTCGGCTCCTGAGCACGTGAATTGGGCGGGGATCGGCGCGCCGGCCGAAAACGCCGGACTGCTAAGCGTCATCGCCGCTGTCGCCTCCGCCGCCGGGGCCGGAGCTACGGAGAGCATAAGCGGCAGCATCAGGCTTAGACCAAATACCGCCGTATAAGGGATAAGCCTCAAAACCCGCACGGATGGGAGCTTAGCAGCAAGAAATCACTGCGGGTAGAACGTCAGGCGATTCGACGAACGGTTTGGAGGGGTGGCGAGGTCGTCCTGTCGCAGGTTTGCCACAGAAAGCCAAGTGACTTGGGCGAAGCAGAGCGGAACGAGCGGGCTTGCCCGAAAAGGCAGTTTTTTGCCTTTGTTGTCTCGAAAGATTTCTCTTGACCCAAAACTACGGTTCTGCGACCTTCAAATATAGTCAAGGTGAGCGAAGAAGCGCGGTTGGTTCGAGCCAGTTAAGCGGGGGAATTTATCGCTACACCTTGACGCCTGTAGTCGAACCACCCGCATCCGGAGAAAAAATGGCGACCGAAGGCAAATACAGCCTGCCCCGTGTGATGACCGTAAAGGAACTCTCTGAGTACCTGCGCGTACATCCCTCGACGATCTACAAGCTTTTGCGTCGCGGCGAGCTGCCGGGGTTCAGAATCGGAACTGATTGGCGCTTCAATGCCGAGGTTATCGACCGCTGGTGCATGGAGCGCAATATGCGCGGTGGAGACGCGTCTCACAACTGAGAGGCGTCTTTTTGGCAAGCAAGGCTTAACCAGGCGTCGTCGGCTGACGATGCGTGGTCAAACCGGCTGTTAGCAGATTCCTTTACGATCCAACGGCCACGGCAAGCCGAAGGCAGACGGTGCCCGGATTTAGTTTTCCCGAATAGACGGGCGCCCTGCGGCGTATACGCTCGACTTTTGCCTTAAGCCTGACGGTTCCCTTGACGCGATGCCCTTGTCTGACTCACGATACCGCTCGCCCGGTATTCGATGATTACTTCACCTAGAAGAGAAGCGGAGAGCGCTCCGGCGGTTCCTCGCCGGCGGGGCGCGCTGGACCAGGTCCTGATAAACGCCGCAATGGACCTGTTCGCGTCGTACGGTTATCGCGGCACCTCGCTGGCGCGCATCGCGCGGGCCGCGGGTGTGACGAAGGGAGCCCTGTACTGGCACTTCAACGACAAGGAAGACTTCTTCCTTGCGGTGGCGGAGCGGGTGCTGGAGGAATGGCGCAAGGCCTTTCGCCGGGACCGGCCGGTGGTTACGCGGGACGATTTTCGGGAATATTTCCTCAAGATTTTTGAAACCTCAGCCCAGCTCAACGTCACCAACCCCTGGGTTTCGCGCCTGCTCATCATCATCACCCTGGAGTCGCACAAAATCGGTCCACGGGTGTTGCGCGCGATGCGCAAGGCGAACTCGCGGCAACTGGAGTATCTGCGCGATGTTGTCGAGCAGGGGAAAGAGCTGGGCGTTTTCGCATCCGACCTCGAAGTGGAGTGGGCTGCCACCCAGTTGTGGAGTTCGATGGCCGGTGTCCAGTTGCTGTGGTACCTGCACGGATCGCGCTTCGATCTGCGCAAATCGTTCCGCCGCCAGGCGCGCGAGTACCTGCAGCAATGGAGCGTGGCGAAATGAAGGCCGGCCTCATCTATGAGATCGAATCCATAAAGCCTCATCGTCCCGACCACGAATATCGCGTTTTCTGGGAAGCCATGGAGCAGATCGAGCTGGCCGATCGGCTCGGCTTCGATTCGGTCTGGACCGTCGAACATCACTTCCTCAACGAATTTTCCTATTGCTCCGCGCCCGAGGTGTTTCTGGCCTGCGTAAGCCAGCGGACCAGGAACATCCGCATCGGCCATGGCGTCGTGGTTCTGCCTTTCAACCATCCTGTGCGCGTGGCGGAACGAATCGGCGTGCTGGATATCATGTCCAACGGGCGGGTTGAATTCGGCACCGGGCGCGCCACCACGATGGACGAGCTGGCGGGATTCGCAGTGAGCCCGCAAGAGACGCGGGCGCGATGGGCCGAGGCGGTGGAAGCTATCCCGCGGATGTGGCGCGAGGATCCGTTTACGATGCGGGGAAAGTTCTGGACGGTGGAACCGCCCGTTTCGATCATCCCCAAACCGATCCAGAAGCCGCATCCGCCGATGTGGGTAGCATCGACCAATCCCGACACTTTCGCGCTCGCCGCGGACCGCGGACTTGGGGTGCTTTGCTTCACGCTGGGAGTCGAGCTGGATGAGGTCAAGAAACGCGTTCAGCTTTATCGCGATCGAATCGAGACGGCCAGGCCGGTGGGCATGACCATAAACAACCAGGTCTCGATGAACATCATGGGCTTGTTTGGCGATGATCCGGTAAAGATCGGAGAGGTCGCGCGCGACGCCGTCCTGTGGTACGTCCGAAAAGGCTTCGAGCTGGTTTCGAGCGTTGCGCGCGCGCCGTCGGGAGATGATTCATACAAATACCTGGGCACCGCGTCGCGTTTCGACCCTGCGCAAATCACGCGCGACTATTACCACTTTCTGCGCGAGAACGATCTGATCGCGGTGGGAGCGCCGGGCGAGGCGTTGCGCGTGGCGCGGCGTTATCGCGAGGTGGGCGCCGATCAGATCCTGTTTTTCCTGCAGTACGGCGGAATTCCTCACGAACTCGTGATGCGATCGATCGAGCTGCTCGGCCGCGAGGTTCTTCCCGAACTTCATTCCTGGCGGACTCCAGGGCGCATCGTTCCCGTCGGTCCGAGCGCCGAGGCGTCCGCCTAGCCGCCTTTCATCCGGAGATCCCAAGCCGCCGCAAGCGTCAGCGTTGCGCGTGCATCGTGATGCTAATCACACCGCCCTGGTAGGAGAAGGCCGCGGCGCTGAACGGCGGCGGGGTCAGCGCCGACGGTTTCGCGTCGTTCGAAAATCCAAACGCCTCCTGCGGTACGCCCAGGAAATTGGTCTTCATCTTTCCGGTTTCGTACTCGTCGTGAAACGCGGCGATCGCGTAGGTGCCGGGAGGAAGGTTCGAGAAGGTGCAGGTCCCGGACTCGTTCTGGATCGGCCCTCTTACCTGCTGCACGCCCTTGGATCGATCGCGCGGAAACCCGTCGGGCGCGTTGAAGATGATGCATGCGACGCGCCCCTTGTCGTTGGGCAAATCGACCAGTTGAGCGCGGATGACATTCTGGCGGCAGCACTGCGCACTCGCGCTCGACGCGAAGGCGGCCAGCATCGCCGCGGCGACAATCGGCAAAATCATCCCGATGAACTTCATGGCTACTTGCGGCTTCCCGGCGCGGGCCGCGGATCGACAATCTGGCGTCCCGTAGGCCGAACCTCGAGTGCGCATCCGAACAGCGAATCGTCCCGGACCAGGGTGTGAACGGCGTCGGCGATTTCCTCGGGCTGAATGATCCGGGAAGGCATCCAGCTCTTGATGCCGTGCTGGGCGGCCTGTTCGAGTCCGCGCCGCACGAGAGGAGTATCAACGATTCCCGGACAGACGCAGTTGACGCGGATCTTCTTTTCCACGGCCCAGAAGGCGAGCGAGTGAGTGAAGTTGACCACACCCGCCTTGGCCGCGCCGTAAACCGCGTCCTGGCGATGCGGATACAGGCCCGCCATCGAAGCCGTGTTGATGATGACCCCGCCGCCCTGCTTTTCCATTATCGGCGCGGCCAGGCCGGTGCCGAGGATCACCGCCTGCAGGTCAATTTCGATCACGAGATGCCATCGCGCGGGATCGACGATCGGAAAGCCGGGCGCGCCGGTCCCGATTCCCGCGTTGTTGTGCAGGATGTCCAGCCGTCCGAATTTCTGGAGCGCGGTGTCAAGCATCCGGCGCGCATCCTGCTCCCGGGTAACATCGGCGCGAACAAAGACCGCGCTGCCGCCCGCGCTTTCGATGCGCTTTACGGTTTCCGCTCCTCCGGCCTCGTCAACGTCGGCCACCACGATCGATGCGCCGTCGCGGGCGAGGCGCTCCGACACCGCCCGTCCGATTCCCGATCCTCCGCCGGTGATGACCGCCGATTTTCCTCTGATCTCCATGTGACAAAGTACCTCCGGGCACGGCTGCGAAAATCCGCAGGTAACGTAAATAGTACGCCGGACGGGAACAAACCAAGAGCCGCTGCGACAACCACGCGGTTGCCGAGCGGGAAATCATTCTGATAGCAAAGCCTCAGGCTTCGGCCGTTTCGGAGATTGCATCATGGCTAAATGGCAATTCACCAAGGGCCTTCACGACCTCGGGCGCGGAGCCTACGCCTATCTTCAGCCGTCGGGCACCTGGGGTTACAGCAACGCCGGGTTGATTGTCGACGGCGACGAGGCGCTGCTGGTCGACACCTTGTTCGACGAACGCCTGACCGCCGAGATGCTCGATGCGATGCGAGACGCCGCGGGCATAGGCGCCGAGCGAATCGGCACCGTGGTGAACACGCACTCCAACGGCGATCATACCTTTGGCAACCGGCTGGTGAAAAACGCCCTGGTTATCGCATCCGAAGCGACTGCGCATGAAATGCGGGAAGAGGGCAACCCGCAAACGCTGGCGCAGTTGATGAAGAACACCGGTTCGATGGGCGAGGTGGGGGAATTTTTTCAGCGAATTTTCGGCGCGTTCGACTTCGCCGGAGTTACATTCAGGCTGCCGGATCGGACTTTCAGCGGAACCATGACGGTCAAGGTCGGCGACAAGCGAGTCGAGCTTATCGAGGTTGGCCCGGCGCACACCGCCGGCGACGTCATCGCCTTCGTCCCCGCCAATCGCGTTGTCTACACCGGCGATATTCTCTTTATCGACGGTACTCCAATCGCATGGGCGGGTCCGGTGTCGAACTGGATAACGGCGTGCGATCGAATCCTCGACCTCGACGTCGAGGCGATCGTCCCCGGTCACGGGCCCATCACTGACAAAGCCGGCGTGAGGCGGATGCGCGAGTACCTGGTTTATGTCGATCAGGAAACGCGAAAACGGCACGCCGCCGGCATGAACTCATGGGAAGCCGCCCAGGACATCGCACTCGGGTCGTTCGGCGGCTGGCTCGATGCGGAACGATTGGCGGTGACCGTCGATACCATCTACCGGGAGATAAATTCGGATCATTCGCGGCGCAATGTGATGGACCTCTTTGGGCGAATGGTGCAACTCGAACGCCGATATGCCGCCCAAAGACATTAGCCGATACGGCCCAGCAAAATTCCCGCAATCAGGCCTATGAGCACATAAGCCGTAAACCCGACGTATGCGAAGTCGCGCTCCTTGACGAAGAGCAGGAAGCAGAACGCCACGCGGGCAAGCGGTACCAGGGTCAGGACGTACAAGCCGAGCGTCATAACGGAGTGGGGGTCGCCGCCCGCGGCGAGCCGCAGCATCTCCGCGAAATCGGCTTTTTCCGCGAAATGCTCCGCCTGGACGGCGTGATAGCGGCGCACGTAGTTTCCCGGCGATTGGGTGATCATCAGAATCAGCCCGCCCAACAGGATGACGGTGGCGATGACCAGAATCGTGCGCAGCAGGACCGGGGTCCATACGCGCAGAATTCGATCTTCTTCGCCCGGACTCGCTTGTATTTCCTTGATCGCCGCCATGCTCAAATTCCCTGCAGCGCCCGCCATCCCATTTCGATCGCGATGAGGATCAGGATGACGACAAAGGCGAGGCGCAAAGCGCGAACGTTCGCGTGCGGCAGAATCCGGCTGCCAAGCAGCGCGCCCGCCGTCACTCCGATCGCCACCGGCGCGGCGATCGATGTTGCCACGTCGCCGCGCGCCAGGAACACGAGCGCGCCAGCTCCCGCCGTGACTCCGATCATGAAATTGCTGGTGGCGCTCGAGACTTTCAGTGGAAGGTGCATGAAATAGTCCATCGCCATCACCTTCAGCGCGCCGGACCCGATTCCGAGCAGCCCCGACATCAGCCCGGCAACCACCATCAAGGCCCCGCCTGACGCGAGGTTGACGATCTCGTAATGAATCATCTTGCCCGAATCGTCGGGGATGTCGCCGGCCAGTTCCAGGCGCCTCGCGATCGGGTCGCCATGCTCCACGAGATCGTCTCCCTGCTTGCGCAAACTGAAATACGCCGACTGAAGCATCATCAGTGCGAACAGGAGCTCGAGCACGACCGCCGGTATCATCCCGGCCAGAAGCGCTCCCGCTACCGCGCCGGTTACCGTGGCGCATTCGAGCACCATCGCAACCTTGAGGTTGGTCCATCCGTCGCGGACAAATGCCACACTGGCCCCGGCGCTGGTTGCCACGACGGAGATGAGGCTTGCGCCTACTGCCACCGTAATCGGCATGTGGGCTGCTATCACCAGGGCGGGCACGATGAACACGCCGCCGCCCAGACCCGACAGCGATCCGACAAGGCCGGAGCCAAAGGCCAGGAGCAGCAGGCTACCTAGAATTGCCAGCATGGCTGCGGCTCTTGATGGAGACGATATGAAGGTTCATCGGCGTGCTGCGCGGGACTCCGTGTGTTGCGCATATTATTGCATTATGAATGTCAAAACAATTTCAGGCGGATTCAAAAAGAACCACCCCGACCAGAATAACCGATAGGTTCCCGCGCAACGAAATCTCTGATGGATTCTGTCGATAGAAATGGTCGGAAAGCCGTGCGACTGGCCAGCGGCCTTCAACTGCAATCGGCGGCATGCAGCGTGCGGACTGCACGCGGAAATCGGTGAGCGGAAAAACACCGGAAAAATCAGCCATTTTTCGGCGCCTACCTTACGGCATCGTGTTTGCTCTATGAAAGCGCGTCATGGCTTCCAAGATGGATTGCGAGCGCTAGATTGGTTGGAGTAGGTCAGGGAAGCGGACTGCCACGGCGCGGGGGCCAAAGCCAATGATCGGCATCCTCATTTTGATAATCGTTATTTTTGCCATTCGACAGCATCGCCGCAGCCGCGCGCTGCGCTCGTCCGACTACACCTGGGCGCGCGACGAGGTGCGTTGCGCAAGCGGATGGGCGGAAAAGTTCGCCACCGAATTTCCTCATCGCCTCGCCACCAGCATCCAGCGCCAGGCCGAGCGCTCCGGGTCCGATTTCGAACGCAGGATGGCGGACAAGTTTGAGCGACAGGCTGCGCGCTTCGAGACGAAAATGCGGCGCAAATTCGACAAGCAGACCCGCCGATGGAGCAGCCACACCGACAATCTGATAGGCGATCCGGCTGATCCTGCCGGATCGAAAAGGGAGGACGCGGCGGCGCGCGAGGGCGCGCAAGCCGCGGCCGACGCAACCAAGGCCTACGAGCGTGCGCGCAAACGGGCCGCGGCGGAAGCCGGCTTTTATGTCCATCTGATGTGGTACGGCGTCGTGATCGGATTCCTCTTCTTCATCAATCTGATGACGACCTCGTTCCAGTGGTGGGTGTTCCCGGCGATTGGATGGGGCTTCGGAGTGGCGAGCCATTTCGTCGCCGTGTTCGGATGGCGATGGGTTCATGAGCGTGTCTTCGAGCCCGCCATCCAGCGTGAAGTTGAGCGCGAGGTTACCAAGGAGAAGGAAGTCCTGCGCACCGAAAAGCAAGCTTCGCTCGACGAACTGACGGCTACCTTCGCGCATGAAATCCGAAACCCGATCGCCGCGGCAAAGAGCCTCGTCCAGCAGATGGGCGAAGACCCCACTTCGGTCGAGAATGTCGAATACGCGAAGGTTGCCCTCGATGAACTGGCGCGGGTCGAACGCAGCGTGTCCCACCTCCTCAAGTACGCGAAGGAGGAGGACTACAACTTCGACAATGTAAATCTGGCCGGAGTGCTCGACGGCGCCTTGACCCAGTTGCGAAGCAAGCTCGAGACGAACTCGGTCAAGGTGTCGCGCAATTACCTGACCGGTCCCACCGTTCGCGCCGACGCCGACAAGCTGCGCCAGGTGTTTTCCAACATGATCGACAACGCAATCGACGCGATGGAATCGACGACCGGCGAGCGGCGGCTCGAAGTCGCAATCCATCGCGGGCGCGGCGGCGTCGCCACCGTCATCCTTCGGGACAACGGATGCGGCATCGCCGAAGACAAGCTCGCCAAGATCTTCAACCCCTTCTACACCTCCAAGCAGAACGGGACCGGGCTCGGCCTGGGCGTCGCGAAGAAAGTCATCGACGCGCATCGCGGCACCATCGAGGTGTCGAGCCAACTGGGTGTGGGCACCGAGTTTGTCGTGTCAATTCCGCTTGCCGATGCCGCCCGCGAGACCGGCGCCGAGCCGGCCGAGCCGATGCCGCGCAGCGCGCCTAGTCCGGTTTCGATCGGCGTGAATGGCGCCGCGCCGGATTCGGCCGCGACGCAGGCTCCGGCAATGATGGCGGCGCAGAGCGCGAATCCGAGAGGTCAGCAATGAAGGGCCGATTGCTCATCGTTGACGACGAACGCGGAATCGTCATCGCCCTCAAGGGATTGTTCACCAAGGAGGGTTACGAGGTTGAAACCGCCGAATCCGGCGAGGAAGCGCTGGAGAAGGTCAAGGCGGGCCTGTTCCACGTAATCATCACCGATCTCTCGATGAAGGGGATGAGCGGTCTCGACCTGTTGCGCAAAGTCCGCGAGCTCGATCCGCACTGCGCGGTTCTGATGATCACCGCTTACGGCAATCAGCGAATCGCGGTCGAAGCGATGAAGGCCGGCGCGGAAGACTACCTGCCCAAGCCCTTCGACAACGACGAACTGCGCCTCAAGGTCCGCAAGGTCATGGAAACGCAGCTTCTCAGACGCGCCCATGACCAACTGCTCGAACGCGTGCGCCTTGAGACCGGGACCTTCGAGAATATGATCGGCCGCTCGCCGGCGATGATGCGGGTGTACGAGACGATAGAGAAGGTCGCGCCGACCGATGTCACCGTGCTGGTGCGCGGCGAATCGGGAACCGGCAAGGAGCTGGTCGCCCGCGCGATTCACTTCCGCAGCCCGCGCGCCCGCTCGGCATTTATCGCGGTTAATTGCGCCGCGTTCTCGCGCGAGCTGGTCGAAAGCGAGCTGTTCGGCCACGAAAAAGGCGCCTTCACCGGAGCCGTCGCGCGGCGCGAGGGCAAGTTCGAGGCGGCGGATGGCGGCACGCTGTTTCTCGACGAGATCGGCGACATGGGCCTGGAGACGCAGGCGAAACTCCTGCGTGTCATTCAGGAAAAGCAGTTCGAGCGAATCGGCGGCAACCAGCCGCTCTCCGTCGATGTGCGCATCATCGCCGCCACCAACCAGGACCTCGAAGCGATGGTGAAGCAGGGGCGCTTTCGCGAAGACCTCTATTACCGCATCAAGGTGGTCGAGATTCGCCTGCCCGCGCTGCGCGAACGCCGCGAAGACATCCCGCTGCTCGTCCAGCATTTCATCCGCGACGCCTGCCAGCGCTACGGCAAGCCGGAAAAGCAGCTCACCGCCGAGGCGATGCGCGCGTGCATGGCGCAATCCTGGAAAGGCAACGCGCGGTCGCTTAAGGCCGCAATCGATCAGGCGGTGATCCTTTCTTCGGAAAATGAAATCACGCCGGCAGACCTGTTCGCCGGATCGAGTCCTGAATCTTCAACCGATCGCGACGGCGCTTCGGCTTCAGCGCTTTCGGCTCCGGCCGCCGACGACGCGGCGATAGCGGCACAGGACGGAATGACCTTCCGCGAGGCCAAGGAAAAGTTCGTGGGCGACTGGGAGCGCGCGTTCTTCGTGCGCGCGCTGCGCGCCACCGGCGGCAACATCTCCCGCGCCGCGGAACGGACTGGGATGTACCGGCAGAGTTTCCAGCAGAAGATGAAAGAGCTGGGCATCACGGTCGCGGAACTCGGGCTCAAGGCTGAAGACGACTGAGAGAGGGAAAAACGCCATGAGTGAAACATCGGAGACCCTGAACGCGGCGCCGGGCGGCTACAGGATTCATCCTCCGCTGCTGGCCGCCGGGCTCTTGATCGGAACCCTGATTCTGCACTCGCTGTTCGAGAGGGGCGACACGCAGGCGCACGGGGTTCTGGGGCTTCTGCTGGCGGCCGGCGGAATCGGGCTCAGCTTTTTCGCCGCCGCGCTTTTCCAGGCCCGCAACACGACCAAGAATCCGTACGGCGAGCCGTCCCAGTTCGTGGTCGAGATGCCGTACACGTTCACGCGCAACCCGATGTATCTGGGCCTGACGGTGGCGCTGCTCGGCTTGGCGATCTTTTTCGGATCGATCGTGATGCTCCTTGCGCCAATCGGATTTTTCCTGGTGCTGGATCGGATGGTGATTCCGAACGAGGAAAACGCGCTCGCGCGCATCTTTGGCCAGCAATACCTCGACTACAAGGCCCGGGTGCGGCGCTGGCTGTAACCGAATGCGGCTAAACTGGCGATGCGCCAAACGTGTCGCCGAGGAGAAATGGCAATGTTCCTTTCACGCATATTGAACCTGATCGGCGGAAAGCTCCGGCGATGGCTGAAGGCAAGCGAAGCGCGCGATCCCGAGGCGGTTTACGAAGCCGCAATCAGCGATCGCCTGCGCCGTTATCATCAGTTGAAAACGGCCGCCGCCGGCGTCATCTACATGCGCAACAAGCTCGAACGCGAGTTGCGCTCCAAGAGCCTCGAATTGCGCGAGGTCGACGAGCAGGCAGGTCAGGCCGCGGACATGAACGAGGACCAGTGCGCGCTGATTCTGATCCAGCGCAAACACGAACTCGAAGCCGATTGCCAGCGCCTGCGTGAAGAACTCGGCGAGCTGACTCGCGAGGCCGAAGACGCCAAGAAAAACCTGGTCGCCTTCAAGGGCGAAATCGAAAAACTCAAAATCGAGAAGGTACAGATGCTGGCGCGGCTCAGGAATGCACAGGCGCGAGTCAGAATCCAGGAAGCGCTGGAAAGTCTCTCCTATGACGAAGACGTCCGCGCGCTGGAAGAAGTCCGCGAATCGATCCAGCGGATGCTCGCGCAGGCGGGCGTCAATCGCGAAGTCGGCGACTCGGAACTGGGCGCCAAGCTCGACGAAATTCGCCGGCGCAATGCAGAATCCAAAGCCGCCGCCGAACTGGCGGAGTTGAAGCGCCGCCGCCGTCCACCCCTGGCGCCGATGGACATTTTCACGCAAGCCGCCGATGCAGTTAACGGCCATCCGCGCGCGAACGACTAGCGGAGTCCGTCGAGCCAGCCGCCGCAGAGGAATCAGCCGATGTACCCGCGAGACACCCTCGATCGAGTGCTGACAGCGGCAGGAGTTGTGGCGCTGGGAGTCCTGGTGGCGCTCTGGATAGCGAAGAGCCGGAACCACTCTATCGATGAGAGCACCGTCGTCACGATGGGCCGGCCACATCACGAGCATCACCATGTCATCGCGGTCGGCGGGCCAATGAACGTGGACGGCCCGATGCACGTTCAGGGCAACCTGTACGTTGGCGGCCCGGCCACGGTGCACGGTCATGTGCGGGCGAACACCGTCGCGGTTGGCGGACCCATCGCGACGTCGTTGCCGAAGGGTGAGCCACCGGGTCCGTCGGGACAGACTTTTGCCAAATCGGTCGCTATAGGCGGACCGCTGACTGTTCAGGGTCCGCTCGTGGTTGACGGCAAGCTCGTGGTTGGCGGGCCGCTGCGCTCCGAGCCCGCCCAGTGACGACGCGAGCGGAGTTCCGATCGCGCGGGAAGGAAGAGGCCTATGCACCAACGATATGCGATTGGCGTTTTGCTCGCCGCAGCCATCCTGGCCGCCGCCGGATGCGATCGTTCGCCGCATGGGCAGTACGGCGGTGAGGTGGGCGGCATGACTATTTCCGCTGCCGGAGTCTTCGGGGGTGCAAACGTCAACGTAAATGTCGGGATGTGCGCCGGCCGCGTCGTGCTCGTCCAGGGGGAGGCCACAGTTCAAGACCGATGCTTCACGGGAGACACCAATGTCGTGTTGTGCACCGATGCGACTTCGGCCAACCCCATCAAGTGTTCTCCCGGCAACGGCACTCTCGCGATCGCCGGTACGGGCAGCGATGTAATCAGCTACGCACGGATCCGGTAAGAGCCAGGTTCAGCCGTGAACAGAGCTGCGCGGCTGGTTGTGCTGGGGCTGCTCTGTCTGGCCACCGCGGCGTGCGGCGAGATCTCGGCGGTCGCGAACCCCAACGCCGCTCGCGTTGGAGGTTCTCTTGATGTGCCAGGTCCTCTTCTGGTTCACGGCGATCTGCTGGTGGGTGGCACCGCCACTATCCACGGTCCAGTCTCGGCCCGCGCACTTCACGTCGGCGGGAGCGTCACAACCCCGTTTGCGCGTGGCGAACCGCCCGGTCCCGCCGGGCAGGAGTATGCGACGGAGCTGGTCGTTGGCGGGTCGCTCGCCGTTCAAGGCCCGCTGATCGTTGACGGCTCTCTGCGAGTGGGTGGTTCGTTGCTGATGGAGCCCGCGCAGGGAACGGCGGGCGAAGCTCCACCGCAATTCGACGATCGGCAGCAGCTCTGGACCGAGTAAGTTCAAGCCCGCCGTCCAAGCCCGCCAGTAAGATCAGCACCGTCGGTCTCGCCGTCCCAGGGCGGGTTGTGTAATCGCCGCGCCGATGAGTTATCTTGACGTTGCCAATTGAGGAGCGGCACTCTGGGACACTCGGAAAAAACCCTGTTCGAATGGAAAGGGGTGAGTAATGAAGCAGCGAGTTCGTTACCTTATCTCGCTTGCACTCTTTTGCGCAGCGTGTGGCGGAAGCTCGAGCGGGAACACGCTTTCACCCGTGCCGCTCAACTCGACCGTAATGGTCCCAGGGCTGATGACGACCGGGCGCAATGCCCCGGGAGTCGCGCTGAAGTCCGGAGACATCCTGCTGGCAGGTGGCTTCGGCTCACTGAATGCGGTGGCGCTGGGGTCCGGCGAAATCTACCATCCCGCAACCGACAGCTTCAGTTCAGTCAGCAATCAACTGGCAATTCCGGCGATTGGACCGGTTCTGGCGGCGCTGAATGACGGCACAGCGCTGGTGGGGGGCGGACGGGACAACTCCGGCACTGTGCTAGTACAGGCCGAAATCTATAATCCCGCGACGAACAGCTTTATTCCCACCAAAGGGGTGATGAACCAGGCTCGCTACGCGTTCACCGCCACGACGCTCCAGGACGGAACAGTGTTAGTCGCGGGAGGCGACGACGGCAACGGGGACTCTCTCAACACGGCGGAGATTTATAATCCGGCGACCGGAAGGTTCTCCTTCACCGCCGGCACGATGATCAACGCCCGAACGCTTCATCAGGCCGCGCTGCTCCCGAACGGCAAGGTTTTGCTGGCGGGTGGCATTCAAGGAACGGACGTTTTATCAACGGCCGAGCTCTACGATCCGTCGTCAGGCACCTTCAGCGTGACCGCGGGCGAGCTTAGTTCACCGCGCTTCGAGTACACGATGGTGATGCTGTCGGATGGACGCGTGCTTCTGGCGGGGGGAGCAGTTCCTTCGGATACCAACCCCGGAACCTCGAGCACTGCGGAAGTGTACGATCCGAATACCTCGACGTTCAGTCCTGTCGCCAACGACATGAGTACAGGGCGGCGGTTTGCCTCCGGCGCTCCGCTGCCCGAGGGCAATGCCATCATCTGCGGCGGCAGCAGCGCCTTCCCCAACCAGATTCCGGATGCGACGTGCGATCTGTTTGACGCGGCCACCAATTCTTTTTCTCCGGCGGCCAGTCTTCATATCGCGCGCATGAGTGCGGCTGCGGCGGTGCTGCCCGACGGATCTCCGATATTCCTCGGCGGAATTGACAATCAGGGAACCTCCGGCGGCAACTACGAGCCGAGCGGGGAAATCTACCATGCCGCGACGCAGACTTTCAGCGTGACCGGGGGGCTCAACGCGCTCAGGGTTGCGTACGCATCGACGCTGCTGCACGATGGCCGGGTCCTGATCGCGGGCGGAGCCAATCAGACCTCGCGGCTCGATACGGCCGAAGTATTCGATCCAAAGACCGGTCACTTCATACCCACTTCCAACAATCTTGACACCCAGCGGGTGTCGCTGAATGCGGTCACTTTGTCCGACGGCAAAGTGCTGATAACCGGCGGGAGCGGTGGGACCACGGCGGATCTGTTCGATCCGGTTACCATGAAATTTTCGTTGACTCCCGGGTCCATGGTGGCCGCGCGTTCGGTTGCCACCGCCACCCTGCTTCGCGATGGCACCGTGCTGATCGCCGGTGGCATCGATCCTTCCAGCGGCGACTCCCTCGACAGCGCCGAGCTTTACGATCCGAGCACCGGCACCTTCAGCGCAACGAGCGGAAAGATGACATCGCCTCGCGCGCTTCATACGGCCACTTTGCTAGCGAACGGTGAAGTGCTGCTGGCCGGTGGAAGCACCAGCTCCCTTTTTTCAGGCGCGCTTGATACCGCGGAACTATACAATCCGGCGGCCGGAACCTTCACCGCCGTTGCGCATCCAATGACCTCAGCGCGCGCCAGCGCGACCGCGAACCTGCTGCACAATGGCCAGGTTTTGATCGCCGGCGGCGCAATTGCGGACGGGAGCTCGATCGCATCCGCTGAGTTGTTCGATCCCAAGACCGGCACGTTCACGGCGGCGAATGGCGCGATGAGTAATGCGCGCGCTTTTCAGTCCGCAGTCACTCTGCACGACGGCCGCGTGATGGTCGCGGGCGGCAGCGTGGTGACACTGGTTGGCGGCGCCCTCTCCACAACATCGACTGATACGGTGGATTTTTATAATCCTGCCAGCGGGACGTTCACACCGGGGATACCGATGCTGTCGTCGCGCGACTTTTTCGTTGCGACCGCGCTGAAGGACGGGAAGGTACTTATTCCAGGCGGGCGGTTCGTTGCCTCCACCGGGGTTGGAATTGCGGCGCTCGAAACGGCGGAAATCTACACCCCTTGAACGGGCCTTGTTCAGGGACCGCGGCGGTGCGATCGCTACGGCGATCTCAGCGAGCTATCTTCGGAACAGCGCCGATTCCGAAATCGGAATTCCCAGCGCGAACCGCCGAATCCAGTCGAGCGCGACCTGCGAAGAAAGCAGCTTGATCCAATCGCGCGTGCCGCGAAACTGATAGCGGCGCGAAACCTGGTCGCGATCCGAATCGAGCGCGATGCAGACGGTGCCGACGGGCTTGTCGGGCGTCCCGCCGTCCGGTCCCGCGATTCCCGAGGTCGCGACTGCTATGTCGGCGCCGCTGCGCTTGCGGGCACCGGCGGCCATTTCGCGCACGCATTCCTCGCTCACCGCGCCTGCCGTGCGCAGGGTCTGCTCGGAGACCCCGAGAATTCCCGCCTTGATTTCATTCGCATAGGTAACGAAGTCGGCGAGCAGGTAGTTCGAACTTCCTGGAACGTTGGTCAGGCGATGGCCGATCAGGCCGCCCGTGCAGCTCTCCGCTATCGCCAGCTTCAGCTTGCGCTCGGTCAGAAGCCGGCCGACGACTTCCTCCATCGAGACGTCGCCTTCAGCGAACACGAACTCGGAAATTTTGCCGCGCACGCGCTCGGCCAGCTCTTCGAGTTTGCGCTCCGCCTCGCCCGGTTGGCCTTCGACGGTGAGGCGCAGAGAGATTTGGGGAAAGCTGGCGCGCAGACCGACGCGCGCCTCGTCAGGCTTGATGAGTCCGGCGACCGCCTGATCGAGGGCGGATTCGCTCATCCCGAAGGTCTGAAAGATTCGCATCGCGATTATCTTGTCGGTGCCGCGGTTGCGCTGCAGCCACGGAACCACCCAGTTTTCCATCATCGGCTTCATCTCGCGCGGAACGCCGGGAAGCACGATGAGCTCGGAGGTGTGGCCGCTCAGAGTGACCGGCAGGCGAAAACCGGGCGCGGTGCCGAGCGGATTCGGGATGATCTCCGCGCCTTCGGGAAAATCCGCCTGCTTCAGATTGTTCTCCGGCATCACCCGATTTATCGACGCGAACAACCGTTTCATGTGATCGACGGAGGCCTGATCGCGCACCAGCTTCACGCCGGCGATTCGCGCCACCGTTTCGGTCGTGAGATCATCCACGGTCGGGCCGATGCCGCCGGTGGAGATGACCACGTCGCTCATGGCGATTGCGGTGCGCCACGCCCATTCCAGGCGCTCGGGCACATCGCCGGTGGTTATGACCGCGACCAGATCGATTCCGTTTTCGACCAGCTTGTCGGCCAGGTAATTCGAGTTGGTGTCGACGACCTTGCCGGTCATGATTTCGTCGCCGGTGGAGAGAATAACCGCCCGTTCGATCATGGCTTGATTCCTTCCGATGCTCAGAACACGCGCCACAGGATTTGCAGGACGATATTCGCATATATCGCCGCCGCAAGATCGTCCAGCATCACTCCGGTTCCGCCTCCTACGCGCCGATCGATCAAATCGGCGGGAAACGGCTTGAGCACATCGAATATTCGAAACAGCAGGAAGCCCCCGAGCATCCAGGGTATCGTGATCGGATTGCCGAACATCGTCGCCGCCATCCCGAGGACTTCATCGAGGACGATTTTGGAGCTGTCGTGTTCGTCGAAGATCACTTCCGCGCGCCCCGAAATCCAGCATCCTATCGCAAAGGCGATCGCGAAGAGCCCGAGCGTGACCGCGGGCGAGTAAGTCCAAAGGGGTCCTGAGACGAACCAGACCAGGACCAGGCCAACCACCGATCCGGCGGTTCCCGGAGCGAAGGGCGAATAACCGCTGTAGGCGCCGGTAGCGAAGAAAATTATAAGCGTGCGCATCGCGATTCAGTTTTGAAGCGCGAACGATAGCACGGCGGGAGCGCGCGCAGTAGCTTCAGGCGCGGTCTGGCCGTGGGAGCCTGTCCTGAACCGGCGCGATGTTGAAGTCTGGCCCGCCGCCGTCTCGTAGAGGATACCAGGCCGCCTTTCGATGGCGGCAGTCAGGCGGTCGGGTACGGTATCGGCGGCTCTTCGGAACCGACCTCTACCGATGTAACACCCTCGATCGTGCGCGCGACTTCGCTTACCAGCTCGTCCCACGGCGCGACCAGCCCGGGGCCGTTGAGCCACACCGCTCCGGCGCGGCAGTTCACGGTGATTTGCGCATCGCGAATCTTAGGATGGGCGAGCAGGGCCGCGTGGACCTGCGCCGCAATCGCGGCATCGCACAGGGACGCTCGCGATGGAGCATCGGCGGTTGCGTCAATTTCGCGCGCCGCGTTCGCGAGCATCCGCGCGATCGATTCAACCGGCTGTGCCGATGAATTGACAACAAGGTCGTACAAGGTCGGGTCGTCGATATCGACTCCGGAGAGCGTCTGGCTTCGGGCTTTTGCCTCGCGGTCGTGCTCGCGAACATGTTTTTCCGCCGCGGCGGGTGAAAGATTCTCTTCCTCGGCGGCGCGTTTGATGCGCTCCGCGATCGGTCCGACAACCCTGACGCGCAGCGCGCAGCGCAGCGGCGGAATCTGATGAGCGAGTGTGCGGCCCGCTACGACGATCGCGTCCTTCGCAACCTCTTTGAGCAGCACGGAACGGATGTAGGCCAGGTAGCGATGGCTTTCGCTGTGCAGGCGTTCCCAGAAATGAGGAGTGCGCAGATCGAACACGAGCAGTTGGTCCTCGCTCACGCCGAAGCGATCGGCGGCTTCGGCAATAATTTCCTGCCCGGTTCTGAACCGCCATCCGAGTTCGTCCGCGGCAAGCCGGCCGATTTCGATGCCGCGGCTTCCGATTTGTTGACTGATCGCGATTACCGCCAAGCCAATTCTCTCCCGATGCGCTTATTCGAGGCTCCCGCCGCATATTATGAACATGTCCGCCACACGGCAAACGGCGAAGATGGAATCGTTGATGCGGCGCGGCTAGGATGGCGCCTGCTTTGAACGGATTTCGCCGAGCCGTCAGCTTGGCGGACTCAGCTACAAGCGAGGCAACGGGTCCGATGGCGCAAAAGATGACACGGCCGCGCATGGCCGGGGCCGAGATCAACCCGAGCGCGGTGCGCGGCGACATGACCGCGGCCGAACTCGTGGACACCGCGTTTCTTGCCTACAACGGCCGCAAGCTCAAAGATGCCTGCCGCCTGTTCGCGGAGCGCATGCTCGAGCCGGACGTGGTCGTCGGCATGAGCGTCACGGGCGCTCTGACCCCCGCGGGGCTTGGGATGTCGTGCTTGATCCCGCTTATCGAAAACGGATTCGTGGACTGGATGGTTTCGACCGGCGCGAACCTCTACCACGACACCCATTTTGGAATCGGGCTCAAGATGTACCAGGGGTCGGCGGAAACGGACGACGTCGCACTGCGCAAGGCGGGAGTCGTCAGGATCTACGACATTTTCTTCGACTATCGGGTTCTGCTTTCGACGGATGCGTTCTTCCGGCAGATAGCGCGTCTGGAAGAATTCCAGCATTCGATGAGCACGGCGGAGTTCCATTATCGCGCCGGCCGCTACGTCGCTGAGCGGGAGCGGATTCTCAGGCTCAAGCGCCGTTCGCTGCTTGCCGCCGCATACGAATACGGAGTTCCCATCTACACCTCCTCGCCGGGCGATTCGTCGATTGGGATGAACCTGGCCTTGCTCGAGATGGAAGGCCACGGACTGCGGCTGGACCCGCTGGCCGACGTCAATGAGACCGCTTCCATCGTGTATTCGGCCAAGCAGGGAGGCGGCAAAAGCGCCGTCTTCATTCTCGGAGGAGGGTCGCCGAAGAACTTCGTGTTGCAGACCGAGCCGCAAATCCAGGAGGTGATGGGAGTAGCGGAGAAGGGTCACGATTATTTTCTTCAGGTGACCGACGCACGCCCCGATACCGGCGGCCTTTCCGGCGCGACCCCGTCAGAAGCGGTGAGCTGGGGCAAAATCGATCCCAACCGCCTGCCGGACACGGTCGTATGCTATGTGGATTCGACCGTGGCCCTTCCGATCATCACCGCATACGCGCTGGCGCGCAGGCGCAAACGCAAGCCTCGCCGCCTTTACGATCGGCGCGAGGCGATGCTCACGACGCTGGAGACGGCCTATGAAAAGGTGCGCAAACGGCGCCTGAAGCGGGGAGAGAGTTGAGAGGCGAAAGGATGGCAGCGAGGGTGAAGAAAAAGCCGGCTTCCAAGGCGCGCACCCATGCGGTGGTGCGGACTCGTGCAACCGCGGCGCCCGACGGCGACCTGCGGCGCGAACTTGCGCTCGCAAAAAAAGCCGCGCGCGCGGCCGGCGACATCCTGCGCGGGCATTGGCGGCGCGGCGGTTACCAAATCGGCTCCAAGGGCAAGGACAATCCGGTCACTGAAGCCGACCTCGAGGCGGATCGCGCTCTCAAGAAGCTGCTGCACGATCCGATTCCGGATTACGGCTGGCTCTCCGAAGAAACGGCGGACAGCGAGGCGCGCCTTGAATGCCGGCGCGTGTGGATCGTTGACCCCCTGGACGGCACCAAGGAGTTCATCAACGGCATCCCGGAGTTTTGCGTCGCGGTCGCCCTGGTCGAGGAGGGAGAGCCGGTGCTGGGCGTCACCTACAACCCGATCAGGCGCCAGATGTTCTGGGCGTCGCGCGGGACGGGATGTTTTCTGAATTCCAAGCCCGTCCGTGTTACGCGCACCCGCGTGCTGCATCGCGCCAACGTGCTCGCCAGCCGCAGCGAAACCGCCCGCGGCGAGTGGGAGGTATTTCACGGACGGCTGAAGGTCAGCCCCACCGGAAGCGTGGCGTACAAGTTGGCCCTCGTGGCGGCGGGAATCGCCGATGCCACCTTCACCCGTTCCCCGAAAAGCGAATGGGACATCGCGTCGGGCGCGGCGCTCTTAAAAGAGGCCGGGGGCACGATGACCGATATTCACGGCGCGCCGATTCGCTTCAATCAGCGTCACGTCAAGGTGGCGGGAATGATCGCCGATAACACCATCCTGCACGAGCAACTCGTCAGGATCGCTCCGCATCCGGACCGCGCCCCGCAGTAGAGCGCGCGCTCGAACCGCGCGGAGCGGTGCCGTTATCCTATTGCGGCTCGCTCCGCGGCTTCTATCTCGTATCGCGTCTTGCCCGGGCCGGTTTCCGGCAGAAAATACATCGTAACGATGGGCAGCAATTGAAACACCAGGAAGGCGAGCATTACCGCGCGCAGTCCCATCGAGGCTGCGAGCTTGCCGCCGAGCACCGGCGATATGAACGCGCCGAAATAGCCGACCGCCCATACGAACCCTTGCGAGGCGCCCACGCGAGTCGGATTCATGTCCGGCAATTCCATCATCAGCGTGGTGATAGCGGCGAGCGAGCCGGCGGCGCCGATTCCGACCAGCACCAGCGAAAGGCGAATCAAAGCCGGATCGGACAATACGATCGCGCCGATACATCCAATCAGAGTCGCGAAGGCGACGGGCCACGTAAACGGCTTGCGCAATCCGGTTCGTCCGGTTCCGATCCCGCCCGCGACCGCGGCGAAGAATCCGGTGAACGGCAGCACCTGGGTCATCAGAGAGGCCTGCTCGAGGCTCATGCCGCGGAACACCCGGAAGTATTGAGGAAGGAACGCGGTGTAGAGCTGAAAGACCCACATGCCGCCGAACAGCCCGATCGCGATCAGCACCACGTTGCGCATCTTCATCACTTCGATGAGCGCGGAGCCGCCGGCTTGATCGCCCGATTCGCCGGCATGCGATTCCCCGACGGTCGAGCCCGCGTGCTGGCGGCCAAGCACAGTCCACAGCAAGGCTACGCCGGCCGTGGCAATTCCATAGTAGAGGAGGACCGATTGCCACGAAGATCCGACGGCTGCGAAAAGCGGCGGCGTGACGCGGAACACCGCGGTCAGGCCGACATAGCCGAAGGCGAAATTCACCATGTTGATGTAGGGCCATTCGTGCTCGCCGAACCACTGCATCGTGAGCGCGCCGGGCGGAGCGATGATCATCCCGAACCCGATCCCTTCGACGACCCTGCATATCAGCAGCACGGAGAAAGTGTGGGCATAGCCGCTGGCGATTTCACCTATCCCCATCAGCCACAGTCCAAGCTGCAGGCATCTCAGCGCGCCCAGCCGTTCGAGGACGATCGCTCCGAGAATCGAAAAGATACCGATGCACAGCGCGATGATGGAAATGATCAAGCCGGCGTCGCCGAGCGAGATTGCGAGGCCTTTCTTGATCTCGTCGAGAATGGGCGCCGGCGCGAGCCACGTGATCGATTGCGCGGTCAGAAGAAGGAGCAACAGAAGCTCGATTACCCACCGGTATGGAGAAAGCGGAGTACGGTCGCTCATCTAATCACAGTGCTCCCCTGAGATGCTTCGGGTATAGCCCGGACCGAGAGGAAATTGCCACCGCTTGTTCAGCGGGCGCAACTACAGGCGCCGATCGCCGCTGGCCCACGCGAGGTAACCTGCGAGCCCGATCGCATACACGGCAGCGATAAGAAAAAACACCGCGCTAAAAGATCCGGTCGCCTGCACGATAAAACCCGCGACCGCCACTCCGACGATCCCCGGGATCGTGGCGATGGTGTTCGAAATTCCCATCAGCACACCCGCGTACGCAGGCCCCACATCGAGGTGATTCACTCCGTAAGCTGACAAACCCAGGCTGCTCGCGGCTGCCGACAGAGCGATCAGACCGGTGGCGACTGCGGGCGAGCCCGCACCTGGCAACGCGAGCAGGGGCAGAGCGCCGAGACCGAACGCGGCCGATTGCATCATCTTTCGGGTTGATCCGACGCCGGCTCCGCGAATTCGCATCAGATCCGCTAGCCATCCTCCCCCATTAACCACCGCGAAGGCGGCCATCCAGGGAATGAGCGAATAGATGCCGACGCGCGCGACCGTGACGCCATAGGCATGATGCAAATACGTGGGCATCCAGAGCAGCAGAATATTGAAGCCGAAGTTGCTGCAGAAATGCGCCAGCACTATCGCCCAGACGGCGGGCTCTCGCGCGATCGCCCGCCACGGGATTGCGGTCGCGGCAAGGTCCGCGGTTTCGGAGGCGATGCCCGCCGAGGAGCGGCAGGCGGCTGATGTGCGCGGTGGACGGTCGGCCGCCTTTATCATCCAGATGACAACCCAGAGCACGCCGGCGAGTCCGGAGAGATAAAAGAGCCCGGGCCAGCCGAAGACCTCGATGATCGGGGGGCTGAGCACGAGGGCGACGACCGTGCCGACATACATGCCGCTGAAATTCAGAGACAGAGCGCGGGCACGCTCATGCGTGGGCATCCAGCGGGAGGTGAGACTGTGGATCGCCGGAAAGTTGACCCCTTCTCCCAAACCCAGCAGGATGCGCGCGGCGAAGAGCAGGGCTAGGGAACTGCGCGCCGCGGCGGGCGTGATGAAAGTGGCGAGCGACCAGACCGCCACTCCGAAAGCGAGCACGCGCTTGCCGCCGAATCTGTCGGCAAGCCAGCCGCCCGCGAGCTGGGGCCACAGGTATCCCCAAAAGAACGCGGAAAGAATCAGTCCCTGCGCCGCGACGCTATAGCCTTCATCGGCGGAGAGCGGGATGAGCGCGACCGAGATGCTTACGCGGTCGAGATAGCAGAGCACCGTCGCAAGGAAAAACAACCCTGCGACGGTGTAACGGCGCGGCCATCGTGAGACTTCGCGCGCGGTGTCGAGCGATTCGATGCTACCCGGCATCGCGCGCGAGCTTATCCGCGCGCGACCGAAGCCGCCAGTACTTCCAGATTCCCTGGGCCGCTTGTGCCTAGCGGCCTACGGCGTGGCGGACGGTGTTGAGGATGTAGATGAAGTCGCGGGGAGAGCGGACTTCTCCCAGCAGAGCCGCGCGCGAGAGCATGTCCATCTCTTCGCTGCTGATGTTGTGAACCCGGCGAAGCTGATCGTTGCTCTTGAATTGCTCCCAGGCGGAGGGCGTGTTGCCGTCGGAGGGAGGATTCAGCAGCGCGTGCGCGCGCGGGTTGGCCAGGAAAAACAGCTCCCGGCGATCCAGCCCCAACACCTCCGCGAGCCTGGTGACGATCTTGTCGGAGGGATGCCGTTTGCCCGACTCGAGATGGCCCACGTAGGGGGTGGAGGTTTTGATGCGGCGGGCGACTTCTTCCTGAGTCAGATCGAGTTGACGCCGGCGCTCCCTGATTATCTGCCCAAACGTTCGTTCCTTGGACCGTGCCATTTTTTGTTGCCTCTTGGAGTGGCGAGTAATGCGCCCCCCTTGGCGCGCACCCACCCTAACAATTAGATCGAATTAGCAGCCTTATTGTAAGTAACATTCGGTCAACTTATGGGCAAACGATTCGGCTATCCAATCTACTCCTTAGCGTTTGACGGCTTTAATCGCCGCGATAAGCCATTTTGTCCCTAAATCCTTGTCCGAAAGAGGCTTACGCGGCATATTTTTTAGCACAACTAATGGGAAGCATAAGAATTTTTCACATTTCTTCAATTTCCGTAAGGATTCCGTCCATGGTTCACGTAGAGCGAAAATTGGGAGACACCACTCAAGACGCGATGCGGCGTCTCGAATTGCGCTACCGCTCCTCTGCGTAATTCCTTGATCGCAACCCGATCCTCGCCGAGCGCTCGCCCCGAATTGTCGTAGTAATGCACCTCGATATCGACGCCCGTATCAGGACCCGAATTTTTGACCGCCCCTTCGACGAACACCTCGCCGCTCTCGCGGTGCAGACGGCTTTGCGTTACGTGAACGGGCTCAGACTGAACCAGGGAGTAGAAGACCCATCCCGCGAATCCCGCGGCGGCGAGCAGAACAACGGCTCTTCCGGCGCGCATCGTTCCCGGCCGCCTCAATACGAACGTGGCAGGCCGAGAACGTGCTCGCTGATCGAATTCAGAACCATCTCCTGCGAGACGGGAGCGATCTTCAAAAGCCGGCACTCGCGGAAATAGCGCTCGACGTCGTACTCGCGGATGTAACCGTAACCGCCCAGTGTCTGGACCGCGCGATCGCACGCCTCGAAGGCCGCATCCGCGGCGCGCAGCTTCGCCATGTTGGCCTCGGGGCCGCAGGGCTTGCGATGGTCGAACAACCAGGCCGCCTTGAGCATCAGCATCTCAGCCGCTTCCAGCTTCGCGTAAACGTCGGCGAGCGGATGAGCGATGGCCTGGTTCTGGCCAATCGGGCGCCCGAAGACGACGCGCTCCTTTGCGTAGCGCACCGCGCGGCCGAGCGCCGCTCGCCCGATTCCAATCGCCTCCGCGGCGACGAGGATGCGCTCGGGATTGAGTCCGTCGAGCAGGCAATGAAAGCCGCGTCCTTCGCCGCCGACGAGATCTGATGCGGGCACGCGCAGGTTATCGATGAACAGCATATTGGTGTCGACCGCCGCGCGGCCGAGCTTGTGCAGTTCGCGGACTTCCACCGCTTGCGGGTCGAGTTCGGCGAAGAACAGGCTCATCCCGTCCGTCTTTTTGCCGACCTTTTCGAAAGGCGTCGTGCGTGTCAGCAAAAGCATCCGCTTTGCTTCCCGCGCCTTGGTAGTAAAGACCTTGCGGCCGTTGATCACATAGTAGTCGCCGTCGCGGCGTGCGGCGGTCTTGATGTGCGTGATATCGTTGCCGGCATCGGGCTCGGTGACGGCAAAAGCGACATGCAGGCTGCCGTTGACCACTTCGGGCAAAAAGCGCCGCTTCTGATCCTCGCTGCCGTGGAACACGAGCGGGCTTACCCCGAAGATCGAGAGATGAATCGAGCTGGCCGCCGCCATCGCGCCACCCGATGCGGCAACTTCGCGCATCACGAGCGCCGCTTCGGTAATTCCAAGGCCGCTGCCGCCGTATTGCTCCGGAATCGCCACGCCGAGCCATCCTCCCCGCGCGACCTCCGCATAGAAGTCGTGGGGAAACTCCCCGCGCGCATCGCGCTCTCTCCAGTATTCATCGGGGAAGCCGGCGGCCAGCGCCCGAACCTGCTGAACGATTTCCTGCTGCGCCTGCGTCAATTCAAAATCCATCGAATCCCGTCCTTATCCGTGAGTAGTCAAGCGGCAGATGCATAGCCTTCGGGCGCCACCGCAAGCACGCCCTGGAATTGTGATCATGCCGAATTGACAGTTAAACCCAACCTTACGCCGGTACGAATCTTGAAACCAAGCGCTCCGGCTCAGCCCGGCGCAGCCGGGGTGCGCGGGAAAGATCGGCTCATAATGGGCCGTCAGGGAGGAAAGAGTGAACAGGAGGACAAGCAGAAAAGCCGTGTCGTGGCTCGGCTCGATCGGCGGTTCAGCAATGCTGGCAATGCTTTGTGCAGGACAGCAGGCCTGGGCCGCGGGGCCGACCGGAGGAACTTCGGTATCCGAACAGCAGCGCCTCGATGCCTTGAGCGGGGAGATGAACAATCTCGCCGGGGAGGTGAATGAAACCAAGAGCGAGATCAAGCAGATCGAAAAGGCGATCACGGTGGCGCCCCCGGCCGAGGGCGCGCAGCCGCAGACCGTCGGCGAGCACGTCTCGGTGATGGAGAAAGACTTTAACGACCTGAAGAGCGATATCTCGACCAACCTCGGCGTTCACATCCACGGCCTCGTGGACGCCGGCTACGAACACAACTTCAACCAGCCCAACGGCAATACCAACCTGTACCGCGCGTGGGACGTGGATGGCTTCCAGCTCACCCAGGGCAACCTGCACATCGAGAAGGACGGAACCGTCGGCTTCGTAACCGATATCAACGTCGGACAGGTGGCCAACGCGATCTCGTCGGTGACGAATTATGGACCCGTGCACCAGACAAGCGCGCAATGGATCGATCCGACCCAGTACTACCTGACTTACACGATACCCTTGGGTTCAGGGATCGCGTCGCAGGCTGGCCGGTTTGTGACTCTGCTGGGCGCGGAAGTCATTCCGACCTATCAGAACCAGAACTACAACGAATCGCGCAGTTTCCTGTTCAACCTGGGCGAGCCGCTGACTCATACCGGCGTTCAGGCCTCGTACACGTTCAACGACTACGTGTCCTTCATCGGTTCGTTGAACAACGGATGGGATGATCCGCAGCTCACCACCAATAACGGGCCGAACTACGAGGGCGAACTGGCTCTCAACAACAAGGACAAGTCTCTCTCGCTGCTGGTCAACGGCATCTGGGGACCGAACCTGCCCGGCCATTCCAACTCCAACCTGGGCGCGATCGATCCGATCGTGACGTGGAAGCCGTGGTTCGTGAACGGCGTCACGCTGGAGACGGAGTATCTGTACGCGAGCGAAAGCGGCCCCGTCGTCAACGGCCATTCCGGAACGTGGCAAGGATTGGCGGCGTATTTCGTTTACGACTGGAACGCCTGGGAGTTTGCCAGCCGTGGCGAATTCTTCGACGATCAGGATGGTGCGCGCACCGGAACCGCACAGACGTTGTGGGAGCTCACCCAGACCATCACCTGGAAAGTGCCTGAAGTCACCGGACTGCTGGCTCGACTTGAGTATCGGCACGACAACTCGGATGTGCAGGTCTTTCCGAATAACAACTTCGTGAATCCTGCGACCGGGACCCAGCAGCTCTGGTCTGGACAGGATACCGTGAGCGCGAACGTGATCTACGCGTTCTAAAAGAGTCTTCAACACTCTCGGGGAGGGAGCGTCAAAGCGGCTTGAGCGGCGGACCGGGGCATCCGGTTCCGCCGCTCGGCTTTTCATCGCGACGATATGCGATGCCGGGCACCGAGTTAAAACCCGCGGCCGCATACGGACATTGCATTTTGCAAGCGCGACGGCGCGATCTCCTCGCGTGGCGAATCGCCTTTTGTTATTGATGGCGGGCTTGCGGCGAAGCCGATCGCCGCTCTGCTGAGTACCCCCCGAATGAGCCTGCTCGCCGCGACCTTAATCCTGATCCTTCTGCTGTTCGGTCCTCTCGCCGTTCACCTGATCGAGCGGAACATCGAGGTTTACATCCTCGTCCTCGGCGTCATCGCGACCCTGATCGGGACCGGCTTCAACCGTTCACTGGTCATCAAGGCGGCTGAAGAGCCCGTACTCATAACGATAGCGGTGATCGGCGCAGGTATCGTCTTTGGTTTTACGCGCGAGTGGCTGGACGGTCTGTTTGACGGACTGCGCCGCCGGCTCAGCCGGGCGATGCTCGCGGGAATTTCGATTCTGGTGCTGGCGCTGTTGTCCAGCATCATAACCGCGATCGTCGCGGCCGTGGTGCTGGTTGAGATGATCGGATTGCTGCGGCTCGACGGGCCGCAACGCGTTCGCGTCACGATTGCCGCGTGCTTCGCGATCGGTCTGGGAGCCGCGCTCACTCCAATCGGGGAACCGCTTTCGACGCTGGCTGCATCCGCTCTAAAGCTGCCGTTCATGGGTTTGTTCAATTTGCTGGCTCCATGGGTGATGCCGGGGGTGGTGGCGGCTTCCGCGCTGGCGGCATACTTCGCGCGCGGCGAATATGGCGAAGCGAACGAGCCGGTTTTGACGGCCAAATCGCCGGTGAGTTCGCTTGTGCAGGGCGTCAAGGTGTACGTGTTTGTTGCCGGGCTGGTTTTGGTGAGCCACGCATACGGTCCGGTCGCGGCGCGATTTGTGGACGCAGTTTCCAACGATGCGTTGTTCTGGATCAATATGGTGTCGGCAGCCTTGGACAACGCGACGCTGGTCGCGCTGGAAGTGCACAGCATGAGCCTGCCTCGGGCGCGTGAGGCGATAATTGCGCTGCTGGTTTCGGGCGGGATGCTGATTCCGGGCAACATCCCCAATATCGTTAGTGCGGGTGCGCTGAAGATTGGCAGCACGGCCTGGGCGCGGATGGGAATACCAATCGGGCTGGCCGGCTTGGGCATCTATTTTGCTCTGCTCAAGGTATTGGCGTGACAACGCGCCGGACGAGAAAGCAAAGGCCAAGAAGATACAGAAATTTCCGCGAGCAGAAATGCAAACAGCGGCAGACGGTGCTGTCTAAACAGGCGGCCCACCGTAACAATTGCATTGTATTTAGGCGTTGGGATACGGCCGTTGCCTTTAGCTGGTTTTCGTGAGAGAAAGCGATGATCGAATTTCGGCCTACCGGCACCTCGATTGCCGCGGCAGCCGGCAAGTCTGAAGTTCGAAAATCCGTACAAATCGCGGGTTCGCCGTCCCAATTTATAAACGGCGAGGAGGATTAAGCGTTCGATGACGCCCAAAGAAGTTCTGCAAATGATCAAGGAAAAGGGAGTGGTGATGGTCGATCTCAAGTTCATCGACCTGCTCGGCACGTGGCAGCATTTCACCGCGCCCATCTCGGAGTTCAAGGACGAATCGCCATTCGAGGAGGGCCTTGGCTTCGACGGCTCATCGATCCGCGGATGGCAGTCCATTGATGCGAGCGACATGCTGGTGATTCCCGACCCGGCGACGGCGGTGTTGGATCCTTTCTGCAAAGATCCCACGCTCACGATGATCTGCGATATTTCCGACCCGATCACGCGCGCGGACTACACCCGTGACCCGCGCAATATCGCAAAGAAGGCCGAGAAGTACCTCAAGTCAACCGGCATAGCCGATACCGCCTTCTTTGGTCCCGAGCCCGAGTTTTTCATCTTCGACGGAATTCGTTACGAGACCAGTCAGCACCAGTCCTATCACTTCATCGAATCGAACGAAGGCAACTGGAACACCGGGCGCGAGTTCAACGTGAGCGATGCGGGCCGCAACCTCGGTTACAAGCCCCGCAACAAGGAAGGCTACTTCCCGGTTCCTCCCAACGACACCCTGCAGGATCTTCGCACCGAGATGGTGCTGGAGATGGAGCGGGTGGGAATCCGCGTCGAGAAGCAGCATCACGAAGTCGCGACCGCAGGCCAGGCCGAGATCGACATGCGCTTCCAGCCGCTGGTGAAGATGGCCGACTGGCTCACCTGGTACAAATACATCTGCAAGAACGTCGCGGTGCGCCACGGCAAGACGGTCACCTTCATGCCGAAGCCGATTTTTGGCGACAACGGCACCGGGATGCATACGCATCAGAGCCTGTGGAAGGGTGAGACGCCGCTGTTCGCGGGCAACGGGTATGCCGGGATGTCGGAACTGGCGATGCACTATATCGCGGGCATCCTGCATCACGCGCCTTCGATCGCGGCCTTCACGAATCCGACCACCAATTCGTACCGCCGCCTGGTCCCCGGCTTCGAGGCGCCCATCAACCTGGCGTACTCGAGCCGCAACCGTTCCGCCTCGGTGCGAATCCCGATGTATTCGCCGTCGCCCAAGGCCAAGCGAATCGAGGTGCGCTTCCCCGATCCGACTGCGAATCCGTACCTGGCGTTCACGGCGATGCTGATGGCGGGGCTTGACGGAATTCAGCGCCGGCTCGATCCGGGCCAGCCCCTGGACAAGGACATCTACGCCCTGACCCCCGCGGAACTCGCGGAAGTTCCGAGCATGCCCGCCTCGCTGGATGAGGCCCTGAACAACCTGAAGAAGGATCACGAGTACCTGCTCAAGGGCGACGTCTTCACCGAAGACCTCATCGAGACCTGGATTGACTACAAGATGACCAAAGAAGTCAGCGCGATGCGCCTGCGGCCGCATCCGTACGAGTTCGCGCTGTACTTCGACGCGTAAGCGAGGATTCTCGCCAAGGCGATTACCAAAGGCGGCGGGCGGCAAGCCCGCCGCCTTTTTTTTGGTCGCAGCTCGGCGGACCCGGCGACCTCGTAATTGCGGCGATGGATGCGTGCTCGCGGTCTTCAGAAGCCCTGCGCAGTGGCTTTCGTCCGCAGGCAGCGTGCGCCGGACCTATTTTGAAGAATCGCCCGGGGCCGTCTTGAACGACCAGCGATACACCTTTGAATCGACTGTCATCGAAACTTCGAACGTATGGCCGGGTTCGAGCGGTTTGCGCGGAATCATCACGACAGCGAGTGCAGCAGTCCCTCTTTGAAGAGCTTTTGCTGAGACGGGTCCGGATTTACGTAACTGGCCGCATCGAAGGCGCAGCTTTCCAGCGGCTTGCCATTTTCGAACAAACCGTGAGCTGTAAGCATGATGGCGGCGTTCATGTCCCGCGCCCATCCGAGTGAAAGCGGAATTGGAGCACCCGCCGGATACGTATAGCCGGGGCAAGCGGTCAGCGGGTCAAGGTACCCGAAATTGCCGAGCGGCTTCGCCGGGAGCTCGCTGCCCGGCGGAGGAAATTGCCGCGGGGTTTTGAGCCACATCCGTTCAATATCCGAATCGCTGAGCTTGACCCTTTGCGGGCTGTCATCTTCGGTGAAATATGTGTCGCGAAGGCCGGGGAAGCCGAACCAGATTGGGGTCAGGACAATACATCCCCCGCCACTACAGTATTGTCCGTAACCGATCGCGGATTGAGCGGGATCGAGCGTGGAAATTGCCATGAACGGAGTCGCGTGTACCAGGGATTTCCCGGGTCTTCTTCGTGGACACCTTTGGCCGGCTTGAACTGCTTGAGTTGTCCGTCAGCGTATGTGAAATCAACCGGCTCGAGGTGATTTTCGGACACGTAGCGCGCGTGCTTCGCCGCTCCGTCATTCAGGGAGGGCGCGATCGTCATTTTCGGCAGATCGAGCAGGCCGCGGTAGTAGTTGACTCGCGCGACCGCCGAAGTGAGCTGCGGCGCCGGTGTCGCAGCCGCCTGCGGACCTTTGGACTCGGTCGTGTTCGCGGCCCCCGCCCCTGAAGAAACATGGTTTGGGGCGCATGCCGCCAGCAGAAGCAGAGGCGCCGCGAGCAGCAATGCGTTTTTCACGCTCATGTCCGGTTCGCTTCGGAAGTCGCACTTTCCAAATAACGTCAAGTCAGCGCAAAATCAATTTTCAGCGAAATTCTGGCTCGATCGCCATGACAGAACGTCACGCGCCGGGCGGATGCGCCTGCTTCCAGGCGCTTGCGACCGCGGACATCGTAGTGAACTTCACCCTTCGATGGGTCCGGATGTGATCGACCAGCCGCTCCAGCATCAGCAGGCGATGGCCGCGGCCGATGACCTGCGGATGCATCGTCAGCGTGTAAATGCCTTCGCCGATGCGATCGTAAAGGTAGTCGAAATCGCCCGCCCAGATATCATAAACGGCATTGGGCGAAGCGAGCCCCTGCTGGATACCGCCGCGGCTGGTGACGTACTCGAATGCCGGAAAATCATCGAGTCCCCAGGTGAAGGGAATCTCGACGACGTTAGTCGGTTTGCCGAAGACGTAGGGACCGTCTTCCGGCGCGCGATCGCCAATTCGCATATAGTAGGGTGTGAAGTCGTCGCCCATCAGGCTCGAATCGTATTCGAAGCCATGCTTGACCAGCAGTCCCACCATGTTTTCGCTGAGTCCCGCGCCGGGTGAACGGAATCCCACCGGCCTGCGCCCGGTCATCCGGGTCAGCACTTCGTTGCCGTGCACGAGGATATGCTCTTCGTCTTCGGGGCTTTTCGGATGGGTGTGCAGGTAGCCGTGGTTGCCGATTTCGTGGCCTTCCGCGACCAGCCGCTCGACTACCTGAGGAAACGTTTCGGCGCTGTGCCCCGGCACGAACCAGGTGGAGGGAACACTCCAGTGCTTGAGCATGTCCAGCAGGCGCATCGCGCCGACGCGGCCGAACTCGCCGCGCGAGATGGCGCTCAGCGATCCGGCGCGAAAGCCGCCGATCCACAGCGACAGCGCGTCGAAGTCGAAGGTAAGGCAGACGGAGATGTTCGCATCCATGTTCCACCTCTCGCGGCAGTCCGGCCGGCAGGCGCCGGCCCGGAGGTTTGTCTTGCGGCGTCTCGACTCACTCTTAGACTTTGGCCAGTGCTTCGAGCTTTTCCAGCCGTTGCTGGAGCTTTTTGTTTTCCTCGCGCAACTTGTCGATGTCTTCGCGCATCCGCGCGTCGTGTTCCGTCCGGCTGCGGCCTTCGCTGATGACCGCGATTGCGGTCCGCGCGCGGCGCTGGATCCTTCCGTCGAGGTCGCGGTCCGCCAGGCGGTGCAAGGGGGCGAGCGCGCGCGGATCGCCGATTTCCTCGAAGGCGGCCGGCAGCCGCATCCGCACCATGAACTCCTTGTCGTCGCTGAATGGCGCCAGGTAGTCGACGATCTCATCGCGCCATGGATCGCGCTGGCGCGCCATCTTTGCCAGCGCGCCTATTGCGGCAACACGGGCGCGGGGTGGCTTTCCATAAGCGCTCCATTCGCGCGCCACCGCGATGGTGCGCTCGTCGCGCGTCTCCGCCATCCCTCCCAGCGCATGCGCGCGGATGCTGTCGAGATGTGATTCACGGCGCATCGCTCCTTCGAGGATGTCGAAGGCCCGGCGATCGCGCGTCTCGCCAAGCGCAAGGGCGGCTTCCGCCTCCACGAGATAGCTCTCGTCGCCGCGTTCCACCAATTCAGCGAGAGCGGACGCGGCGCGTTCGTTGTTTCGGAACTGGCCCAACGCTCGCGCGACCGCGCGCCGCGCCTTCGGATGATTCACCTTGAGTCCTTCTATCAGCGCGTCGAGGGCGGCTTCGGTGCGAATCTCGCCGAGCGCGCTGGCGGCATCCGCCTGCACGCCCCAGAACTTGTCCCCCAGCATGGCATCGCGCAGGGCGGCAACCGCCTGCGGGCTGCCTTCCTTGCCGAGCTCGCGCGCGGCCGCCGCGCGGCCGATGGCTTCAGGTGCGTGCTTTAGTTCCGTCTCGAGCGCTTCGCGCCCGCGTTTATGCTTGAGGGTCTTGGCGATGTCGAAGTTGGGGTCGAAACGCACCGCCTTGGGCGCTTTGTCGGCAGGGAAGCTGAATACCTGCTCCGCCTGGCGAATCTCGACTCGATGGCGCGTTTCCTTACCGTCGCCGTCGAGGAGCGCGATGGTGGTGGTGAAGCGAAACAGTGGTGTGGTAGCGGAAGTCTTCTGGGTCTGTTTGACGGTCACGCTTGCGAGCTTGCGCTTGTCGTCATAGGAGCTGGTTACTTCGATTTCAGGGTGTCCCTCCTTGTACACCCATTGGTCGAAGAACCATTCGAGGTTGCGGCCGGTCGCATCTTCGAAGGCGCGTTCCAAATCGCGCGTGATTACGTTGCCGCCGCGATGGCGGGTGCAATAGAGGTTCAGCGACTTGAAAAAGAGCGCGTCGCCGACCTCTTGCCTGAGCATGTGCAGGACCAGCGATCCTTTTTCGTACAGATGGCGATCGAAGAGCTCGATAGGCGCGCGATAGCGGTTGCACACGATCGGGCGGCGATACTCGTGCGAATCTTCCGCGAGGTAGGCTTCCCGGTCCTGCCGGCGGTTCCACGCGAACTCGTCCGCGCCCAGATTTTCCTCGCACCATAGCGCCTCGAAGTAGGTGGCGAAGCCTTCGTTCAGCCACGCGTGCGCCCAGTCGCGGCAGGTGAGCAGGTCGCCCCACCATTGATGGGCGAGTTCGTGCGCGACCAGCGGATCGCTCTTGAAGTCGAGATGCGCGCGCGCATCGTGCAGCGTGTCCGCGGTCTGAGTCGTGGCCGAAGTGTTCTCCATCCCGCCGAAAATAAAATCGTTCACCGCCACCTGCGCGTATTTGGCGTAAGGGTAGGGGACTCCGATTATTCGCTCGAAGAACTGGATCATTTGCGGCGTGTTTCCGAACGCGCGGCGCGCGTCGTCCTCGCGGCCGGGATGCACGTAATAGACGACGGGCGTGGCGCCGGCGCAGTCCTCGATCGCGACAAATTCGCCCGCCGCCAGCGTGATCAGGTAGGTGGAATGCGGCACGTCGTGCCGCCAATGGAACGTGCGCGTGGCGGCCGCGGCGTTGCGGGTGTTGGAAATCAGCGCACCGTTGGAGATCGCGGTGAATTTTTCGGGAACGGTCGCGATCACCTCGCTGGTCGCCCGATCGTTCGGATAGTCGTAGCAGGGGAACCAGTAGCGAGAGTCTTCGTCCTCGCCCTGCGTCCATGCCTGGACGGGCTTGTCCGGGTAGGCTTCATCGGGACCCACGAAGTAAAGCCCGCGCCGCGGCGCGGCGGAATAATCAATTGCGACTTCGATCTCCGCGCCTGCCTTCAAAGCGCGCGGAAGGGCAACGATCACCTTTCCGTCTCGAACCTCGAATGCCGCTCGCTCGCCGCCGACCCGGACGGAACCGATATCGAGTTCGGCGGCATCGAACTCGAGGCTTGAGAGATCGTCAAGGATCGCCGCAAGGCGATGGGTCGCGGTTCCGCTGATGCGTTTCTTTTCAAAGTCCAGGGCGACTTCGAGCCGGACGTGGAGGATGTCGGCTACCCGGTCGCGCGGCCATTGCGGCTCGACGTGGGCGGGCTGAAACGGCCTGCGGCCGTTCTGGAAGCGGCCGGAGAACGCAAGGCGGTCGCCGATCTGTTCGGCAACCTCATCGAGAAAACGCGGCTTGTGCATGTGGGCGATCCTAACAAAGAATCCGCGAATTACGCAGATTCAAAGGTGCGGCTCCAGGCCGGCGCTCCGAACGATTTGGACGGCGCTACTCGTATCCTTGAACGAGAACCGGGGCGGCTGCCGCTATCCGCTATCGAGCACCAGCGCTTCGTTTGGAGCGAGACGCATTTTGCCGCTCGCGATTCGGCCCGGCTCGCGCCCGAAGTCGCTGCTCAGCAGGATTTTTCCCGAGGGCAATTCGATGCCGCGGGGTTCGTCCGCGAAGTTCAGCGCGACCATCGCGTGGCTGCCCGCCGCCTCGCGAGCGAACACGAAGCAGTCCGCGGGCGCATCGTCAACGACGCGGATAGTTCCCGCGGTCAATGCGGGCGATGCGCGGCGCGCGCGGATGGCGCGCCGGTAAAACGACAGCATCGAATAGGGATCGTCACTCTGCCTTGCCACGTTGACCGCGGCGCAGTTGCCGAGCGGCAACCACGGCGAGCGCGAACTCGTAAAGCCGCCGCCGGGTTCATTCGACCATTGCATCGGCGTGCGGCATCCGTCGCGGCCGACCGGATCGCGCCATCGTTCCCGCGAAATCTCCACGTCGGGCATCCCGATTTCCTCGCCGTAGTAGAGAAACGGCGTGCCGCGCAAACCGAGCAGCATCACCGCGGCGAGCCGGGCGCGGGCTTCGGTCGCGGGACCGCTCTGGTAGCGAGTGATGTGGCGGGGAAAATCATGGTTGGAAAGCGTCCAGGTCGGCCACGAGCCAGTGGGCAGGATACGTTCGATCTCCGCGACCTGCGCGCGAAACCGCTCGGCTTTCCAGGGGCAGAAGAGAAACCGGAAATTGAACGCTTGCTGCAATTCGTCGGGGCGCAAATAGAGCGCCAGCGACTCATTGCTGTGCGGCCATACCTCGCCAACCATCATCCGGTCGCCGTATTCGTCGATCACTCGCCGGAAGCCCCGGATGATTTCGTGGACTTCAGGCTGATCGAAGTCGTACAGATGGCGCTGTTTGAGGGCGACATCCGTTTGCGATCCCCACTCGACTTTCACCAGGGGCGGATTGTCGCGAAACTGCGCGTCTTTGATCATTCCGTGGATCACATCGACGCGATAGCCCGCCGCGCCGCGATCCAGCCAGAAGCGGATCACATCGTGCATCGCGGCGATGACCTCAGGATTGCGGTAGTTCAGGTCCGGCTGTTGTTCCAGAAACAGATGCAGGTACCATTCGCCGGTCGCTTCGTGCCATTTCCAGGCGGGTCCGCCGAAGATGCTCACCCAGTTGTTCGGCGGGTTGTCGGGCGCACCCGCCTTCCAGATGTACCAATCGCGCCGGGGATTGCTCCGCGACGACTGCGACTGCTGGAACCATCGATGGCGATCGGAGGTGTGGTTCGGAACCAGATCGAGGATGACGCGAATGCCGCGGCGGCGCGCTTCCCGAATCAGCCGATCGAACGCCGGCAGGCCGCCAAGGTCAGGATGCACGTCGCAGTAATCGCTGACATCGTAGCCCCAGTCGTTGAGCGGCGACGGATTGATTGGGCTCAGCCAGATCGCGTCGATACCGAGTGAGCGGTCGGTCCCGTCATTGAGATAGTCGAGGTGTTCGGTGATGCCGTCGAGGTCTCCGATGCCGTCGCCATTGGAGTCCGCAAAACTGCGCGGATAGATCTGGTAGAAAACCGCGCTCCGCCACCATTGCGAGGCCATCGCGTTGCTATCCGATTCTCAACCCGCCTGCGCCCGCCGCTAGCTTTCGAAGCCCAGGTCTTTGAGGCGCCGGCGCGCTTCGCCGGCGGCGTCGGAATGGACCATCAGGCGCACCGTCACCGCGGCCGTCGATCCCAGCATCCGCGACGCATCCGAGTCGAAAATGAAGCATTCGAGGCCGGAGCCTTCGAGCAGGTCATATGCGATTTTGACCTGGGTCGGGTCGATGCTGTTGAAGACCTCTTCGAGCTGGTCAGGCGGCGGCGCGCTTCTTCGATCCATGGATGGTTCCGTTTTCCGCTAGTCGCCAGCGGGGTTGTTTAGGGGAGTCCGAAGGATGCTTCTGATTCGATTGTAGATGACCAGCGCGGCCCCCGCGAGGATCAGTATCGCAATGATGGTGTCGAAGCGGTGGAAATAGGGAGCCAGCTCCTCCCAGTGCTGTCCCAGCTTCATGCCCGCATAGGCCAGTGCCAGGCACCACAAATAAGATCCTGCCAGCGTGTATACGGTGAAGGGCAACAGGCGCATCCGCGACACTCCCGCGGGCAGCGCGATAAACGTCCGAACCACCGGCAGAAGGCGGCTGATAAAGACGGCCGACCGGCCCCATTTGTCGAAGAACCAATCCGCCAATTCGATCTCGTGAGGCGCGATCAGCACCCATCGCCCGTAGTTCAGCAGAAACCATCGCCCGCTGTTCGCGCCTATGAAGTAGGCCACGTAGGACCCGAGCAGACATCCGACCGCGCCCGCGATCGCGACGAGCTGAAGCTCGAAGCGGCCGGTGTGAACCAGATAGCCGGAGAACGGCATGATTATCTCCGAGGGGAGGGGGATGCACGCGCTCTCGATCGCCATCATCAGGATGACGCCGCCGTAACCGAGCGATGAGATGGCCGCGATAATGAATGCTGATACGAGGGAAAAAATTTTTTCAGTCATGTGTGAACGGATGGCGCGGTCCGGGTTGCCGCGTTCTCAGAGCCTGCCATGAGCGGAAGGCGAAAGCGAGACGCGCGCGATTGCCCCAGTGCGCGCGGATCGCGTACACTGCAGAACGGCATTACTGCATATATGTTGACCGCCCGGCGGCTGCCGAGCCTCGGCGGCAGCCAGAATCTCCAGATGGAAGAAAGACCATGGCAAAGAACAGTCTCAGCATCGTCGATAACCGGACCGGCAAGAGTTACGAAATTCCGATCGAAGAAGGCGGAGTAATCCGCGCCTCCGCGCTGCGCAATATCAAAACCTCGCCGGAAGATTTCGGCCTGATGTCGTATGACCCCGCGTTTACCAACACCGCGTCGTGCCGGAGCAAAATTACCTTCATCGACGGCGACAAGGGCATCCTGCGCTACCGCGGTTATCCGATCGAAGAACTGGCTGAGAAGAGCAACTACCTGGAGACGGCCTACCTGATAGTGAAGGGCGAGCTGCCCGATCGCGAGCACTATCAGCGCTGGGAAAACAACATCAAGATTCACACGATGGTCCACGAGAGCATCAAGCAGTTCATGCAGGGCTATCGTTACGACGCGCATCCGATGGGGATGCTGCTGGGGACGGTGGGAGCGCTGTCGACGTTTTATCCGGACGCGGCGAATATCAACGACCTCGAGTCGCGCCGGCTGCAGACCCGCCGCCTGATCGGAAAGATGCCCACGCTGGCTGCATTCGCCTATCGGCACACGCGCGGGCTGCCATACGTTTATCCCGACAACGACCTCAGCTACACCGGCAATTTCATGTCGATGCTGTTCAAGATGACGGAGCTCAAGTACAAGCCCAATCCGGTCCTTGAACGGGCGCTCGACGTGCTTTTCATCCTGCACGCCGATCACGAGCAAAACTGTTCGGCCAACGCGATGCGATCGGTGGGAAGCTCGCAGCCGGACCCGTATGCGGCCGCCGCCGCGGCGGTGGCGGCGCTGTACGGACCGCTGCACGGGGGAGCCAACGAACAGGCGATCCGCGGGCTGATGGAGATCGGGTCGGTCAAGAACATTCCGGACATGATCAAGCGCGTGAAGAATCGCGAGCGCCGCCTGATGGGATTCGGGCATCGCGTTTACAAGAATTACGATCCGCGCGCGAAGATCCTGAAAAAGCTCGCCTATGAGGTCTTCGAGGTCACCGGCAAGAACCCGCTCATCGACATCGCGGTCGAACTCGAACGTATCGCGCTGGAAGACGACTATTTCGTCTCCCATAAGCTTTATCCGAACGTCGATTTCTACTCGGGCATAATTTACCAGGCGATGGGATTCCCGATGACGATGTTTCCGGTGCTGTTCGCGATTCCGCGGACGGCGGGCTGGATGGCGCAATGGGCGGAAATGGTCCGCGATCCCGAGCAGGCGATTGCGCGTCCGCGGCAGGTTTATATCGGCGAGCAGCTCCGTCATTACGCTCCGATCGATCAAAGGCCGAAGCCCACTCAGCGCGAAGACGCGGTAAGTGAAGCGATCTGAGCGCATCGGCGGGCGTCTGGGTGATGTTTCGCAGCCGCCGAGAGCCGAAGAGCAACCAGCGTTTGCGGGGGCTGTTTTTTCGATTTGCTTTCCGGGCCGCTTAATCTAAGACTTTGTAAGGCGCTGAATTTGCTCGTGGAAGGCGCGCAGTGAGCAAAAGTAGGAACGCCCCAACAGTCATCAAATACCTCAGCGTCGATGAAATGATGTTGAGGGTGGCGGAGATGCGCGCGGCCCGGCGTGATGCGCTCGTATCCACCCGCCAGCCGTCCTCGAATCCGCCTGTCCCGCAGACTTCCCTCGTTTTCCCGGAATACATAAGCCACTGCGAGCTCTGGTCTGCCGCGGAAGACGAGGACGCCGACACTTCGGTCATCCAGCCCAGGGCGCCACGGCGCGAGACCGGCGACAGGATTGTCGAAATTGCCTCGCGTCGCGAATCGCAACGGGGTTCACGAGCGATTACGGCGGGCCGCGAGCGTTACGTTTTCAGTGTCGCGACCCTGATGATCGCTGTCCTGATAGCGGCTGGCGCGGCAATCAGACCCAACAGCGGTAATTCATCGATCTCGATGATGGCGTCGTGGCAGCGTACGCTTGTCGCCGGCAGCCCCGCGTGGAACGAGATTGCTGACGATGACGTCCTCAAGGACGCTCCCACCGTCCGCAACTCCGCGCGGCGCAGGATTCCCCGAATTTCTCCTGAGCAATTGGAAAACGAAGTTCGCGATCTGCTCGCCAGCAACGGCTTTCCCGATATCGGCGTGTCGGCGAGCCGCCGCGGCGAGGTCTATCTCGCCGGCCGGGTCTTCAGCTCCGCCGAGGTTGACAGCATCGTTCGGATTGCGAACCTCGCGCAGCACGCCCGGCGCGTCTTTTTCCTTCATCCGGAAGTCCGCGAAGCGGAGGGCAAGGCGTTTTTGGGCGCGACGGCCGAATATGCACCCGAGGTCTGGGGCGCGCGGATTCGCAGCGTGATTATCGGTTCTCCGGCCTACAAGGCCGGAATCCGTATCGGTGACGTTATCCGTGAGTTCGACAACGCCGCTGTGACGAATGCGTCGGACCTCGGAAAGGCTCTCGCACAACACAAGCCGGGAGAGCGGGTTTCGATTCGAATCTGGCGCGACGGAGCCATCCGCTACCGGATTGCCCGGCTCGAACCGCTGCCCCAGTACGCGCTTCGCTGATGGCGCGCCGTCAGGCGCGTTCCGCGTAGCGCGGCTTGCGCTTCTCAAGAAAGGCGCGTGCGCCCTCCTCGATATAGCCTGCCCGAACGCATAGCACCTGATTGCGATCTTCCATCGCCAGCGCCTGTTCCAGGCTTCCCGCATCCACACTGGCCCACACGCATTCCTTGGTCAGACGAAGTCCGAGCGGCGACGTTTCCGTCATCTCTTCCGCGAGCTTCTTCGCCGCCGAGTCGACTTCGGAATCCGGGTGCAGTTCCGATACCAGGCCGGTTGCCAGCGCGCGTTCCGCGTTGATGAAACGTCCCGTCAGCATCAGTTCCGATGCGACCGACATACCGACCGCGCGGGGCAGGTGATAGCTCACGCCCATGTCGCATGCGCTCAGACCGATCCTGATGAAGGCGGCGTTGAAGCGCGCGGACTCGCCGGCGATTCGCACGTCGCATGCGAGCGCGAGCGCGAATCCTCCGCCCGCCGCAGGTCCGCGAATCGCGGCGATAAACGGCTGCGGCGCGCGCCGCATCGCGACTACGAGATCGCTCATTCGGCGTTGGGTTTCGACCGTGCCGGTGGTTGACGAGCCAAGTTCCGAGCCGCCCCGGTTCTGTTCCTTGAGATCGAGTCCGGCGCAGAAGGCGCGGCCCGCTCCGCGCATAATCACGACCCGCGTTTTCCGGTCGGTGGGCAGTTTGTGCAGATAGTCTTCGAGTTCTTCCACCATCTGGGCGCTAAGCGCGTTGAGATTGTGGGGACGATTGAGCGTAAGCCATGCGATTGAGCCTTCATTCTTAACTTCGATCGCCTGATATGCCATCGGACTGCTTCTCCTCGGTCGATTGCGCCCTTGATAGCGCTTTCCGAAGGCATTGAGTAGGGGGAGCCGTTTGACAAGCGCGGCGCGAACCTAATAGCTAACCGAAACAAAAGCTTTACGGAGAATTGCGCGGCGATGCCGACCAAGTACACCGACGTAAAGGGTCACGCGACCTATATTCACTATCACGGCGCCACCACGCTGCCTGACGTGATTCCCGACCTGTCCCGCGGGCGCAAGATCGTCTTCGTCCACGGTGCCGGCGGCAACGGCCATCCCTGGCACAACCAGATCGACGCGCTCGGGACGAAACACAGCCCGGTAGCGTTCGATTTGCCGGGTCACGGCCGTTCGGCGGGAGTGGAGGGCCTCAGGTCAATTCGCGATTACGGCGATTTTCTCGCGCACTTCATGGATGCGCTCAAGATTCAATCGGCGGTTATCGCGGGATGGTCGATGGGCGGCGCGATCGCGATGGACTTCGCGCTGCGTTACCCGGCTCGCGCCGAGGGGTTGATCCTGGTCGCGACGGCGGCAAAATTCGACATCCCCGAGGATCGTATCAAGCAACTGTGGGCGGTGATGATGGGGCGCGCGCCGCAGGCGTTCGTGACCGACGGCTTTTCGCAGAAAACCATCAAGGAAAACTTCAATGCGGTGCGCGAGATGTGGATGGAACAGATCAAGACCGACCCGCGCGTCCGGTACACGGATATTCGGGCGTGCAGCGAGATTGATCTGAGCGGCTCGATCTCCGCAATCCGAAAACCTGCCATCATTTTTGCCGGCGCCGAGGATGTGCTCACGCCGCCGGCGAACTCGGAGCTGATCAAAAACCGGATCGAGGGTTCGCGGCTTGAAGTGATTGCCGACGCGGGACACATGATTCCGGTCGAGCAGCCCGCCGCATTGAACGCCGCAATCGAAAAATTTCTCGCCGAACTGAAGTAGGAAGAACGCACATGAGTCTCAGCCGAAAAGCCTGCGTGGCCGGCGCGTATGAGCATCCCACCCGATTCGCGCCCGACAAGAGCATGTTCCAGATCATGGCGGAGAGCATCCGCGGCGCGCTCGACGACGCCGGCCTGACCATCAAGGATGTTGACGGCCTTTGCACGACCGGAATCGGAATGGGCGGGATGGGAATCGTGGGCTTCTGCGATTACCTGAACCTGACGCCGAACTTCGTCGATTCCACCGCGATCGGCGGATCGTCCTTCGTCGCGCACACTGCCCACGCAGCGGCCGCGATTGCCGCGGGACTCTGCGAGGTATGCGTTGTCGTTTACGGCTCCACCGCCGCCTCATCGCGTTTCGCGATCGGCACCGGCGGCGCGGGCGGAGGCGGCGATCCCTGCGATCAGTTCGAAATACCGTATGGACCGACCACGGTCGGCGCGTACGCGATGATCGCGCAGCGGCACATGCATGACTACGGCACGACGCCGGAACAGCTTGCCGAGATAGCGGTCGCGATGCGTCTGCATGCGTCGATGAATCCGGTGGCGAAGTATCGCGACCCGATCACGGTCGAAGACGTGTTGGCGTCGCGGGTCATCTCTTCGCCGCTTCATCTGCTCGACTGCTGCATCATCTCCGACGGCGGCGGCGCGCTGGTGATCACCTCGGCTGAGCGCGCCCGCGATCTGAAAAAGAAGCCGGTTTATATTCTGGGCACGGGCGAAACCGTGCGCCACGCGGCGCGCGGCCAGCGCGATTTCCTTGAAATCGCAGCCGCGCAGTCCGGCCGTCTCGCTTTCGAGCGTGCCGGGGTCAAGCACTCCGACATCGACATGGCGATGATCTACGACTCGTTCACCATCACCGTGCTCACGACGCTGGAGAACCTCGGCTTCTGCAAGCGCGGAGAAGGGGGGGCGTTCGTGAGCGGAGGGCGGCTGCGCTTCGACGGAGATTTTCCGATCAACACCGACGGCGGCGGGCTGTCATCGAACCATCCGGGGATGCGCGGAATCTTCCTGGTCATCGAGGCGACCAGGCAGCTTCGCGGCGAATGTGGACCGCGCCAGGTAGTGGATTGCAAGACCGCGCTGGTGCACGGCACCGGCGGCGCGCTCGGCACCCGGCACTCGGGCGCAACTCTGATCCTGAGCAATCAATAGGAAACCAGTGCGATGGCCGATCAAAAGGAAAAGAAATACGCGAAGCCGCTTCCGCATGTCGACGAGGAAACCCGTCCCTGGTGGGAGGCCCTGCAGCGCCATGAGCTCTACGTGCAGAAGTGCCGCGATTGCGGCGACGTTCGCTACCATCCGCGCGCCCAGTGCACGAGTTGTCTTTCGCCGCGCACCGAGTGGGTGCGCTGCTCGGGAAGGGGCAAGGTTTATACTTTTACCGCGACCTATCAGAATCAGGCGCCCGGGTTCCGCGAATCGCTGCCGTATATCATGGCCTGGGTCGAGCTCGACGAAGGCTTGAAAATGCTGACCAATCTGGTGGAATGCCGTCCGGAAGAGGTTAAAATAGGAATGCCCGTCGAGGTCGTATACGAGGATGTCACTCCGGAGGTGACGCTCGCGAAGTTTCGCCCGGCGAGGTAAGGAACATAATCCTGGTGAGCACAACCCTTGACCTGCATACGCATAGCGAAGCATCCGAGGACAGCCGAGCACCGGTAGAGGCCTACCTCAACTGGATAAAGCTAAGGCGCGCCGAGCGTCCGCTCGACGGCATCGTCCTGACGGAGCATCGCCAGTTCAACCGCAACGCCGACTATCGTCATCTCGAGGACAAGTTCGGCGTTATGGTGCTGCGCGCTTCAGAGGTGGAAACCAATTACGGCCACGTGTTGGTGTACGGCGTCAACGACGACATCCTGAAGCGATTCGATTTTGCCAACGTCAGGCTGGACGCGCAGGAATTGATCAACGAGGTGGCGCGGATGGGCGGGATCGCCGTCCCGTGCCATCCCGGCCGCCCGAATATCGGGCTTTACGAGCATTACCAGAACAAGCCGTCGCTCGAGAACGTGATCGCGGTGGAGGTGCTGAACGGCGGATCGCGCAAGGGCGAGGACGAGCGAAGCGCGGAGCTGGTTCAGCGGTACGGATACAGCGCGATCGGCGGTTCCGACAGCCACCTGGTGAGCCTGATCGGACTATGCGCAACCCGCTTCGCCGCCGAGATTCGCTCGATCGACGATCTCGTGCAGGAGTTGAAGAACGGCGCTTACGAACCGGTTGACTTCCGTCCGCGGCGCAAGCCCGTTCCGCACGCGGAAGCGGTTGTGACGAGATAATCTCTATGGCGGTTAACTACGATCCCAATCTGATCGGCAGGGTTTTCGAGACTACCGATCCGGTCGAAGTGAAGGCGGAGCGAATCAGGAGTTTTTGCGAGGCGCTCGGCGAAAGCAGTCCGCAATACGCCGGCGGCGAAGTTGCGCCGCCAGCCTATGCCGTCACCTTTCGCAACGGGCGGCACTTCTTCCAGCACGTTCCCCGTTTCGGACGCGCCGGCTTCGACGCGGGCAAAGATGTCGAGTTTGTCCGGCCGATTCGCGCGGGCGATAAAATAACCCTGAGCTCGCACGTCAAGGAAATCTACGAAAAGACCGGCCGTACCGGCACGATGGTCTTCGTAGTGGTGCGATCGACATTGAAGAACCAGAACGGCGAAGAGGTCGCTCATATCGACCATCGCTTTATGAATCGCACCTGAACCAGGAAAAGCACCAACCGTGAAAAACTTCGCAGACGTTCAAATCGGCGATACCCTCGGGCCCGTCCATCAATTCATCAGCAAGGACCAGTGCCGCAACTATGCCCGGCAATGCGGGCTCGACGCACCGCGCTTCACCGATGACGAAGGCGCGCGCAAGGAAGGCCTGCCCGGGATGATTCTGCCCGGCAACATGAGCCTCGGCATCCTGAGCAAGCTGGTGACGGACTGGATCGGGGCCGACGGGGGCGCCAGGCTGGTGCGGCTCAGCACGACCTATCGCGTGCCCGTGCAGCCTGACCGCACGCTGACGCTGCAGGGATTCATCACCCACGCGACGGAAGCCGAGCGCACCGCGGAGATCGACGTCTGGATCGAAAACGAGGACGCCGAGCGCCTGGTCACCGGCACCGCGACGGTGCAATTCGACAAGTAGGTTGGGATTCTTCCAGCGATCGCTGCGAGAGCGCGCGCTTCGCGGAGCGCGTTATCCAACGGAACAGATCACACGATCGCGCGGAGTTCCCGCGCCACATCGTGGCGCGCGATCAAAACCGCCGGAATCAGGCTGCTGATGGTTCCTATCGCAATCGCGATCCCCAGACCCTCCAGCGCGACCTTGGGCAGAAAGCCGATTCGGAAGGCGAGCGGGCCCAGCGAACGCGCCAGATGCGGCATCAGGCGCAGGATCGCATAAGCGATCACACCTCCGAGCAGACCGCTGAACACGCCGATCAGGGTGCCCTCGGCGGTAAGGCAAGAGATGACCGTCCCGCGCGTGAAGCCCATCGAACGCATCACCGCGAGCTCGTGGCGGCGCTCCCGCACCGCCATCGAGGCCGTGTTGCTCGCAACCAGCGCGATCGTGACTACCACGATCACCGCGATGAACTTCATTCCGTCGAACAGCAGGCGGTAGTTTTTGATCGCGATACGAACGAATCCCGCCTCGGACTCCGATTTGGTCGGGGCCGTCGAGTTGTCGAACAGATCGTCGATTTCCGAAGCCACGGCTGTAACGTTTTCCGAGCGATCGACCCGCGAGAATAACAGCATGATCGTTCCGGGGCGGCCGAGTGCTTCGTCGAGAAAGTCCTCGCGAATCACGACCGCGGAGGGTGGCACTGCGCCTCCGAGCGTTCCCACTATTTTGAGCTTGAGATCGATCGGATATGCCACGCCGTGGAGGATGAGGTTGTCGCCGATATGCCAGTGGTAGAGCTTCATCAACTGCTGCCCGACCAGCGCGCCCGACCGGGTGTGCCGGAGTTCTTCGGCCTGATCGTGCTTGATGTCCCAATCGGGAAAGAGGGCTTCGATCTGCCGCGGGTCCATCGCAACCGCGGGCACGAAGTCCTTGGGGTCTCGGTATGTGCTCGCGAATACTGACTCGCCGGTGACGGCCTCGATATGCCTTAGGCGGGCGACTCTGGCCGCATAGGCGGCGGGCAGCGGATAAGACAATCCCGTCTTTGCGTAGGTGATTATTCGAACGGAATTGGCGCGGTCGCGCAGAATCTCATCGACCAGCGTCGGCAGGCTCATCAGCGCGCCGAACATGAATACCGAAACGGCGATGGACAGCACGGTCAGCAGGGTTCTGCGGCGGTTGCGCAGCAGGTTGCGGAAAATCAGGGGAAGCAGCTTCATTCCTGAGAAAAGCTTACTCCGGAGCGGATCGCCGACACAGATCGTTCGTTTTAAGCGGCGAACTATCTGCTAGACTTGGCCGCGACGGATCGTGGCTTCCCATCGCATCAAAGCCCCCGCGCTTCGCGCGGGAGATACGGTAGCGGTTGTTGCGCCCGCTGCGGCCCTCGAGCGTTCGTACCTGGAAAGGGGCGTAAACGCGCTTAACTCGATGGGGTTTCGCGTCAAAGTATCGGAACGGGTGCTGGATCGCGCGGGCGTTCTGGCGGGGCCCGATGCCGACCGCGCGGCGGAGGTTCAGGCCGCGTTTGCGGATGATTCCGTGCGGGCGATCTTCGCGGCACGCGGTGGCTACGGATGCGGTCGTATCCTGCCGCTGCTCGATTTCGCCGCGATTCGCCGCACACCCAAACCCTTCGTCGGCTTCTCCGATGAAACTTTCCTGCTCAATGCACTGGTCGAAAAAGCCGGAATAGTCGCGTTCCACGGACCGATGGTTGCGATGGATTTTGCGCGCGGCCTGAGCGAACGCTCGACCGATCATATGCGGGGTCTGCTGTGCGGCGAAATATCGTCGTTCGAGCTCGAGGCGCGCGAGACCGTGCGTCCGGGAGTCGCGCAAGGCGAGCTGATCGGCGGATGCCTGTCGGTGATCGTCGCGATGCTCGCGACGCCGTATGCACCCGACTTTCGCGGGAAGGTGATTTTTCTCGAAGATACCGGGGAGCGGGCTTACAGGATCGACCGGATGCTGGTGCAGTTGCGGCAATCGGGCGCCCTTTCCGCCGCAGCCGCCCTTGTATTCGGTGCGATTCGGCCGGTTGACGGAAGCGAGGCGGAGAGCCGCGCGATCGCGGAATTCATTTCGGAACAGACCGCCGATCTTCGTATTCCGGTGATGGCGGGAATTGAAGCCGGCCACGGCACCGAGAACTTCACGATTCCGTTCGGAGTTCGCGTCAGGGTGGATGCTTCGGCGCGCCGGATGGTGTTCCTTGAAGCTCCGGTTTCATAGGCGATGGCGCGCGATTGTTCGCAAGCGCGCGAGATCGCAGTTGCAGTGGAGCCCGGCTAGCCGCATAAATTAGGTTGCGGTATCGCACGTAAGACGCGGTGGGAGCGGATTAGTTTTGGGATGGGGTGAAGTAGAGCAGGCCTTCAACAACGCGGTCGAGCGCGGCGCCATTCCGGGTGCGGCCGTCGTAGTTCGCGTAGGCAACGACATCGCGTTCGAGGGCGCCTTCGGCTTCCGTTCGATCGTTCCCAATCGCACCCCGATGAAGATCGATACCGTCTTCGATCTGTCGTCGCTGACGAAGGCGCTTGCTACGTCGGTGGCCGCGATGATGCTTGCGGGTGACGGGAGATTGCGCCTGGCGGATCGGGTCACGCGCTTTTTCCACAACTTCGGCGTCCACGGCAAAAGCATCGTGACTTTTCGCCATCTGCTGGCGCATTGCTCGGGGCTGGCCGCATGGCGTCCGTTCCACGAACGAATTGCGGCGATCGAAAAGGGCGGCAAGGTCAACTTCATGGCGAGTTACGGCGCGAAGGAGTTTACCTACGAAGAGATCCATCGCGAGCGCCCCGAAGCGCCGCCCGGCACGAGGACCATCTACTCCGACCTCAATTTCATCCTGCTCGGCGAGACGATCGAGAAGATTACGACTTTGCCGTTGAACCGCTTTTGCCGGGAAAAAATCTTCAAGCCGCTCGGCCTTCGCGCGACCGATTTTATCGATATTGCGCTGGTGCGCTCCCGCCGCCTGGAACCGGTGCCAGACATGTTCGCGCCGACAGAGATTTGCCCATCGCGCGGACGCCTGCTGGTGGGCGAGGTTGATGACGAGAACGCATATGCGATGGGCGGCGTCGCCGGACACGCGGGTCTGTTCGCCCCGGTGCGCGAGGTCGATCGAGTCGCAGCCGAGTTGATCGCCTGCTGGGCAGGCCGCTCCGACTTCCTGCCGCAGAAAGTGGTGCGCGAGTTCTGGACCCGCGATTTGACCGTGGCCGGATCGACCTGGGCTCTCGGCTGGGATACGCCGTCACCTCAAGGCTCGAGCTCAGGCCGCCATTTCTCGCCCAACGCGGTCGGCCATCTCGGTTTCACCGGCACTTCAATATGGATCGAGCCTGAGCGCCGGATTGCGGTTTCATTGCTGACCAACCGGGTGCATCCCCGCCGCGACAACCAGGCGATTCGCGATTTCCGCCCCCGGATTCACGACCTGATCATGGAAGCGATCGACGGTGCCTGATTCAGAGAGCAACGCGCGTCTGGCGCGCATCCCCGAAAACGTACGCCATGTTCACCTGATCGGCGTGGCCGGAACCGCGATGGCGGCGCTGGCGGGGATGCTGGTCGAACGAGGTTTTCGCGTGAGCGGCTCGGACAACCAGTTTTACGAGCCGACCGCATCGCTGCTGCGCGGTTCAAAAGTCGAGCTGAAGACGGGCTTCGCCGCGAGCAATCTTGCGCCCGCGCCAGATCTGGCCGTGGTCGGCAATGTCGTCCAGCGGGTCAACCCGGAAGCGCAGGCGCTGCTCGCCTCGCCGATACCATACATCTCGATGCCCGAGGCGCTATGGCACTTCTTTCTCAAGGGCAAGCGCGTGATGATGGTAGCCGGGACACACGGCAAGACGACGTCGACCGCGATGATGGCGCATGTGCTTGCGTCGGCGGGACGGGATCCCTCGATGCTGGTTGGGGGAGTCGCACTGGACTTCGGTTCGAACTATCGGCTCGGAAACGGCCCTCACTTCGTGATCGAGGGAGATGAATACGACACCGCATTCTTCGACAAGGGCCCGAAGTTTCTCCATTATCGCGCCGAAGGCGCGATCGTCACCGCCGTCGAATTCGATCACGCTGACATCTATCGCGATCTCGAGCACGTAAAGTCGAGCTTTCGCGCGCTGGCCGCGCAAGCGCATCAGGTCCTCGTGGTGTCAGCCGATTTTCCGCACGCGATCGATTCGATGAAGGAATCGCAGGCCCGGGTTATCACTTTCGGCCTCGACGGCGGCGAGTTCCGCGCCGTGAATGTGCGCGTGGGAGCGGACGGGGCCAGATTCGACATCGATCGAAACGGCAAGCCCGCCGCGCAGGGCCTGCATCTTCCCATCGGCGGAAGAATGAACGTCGCCAACGCGCTTGGGGTATTCGTGCTGCTGGCTGAGTTCGGTCTTTCGTCGAGCGAGATCGCGCGCGGGCTGAAATCCTTCAAAAGCGTTGCGCGCCGCCAGCAGGTGATCGGCGAGGCCGCCGGCGTCACCGTGATCGATGACTTCGCTCATCATCCTACCGCCATCCGGGTCACGCTTCAGGCTATCGGGGAGCGTTTTCCCGGACGGCGGCTGCTGGCTGCGTTCGAGCCGCGATCCAACACGGCGCGCCGCAATGTCTTTCAACGGGAGTTCGCATCCGCCTTCAAGGGTGCCGCGCGAGTTTATCTGGCGCCGGTGTATTTCAAAGATACCGATCCGATTCCCCCGGCCGAGCGGCTTGATACCGCATCTTTGGTAGCCGAAATAACCTCGCAAGGCGCCGACACTTTCGCGTGCGCTTCGAATGACGAAATTCTGGAACGGATGGTTGCCGACGCACGGCCGGGCGACGTTGCGCTGTTTATGTCCAATGGGCCGTTCGATCGGCTAAAGGACCGGTTCCTGGAAGCGTTGCGCACCAGGACCGCATGAGGCGCTCAAGCAGGCGGGCTTACCGGCGGGCGTCCATCACTCGCCGTCTGGCGGCAGCTGCAAAGGCGGCAAATCGAAGATGGCGGCCGGGGCGCCAGGAGCATCGCCCGATGCGTTCACTTTGATAAAGCGCGCGCGATCGACGAGCTTGTTCCACAGCGCCTTCGGGGTTGAGGTGAAGACGAGGTCCGGATGGGCCGGAACTTCGTACCACGAACCTTCCATTTTCTCCGCGCGCAATTGATCCTGGCCCCACTGGGAGTACCCCAGGAACACACGGACGTTGGCCTTGTCCAGGTGCGGATCCTTCAGTATCTCGGCAATCTGCCTGGGGTCGACCGTCATGTACAAGTCGGCGAACACGTGACTCTCACCCTTCGCGGGCGCCGCCGTGCGCCGAACCATGATGACGGCGTCGGGTTCCACCGGTCCGCCGAAGTAAACCGTTCCCGAAGCGTCATCCAGGTCGACCGAATGGGGAAAAACGCGCTTGACCGGTATAGCGGTAGGTTTGTTGATTATCAGCCCGGCAACCAGCGAGATTGCCGGCGCCGGAATCATCAGGATTACGGATTTTTCAAACAGCGGGTCGGCGATGGTCGGTTGAGCGACCAGAAAATCCTGCTCATCGTCCCCGAGCCCGACCGCCGGCGGCGCGAGAGCCAGAATCGCAATTGCCGCCGCAATCAGAACCCGAAGCGGCCGGCTTTTCGCTCGATTTGGGACCCTTCGAGACATTTGAAAACTTCCCGCAGGTTCCGGGGGTTGCTTAGTAGCCGTGAAGCGGATCGACCACGTTGAGCAGCGGCTGGTTCAGGCTGAAGCGCCGCAGATTTTCCACGAACAGTTCGCAGGCCTTGTCCATGTACGCTCGATTTGCACCAGAGATGTGAGGGGTCAGGATCACATTCTCCATATCCCACAACGGACTCGAGGAATCGAGCGGCTCCTGCTCGAAGACATCGAGGCCCGCGCCGCCGATCTTTGCGCCGCGAAGGGCTTCGATCAGCACCGGCTCGTCGATAACTTCGCCGCGTCCCACATTGACAATATATGCGCCGGGTTTCATGGCGGCAATTTCGTTTGCGCCGATGAACTTGCGCGTGGCTTGGGTGAGCGGAAGCGTAACTGAAACGTAATCGCTCTCGCGAAGGAGCTCGCGGCACTGATCGGGTCCGAAGAATTTGCGGGGAATCCGGCCTTCAGGATCGCCGAGTCCCGCCGGGCACCATCCGTGGTCGCGACGGTCGTCCGGATTGCGCTTCAAAGCCAGCACCGTCATCCCAAAAGCATCGGCCAGGCGAGCCGTCTCGCGGCCGATCGAGCCGTAGCCGACGATGCCGACAGTTTTCCCCCTGAGCACATCGACGCTGTTCATGAAGCCGCCACGCCGGTTCCATTCGCGATGCCTCTGCGCGCGCATCGCGACATGGAAACGATGCGAGTAGGCGAGCATCGATCCGATCGTATATTCGGCGATAGGCGTCGCGTGGATGCCGCTCGAGGTTGTCAGCGGTATTCCCGGGCTGTTGCGCATCCAGGGCGCCGCATGATCGGCACCGGCGCTCAGTAGATGCACCCAGCGCAGGCGCGGTGCGTGCCTCGCCAGGTCTTCCGGCATCCTGAAGCCCAGCAGCACGTCGCATCCACCGGAAGCGAGCGAACACACTTCTTCGTTCGACCGGCAGGCGCGATCCACGATTTCGAGGCCGGGCAAGGATTGCTCGATCAACGCACGATGAGCAGGGTCCAAGGCGACGGTTGCTACTATTTTCATGGCGGGTATGCGGAAAACTGTCGCACGGGCGCCGCGCTATCTTCAAGCCGCAAGCAGCCATTGAGCACCATCGCGCGCCAGCTTATGATCGGAAAGCGCCGGCAACTGCCCGGGCAATCACCATGAAACGCTCTTATCTGGTCGGGATTGTCGTTTCTTCGGCAATCTTTCTTGCCGGAACGTGCGCGGTCGCGCAGACTGGCGCCGGCTCCCAACTCCAACCCCAGGGGCAGGGCTCCTCCGCCAGCGGAGCCGCGATCGCTCCGCAGGGAGGGGAAAATGATGCGACCCTCGAGTTGGCGCCGCAACCGGGGTCGGTGCCCATTAAGCCGAAGGTCGAGGAGATCCCCGGCGAAAGAAGCTTCCGTCCTGACAGCGACACCGCCTCCATCAATCGCAACCTAAATCCGGGTGCGGAAGGCGGCGGCTCGGAGCGCCCATCGCGCCGGGGCCGCCCGTATCTAGGCATTGAAGTGCAGTATGCCAGCGAATGCTTCAAAGGAGCCGAGGAATACGGCCTGAAGATCACCAAGGTCGATCCGAACAGTCCCGCGTGGGCCGCGGGTTTGCGAGGACCTACCGGAGCGACCAACCTCGGCGCGGCGGGCGTCACGGCGGGAACGTTGCTGGGTCCGCTTAATACGGTAGTGAACCGCCTGCTCGAGAAGACCGGTTCGCTGGGCGTGGACGGCGACCTCATCGTCGCCGTCGATGATCAACGTATCCGAAATCAGGCCGATCTTGATTACAAGATGGCGCAGCTCAAGCCCGGCGACACGCTCTACCTGACGGTGATCCGGCCCACTGGCGACGGCAATCACAAGACGCTGAAGATTGCCGTGAAGGTCGGCGAATGGGGCCAACCGGTCGCCAACGCCGACTCGCCTTCGGGAACGGAATAATCCAGCCCTTCACCCGCACGACCATCGGCATTCGCGGATAGGTTCAGAATCGCGATTGATTGTCTGCTAAGGTGGGAAGGTTGCCGCCTCTCGCGCGTCCTGTTCGCACGAGGGGAGGGCCGATTTGCGTTTACCCAACGGAGTTGCTTTGCAGCGCAGCATCAAAGAAGCCGCCAGCGAATTGGAAGCGCGCCTGAATGCAGGGCGGGACCGGCGCTTTCCCGTGATGGGGCTCAAAGGCGCCGCCGGGCCGCTGATGCTGCGGGAAGTGGCGCTCCGGTTTGACCGTCCGATTCTGGCGGTCACCTCGCGTGCCAGCGAAGCTGAAGCCTTTCTTCACGAGCTGGCTTTCTTTCTCGACCAGCCGCGCGATGCGGATGCGGCCGGCCGCCGAGCGCATCTGCTGCCCGCATGGGAGATAAAGCCGTTCGCGCATCTTTCCCCTCCGCCCGATATCCAGGCCGCGCAGGTAGCGGCGCTCTTCGCGATGCTCCGGCAGCCTTCTCCGATCGTCATCACGTCGGTCGAAGCGCTGATGATGCGGACGATTCCCCGTTCGGTCCTCGATGATTCGATAATTCGGGTTGCGACGGGCGACCGGCTCGATCTCGAGGGGCTCGTCGATGCGCTGGTCTCGGCCGGTTATCAGCGGATTCCTCAGACCGAGGAGCCGGGAGATTTCAGCATCCGCGGCGGAATCGTGGATGCGTTCTCGCCGCTGCATGCGGAGCCCGTACGGATCGAGATGGAAGACGATCGGGTCACTTCGATCCGGCGCTTTGCTCCCGATACCCAGAGATCGGCGGCAACCGTATCGGAAGCGATCATCGCTCGCACGCGTTTCGTCGCGCCCAGTTCGCTCAAGGATGCCCGGGTTGCGGCTGCGATGGCGGTGCGGGCCGCCGACCTCGGGATGGTTCGAAAAGAAGTGGCGGAACTGGAGGAGACTCTCGCGAATGGACTGCTCTTTCCGGGCGCGGAGCTGCTGATGCCGTATCTTTACGAGACTCCACTGGATTCGGTCTTCAGCTACCTGCCCGACAATGCGATTCTGTGGCTGGTCGACCCCGGCCGGATCGTTGCGGAGGCGCATCGTTTCGCCGACAAGATTGCCGAGGAAGCCGCCGCCGCGGCGGAGCGCCATTCGTTTCACCCCGAGCCGAACCTGCTCTACCTGCCGGCTGATGAAATCGAAAACGCCCTGGCGCAGCGCATCGCGGTGGAAGTCGGATCGCTCATTACGGTCGCGCCGCCCCGCGAGGGATGGGCCGAACCCGTTGAAGTCAAGTCGCAGGCAAGTTTGCGTCTTGCCTCCACCGCGCTCTCCGGCGGGCGCTCTGTCCCCAGCTTTGAGCCCCTCGCGAGTGAGCTCAAAGAGGTCCAGCGCTCTCAGGGCAGGGCCCTGATGATCGTCGAAGGACCGCACCAGGTCGCCCGACTCAAGCGGCATCTGGAGGCCTACGACCTTGAAGTCAACACCGATTGCCGCTCGTTCGGCCAATTGCTCGAATGGCCTGACTATCGGCCGGCAATCATGGAGGGTGAGCTTTCGGCCGGCGCGATCCTTCAGTCCGACGGGATTTACCTCTACAGCGAGGAAGAACTGTTCGGAGAGCCGCGCGTGCGCCGCCGCACCCGGCCGACGCCAAAAGGCGCGATTTTGGCCCTCGAAGAACTGAAGCCGGACGATCTCGTTGTGCACATCGATCACGGAATTGGCCGCTTTCGCGGGCTTCGCCATCTGCGCGTGGCGGATGTTGAGGGCGACTTTCTCAATCTCGAATATGCCGGCAATGACACCATGTACGTGCCGGTCGAGCGCATCAACCTGGTCCAGCGCTACATCGGCGGCGACAACGAGGAACCCAAGCTCGATCGCCTGGGCAGCGGTTCATGGGAAAAGGTAAAGCGCCGAACCAGGCAGGCGGTGCTCGCGATGGCCGCCGAACTGCTCGAAGTGTATGCGGCCCGCGAAGTCCTCGAAGGGCATGCGTTCCCGATCCCGAGCGAGTTCCAGGAGTTCACCGATCGCTTCGAGTTCGAGGAAACTCCCGACCAGCAGGCCGCCATCGACGATGTTGTTCGCGACCTGACGAGGCCGAAGCCGATGGACCGGCTTATCTGCGGCGATGCGGGCTTCGGCAAGACCGAAGTAGCGCTGCGCGCCGCTTTTATCGCGGTGATGGATACGCGGCAGGTCGCGGTGCTGGTGCCCACCACGGTGCTGGCCGAGCAGCACTACAACACGTTCCGTAAGCGGTTTGCCGACTATCCGGTGCGGATCGACATGGTGTCGCGCTTCCGCAGCTCGCGGGAGAACCGTCAAGTAATCGAGGATCTGGCCGCGGGCAAGATCGACATCGTGGTCGGCACTCACCGTCTGCTGCAGAGCGACGTGAGCTTTCCCCGCCTCGGCCTGCTCATCATCGACGAGGAGCACCGGTTCGGAGTCGCCGACAAGGAGCGCATCAAGAGGCTGCGCAAGCTGGTCGCGGTGCTGACGATGACCGCGACGCCGATTCCTCGAACCTTGCACATGGCGATGCTGGGAATTCGCGATCTATCCGTAATCCAGACGCCGCCTCCGGATCGGCAGCAGATTCGCACTTTCGTCGCGCACTTTGACGACGCGCTGATTCGGGAGGTGGTTCTGCGCGAACTCAACCGTGGCGGTCAGGTCTTTTTCGTTCACAACCGGGTCGAGAATATCGAGTACATGGCGCGGCATCTTCGCACCCTGATCCCTGAAGCGAAGGTCGCGGTCGCCCACGGACAACTGAAGGAGCGCCAGCTCGAGGATGTCATGCGCGAGTTCGTCGAAAACCGCGTGAACGTGCTCGTCTGCTCGGCGATCATCGAGTCAGGCCTCGATATTCCCAACGCGAACACGATGATCATCAACCGCGCCGACCATTTCGGGCTGGCACAGCTCTACCAGTTGCGCGGCCGGGTCGGCCGCTCCCGCCAGAAGGCATACGCCTATCTGCTCATCCCCGGCGAACACATCATCACCCGCGATGCCAAGCGGCGAATCGACGCGCTACGGGAACTGGTCGAAGCCGAATCCGGAAGCGGATTCAAGCTTGCGATGGCCGACCTCGAGCATCGCGGCGCCGGAAATCTGCTGGGCCGCGAGCAATCCGGAGAAATCGCGGCGGTGGGATTTGAGCTTTACGCCGAGATGATGGAAGAGGCGATCGCCGAATTGCGAGGCGAGGAACGGCGTCCGGATTTCGAACCCGAACTGAAGCTGGGAATTCCAGCCTATATTCCCGATGCCTACGTGCCCGACGAGAATGAGCGGCTGGTGCTCTACCGCCGCTTCGGACGCGCCAATTCCGAACAGGATCTGATCGATTTGCGTGATGAGATGCGCGACCGATTCGGGCCGGTTCCCACCCTGGTCGAGAACCTGGTCGCCGCGATGAATCTGCGCAGAAAGATGAAAGAGCAGCTCATCCTCAGCGCGATCGTCAAGGGAGCGCAGCTTGAAGTCCGGTTTCATCCCGATGCCCCGGTCGATACCGCGCGGCTGGCGGCGCTGGCCGACGCCAACCGGCGCACCATGAAGCTGACGCCTTCCTACCAGGTAATCGTGAAAATAGAGCCGGGTGAATATTCGCAGACATTTGCGCAGGTTGACGGCGTTTTCCAGGCGCTGGCCGCGTGCGAGAGTTTGAACGCCCCGCCGCGTCCCGCCAACTCCGTCATCAACTAGGCTTTTCAGGATACATTTGACCCATGTTTTTCGATGCGGACAGGTGCTTGCCAAAGGACCGGCCATTTCCTGACCGTCCATCGGAAGCTAAGCTGAGACGCGGTATGCGAATCGATGGAACGGTGCGGCTTCCTCTTGCCCTGGCGGCCGCATCGCTCGCCGCTGCCTTGGCTATCGGCACTTCCGGATGCTTTCTTGCGGCGCTCAAGCGAGGACGCGCCAAACCTTCGCCGGCGCCCAGCGGCGTTGCCGCGGCGAGCCCGTCTCCGACGCCATTGGCGCCGAGTCCGCAGGCGACTCCGGACGCGCTTATCGTGCAGAAACCGCCCGAAGCGCCCGGTGTTACCGTCGCGCACATTGTCGCCAGCGTGGACGGCGAACCAATCACCAACCGCGATGTTGAGCAATTCAGCGCGGCGGTGGGCCGGCCCGTGAGCGCCGCTGATATCGCGAACAACGAGGATGCGAAGGCGGCGCTGAAGGCGCTCATCTCGCAGAAGCTGCTCGAAAAGGAAATTGAGCAATATTCGAGCAAGGTCGATGAAGAGCAGATCGACAATTACGTCGATGCGATTCGCCGTGAAAAGCACCTCACGCCCGAGCAGTTCAAGGCGGCGTTGGCCCAAAGCGGCCTCAGCATGGACGATTTTCGCAAGCACGCGCGCGAGGAGCTGGAAAAAGAGGTGATGATTCGCGAACAGGTGCGCCAGCGAGTCAACGTCTCGAACGCCGATATCCAGGCGTATTACAACGAGCACAAGGCCGACTTCACCGTAACCACCGAGAAGCTCAAGCTTGCGCAAATCCTGATCGGAGTGCCGCAGAACGCCACTCCCCAGCAGGTGGCGACGCTGCAGGCCAAGGCCGAAAGAATTCGCAAGGAAGCCGCGGCCGGCGTCGATTTCGGCGATCTGGCCCGCAAATACTCCGACGACGTTTCGCGCAACAGCGGCGGCGAGCTCGGATGGTTCACTCCTCAGGACGTAATGGACCAGGTTTACGCCGCCGTTAAAAACCTCAAGCCCGGCGACGTCTCCCAGGTCATCCGCACCAGCCACGGCTTTCACATTCTGAAACTCGAAGATCACCAGGTTCCCGGCGTTCGCCCTCTGGATGAAGTCAAAGGCGAAATCCGCAACCAGCTCATCAACGAGCGCGCGAACGCGCAGCTACAGAGCTGGATCGAAACCGACCTGGTCAAACAGCACGACGTCGAGACGTTCTATTGATCCGATGATCGCCCGCACAAGCGCGCCCCCGCTAATCGCGATCAGCATGGGCGACCCGGCAGGCGTCGGCCCGGAGGTCGTGCTCAAGGCTGTGGCGTCCATCGCGCGCGCTCGGCATCCTCCGCGGGTCGTCGTGATCGGAGACCTGAACGTGATGGCGGAGACGGCGCGCAGGCTGCGGCGAGTTCCCAGGCCTTATCTCTGGAACCCTGGCGATGCCGCGCTGCCGCTCACGCGAGGAATCGCGATAATGCCGGCCAGCGATCTGCCGAAGATGGCGCGCCGTCCCGGCCATCCCACCGCCGAAGGAGGCGACGCGTGCTTCCGCTACGTTGTAATGGGCGCTCGGATGGCGATGGATGGAGAAATCGATGCGCTCGTCACTGCGCCCATCAGCAAGGAATGGTGGGATCGCGCCGGGCATCACTATCCCGGACATTCCGAGCTGCTGGCCGAGATCGGAAAAGCCAGGCGGTGGCGGATGATGTTTGCGGGCGGCCAACTCAAGCTGGCACTGGTGACGGTGCATATGGGTTTGAAAGAGGTAAGCGCGAAGCTGACTCGCCCGGCAGTCTTTGAGACGATCCGCCTCCTCCATCGCCATCTTCGCGAAAACGCGAGGGTCGCCAGTCCGCGTATCGCAGTGTTGGGCTTCAACCCGCACGCCGGCGAAAATGGACTTTTTGGCGACGAAGAGATTCGCGCGATAGCTCCCGCGATTCGCGCCGCGCGGCGTGCGGGAATCGATGCGTTCGGGCCGATTCCGCCCGACACCGCCTTCATCCGCCCGGCCGGCCGGTTCAACTTCGACGGGGCTGTGGCAATGTATCACGATCAGGGCTTGATTCCGCTGAAGACTCTGGAGTTTGATCGCGCCGTGAACGTGACGCTGGGGTTGCCGTTTGTCCGGACCTCGCCGGATCATGGAACCGCGATGGATATCGCGGGCACCGGGCGGGCCAACCCTTCGAGCATGATCGCCGCCCTCGAGTACGCGTGGCGCGTGGCGCAAGCGCGCGGAGGGGCCGCGCGGCGGCGCGGCGAGTGATGGCTGACAAGATAATCATCAAGGGCGCGCGCGAGCATAATCTCAAGAATATCGATCTGGAGATTCCGCGCGACCGCCTCGTCGTTATCACCGGGCTCAGCGGATCGGGCAAGTCTTCGCTCGCCTTCGATACCATCTATGCGGAAGGACAGCGCCGCTATGTCGAATCGCTCTCGGCCTACGCGCGCCAGTTTCTCGAGCAGATGGAGAAGCCGGATGTGGACTCGATCGACGGGCTTTCGCCCGCCATCTCGATCGAGCAGAAGACGACCTCGCACAACCCGCGATCGACCGTCGGCACTATCACCGAGATTTACGATTATCTGCGGCTGCTGTTCGCGCGGATCGGCCACGCATTCTGTTACAAATGCGGGCGCGAAATCAGCCAGCAGAGCGTCCAGCAGATCGGCGATCGCATCATGTCCTGGCCCGAGGGCACGCGAATCCATGTCCTGGCGCCGATCGTCCGCGACCGCAAAGGGGAATATCGCAAAGAACTGTCAGATCTGCGCCGCGCCGGCTTCGTGCGCGTCAAGATTGACGGCAAGATCTACGAGTTGGGCGAGGAGCCGGCGCTCAACAAGAATCAGCGCCATACGATCGAGGTGATGGTCGATCGGCTGGCGATTCGCCCGGGAATCGAGAAGCGGCTCAGCGATTCGCTGGAAGTCGCCTTCAAATACGGGCAGGACCTCCTCAAGATCGAGCGGCTCGACGAAAAAAAAGACGGCGAGGCCATCTACTTCAGCCAGCGCTTCGCCTGTGTTGAATGCGGAATTTCCTATCCGGAAATCACGCCGCGGATGTTTTCCTTCAACAGCCCTCACGGCGCGTGCGCGGAATGCTCCGGAATCGGCTCGATAATGTATTTCGACCCGGAACTGGTGGTGCAGGACGAAGACCTGAGCATCGCCGACGGCGCGATCGCGCCCTGGGCGACCATGAACTACATGCAGCCGGTTCTGGATGCACTGGCGGCGCATTACCGCTTCAGCCTCGATCAGCCCTGGAAAACCCTCCCGGCAAAGGTGCGCAAGGCGATTCTCCAGGGATCGGGCGGCGAGGAAATCGAGTTCTCCTACAACCGCGGACACCATCACGCCGAATACGCCAAGGCATTCGAGGGCGTTCTGCAATGGCTCGATCGGCGCTACAAGGAGACCGAGTCCGAAGGGGTCCGCGAGTGGCTGGAAGCGTACATGAACATGCGGCCGTGCCCGTCGTGCGAAGGCGCGCGGCTTAAAAAGGAGAGCCTGTTCGTCCGCTTTAACGGCAAGTCGATTGCCGAAGTGACCGCGATGTCGATAAAGCAGGCGCTGCAATTCTTTGCGGCGCCGAAACTGAGTCCGCAGGAAACCGAGATCGGCCGCCTGATCCTCAAGGAAATTCGCGAGCGGCTCAACTTTCTCGCCGACGTGGGATTGGACTACCTGACGCTGGACCGCACGGCCGGCACGCTCTCGGGCGGCGAGGGCCAGCGTATCCGCCTGGCTACGCAAATCGGCTCGAGCCTGGTGGGCGTGCTGTATATCCTCGATGAGCCCTCGATTGGCCTCCATCAGCGCGATAATCAGCGCCTGCTGGCGACGCTGAAGCGCCTCAAGGAGTTGGGCAACACCGTGCTGGTGGTTGAGCACGACCGCGAGACGATGCTCGAGGCGGACCATATCATCGACATGGGACCGGGCGCGGGAGCGCAGGGCGGCTATCTGGTCGCTCAGGGCACTCCCGAGCAGATCATGAAGAACCCAGCCTCGCTGACCGGCAAATATCTGTCGGGGGAACTCGAGATTCCGGTTCCTTCACGCCGCCGCGCGCTTGCGGGTCGATGGCTGACCGTGAAAGGGGCGCGGGAAAACAATCTGCGCGATCTGACCGTTCAGTTTCCGCTCGGCGTGTTTACGTGTATCACGGGCGTTTCGGGCTCGGGCAAATCCACTCTCATTCTCGACACGCTCTACCGCGCGCTGGCGCAGAAGCTGAATCGATCGCGCGAGCACGCCGGCGCGTACAAGAGCCTCGAAGGCATCGAGCATCTGGACAAGGTGATTCACGTGGACCAGAGCCCGATCGGCCGCACGCCTCGGTCCAATCCCGCAACCTACACGGGCCTGTTCACGCATATCCGCGAGCTGTTCGCACAGCTTCCCGATGCGCGGATGCGCGGCTACGGTCCGGGGAGATTTTCCTTCAACGTCAAGGGCGGACGATGCGAAGCGTGCGAAGGCGACGGAATTATCCGTATCGAGATGCATTTCCTTCCCGACGTGTACGTGACCTGCGAGGTTTGCGGAGGGCGCCGCTACAACCGCGACACACTCGAGATTCAATACAAGGGCCGCAACATCTCGGAAGTCCTGAACATGAGCGTTGCCGAGGCGCTGGACTTCATGGGATCGGTGCCGCCCATCCGCCAGAAGCTGGAGACGCTGCGCGACGTCGGCCTCGATTACATCCACCTTGGCCAGTCCGCCACCACTCTGTCCGGCGGCGAGGCGCAGCGCATCAAGCTCGCCAAGGAGCTGTCGCGTCGCGCGACCGGACGCACCTTGTACATCCTCGATGAGCCGACCACGGGGCTTCATTTCGACGACATCAAGCGGCTGCTCGATGTGCTCGGACGGCTGGCGGACTCCGGCAACACGATCATCGTCATCGAGCACAACCTTGACGTGATCAAGACCGCTGACTACGTGATCGATCTCGGGCCGGAGGGCGGCGACCGCGGCGGCTCTATCGTCGCCAAGGGCACGCCAGAAGAGATCGCGACGGTGGCAGCCTCGCATACCGGCCGGTTCCTGCGCGAAGTCCTGCGCCAGCGTGCGGCCGCATAGTTCCACCGAAAAGAGGGTTTCGATGAAGCAGCTTCGCGTTGTGGCGCTGTCCACACTCTTGCTCCTTCCGGCAGGATGCGCTCCCGGCGTCAGCCTTGACTCAGAGCCGATGGCGGCAAAGCACAAGGTCGATCGGATTCAGGACCTGTCGATGGCGATCGAGCGGTCACCGCGCGATCCAAAATTTTACGTGGAGCGCGCTGAAGCGTATGAACGCAACGGCGAGTACAAAGCGGCGATCGGCGACCTGGACAGCGCTATCGCGCTGAGCCCCGGCAACGCGCAGTATCAGTTTCTGCGCGGCGTTGCGTATGCCTACGCGGGGGACGAGAAGACGGCCGAGCAGGAATTCAGCCGGGCGGAAGCGATGGCGCCCGGTTCGGCGGCGAGCTACAACGCCCGGGCGTGGCTGCTCGCGACCGACCCCAACCCCGGCAAGCGCGACGGGAAAAAGGCCGTCGACTATGCGACCAAAGCCTGCGAGATGACCAATTGGCAGGATCCGGAGATCATCGAGACGCTCGCAGCGGCATACGCGGAGGCCGGCAACTTCGATGAAGCGGTAAAATGGCAGCGCAAGGCCGTTGATCTTACCCCCACCACATTTCTGACCACCCTCGATGAGCGGCGCGCGCGGCTGGATCTGTACGAACGCAATCAGCCCTGGCGGCCGACTCCGCCGAATCATCCGCTCGCGCCGTCATAGACGATTCTTCCCTCCCGCACGCGCGCGAACGGCGTCATCTCATGCGCGCGCAGGGTGCCGTCGGGCATGATGTGATCGACGCGCCATCCGAACATCACGAGATGGTCGGAGATGATGCGCCGATGGCATCGCCACCACAGCCCCTCGGAACACATGTACGCGGTGCGGGCGACCGCGGCCGCATCGGCCAGCTCCTTCAATCCCTCCGCGAAATCCTGCGAGTCGGCGTAGTCGGCGTAAGAACGAAACGCGGGATGCGTCCAAGCCGTATGCGGTGAATCATCGCGCTTGCTGTGGCGTCGCCCGCCCAGCCGCTTCATCCATCGATATTCGATGCCGGCTCGGTCGAGCGATCGCGACAGCTCCGCCTGATTGAATTGCGGCCATCGGCGCGATGACGGAAAAGAGCGTACATCCGCCACCAGCGCGATACGGTGCTCTGCGAGCAGCTCCAGCAAGCGTTCGATCGGATGCGTCGAGTGCCCGACCGTGAAGACATGCCGCGATTGCCGAGTCACAGCCGCAGCCTATCGCGGATTGCGCCCGACTGAACATCGGCGCCGTCCTCGGACGGGGAGTTTTCTAATGGCCGGTGGCAGTGCGCGCCAGCATCGGCTTGTCGATCGCCGCTTCACGCTGGTTCGCGACGGCGACCAGCAGTGCGTCGTCCGGATGCAAATACTTGCGGGCGGCGTCGAGCACGTCCTGTTTCGTCACCGATTCGATGAGGCTCGGATACCGGTCGGCGTAGTCGAGGCCGAGATTGAAAATTTCGACGTCGAGCATGAAGGAGGCGATTTGGCTCTGGCGATCGAGCTTCAGAGGAAAGCTGCCGATGAGAAACTTTTTCGCGCTCGCCAGTTCCGCATCCGAGACCGGATTTTCCTGAATTTCGCGCATTTGCTGCAGGACCAGCTTTATCGCTTCGTTGGCGCTCTGGTTTTTGGTCTGGAGCACGACGGCGAACGGTCCCGGAAACAGGCGCGCATCGAACAGGCTGGAGATGCTGTAAGCGAGGCCGGCTTTGCTGCGCACGACCTTCATCAGCCGCGACGCGAACATTCCTCCGCCGAAGATATAATTCAATACTTGAACTTTGTAGTAGTCGGGATTCGTGCGGGAAATTCCGACAAATCCCAGCATTATGTTGGCCTGCTGGACGTTGCGGTCGATGAGCTTGATGTTGAGTCCCTTGGGCAATGCCGGCGGGGTGGGCGCGGTCTCCGCCGTAACGGTTCCCTTGGGGCCCGGCAGCTCTTTCTCAAGCAGTGCTTTAACTTCATCCGCCTGCACGTCGCCGACCACGGCGATAACCGCGCTGCCGAGCTTGTAGTAGTCCTGATAGAACTTGCGAACGTCGTCCGGCGTGAGATGGGCGACCGATTCGGCCGTCCCCGTCACCGGATGTCCGTACGCGGTGTCGCCGAATAACTCTTTGGCGAAGGCGACGCCGGCTACGTACCCGGGTTCCTCTTCCGCAGCCTTGATGCCGGCAACCTGCTCGGCGCGCTTGCGCTCGATGTCCGCATCGCGCAGGCCCGGGTCGGACAGTATTCCGGCCATCAGGGCGAGGGTGTCTTTCTCGTATTTTTTGAGCGAGGTGAAGCCCGCCACCGCGTAGTCATGTCCCGCGGAAAGAGACAGCGAGCTTCCCATGAAGTCGATCTTTTCGTTGAATTTTTCGGAGCTGAGATCTTTCGTCCCCTGGTTGACGCATCGCGCGGTCAGCGCGGCCAGGCCGGCTTTGCCCGAGGGGTCGTGCCGCGAGCCCGCGTCCAGCGCGATCGAGAACGTCACCATCGGGAGCTGATGCTCTTCGGCGACGAGCAGCACCGCGCCATTGGAAAGCTTCATCCGCTTGATATCGAGGGCGCGGGCGGAAACGGGGGCGACCGCGATGGCCGCGAAGGCGACGGCGCAGGCCGCGAGGATTTGAAGGATCAGGGCGCGGGCGCGTCTCATCGCATTACCTCGTCGCTCACCGCATCGTCGATGTGTCGTACTTGTCCGCCGCTGAGTCCGCCTCCGGCAGCGCCCCTGGGCAGCATCCCGGTCGGAATCAGCACCCCCATCGTGCGGTTCTCGCTGACGAGGTACTTGCGCGCGACGCGCTGGACATCAGCGGCCGTGACCTTGTCGATGCCTGGAAGGTAGTCATCGACCTGCTTGTAGCCGCCAAGCATTTCATAGATTCCAAGCAGCATCGCCTCTCGGAAAATCGAATCCTGGCCGAATACGAACTGCGCTTGTTCGAGGTTCTTGGCCTTTTGCAGCTCGTCCGCGGCGACCGGATGGTCGCGCACTTCGGCGATTTCGTTGTCCACCTCCGCGATCGCATCCTCGGTCTTGACGCCCGGACGCATCTGCGCGGCGACGATGAACAGGCTGGGATCGAAGGAAGTCATGTCGAAGCCGGCATTGATGTCCACCACCATCCGCTTTTGCACCACCATCCGCCGGTACAGCCGCGAGCTCTTGCCGTCGGCGAGAATCTCGCCCAGGACTTCCAGGGCGTAGGCGTCGCTGCCGGCCTTGAGGTTAGGCACGTGGAAGCCTTCTTCGAACGCGGGCAGGTCGGCGGGATGGCGCAGCTCGATGCGCCGTTCGCCCCTCTGCTCGGGTTCGACTTCCGTGACCGGAGGCGGCTTGGGGCCGTTCTTGATCCCCGAGAACGCCTCTTCGATTTGCTTCATGACCTGTCCGGCCTTGAAGTCGCCGACGGCCACGATGATCGCGTTTTGCGGCGAGTAATAAATGTTGTGATACGCGTACACGTCGTCGAGCGTGAGCCGCCGAATATCCTGCATCCAGCCGATCGTGGGCCAGTGATACGGATGCTCGACGAAGGCCGCCGCGCGCATCTGCTCATCGAGCGCATCCTCGGGCTTGTCCTCGGTCGACATCCGCCGCTCTTCCATCACCACCGCGCGTTCCGAATCGAACCCCTGTGGCGCGAAATTGGCCATCCGGTCCGCTTCCAGCGAGATCGGCACTTCGAGGTGGTTCTTGTTGATGTCCTCGAAGTAGTCGGTGTAGTCGGAAGTGGTGAAGGCGTTATCGACTCCGCCGTTTTCCTGGATGATGTTCGAGAACTGCTCCGGGCCGTATTTCCTGGTTCCGCGGAACATCAGATGTTCCAGCAGATGCGACAAGCCGGTCTTGCCGAACTGTTCGTTGCGCGACCCGACGTGATAGAACACGTTGAAGGTCGCGACCGGGGCTTTGTGATTTTCCAGCACGAGCACTCGGATGCCGTTGGGCAGCGTCTCGGCCTTGACCGCGTCGGCGATGCCCGCGGTGGCGGGCACGGATGCGATCGACACGAGCGCCGCGGCGGCCGCGATCGCGCGGAGCATGCGACGGATGAAGAATGTAGCGGTGATCATGGTTGACGAACCATCTAACGCCGCCGGTTGCGTCCGAGTCAAGAAAGGGTTTGCGTGCCGGAACGCATTTAGCGAAATTGCATCGATGATTCAGTCTCTGTAACAATTGTTTACATCTTCTGATGAATGAAACCGGCGAAAAGGCCCAGGAACTCCACGCGATCAAAGGCGTTCTCACCAAGTTCATGCGGATGCTGTTTCCGCTCGAATTTCGCATCGATTCGATCGCGAACAACGGCCCTCTGCTGCCGTTCAATTACCCGCTGATCCCGGGAGAAATGATCTATCTGCCCGAACGCGTCGAGCCCTTCGGCGAGCCGGGACACGCGTATAGCTATTATTTTGTGACCACCGCGCACCTCGCCGCGCGCCACGACTTCGGAACTTTCAAGTTCCGGCTGTCCGATCTGTCCGGCTTCGAGGAACGGGCCGAAACCGGAGTCGAGGCCATCGACAGCTTCGTGGCCTCGTTCGAAGACCCGGCGCTGGCGGGCGCGCTCATGCGCGTGGGCGAGGCGGCGCGAATCGACGCCGAACTTGCGCGGCGCTACCGGGGACTGGCTCCGCGGATCGCCGAAATCAACCGGGCGCTTGTCGGCCTGATGCCGCCGGACGCGCTGAGCACGATGCTGGTGCGGGGCTCGCTCGATCTGCTCGGTGAAGACGAGGAAATCGTCCCAAGCTTCACGCGGATGGCCTCGTCGTTCTTTGCGCCACTGCGCGAGCCGGGCGCCGACGTGCTGACCACCGCGCGCCAGGTCATCGCGCTGTATCGATGGATCCAGGACTTGATCGAGCGCGCACGCCAGGCCGGGGAAGGTGATCCCCTCGCCGGCGACGCCGATCGGATGCGCAACGACCTCATCTCGAGCCGCATGAAGTCCGAAGGCGGCAGCGACTCCGCGGGTGAGGACGGAGAGCACAGCGACGGCGGCGGCGAGCCCGACCAGCGCCTTAGCATGGAAACCTCCGGCCAGCAGAACAAGGGCGCCAAAGGCCGCGCTCTTTCTCCCGAAGAACTGCGCAAACTGATCGAGCAGGGCGCGGAAATCCGTCCTTCCCAGGGCGACGGCAACGCCGACGGGGACGGCATGTACCTGACCCAGTTGACCGGCAAGCAGCTCAGCGAACTCGAGCAGATGCGCGAGCAGCTTGCGGAAGTCGGATCGATGACGGGGCAGGGGCGGCTGATGCTGGCGCGCAACCGCCAGGATTCCTATTACGCATACGACGAATGGGACTACGTGCTCGGCGATTACCGGCGCAACTGGTGCCGCCTGCGCGAAATCCAGCTCGCCGGCGACGAAGGCGACTTTTTTAACGAGACGCTCAACCGCTATTCCGAGCTGCTGCCGATTATCCGCCGCAACTTCCAGAGAATTCGCCCGGCATCGTACCGGATGGTGCGCGGACTCGAAGACGGCGAGGAAATCGACCTCGATCGCAGCATCGAGGCGCGCGTTTCGCGCCGGATGGGCGAGATGCCCGATCCGCGCGTCTACAAGGCGCGCAAAAAGGAAGCGCGCGACGTCGCGACGCTCTTTCTCCTCGACATGTCCGCCTCGACCGACGAGCCGATTCATCGCGAACCGCGCAAGTACAACGATGACGACGATCCGGATGATTGGATGAAGGCGTGGCAGCGCCGGCCTCAGGCCGCGCAGCGCCCCCGCCGCATCATCGACGTGAACAAGGAAGCGCTGGTGATCATGGCGCAGTCGCTCGAGGAACTCGGCGACCAGTACGCGATCATGGGCTTCTCCGGTCACGGCCGCGACAATGTCGAGTTCTATGTAATCAAGGAGTTCGACCAGGAACTGTCGGACGAGGTCCGCGCCCGCGTCGGCGCGGTCGAGCCAAAGCGATCGACCCGGATGGGCGCCGCGATTCGCCACGTGCGCGAAAAATTCAAGGATGTCACCTCGCGCGCAAAGCATGTGATCCTGCTGAGCGACGGCTTTCCGCAGGATTTCGACTACGGCCACGACCGCCGTTCCAACGCCTACGGAATCCAGGACACGATGGTCGCGCTGAAGGAACTGGAGATGTCCGGGGTGCTGCCGTTCTGCATCACGGTGGACAAGACCGGCCACGACTACCTGCGGCAGATGTGCCAATCGTCGCGCTATCTCGTCATCGAGGACATCACCTCTCTGCCGCGCCAGCTCCCCAAGGTCTACGAGCAAGTAGTGCGCTGGTAAAAGCGCACGGCGGCGCCCGCCGCCTCTTCCCGTGCGATTTCGGTCAGCGCGGCGCGATGCGCGCTGTCGGCGCCGTACCTCCAAGGTAATTGAAGACAGCCGCGCGTCCGCACTACCTGATAAACGCCGGCATCGCGGCAGCGATCGCAAAAATAGCGCGATGACGGCGGAGGTATTCACGATGAGCAACGTCACGGAAGTCATCGACAGCTACATCGCGGCCTGGAACGAGAGAGACGCGCGGCGGCGCCGGGAACTGATCGCCAGGACCTGGACCGAAGACGGCACCTATATCGATCCGAGCCGCGGCGGCGCGGGCTACGAACAACTGAACGCGATGATTCAAACCGTGCACAACGCGTTCGGGCCGGAGTATCGCTTTCGGCTCGCAAGCCGCGTCGATGAGTACGGCGACCGCGTTCGGTTTCAATGGGAGGCGGGCGGAACCAAGGAAGCTCCCCTTCACTTCGTTGGAACCGACTTCGCCATTCTCGGCGGCGACGGCCGCTTCAAGTCGGTGACCGGCTTCGTCGACGAGGCGCCGGGGATGGAGCCGGCTGCTCGCGCCGCCGACTGATCATTCCGCAATCCGCAGGGCGATTGCCGAACGGCAATCGCCCTGCGGGGAACCGGATCCTCGTTCTTCCGGTTTCTTGAATCGCCTGGGCACGCCAGGCGCAGTAATCCGAAAGCTCGACCAGTTACGCACATTTCAGAGAAAGAAACATACAATTTGACAAATTTTAAGTCGTCTTGTTAGGATGCGCGCCGAACGCCCGGTCGAAAGGGGGATCTCATGCGACAGACTTGTGCCACGCGCTTTATTCTGTGCAGCGTTGGATTCTCGCTCGCCGTCATTGCGGCTGCCTGTTCAGGCTCCTCCGGAACTCCCGCTCAAGCTCCCTCACCCGCGAACGTTGTCGAGTTTTCGGTAACCACGGATGCCTCTCAGCCGAGCCGCCCCTTGTCGCTGGCTGTAGGACCGGACCGCAATATCTGGTTTACCGAGTTCGAGGCGAAGAGCATCGGGCTTCTGGATCTGGCCAGTAATTCGGTCTCCCACTACCCGATTCCTTCCTCGGGCAGCAATCCGACCCACATCACGATGGGACCGGACGGGCAATTGTGGTTCACCGAGACCGGCCCGGCGGATTCCGATCCGGCCGATACGGGAATAAACAACCTTGGACAAATCTCGGCCACCGGCGAGATCAAGGAAATTCCTCTGCCGGTGACCGACAGCGATCCGACCGGGATGACGCTGGGTCCCGACGGCAACGTGTGGTTTACCGAGGCGGCGACCGGGGACGCCCGGCGCTCGACTGCGGAAGGGGTGATATCGGATCCGATCGCGGCGAGCGCGGCGAACAGTATGCCGGGCGGGATGACGAATGGCCCGGATGGAAACCTGTGGTTCACCGAAAACGCCACGGGAATCGTGGATCGCCTTACGCCGGACGGTGTTCTGAACAGCTTTCCGCTTTCCAACGCGGGAAGTGCTCCGACCGAACTGGCGGTTGGCGCCGACGGAAACCTGTGGTTTGCGGAAGGGGCCGCGGACAAGATCGGTCGAATCACTCCCGATGGCACGGTCAGCGAGTTTGTCACTCCGACCAGCAACAGCGTTCCGGGGGGAGTGGCGCTCGGTCCCGATTGCGACATCTGGTTCACCGAGACCAACGCCAACCAGATCGGCCGTATCGATTCGTCCGGCCATATCACGGAGTTCACGCTGCCCACTCCGAACAGCCAGCCGGCTGGAATCATACTCGGTCCCGACGGCAATTTGTGGTTCGCGGAGTCGGCGGCCAACAAAATCGCCAAGCTGATTCCTCCGCCGGGTTCGCCGACCTCCTGCGCCGCGGTTACGCTGCCCCCTGTTGCCAAATGCCAGGACGCCAAGGTCAATACCGATGCGGGTGCGTGCACGGCTTCCAGCGCTTCGATCGACAACGGATCCTTCGACCCTCAGAACATCTCGTTCACCGAATCGACCTCGCCGGCCGGCCCTTACAACCTGGGCCAGACTGCCGCGACTCTGACGGTGCGGCGCTCGCCGACCGTGGCGGCTGCGTGCGCCGCCCAGGTTGAGGTTGACGACGTTGAGCCTCCAACGCTGACTTGTCCGTCGGCGGTTTCGACTCAGTGCACGTCCGCGGCGGGCGCGATTGTCAGCCTGACGCCGACCGCGACCGACAATTGTCCCAACCTCGGTACGCCGACGTGCCAGGGTTCAGGTTCTTCGTTTCCGCTAGGCTCGACTTCGGTTACCTGCAGTGTCAGCGACAGTTCGCATAACACCAGCAGTTGCATAACCACGGTGACGGTCGTCGACACTACGCCTCCGGTAATTACGGCCTTGTCCGCGGCGCCGTCCGTACTCTGGGCGCCCGACCATAAGCTCGTTCCGGTAACCGTGTCCGTGTCGGCCACGGACACTTGCGATCCGTCGGCGGCTTCGCGATGCAGCATCGTGGGCGTGAGCGCCAATCAGCGGATCTCGCCCCGCGACTTCAAGGTGACCGGTCCCCTGACGGTGATGCTCTCCGCGGAGCGCGAGGGGCACGGCAGTCGCGCTTACAGTATCCAGGTCAAATGCTCAGATGCGTCGGGAAACAGCGCGATCGGCGTCGTAACCGTCGCCGTTCCGCACGATCAGGGCGAGCGCGACGATGACGACCATGAGCATCACGGCGATTCTGGACAGAGGCGCTAAATGGCAGCCGACGCTGGTGAGCGTTGGCTCGCCGGCAGCGCGGCTTGAACCATTACCTCACAGGTAATCGTCTGGCGCGCGGCGCATTGCTAGCCTTGCCGCCATGGAAACTCATCACAATGGATCGGCAATCGAGCTGAACGGCGCCGGGCCGCTCTTGCGGCGGTGGCGCGAGGCGCGGCACCTGAGCCAACTCGAACTTGCCCTGGAGGCGGAAGTGTCCGCCCGGCATATCAGCTTCCTTGAGACCGGGCGCGCTACGCCGAGCCGGGAAATGCTGCTGACGCTTTCCAATGTGCTGGAGATTCCGCTGCGCGAGCGCAATGTCCTGCTGCAGGCGGCCGGATACGCGCCTTTGTACCGCGAGACGAGTCTCGCGGATCCGCGGATGAGCCATGTGCGCGCGGCGGTTGAACTGATCCTCAAGCAGCACGAACCGCGCAGCGCGCTTGCCTTCGATCGCCAGCACGACATCGTGATGGCGAACAGCGCGTTCGTCCGGTTTCTGGACACGCTTTTGCCCGACGAACCCGTGAAGCTGGCTCCGCTTAAGGTTTCGCCCGAGCCGCGACCGAATCTGATGCGCCTGATGTTCCATCCGGACAAGCTGCGCAAATTCATCCTGAACTGGGAACCGATCGCCAAGTCTCTTCTCAACGAGGCCTATCGCATGGCAGCGTGGGCGCGCGACGAGCAGACGGAGAAGCTGCTCGCCGAGATTCTCTCCTATCCGGGAGTGCCGGAGAGATGGCGCGAGCCGGACCTCGAAGCGCCGCGCGCGCTTATCCTTCCGGTCGAGATGAAGTTCGGCGACCGGGTGCTCCGGATGTTCAGCACGGTCACGACGGTTGGCAGGCCGCAGGACGTGACGCTGGAAGAACTGCACATCGAGGCCTTCTATCCCGCCGGCGACTAATCGAGATAGGGCGGGATTTCGAGATCGGATGCGCGTCCTTCACGATGCGCTGAGGGCGCGATATTCGCTCTCGACGATACCCATCACGACGATGTCGTGGTAACCGCCGCTCCAGTAGCGCTGTTCTCTGAGCACGCCCTCGCGCCTGAAACCGCACTTCTCGTACGATCTGATCGCGCGCTGATTGTAATCGTAGACGTGCAGCCACAGCCGATGCAGGTTGAGCTTGTCGAACGCGAGCCTCATCAGCACGCGCATCGCATCCGTTCCGTATCCCCGGTTCCAGCAGCCCTTGTCGCCGATCATGATGCCGACCGGCGAATGGCGGTTTACCCAATCGATGCCGTTGAAGCTGATCGTGCCGATGGGCCGGTGGTCGGCCAGCGTCTCGATCACAAAGATCTTGTTGGAAGGCGACTCCGACAGGCCGGCCTGCTCGATAAACTTCCGCTCGGCGATCGAGGAGATGGGAAAGGCGACCATCCCGCTGCCGAGGAACTGCGTAACGTCCTCGTCGTTGATCCATTTCATCACGAAGTCGAGGTCGGAGAATTCGTAGCCTCTGAGCCGGATCATCTTTCCTTCCATCGCGCGTCCTCCTATAGGCAAAAAAAGAAGGGCGGCCTTTGCGAGGCCGCCCTTCTTCAGGGTCTTTGGATCGAATGCCTCGTCAGTTCCCTTTGGGGAGCCCCAATACGCGTTCGCCGATGATGTTGTGCTGGATCTCGCTGGTGCCGCCCGCGATCGTCAGCGCCCGCGACGCAAGCATCCGGTACGACCACTTGCCTCTGTCCACCGCGAACGGGGCCTTGAATTCCATCTGGGCATACGGTCCGAGCAGTTCCATCGCGAACTTGTTCATCTTGAGGTTCAGTTCGCTGGTGACAAGCTTCAGCACCGAGCCCTCGGGACCGGGCGGAAGCCCCTTCAGGCGGCGCGTGAGCTGCCGATAACCCGTGTACTTCAGCGCGAGCGCTTCCGCCGCGAAGCCCGAGATTTTCTGTCGGACGCTGGAATCATCCCAGGCGGATTTCCCGTTATGCCGGACCGTCCTGGCGAGATCCGCAAGCTCGTGCACCTGGCCCATCAGGTCGCGTCCGCCGCCAATCCCCGACCGCTCGAACATCAGCGTCGTGATCGCCACCTGCCATCCCTGGTTCTTTTCGCCGACCAGGTTCTTCTTGGGCACTTTGACGTCCTCGAAGAATACTTCGTTGAAGTTGGCGTCGCCGGTTATCTGCACCAGCGGGCGAACGGTAACGCCCGGCGAATGCATGTCCACCAGGACGTAGCTGATTCCCTTGTGCTTCGGCGCGCTCGGATCGGTGCGTACGAGCAGGATGCACCAGTCGGCGTGATGCGCATCCGAGGTCCACACCTTCTGTCCGTTGACGATAAAGTAATCGCCTTCCTCGACCGCGCGGGTCTGCAGCGATGCGACGTCGGAACCCGATCCCGGCTCGGAATAACCTTGGCACCAGATCTCTTCGGCCGACAGGATCTTCGGCACGAAGCGTTTTTTCTGTTCTTCGGTGCCCCAATGGATGAGCGTGGGGCCGACCAGCATGATGCCGAGGCCGTTGACGAGTTGGGGCGTGTTCGCGCGCGCCAGTTCTTCGTTATAGATGAGCTGCTGGGTGAGCGTGGCGCCGCGGCCGCCGTATTCCTTGGGCCAGCTCAGTCCGACCCATCCGGCCGCGTGCATTTTGCGATGCCAATCCAGACGCCGCTGCCAGTCGTCCTTTCCGCCCTCATGCATGAAATCGGCGCTGTCGTCTTCGGAAGTGCTCTGCGGGCGGTTCTGTTCGAGCCAGGTGCGAAATTCCCGGCGAAACGCCTCGTCTTCGGCGCTGAATTTGAAATCCATGCGAAGCCTCCAGTGATAGAGGGCGGCTTGCGCGGGCATAGCCGCGGGATGCCTTCCGCCCCAATCCCTAACAGACGTTATATAGACCGCGGCTCAAAATTCGCGCAAGCCGCGCGCGGAATCGGCGATCGCTACTTTCCGCTCGGCGCCATCCGCAAGTAGATGCTCGGATCCGTCCGTTCCATGACCCGATCGGGGATCTGCAGCGCTGTGAATCCGAACCGCTGGTAGAGCCCGTGCGCGTCCCGCGTGCCCAGGAGCCATCGGCGCAGATGCTGCAAATCGGGATGGCGCACAACTTCGGCCATCATCGCTTTCGCGATGCCGCGCCGCCGCCACGGCCCAAGAACGAATACGTCGGCAAGGTACGCGAAAGTCGAGTAGTCCGTGACCACCCGGGCGAAACCGATCTGTTCGTTCCGATAGTAGGCGCCGAAACACAACGAGTTCTGGATCGAGCGTTCGACGATGTCACGCGGGATGCCCTCAGCCCAGTACGAGCCGCGCAGAAAACCATGAATTACTCCCACGTCAAGCCGCGCCGGGTCGGTGCTGATGAGATAGTCCTGAAACGTTCTTTCAACCAGACGTGCCATTGCGATCTCCTCTTTCGCCCGGCAATCGATAGCCGGCCACGCTGGGCGATATCGCGACTCCCGGCCCGAGCCGCTCGTCGGGAATCGGCGCCCCGGCCGTCAGGCGAATCGGGATGTTCCCGGCCCATACCGGCAGCGCGTAGTCTTCTTCATCGTCAACCGGTCCCCCCGGCCGCACCTTTGCCGACGCTTCGGTGATCGGCAGGCCGAGCACGCTGGTCGCGGCCAGCTCTTTGGGATGGGGCGGCCGTGCTTCACTCCATCGCCCCGGCACCACGTGATTGACCAGCGCTTCCAGCACGCGGTTCTTCTCCGCATCGCCGACTACTTCTTCGGCCACGCCCAGGATGACGGCGGACCGATAGTTTACCGAGTGATGAAACGCCGAACGCGCCAGGACGATTCCGTCGATGTGCGTGACCGTCACGCACATCGGGACGCCGCCGGCGGCGGTCCGCAGCATCCTGCTGGCGGCGGAGCCGTGAACGTAAATCCGATCGCCGACCCGCACGTGCAGTGTGGGGATCACGAACGGAGTTCCCTCATGGACGAAGCCCACGTGGCAGAAGAGTGCCTGATCGATGATCGAGTTGATCAGCGCGCGGTCGTAAGAGCCGCGTTTGGGCATCCGCCTGATTCGGGTTCGTTCGGTGGCGCGCAACTCTTCCATTCCGGTCTCCTTTATGTAACAGTACAAAATAATGAACGTATCGATACATTATCAGATCCGCGGAAAATCAGGCAACCAGATCGCCGCCAGCATCGAGGATGCAATCCGCAGCGGACGCATCGCCGCCGGCGCGCGCATGCCCGCAATCCGCTCGCTCGCGGCAAGCCTGCGCGTGAGCCCGACCACCGTTGCCGCCGCGTACCGGTCGCTGCGCGTTCGGGGCCTGCTGCGCGGCAGCGGCCGGCGCGGAACCGTGGTGAACCGCAGGCCGCCGCTGGCGACGCCCGCGCCGCCGCGCCTGCCGGCCGGGGTGCGCAACCTGATGGACGGAAATCCCGATCCAAAACTGCTGCCGTCGCTGGCCGGCGCAATCAGGCGCATCGAATGCGCCGCGCCGCTCTACGGCAAAGCCGGCAATCTGCCCGATCTCCTGTCGATCGCCCGCAGGCAGTTCGAAGCCGACGGTATCGCGGGCGATTCGATTGCGGTGGTCAGCGGCGCGATGGACGCGATCGAGCGCGTGCTGCAGGCACATCTGCGGCCCGGCGACCTGGTGGGAGTTGAAGATCCGTGTTATCGCGGCACGCTCGATCTTATCGCGGCGCTCGGGCTGGTCGCCGAGCCAATCGCGATTGACGATTTCGGGCCGCTTCCGGACGCGATGAGGACGGCGCTGCGCGGCGGAATTTCCGCCGCCATCGTGACTCCGCGAGGACAGAATCCCACCGGCTCGGCGTTCGATCGAAAGCGCGCGGCGGCGCTCCGCGAGGTTCTATCCTGCGCGCCGGAACTGCTTCTGATTGAAGACGACTTTACCGGACCGATCTCGGGAGTGCCGCTCTTTTCCCTGACCGCGAACCGCGCGCGATGGGCGGTCGTGCGCTCCTTGTCCAAGTTTCTCGGCCCCGATCTGCGCGTGGCGCTGATGGCCGGCGATCCTTTGACCATCGCGCGCGTCGAAGGCCGCCAGCGGCTGGGCATGCGATGGGTCAGCAACGTGCTGCAAGGCGCCGCGGTCGAGATGCTCTCGGACGGCGGTACTGCCAGGCTGATTCGCCGCGCCGCTGAGACTTACGCGGTCCGCCGCGAGGCGCTGCTTGGCGCGCTCGGAAAGCTCGGAATCGAAGCGCACGGACGCTCGGGGCTGAACATCTGGGTGCCGGTCGCGGAAGAGACCGGCACCGTTCAATCGCTGCTTGATGACGGATGGGCGGTGCTGGCGGGCGAATCGTTCCGCATCAGGACGCCGCCCGGAATACGCGTGATGACCGCGGCGCTCGAGGTGGCTGAAGCGCCCCGCCTCGCGCGCGACCTCGCGGCGGCGCTGCGTCCCGGCAGCGCCGCGCACGTGGTCTAGCCCTTCGGCAGGCCGAGCACGCGCTCGCCGATGATGTTGTGCTGGATCTGGTTGGTACCCGCGAAGATCGTCGGCCCCCGCGCCGCCAGCATCCGGAACAGCCACCGTCCGCGATCGATCGCGAAGGGAGCCTGGTACTCGATTTGCGCGTACGTTCCGAGCAGCTCCATCGCGTAAAGCGCGATTTTGAGCGACAGCTCCGTCGAGCACAGCTTCATCATCGATCCTTCAGGTCCCGGCGGCTGGCCTTTGATCTCTCTGGTCAGTTGCCGGTAGCCGGTGTATCTGAGCGCCTGCGCTTCGCAGGCGAAGGATGCGATCTTTTGCCTTACGCTGGAGTTATCCCACGCGGTGCCGTCGTTGCGCGGCAGCCGTTTTGCGAGGGCCGCAAGCTCCTCGACCTCGCCTATCGAGCGTTCGCCGCCGCCCGATCGCTCGAACATCAGGGTGGTCATCGCGACCTGCCATCCCTGGTTCTTCTGCCCCACGAGGTTTTGCTTCGGTACTCGCACATCCTCGAAGAAGACCTCGTTGAAGCCCTTGGCTCCTGTGATTTGAACCAGCGGACGCACGGTGATGCCCGGGCTGTGCATATCGACCAGCAGGTAGCTGATCCCCTTGTGCTTGGGGGCTTCCGGGTCGGTGCGGACCAGGAGGAAGATCCAGTCCGCATGTTGCGCCATCGAGGTCCATACCTTTTGCCCGTTGACGACAAAGTCGTCGCCGTCTTCGACCGCGCGAGTCTGAAGGGAGGCCAGGTCCGATCCGGAATTGGGCTCGGAGTAGCCTTGGCACCAGATTTCCTCTCCGCTCAGGATTTTTGGAAGGAAGCGCCGCTTCTGCTCATCGCTGCCCCAATGCATCAGCGTCGGCCCGAGCAGACTGATGCCCATCCCGATGAAGGGTTCGTCGAGACGGAGCCGCTCGAGCTCGTCGCGGAAAATCTGCCGTTGCAGAACCGTCGCGCCGCGGCCTCCGTATTCTTTGGGCCAATGCACCGCCACCCATCGGCCTTCGTTCAACTTCTTGTGCCATCGAACGCGCAGGGCCCATTCCTCGTCGCCTTCATCGCCCAGCATCTCGCGCGGCGGCGGAGCGAACTGCCGGTTAGCTTCGAGCCAGGAACGCAGTTCCTGCCGGAAGGCTTCGTCCTCGGGGCTGTAGTTGAAATCCATCTTCGTGATCCTGAGTCGGCGAATTCCGTGATGCGTTCTCGAATCTTCGCGAATTCGCGGCGTTCCCTCGCCTAGCCTTTCGGAAGACCGAGCACGCGCTCGCCGATGATGTTGTGCTGGATCTGGTTGGTTCCCGCGGCGATCGTGCCGCCGCGCGCGGCCAGCATCTTGAACAGCCAGTTGCCGTTGTCGATCGCGTAGGGAGCGTTGCGTTCGAATTGCGAATACGCCCCCAGCAGCTCCATCGCAAAGAGCTGGATGCGCAGGTTCAACTCCGTGCCGCAGAGCTTCATGATCGATCCTTCCGGACCCGGCGGCAGTCCCTTGAGTCTGCGCGTCAATTGGCGAAAGCCGGTGTACTTGAGCGCCTGCTGCTCGCAATAGAATTCGGCGATTTTCTGGCGCACGCCCGCGTCTTCCCATGCCGGGCGCCCGTTGCGCTGGACGGTATGGGCGAGCCTGACCAGATCGTGAATTTGCCCGCCGGCTCCACCTCCGGCGCCATTGCGCTCGAACATCAGCGTGGTGATTGCGACCTGCCATCCCTGGTTCTTGTTGCCGACCAGGTTCTTCTTCGGCACGCGCACGTCCTCGAAGAAGACCTCGTTGAAGCCGCGCGCCCCCGTCATCTGTACGAGCGGCCGCACCGTGATTCCGGGGCTGTGCATATCCACAAGCAGGTAGCTGATGCCTTTATGTTTCGGCGCCTCGGGATCGGTCCGCACCAGCAGGAAAATCCAGTCGGAAAATTGGGCGTTCGAGGTCCAGACTTTCTGGCCGTTGACCACGAAGTCATCGCCGTCCTCGATCGCGCGCGTTTGCAGCGATGCGAGGTCGGAACCGGCGCCCGGTTCTGAATAGCCCTGGCACCAGATTTCGTCTCCGGCGAGGATCTTCGGGAGATGGCGTTTTCTCTGTTCCTCGTTTCCCCAGTGCATCAGGGTGGGCCCAATCAGGCCGACTCCGGATCCGATGTAGGGGAGGGGAGCGCGAATTCTGGCCAGCTCCTGATGATAGACGATGGTTTGCAGGATGCCCGCGCCGCGTCCGCCATATTCTTTGGGCCAATCGATTCCGGTCCATCCGCCTGACGCGAGTTTCTTAAACCATTTGACGCGCCGGCTCCACTCGCCCTCATCTTCGGCGAAGAAATCCAGATCGTCGTCGGCATGATCGGGTTTGTTCTTCTCCAGCCAGGCGCGAAACTCAGCGCGAAACTTTTCGTCTTCCGCGGTGAAGTTGAAATCCATCCGTCCTGTCCCCTGTTGTGTCTCGAATCCAGTTCTCCAACTACCCGAAGTTATGAGTCGGTGTAAATGCCGCCGAATCGCATCTTTCGGCGCCGCGTGCGCGGAGCCTTCGAGCCGCCGCCAATTTGACATCGAGCGGGCAATCACGGAGATTCGGGGCATAGCGTCCGATGGAAATCAAAATCGACCTGCCGGCGGATTTATTCGATGCCCAGTTTCCGGAGGCTGACTTCCGCGCGCGCGTGCGTGAATTGGCGATTTTGGAACTGGTGCGCATCAAGCGGCTTCACGAGCATGAGGCTCAGGAGATGCTGGGAATCACCCGATGGCAGTTGGTCGAAAAGATGAAGGCGGCGGGCATCGCGCCCACCGAGGAAGTCTTCGGACGCATCACCGACGAGCTTAATCGCGCGATCGGCCGCCGCCGGGCCCCCGGCGGCAACGGCGGCCTCAAAAAGTAAGATTGCGAAATCGAGGTGCGACTCCATGAAAGCCGCGGCATTCAAGCAGCAGAACCGGATGGCAATAATCGATATTCCCAAACCGCGGCCCGCCGCGGGCGAAGTCGTCCTCAAGGTGCACAATTGCGGCATCTGCGGGTCCGATCTTCACGCGGTTCAGTACGGCGTAGGGCTGCCGCCCGACACGGTGATGGGACATGAATTCTGCGGCGAGATAGCCGAGATCGGCCCCGGCGTGTCCGGATTCAAGGTCGGCGAGCGGGTGACCTCGCTGCCCTTCATCTCCTGCGGAGAATGCGAGGCATGCCGGCGCGATGACGGGATGCATTGCGCGCGGACTCGCGGCCTCGGCCTGGGCCAGTTGCCCGGCGCGTACGCGGAATACGTTCTGTGCGGAGAGCGCAGCCTCCTCAAGCTGCCCGACAGCGTCGATTCGCGTGCCGGTGCGCTGGTCGAGCCGCTTTCGGTGGGACTGCACGGGGTGAATCGCGCGAAATTGGCGCCCGGCGCCGGCGTGGTCGTGATGGGAGCTGGGCCGATCGGTCTCTCGACGCTTGTTTGGGCGAAGGCAAAGGGAGCCGGAGCGGTGGTCGTATCGGAGCTCGCGCCGGGACGCACGGAACTTGCGATGAAGCTCGGCGCGACGGCGGTGGTAAACCCCACCAGGGAAAATCCAGCCGAGAAGGTGCGTTCGCTTACCGGGCGCCTGCCGGAAGTCGTCTTCGAGTGTATCGGCGTGAAGTCCACGCTCGATGCCGCAATCAACATGGTGGATCTGCACGGGCGGGTGGTTGTGCTGGGCGTGTGCATGGAGCCCGACGAGATTCGCCCGCTTAGCTGCATCCTCAAGGAAATCAGCATCGATTTTATCGTCGGTTACACCCGCGCCGAGTTCCAGGAGACCATCGACGCGCTCGCGTCGAAACGCATCGATCCCCGTGCGATGATCACCGACGTGATCGGCGTCGACGAAGTGCCGGCGATGTTCGATGCGCTCAAGAGTCCCGGCTCGCGCGCCAAGGTGATGGTGGAATTTCCGCACTAATCCCCGGGGGGTCCGACCCGCAAGAAAAGCGCGCCGCAGCGCCCTTTTCGTCGCGCGTTCGCCTGCATCGTCCCAGCCTGCGGGCGATTCACCTTCTGGAGCCCGCACAGGTCTGATAGCCTGATTTTAGAGGCACCATACAGATGTCAAAGGAACTGGCGCATCCTGAAAGGTTCTTCATCGATCGGTTCGGAATGAGCGAGCGCGCGCTCGAGCGAATCCTGGGCACCGCGCTCGAGCGCAAGGCCGATCACGCCGACCTTTACTTCGAGTACAAGAGCGCGGAATCGCTCGGGCTTGAAGAGTCGATGGTCAATCATACCGCCAAGAGCGTAAGCCACGGAGTGGGAGTTCGCGTCAACGCTGAAGACCGCACGGGGTATGCGTATTCCGATGAAGTGACGGTCGACCGGATGAGGCTTGCGGCCGAGGCGGCGCGAGCGATCGCGGACCAGCGCGCCGAGGTTCCAGCCCTGCAGGTCGGAACGCCGGTGCCCCGCCATGCGCTCTACGAGGTCGAGACTACGCCGCTTGAGATTCCGCTCGAACAGCGCGCAAAGCTGCTCGAAGAGATCGACAAGATCGCGCGCGCCTACGATCCCCGCGTGAAGAACGTCATCGCGTCGATCGCCGCCGAGCGGAAGATCGTGATGATCGCGACCAGCGAAGGCACCATTGCCGCCGACGAACAGCCGCTCTGCCGCCTGAACGTCTCCGTGGTCGCGGAGGACGGAAAGGGCGGCCGCCAGGTCGGGACTTTCGGCGGCGGCGGACGCGTCGAGTATCAATACTTTCTGGAAGGTGATCGATGGCGCCAGTATGCGGTTGAGGCCGCGCGCCAGGCGATCGTCAACCTTGGCGCCGACGATGCGCCGGCGGGCGAAATGATCGTCGTGCTCGGTCCCGGATGGCCCGGAATTCTGCTGCACGAGGCAATCGGCCACGGACTCGAAGGGGACTTCAATCGCAAAGGCGTGTCGGCATTCTCGGGCCGGATTGGGCAGCGGGTCGCGAGCGAACTTTGCACGGTCGTCGATGACGGAACGATCCCGATGCGCCGCGGCAGCTTGAACGTGGATGACGAAGGGACGCCAACCTCCAGAACCGTTCTGATCGAAAAGGGAATTCTGCGCGGCTATCTACAGGACCGCCTCAACGCGCGCCTGATGAAGATGAAACCGACCGGGAACGGACGGCGCGAGAGTTTCGCGTTCGCGCCGATGCCGCGGATGACCAACACCTTCATGCTCGCGGGCGAATCCACTCCCGAGGAGATCATAAAGTCCGTCAAATACGGCCTTTATGCCGTGAGCTTTGGCGGCGGGCAGGTCGATATTACGAACGGCAAATTCGTCTTCTCGGCGAGCGAGGCCTATCTGATCGAGGACGGCCACGTTACGCGCCCGGTCAAAGACGCGACGCTGATCGGCAACGGACCGGACGTGCTTACCCGGGTGGCGATGGTAGGCAATGACCTCGCGCTCGATTCAGGTATCGGCACCTGCGGTAAGGACGGCCAATCGGTGCCGGTGGGCGTGGGCCTTCCCACGATTCGGATCGACGGAATAACGGTAGGCGGAACGAGGGCCTGATTAGAGCCATGGCGATGTTTGATGCTGCGCTCGCCGAGTGGGCGCTGAACGAAGCGAAAAGAAAAGGTGCGACCGCCGCTGAGGTTCTGTTTGCCGGCGGCGAGTCGCTGGCCGCGGGCGTGCGCCTGGGGCAGACCGAAAAACTCAAGAGTTCGCGCGAACGCCGTCTTGGCCTGCGCGTGTTCGTCGGGCAGTCTTCGGCGACGGCTTCGACCGCCGAGATGGATCGCGATTCTATTGCCGACTTTATTGCCGACACGGTGACGCTGGCGCGGCTGACCGCGGCCGATCCCTGGTCGGGCCTTCCCGATCCGGCGCTCCATCCCAGGTCCTTCCCCGACCTCGCACTATGCGATCCAGACTGCGGTATCGTCGATGCTGACCGCGCTCTGGAGATCGCGCGGATGGCGGAAGCGGCGGCGCTGGGGGCCGATCCGCGCATCAAAAACTCCGAGGGCGCGGAGTTCGATTCGAGCCGCTACGGCGTGATGTTCGCGAACAGCCAGGGTTTCTTCGGCGAATATGAGGGCTCATCGTTCAGCCTCGTGGTTCAGCCGATCGCGCAGGACGGCGACTCGATGCAGCAAGGGTTCTGGTACACGGCGAATCGCCGCTTCGCGAAGCTCGAGGATGCCGAAGAGACGGGGCGGACGGCGGCGCGCCGCGCGCTTCGCCGCCTCGGAGCGCGCAAGATCAAAACTACCCGAGTGCCGATCGTGTTCGATCCCGACATGGCGGCCGGCCTTATCCGCACCCTGGCCGGCGCGGCGTCAGGTCCCGCACTCTACAAGGGCACTTCCTTTCTGATCGGCCGCTTGGGCGATCGGATAGCGGCGCCTAACGTGACGATTATTGATGACGGAACGATGCCGGGCGGGCTTGGCTCGAAGCCCTTTGACGGCGAAGGCCTCGCCACTCGCCGCCAGCATCTGGTCGAAAAAGGAATCCTGAAGACATACCTGCTCGATTGCTATTCCGCCCGCAAGCTCCATCTCGCACCCACCGGCAACGCCGCAAGGGCGGTGGGGCAGGCCCCCACAGTCTCGGCCAACAATCTTTATCTCGAACCGGGACAATACACGCCCGAGCAGATTATCGGGTCAGTCAAGCGCGGATTGTATCTGACCGAGCAGATTGGGTTCGGAATCAACATGGTCACCGGCGACTACTCGCGCGGCGCCGGAGGTCTCTGGATCGAGGACGGACAGCTCACGCATCCGGTCCAGGAAATTACGATCGCGGGCAACCTGAAAGACATGTTCCAGAACATCGAGATGATCGGCAACGATCTGCGATGGCGATCGTCGGTGGTGGCGCCGACCTTGAAGATTTCCGAGATGACGATCGCGGGCGCGTAAGCGGCGCCGTCTTTTTTCGGTTCGATCCTCGCTCGCAACTTGTGAAGAAAGCGGGAAGCACGCGTAGAGCGGATCAGCGCGTCTGCAGCCCTTTCGGCTCTTCGTGAAGTTTGCCGTCTTCGAGGCGCAGCGATCGATGCATCTCCTTCATGAGCCGCTCGTTGTGGGTCGCGACCACCAGCGTGATTCCCAGATCGCGATTGAGCATGTGAAACAGTTCATGCACTTCGTCCGCCGTGCGCGGGTCGAGGTTGCCGGTCGGCTCGTCAGCCAGGACGAGGCGGGGATGCAGCACCACGGCGCGAGCGACCGCGACTCTCTGTTGCTCGCCGCCGGACAGTTCGGCGGGGCGGCGATGCAGCTTGTTGCCGAGTCCGACCAGGTCGAGCACTTCCGCGGCGCGCCGGCGCGCTTCGCCGTCCGGAATCCGGGCGATCAACGCCGGCATCATCGTGTTCTCGAGCGCGTCGAAATCCGCGAGCAGGTAGTGAAACTGGAACACGAAGCCCAGCTTGCGATTACGAAATTCGGCCAGCGCGGCCGGGTCGAGCGCGAACAGATCCTGTCCTTCAAAGAACACTTTGCCCGCGTTCGGCGTCTCCATCGTGCCGAGCACGTAGAGCAGCGTCGATTTGCCCACGCCCGATTGCCCGACAATCGCGATTTCGTCGCCGGCGCGAATAGTGAGGTCGAGATCGCGCAGCACCTGAATCTCGCGGCCCGCATCGTGGAAGGTCTTGGCGATGCCGCGCGCTTCCATCAGCACGCCGCCAGCAGGATGCGCCGCAACCGAGGCCGCCGCCGTCTCATTCATACCGAATAACCTCCACTGGCGAGAGCGACCGCGCGTGCAGAGCGGGATACAGCGCGGCGGCGAGGCACAGCGCGATCGCCGCGGCCGCCACCGCGAGAAAATTGGCCGGGTACAGGCGCACCGGCACCGCGCTGACCATGAACAGGTCGGGAGGCAGATGAATCAGGTGATAGGCGCCGATTGCCCATGAAGCGGCAAACCCCGATCCGACTCCCAGCAGGGTTCCGACGATGCCGAGGGCGGCGCCTTCGCACAGGAAAATCGCCGCGATCGATCCCGCCCGCGCCCCCATCGCGCGAAGAATTGCGATTTCCTTGCGCCGCTCCATCACTACCATCACCAGCGTTGCGATGATGTTGAATGCGGCGACCAGAACGATCAGCAGCAGCACCAGGAAGTAAACAAACTTTTCCAGTTGCAGCGCCGAGAAGAGCGCCGCGTTGGTATGGGTCCATTCCGAAACCTTGAACTCAGGCCCGGCGATTTGCTCGATCTGCTTCGCGATCGCCGGCGCATCGAACATGTTCGCCAGCCGAAACTCGAGGCCGGTTTGAAACTGAGGTTCGTCGGCCAGCAGCGCACGCCCGTTCTTGAGCGCCACAAAAACCAGCGCCGAATCGAATTCGAACCATCCGGAACGAAAATAGCCGGTAACGATAAAGCGTTTGAGCCTGGGTGCGCCCATCGCACCCGACAGGCTTGCGGGCGAGATAAGAATGATGGGGTCGCCGATGGCTATCCCCAGCTCCATCGCGAGCGATTTGCCGATGATCGCCCCCGGCAGATCGACATCGCGCTTTTGTCCCTGGTCGACGATGGTGAGGCGATGCTCGGTGTCCAGCGATTCGAGGTCCCCTCTTTCGAGCGTCCGCTGCAGCTCGGTCAGGACCGGATTGTTGCGGGCGACCACGCCGCGCAGTATTCCGCCCTCGACGTATCCGGGCGTGCCCGACGGCGTGCTCGACACCACCAGAACTTGTGACGAGACGTAGGGCGCGGAAGCTGTTATACCTTTGATGCCGGAAATTTTGCGCTGGAGTTCCGCCGGGTCCCATACGCCGCCGTCGGCGCGTTCGATGGTAATTTCAGGCGTGAAGGAGAGCAGGCGGTTGCGGAGGTCCTCCTGGAATCCGCTCATCACCGACAGAGCCACCGTCAGCGCAAAAGTTCCGATCATGACCCCGGCGAGCGAAATTAATGCGATCATCGAAACGAACCGCTCGCGCCGGCGTGCGCGCAGATAGCGGATTCCTATCAGGTATTCAAATCGCATCGAGATTGCCGACGGCGCCTGCTACGCCGCGGATCCGATCGGTGAAGTGAGAAGGGTGACGATGAACATGAATTGCGGGGAATATAGTCGCCGAGCGTCCGCCGCTTTGCAACGATCCGCAGCCCGCATCGCGGTTGCACTGGATCATAAGCGTGCCATATGCTCTCGGCCCAGCAGGGACTAGTTTCGGAGGTGTCTCGGATGGATCGCTATCGGGCGGCAGTTTTAGTTTTTGCCGCGGCGTTCCTCGTTTTTTCCGCTGGACTTACCGTTCAGGCGGCCGATCCTCGCATTCCCCAGGACCAGATCACGATGAACTTCCAGAACGTGGACATTCCGGTATTAGCGAAGTTCATCAGCGAGATAACGGGCAAGAACTTCATCATCGACGAGAGCGTGCGCGGGAAGGTGACGATCATCTCGCCGAC